>SXGU01470561.1_pt1 | contig 12868 bp, 6 predicted proteins | sample 3174531 | NCBI WGS metagenome assembly SXGU01 (sample SAMN11356863, study PRJNA531348) | freshwater metagenome | isolation source: freshwater sample F1-140 | place: China: Fuxian Lake, Yuxi | collected 2017-12-25 | reverse complement strand
CACAGGGAAGCACAGATACATTTCGCATCCCAAGGTTAGTGGGTCATTACGGCTCAAAGTACAAGGCAAAAATTACCCAGCCACAGCAACTTATGCTTCGTTTCATTCTCCAAAACTACGCCAATTCGTAAACGGCTTTGCCTCTAATCCATCAACCTTCGGCTTTTCCTGGGTGGTGGGCACCATGGACTTCAATCCCAACAATCGCGCGAATTGGGATCCGGATGTCGGCGTGAAGAAGAGCCCGCTTTGGCGGTACTGCGGGGAGAATCTCGCGATTTGGAAATGCCCTGTGGACCGCTCCACGGTGACTGTCAACCGGGTGACCAAGCCACGTGTCCGCAGCATGTCGATGAATCTCTATCTGGGTGGCTGGGGCGGAACGGACGGAGGATGGGGACCGGCGGTTCGCAACTACCAAATCTTTCTTCGCTACTCCGACCTGCTCGAGCCCGGACCGGCCAAGACTTTCGTCTTAACGGACATGCGCGAGGACAGCATTGATATGGGAAACTTCGGCGTCAACATGGCTGGCTGGCCCGACAAACCAGCCACCTACGGCTTTTGGGACATGCCGGGGTTTTACCACAATGGCTCGGGGAGTTTCGCCTTTGCGGACGGGCATTCTGAATTCAAGCGCTGGACTGATCCGCGCACTACTCCTCCTGTAAAGCCCGGCATAGGTTATCCCGACCGTTTTACCTCCCCCAACAACCGCGACATCGGATGGCTCCAGGATCACGCCACCCGACCGAGGGCTCGCTGAACCATGCGGCTATTTAATTCATTTGGGACCGAGTCATCCCAACCAGTTCGCAAATCATTATGAAATTATCAGGCGGATTATTTAGAGGAAATTGCAAAAGCCGGAGCGCCGCAATCTTTGCGGCCAGAGAACAGGCTAATATCCATCGCGCCGCAAGGATTGCGGCGCTCCACCAAACGGGGTTTTGCAATTGCCTCTTTAGATTAAATTTGGGCGCGATCGTAACGATGCTTTTGGTTTGGTGTGCCGGCCTGGTCGGCAAAGCTGATTATCCAGCCACCGTGCTTTCCCAAGAGCCCGTCGGCTATTGGCGGTTAAACGAAACCGTGCAGCCACCTTCTCCACGACCGGCAGCAAACATCGGCAGCCTCGGGGCGGCTGGTGAAGGCAGGTATTTGTTTGCTCCCAGGCGAGGAGAACCCGGGGCGTTGGCCGGAACTTCAGCCACTTCGGTAAAGTTCTTCAATCCGAACCAGGACCCGGCGTTCGGCGGGTCGAAGATTGAGGTGCCATTCAAAACCAACCTGAATCCGAATGGCCCGTTTACGGTGGAATTCTGGGCCAAGCCCACCACGATCGTGAGCAATCTTTTTTGCCCGGTGGCTTCATTGAATTCCGATCCTGCCATCGGCCCTTCGACCAATTCCAACCCACGCGCGGGTTGGTTATTCTATCAGTCCACCAATGCCACTGCCGGCAACGAGTGGCAATTCAGGCTTGGCAATGCCAGCGACTATCTGGACGACAACGCGATTCGCGGAGGAACCGTCACGACCGGAGTCTGGCATCACATCGTCGGAACCTATGATGGTGCCAAAGCGTCGCTCTACGTGAATGGCGCGCAAGTATCCTCACGAACCATCAACGGCTATCGAGCGAACGATGCCCGTCCGTTTCGTATCGGGACCACTTGTTTCGACGGCATCCTGGGCGACACCGGTTCTTACTCGGGAAACCGGGGTTTCGACGGATGGCTGGAGGAAGTCGCATTTTACGGCACCGCACTCAGCGCCAGCGATGTCGCCGCACATTACAACACCGCCAGGACGAACGGTGCCGATTACTCCTCGTTGATTCTGGCGAACAACCCCATTGGTTATTGGCGGCTTGGTGAGCCCGGCAATCCGCCAGCGGCAAATCTCGGCAATCTGGGGGCTGACGGAAATGGTCGCTACATCTACTCAGCCCACCCGGGCCAGGCCGGGCCGCAGCCTCCGGAGTATTCCGGCTTCGAGAACGGTAACCGGGCTTGCGCCTTCGCCAGCACGAACGGTTTCGTGGACCTGCCGGCTCTCAAACTAAACACCAACACAGTCACCATGACTGCTTGGATTCTGGCCGCTGGAAGGCAGGAAAACAACGCGGGCATCGTGTTTTGCCGGGCGGGAACCACGGTCGCGGGCCTCAAGTTTGATGTGAATGATCCCAACGGCCTTTCCTACAATTGGAACGACGACGACGCTGCCTTCAACTTCAAGAGCAGCCTGACCGTTCCAGTCTTCCGGTGGTGCTTCGTCGCGCTGATCGTTCAACCCGACCAAGCCACTCTTTGTCTGCAAGACGGCACGCAGTTCTTAACTGCTGTCAACTACGCGGTCCATCCCGACCAGGCATTCGAGGGCGATACGTTGATCGGCACAGACTTCCAGGATCCTTACCGTACGTTCAATGGCACGGTCGATGAAGTGGCGGTCTTCAACCGCGCACTGTCAGTAGGCGAAGTCTATTCGCAGTACGCATCTGCCGTCGGTGGGCTCAAGCCCTCTGTCTTCGGCAATTTACAGGTTCCGGCGGGAACCATCTATGTTGGCGAAAAACTGACCGTGAGCGTGGATGCCGGCGGAACTCCGCCCCTGAACTACCAGTGGCGCAAAGATGGCCAGCCCATCTCCGGAGCCACCACGAGTGCCTTCACCAAGCCCAGTTCGGACGCGAGCGATTCCGGAAAGTACGATGTGATCATTACAAACGCTCAAGGATCGGTAACGAGCCAGCAGATCGCCGTGGTTGTGCAGCCGATTTCTCAACTTGAAATCAGCCAGGGGCCGCAAAGCCGCAAGATCTACAAAGGAGGATTGTTGAACCTCAATGTGCAAGCTTCGGGCGGCGGACTTGCCTACCAATGGCAGAAAGATGGCGCGAACCTGGCCGGCGCAACGAATGCCAGTTATCGCGTGACCAACGCCTCGGACACTGACTCTGGAGCCTATCAAGTCGTTGTCTCAAATAGCCTCGGCACCGCCAAGAGCGATGTTGCTGTCATCACCGTCATTGTTCCTGCCGCCGATAGTTACGAGAGTGTGATTGTTGGTGATGCGCCGGAATCGTGGTGGCGGCTGGATGATCCTGCCGGTGCCTCCACATTGATCGATGCCATGGGACGTCACGATGGCGTTTACAAAGGCGGCGTGACTCTCTCCGTCGCAGGCGCCATCGCCGGGAGCACCAACAAGGCAGCGACCTTCGACGGCTCGTCGGGTTACGCCGAGGTTCCGTTTTCAAAGGCCCTGAACACTCCAAACTTCACCATCGAATGTTGGGTGAAGGCCGCCCCTGTTGCTTCCGCCCTCAGCCCTCTCGCCTCGTTCACCCAGCCTCCAGGACGCGGCTACCTGATCTACAAATCGGACGATGGCCTGTGGTACTATCTGTTCGGCAACGGGTCCGACCCTGTCGTATTTGTCGTTGAAGGTACCGACGCCATTTATGGCAAATGGACCCACCTGGCGATCACTTACGACGGGATCGATTTCAGCGCCTATTTGAACGGAAAGCTGGATGGCATTCTGAGTCCCCCGTTTGTGCCCAACAATGTTGCTCCATTGCGGATTGGATACGACCAGCCCGGCGAAGGCTGGAATGACTACTGGAAGGGCGATATTGACGAAGTGGCCTTTTACCAGAAGGCCCTCACTGCGGACCAGATTGCCGCCCACTATTCCGCTGCGCTTCACGGTGCCTTCAGCAAGCCCGTCTTTGGCAAGCAACCGGAATCCACTACCTCAGCTGTGGGTTCACGATTCTTCTTCGCTCCGAGCATCGAAGGAACTCCTCCCATCGATTTGCAATGGACCAAAAACGGCTCACCGCTCCCCGGCGAAACGAATTACTTTCTCTTCTTCAATAGAACGACATTCGCAGATACGGGCATCTACCAATTGACCGCCACCAATTTGATTGGCAAATCCGCAAGCGAGACCGCCACCCTCTCAGTCCTCCCGGCACCCGCTTTCGCCAACGTGACAAACGGTTTGGTTTTGCATCTGAACTTCGACGGGAACTACCTGGATTCCTCGGGCCGGACCAATCACGCCCAGCCGATGGGTTCTCCGCAATTCGTGGCGGGCGTTGTGGGGAAACAAGCCTTGCACATCAGCACCAGCGTGGACTACAGCGACCCCACCGATCCTCGAGTCACGGCAGCCAGCTACGTCACGCTGGGCACGCCACAGGATCTGCAATTCGGTTCCACCGTGAACTTCTCGGTCTCGTGCTGGGTGCGATTCACGGGACTTCCGGGTGATCTGCCCCTCCTCTGTAATTCCATCAATGCATTCGGAAATCCCGGTTACACATTTGCGCCTTCCTATCAAGCGGGCGGGTGGTCGTGGAGCCTTGGGGATGTTGCGAGCACGAGCGTCATCGGAATTTACGGTACCGATGGATCCATCAACGATGGGAGCTGGCACCACCTGGTCCATACGTTTGACCGATCCGGCAGCGCTTTCACTTACCTTGACGGGAACGCGGTCGATTCGCGGTCGGTGATCGGAACCGGTGATCTCGACACCGGCGAGCCAACCATCATCGGCCAAGATGCGTCCGGCGATTATCCAGAGGCAGGTGAGATGGACATTGACGACGTGGGTGTGTGGCACCGGGTTTTGACACCTTTCGAAGTTCGCAGCATCTACACTGCGGCACAAAACACCGCACCCCAGCCGGGCAACAGTTTCGACACCTACGGTCCAGTCTCTCTGATGGTCACGAGCGATGCTGGCGCAATCCAACTTGTCTGGCAGGCAGGCACGCTGCTCGAAGCTGACGAAGCTGCTGGTCCGTGGTCGCCCGTAGCCGGAGCCGCTGCACCGTATCACCAGCTCAACGCTGGCACGGCTCGCAAGTTCTACCGGGTTCAACTCTGACGCATTGAGCCCGAATTCCGAAGCAACGGCGCTGTCGCCGCTGGGGTAGCACAGGCATCCTGCATGTTCCGTGCGGCTACCTGCCGCACGGAACGGCAGGCGGTCAGAATTTGCCAGAAAGACGCGTCACAAAGATGGGGAACTAGGCTTGGGACAGGTTTCGCCAAGCGTTTCAAAAATGTCACCGTGGTGGTGGCGGGATGGATGGATTGCTGATCAGTAGCGTCGCGGTGCAGGAATTAGGAACGACGGGCAGCCGGACTGGGAAACCTTTGGGATTCGGAGATGCGACCGACTCCATTCTGACCTCGGCTGGTTGCGGAATTCGCCTTGCCTGCGACGCCGGCTTTCTGGCTTCTTGGATGGAACCCCAAACCGGGCAATCTGCAATGAATCCGCGAATTCGATTGATGGTCGGTGCCGCGATCTTCGTGCTCGTCTTCGGGAGCGCGACTTGCGGACACGGCGCGAATCCGGAGGCACCGCCCTTCTTTCCCGCCCGTGACGCGCCGAATTCCGAAGGCTTGGTCTCTGCCACGTGGCTGAAGGCCGTGTTCGACTTTCACCAATCGAGTTTCCAATCGCCGCGACCGCCCTCCTATCGCAACGACCACCACGTCGTTCTCGAAGCGAGCTGGGCGCACCTGGACCGGGCCGAGGATTATCGGCGGGGTCATATTCCCGGCGCGATCCACTTCAATACCGACGAAATCGAGGACGGTCATCCGACCTGGAAGTTGCGCTCGCCCCGCGAACTCCAGGAGGTGATTGGCCGGCATGGCATCACTCCCCAAACCACGGTGATCGTTTACGGCAAGCAACTGGTGGCCGCGGCCCGGGTATGGTGGGCGCTCAAGTACGCGGGCGTGACTGACGTGCGATTGCTCGACGGCGGTTTTGAGATGTGGACGGCCCTGGGCCATCCGCGGGAGACGACGATCCACACACCGAAGCCCTTACTCTTTTCCGCCCAAGTGAACACCCATTTACTAGCGACGACCGATGAAGTCCGTGCGACTCTCGATGGTCCGCAGGTCTGGCTTGCCGACGCCCGGAGCGAAGCGGAGTTCACCGGGCGCAAGAGCGGCTACAAGTATCTCGATTGCAAAGGACGCATCCCGGGAGCCATTCCGATCGGCGATGCGGACGACGGGTCGGCGCTCCACAAACTCCGCGACGGACGTCTGCGCGATCCGTCCGAGATTGCGGCGCTCTGGCGAAAGCACGGCATCGTTTCGACAAAGAATCCCGGATCGTTCGATCGCGAAGTCATTTTCTACTGCGGCGGCGGCTGGCGTTCGAGCCTCGCGTTCTATTACGCATGGCTGTTGGGCTATCAAAACATCCGCAACTATTCCGACGGCTGGGGCGGCTGGAGCACGGAGTACGTGGCCGATCCGGCGGCGAAGGGCGGCACGCCGGGCTGGCGACAGCAGCGAACCGCCAATCCGATTCAACTTTTGGAAGCGCGCGGGCGCCTGGTGGAGATCGCGAACGGTTGGTCCACCGAAATCGTTCGCAGCGTCGCGAGCACGTCACTGCTGCTGCTCCTGTTGGCGTGGGAATCCTTTGCGCCGTTCTTCGCTTTTTTCCACAACGCCACCGGTGAACGCCTCCGGCACGGGCTGCGCAACCTCACCTTGAGCGTCCTCAATGCGGCTCTGATTGTCCTCACCTGCTTCGGCCTCTGGTGGACGGTCAGCCAGTGGACTGAAGAAAATTCATTCGGCCTGCTCCACTGGTTCCGCCTCCCAGGCTGGGCCCATTGGGCTGGAGTGTTTTTGTTGTTGGATTTGTGGATGTATGCCTGGCATCGCCTGAATCATCGCCTGCCGTTTCTCTGGAGGTTCCATCGCGTGCATCATTCCGACGCAAGAATGGACGTGACCACGGCCAATCGCTTTCACATCGGTGAAGTCGCCATGTCCTGTTTATTTCTAACCCCGGTGATGGCGCTGCTCGGCCTCCAACTGACGGAGTTGGCCGCATACCAATTGGTCATGTTCTCGGTCGTGCAGATGCACCATGCCAATGTACGGCTGCCCGCCATCGCCGAGCGCCTCCTGCAATTCGTCATCGTCACGCCGTTCATGCACAAAGTGCATCACTCGAATTGGCGGCCCGAAACGGATTCCAATTACTCGTCTCTTTTTTCGTTTTGGGACCGCCTCTTTCACACGTTCCGTTGGCTCAACGATCCGCAAACTCTGCGTTTGGGCCTCGATGAACTGGGCGCTGACAAACATCAAACCCTGGGCGGTCTGCTGGCAACGCCAGCCAGACGACTCGAACGAAGCCCAACCGCTCAATTTCGTAGCGATCAGGGGATTTCCACGACCCGGTAGAATCGCTGCCCGGAAGAGATTATTGGAAATGAGATCGTCAACATCTCACCCGTTCCGCTCACTGGATTCTCCAGATCACTCCAACTGATTGAATTCAGATCAGCGGTGCTTTGGACCTGGTACTTTACGCCTTTGGGAGCCATCAAACCAAAAGTGATTGCGCCGTTTGATTGGGTCACGCTTTGAATCACTGGTGGAGGAAGCGGTTGAACACTGATCTCGTCCAAGCCGAACGCGTTCAGATCATTCCGGAATTCAAATCTGAGGGCGGAGCTTCACCCAGTCGCCGTGGCCGCGAACTGCATCTTGGTCCAGGCGAGTTTGTTCATGTTGGCCTGGTTGAACAACAATTGCCCGTTCCATAAAACGCGGAACTGATTGGGAGTTCCCCTGACCGGATTATCCAGCCAGAAGGTGATGAGATATTTTTGCCCTTCCACCGTCGCCATCGTTTGGGAAAGGGAACCCAGCAGAGCAGTCTGGCCCAGGAATGCGCCATACGCGCCCGAATGGACGAATTCAGCGTCCTCAACACCTGGTAGCTGCTGAACTCCCGTGAAACCGCTGTCGTCGATGCTGTGCGCAAAGTTGTCCCTGGTGCTTCCAATCAGAGTCCATCCATCCATGTTGCCATTTTCAAATCCGCCATTCCCCACATGTAGATTGAATTCCCGAATGTGAGTCGCTCCGGTGTTCTCATTGAGGAACGAAAGCGCCGCGCTCCATGATCCAATGAGGAAGTTCGTCGCAGCGGCGTTCAACTCCACGGTAACATTGGCAGCATCGCCGGGCAGCACCGAGCCGCTGCCCGGAGAGACATCGAGCCAGACTGGAATGCTGGTGACCGACCATTTCAACGGTGCCGTCCCCACATTCGTTAGCGAATAATTCTGAGCGCTCACATTGAACGGTCCACCAATCGGGCCGTTTGCTGTGAAACCCAGTGGGGACGAGATGACCAATGGGTCGGATGGCGTCGCGAGCAGGGCGTTGATCAAGTTCGTTCCGGTGGGAGTGCCCAAACCGGTGGTGAGATCATATCCAGCCACCGCGTGGTATAGCTCCGGGCTGTCCGGGTTTGTGTTGTCACCCGTGGTGATGTCATGGAAGACGTTCGTGTAATTCGATCCATTGGCGATGGCGTAGATGGCCGGATTGATGAAGCCCACGGGTGGCTGGCCATTGATTGCCGCCTGTTCATTGATCAGGGCTGTGAAGCCCGCCCACAGTGGCGCGGCGATGCTCGTGCCGACGACTGCCCCGCCCCGGCCACGTCCGGAGATCGACCACACGTTGTCCGCAATCATCGCGACGTCGGGAACGTTTCGCATCGTCGTTGATCCGCGATTGGAAGACACGTCGATGCTTCGTTGCCACGGTGGGATGGAAAATATCGTGCTGATGCCGCCGGCACTGCCGTTCCACGTGGTTTCAGACAGCCAGGCTCCCGATGTGTCCGTGGTCAACGTTGTTCCGCCCACAACCGTGATGTAAGGATCATCGGAAGGTTGCAGAGCCGTTCCGCTGAACGCTCCAAAATCACCGGAAGCAATGAAGAATGATTGTCCCTGCGCCGCGAATTGCTGGAATATCTGACGGGTCGTGACATCGATGTCGAAGCCCCAGGAACAACTCAGTTGCCGCGCGAGATTGTCCGTGGCCATGCGGTTCAAAAGGTTGTTGATCGTGGCGATCCTCGAAAAAGGGGACGCCTCATAAACGATCACGCTGGAAAGTCCGGGAGCCATCGAGATCGCCATTTGAATGTCCAGTGACACTTCCTCATTGAAGCTGCCCGGACGCCGGCTGGTCGGGATGCCATCGAAACCATCAATGAGGACGTTCTTCAGCGGGACCACCGGAAGCCTTGCCAGTTTCGTGTAAGCAGTGATGTCGCTCGTGTAGTAACCGTCCAATGCAACGATCCCGACCGACTGGCCCTTGCCGGTGAGCGAGGTTCCCGGAACATAGGCAGCTCTGAAATCGTTCCCAATAAAGGCACCTTCCGGTCCCGATCCCGCATGCGGTTTGGCGACAGTGTGCGGTCTGACTGCCGGGAGCCCAGCACGACTTTTGGAATACGGCGTCGCAAAGTTGTTGAGGCCGCTGATGTGCAACATTGGAAATTTCAATTCAAGCGATGGCTCTCTATCAGGTGCAAAGAAGGCCCTCGCTTCCGTCGGATGCCGATAAACACGCAGCTTGAGATTGAAGGCTTTCTCCACAGCCACAGCCGGGCCTGCCACACTGAGCAACATGCGGTTGTCATGCCTGCGCATCACCTTGAGGCGGTTCGCCAACGCGAAATCAATCGCCGCCTGATAAGCTTGTTCCGTAGGAGCAAACGACTCCGTGAACTGATCAGGCGTCAGATAACGACGGTACGCAGTGCTCGCCGGATCGTAGAGTTGATGCAGCAGGTTGGTGAGGGCACTCCGATTGCGCAACGGCAGTCCAATGGTGAGTGAAATCTCGTTCGTGCCCTGCAACCGATCCATGGCCTCCAACTTCGTCCAGGCTGGATGCACGTGGCCGACGAGTCTTTGCTTTTCCACGGCAAGAGCGGCAATGGGGTTAACCATCGCCAACAAGAGAAACAGTGACTTCAAGCGCATTTGATCGTTGAGCGGCTGACGGATTCGATGACCCGCGCATTGGAGTCCGGGCGGGGGGCTCAGTCAAGGTGGTGGTTCCACCAAACCACTGTCACCAACCACTTTCAAATAACGGAAGTTTTCTGCTCTGCACTACAGAAACAGAAGTGCCAGAAAGCACCGATGGCTGCACATTCTTGAAAACTTGTTCAACGTGCGGCACACTGGGGCCATGACCCTGCAACGCTTCCATGAGGCCCAGGCTGCTCCGAGAGCAGGCCACATCACCGCGCTTTGTGAAATTCGATCCGGTGCCAAACAAAGCCATTGGATCTGGTACATTTTCCCGCAACTTGACGGCTTGGGCTTTTCTTCGACAGCCAGCTTTTTTGCACTTCGCGATTTGAACGAAGCATGCGACTACCTCCGCGACCCAGCGCTGCGAGACCGTTACAATGAAATCGCGACAGCCGTTGCGATCCAGTTGGGAAAGGGCGTCTCCGTCGGTTATTTGATGGGGGGTTCCACCGATGCCTTAAAGCTCGCCTCGAGCCTCACACTTTTCCGTGCCGCGTCCGCCTGGCTCGCCAGCACCGAAGCCACGCCTGAGCTGTCATCCATCACTCAACACTGCGATTCAATCCTGGCATTGACTTCAGAACAAGGCTACCCGCCCTGTACGTTTACGGCGGCGCATTGCGCACACAGTCTCAGCAGCATGAAACAATAGCATCCGATGACACACGATGGATCGGTTGTTCCTGCAACGTTCGTCTGGTTTCCCATTGATGTGATGGATGGAGCCTGGAGCGATTCTGGCGTCAGGGCGACGCTCGAATCCGATAAATGCGGCCACTTTCTGAAATTGTAAATCGGCACTCGAACCGGCCAATCTCGAGCCTGGTTATCATCGCTTGAGCGTCTGCATTCCACCGGGGATGAGATGCAAGCAAATCAAAGCTCTCCACCGTCAAGCAGGACTCTTCATAGCCCGCAGCCAGAATCGTGAACACTGCATGCCCATCGCTTGTGATTGTCGTCCCAGTAATCGCGGGTTGCGCGGCTGGGGCTGCTCTGGAAATTGAAACTGGTTCGCTTTTTGTGCTGCATCCTTCCGCATTCGCCACCCTCACGGTAAAGACACCGGCATCGGCAACCGTGATCGATTGTGTAGTGGCCCCGTTGCTCCAGGCGTAACTTTCGCCGGCGCTGGCCGTCAATTTCACACTGGCTCCCCCGCAAAGGTTCGCGGATCCATCCACCGCAATCGAGGCCAGAGGCGCAGGGACAACCGTCAAAGCCACCGGCTCGCTGGAGGCACTGCACCCGTTGTCATCCGTCACGGTCACGAAGTAGGAACCAGCCGTGCTGACTTTGATCAGTTGAGAACTCTCGCCGTTGCTCCATAAATACTTCGCTCCCGCACTGGCGATCAGTGAGACACTGGTGCCCGCGCACAGATCCGATCTTCCGACGAGTGTGATGGTTGGGACCGGCGGCGGCAGCTTCTTAACCTCCACCAACCGGCTCACCGCAGTGCAGCCGCCAGGGTCCGTCACCTTTACGGAGTAGTAACCCGGCTCCGCCACCGTGATGTCCTGCGTCGTGGAACCATCGCTCCAAAGGTAGGACACACCAGGATTAGCAGTGAGCCTTACGGTTCCGCCCGGACAAAGCATTGTCGAACCATCCAAAGTAATCGACGCCACCGGATCGGGAACCTCAAGAGCCGCTGGGTTGCTGGATATGGAGCCGCAAGTCCCTGAAACAACCACATCATACTTCCCCGCATCAGTGTCGGGAACTCCTGGAAGGCTCAACACTGACGTTGTGGCTCCGCCGATGGCCACTCCCCCTTTGCGCCACTGATATGTGAGCCCGATTCCAGCAGCTTCCACCAGGAAGCTCACGTCGGTACCCGCACATGCCACCTGGGAAATCGGGTGCTTCGTGATCACAACTTTGCTGTTCACAGTCAGAGACGCCTCAGCGCTGGTCTTCGATCCGCATACGCTCGTGACAATCACGTCATAGTCTCCGGCATCCGCAGGAACAGCAGCCGAAATGAACAGGATGGCATTGGTGGCACCGGCTACCGGCACGGAATCCTTCCGCCATTGATACCTCAGGGGAAGAGTTCCGGTGGCGGCGACTCTGAATGAAGCCGGAGAGCCTTCGCAAACCACTCCTTTCGCCGGAGTCGCGAAGATCGCTGCGATGACAGCAGGTTGGTTGACCACGACGAACGTATCGGATCTTGCAGCAGTGCTGTCGCAGAAACTGGAAACAACCACCGAGTAAACCGCGCCACGGGACGATTGAGCCTCCGCAACTGAGTATGTGGCGTTGACCTCGCCTTCGAGAGGGACATTGTTCCTGAACCATTGGTAGTTCAAACCGCTGCCGTAGGCGGTCACAGAGAGTTCCAGCCTGGAACCTTCACAGAAATTTGCGCTGGCTGGCAAAGGAGTGAGAATTTCAACCGGCGCGTTGATGGCGAGAATCGCCTTCTGGCTGGTCATGGCAATCCCACATGCGCCGTTCACCACCACATCATAATCCCCGGCGTCCGGACTGGATGCCGAGAGGATGGTGTAAGTCGCGCTCGTAGCTCCAGGAATCTCCGCGCCCGCCCGTCGCCACTGGTAGGTCAACTCCCCTGCTCCTGTCGCAGTAACGGAAAAACTGGCGGGACTCAGTGCACACACGGCTGCTGACTCCGGCTGGCCCACGATCACGGTGGAGGTGCCAGATGAGGATACCACCACGGACTTGGAGCTTTGCATGCCGTTGTTATCCCTGACCACTATCGAGTAGGAGCCCGGAGCCATGTTCGAGAACACGCCCGCCGCTCCGAAGGAGACACCGCCATTGCTGGAGTAAGGGCGGGCGAAATAATAACTTGAGCAAATGTTAGTTAACGGGGTTCGATGACATAGTTCCATTCCCCGTGGAACTTCGCTGGCGTGATATGGACGCGAGCCAGTTCATCGTCCGAGACGCTCACTCCAGTTTCAT
>SXGU01233270.1_pt1 | contig 12869 bp, 9 predicted proteins | sample 3174531 | NCBI WGS metagenome assembly SXGU01 (sample SAMN11356863, study PRJNA531348) | freshwater metagenome | isolation source: freshwater sample F1-140 | place: China: Fuxian Lake, Yuxi | collected 2017-12-25 | reverse complement strand
GCCTCCCTGCGGGGCGACACCGCCTTCGCGGGCCTCGACACCGGTTCCACCTGGCTCGTGGCCCTGCACTGCGCCGAGTGCATGCACACCGCCCCGAAGCTCGTGGCCTTCCTCGAGCCCGAGGCGCTGTGATCCTCGCCCTGCTCCTCGCCTGCACTCCGGGCGACGCGACCGGTGTGCTCACCGAGACCGGCGACGACGTCGTCCCCGACGATTGCGCGGATGACTGGCTCCTGGCCGAGCCGAGCCTCTCCGCCACCAGCGCCGGAACTGTCCCCCGCCTGGCCTTCGACACCACCGGCGAGGCGGTCACCCGAGTTGTCTTCGAGACGGCGGCCGGCGGCGAGCGCGCCACGGCATGGTCCACGCCCGGCACGGCCCACGAGGCGCTACTGCTGGGGATCCCCGCCGCCACCGAGTTCACCTGGCGCGTGGAGGTCGAGGGCGAGGACATGTGTGTGGCCTCCGGGCTTGGCCAGAACGGCGAGCTGCCTTCTGGGGTGCCGCAGGTCTCGCAGGTGGAGGGCGAGCTCGCGACGGTTGACGGTCGCCTCCTCGTGGCGCCGGTGTTCACCGGCGAGTACGGCCAGGCCGGCTGGGTGACGGTGATCGACCCTCTCGGAAATGTGGTTTTTGCGCACAAGCTGGTCGACGACCGCGGCAACGAGGCGCAGACCTTCCGCGCCGCCCCCGCTCACGACGGCGATGGCCTATGGATCCTCACCCAAGCGGCCTCGGAAGATGAGCTCGGCCACATCACGCGCCTGCGCTTCGACGGTACCGAGGGCGAGTCCCACGACATCGCCGGCCTCCACACCGATTTTGTCGAGCTCTCCGGGGGGCGCTTCGCCGCGCTCGGCTGGGACGTGCAGCAGATCGGCGATGAACGGTACCTCGGCGACACCGTGGTGGTCCGCGAGGCCGATGGCACGGTGCGGGAGCTGTGGAACAGCTTCGACGAGATCGAGTTCGACAGCGAGGGCGACTGGCTGGCCGGTTTCTACCCCGCCGATCACTCGGTCTACGACTGGACGCACGTGAACGGCATCACATACGACGAGGCCACCGACGACGTGCTCGTCACCATGGTCGCGTTCGACGCCGTCACGCGGATCGACGTGGGGAGCGGCGAGCCGGCCTGGGTCCTCGGCACGGAGTACGGCGACTTCGCCAGCCCCGGTGGCCGAATCACCCAGTGGCCCCACTCGGTCCAGGTTGTGTCTTCAAATGAAATCCTTGTCTTCAATCGTGGTGATTTTCTCGACGATCCCTCGGTTTGCTCCTGGGCGGCGTTCCTGACGCTCGACAGCGACCAGAGGGTGGTGAACACCCGCACCGCCATCGAGAGCGAGGACTGCCTGCTGGTGAACTTCCTCGGCCAGGCCCGATCACTCCCCTCGGGGCACCTCGAAGTCGCCTGGTCGAGCGCCGGGGTGATCGAGGAGTACGACCAGGAGCTCGAGCGCGTGCGCCGCCTCGAGCTGGAGATGGGCGCGGCCTTCGCGTTCACCGAGCGAATCCCCCTGTGAGGCTGCCCCCGGATCCGGTACGATACCTGCCGTCGTCGAGACCCTCGCGCCCAGCGGCGCGTGCGCCTGTCGAGACGCCGGAACGTCCCTGCTCCTCCTCCTCCTCGCCTGTACCACAGCCGACGCCGACCGAACCGGGCCCGCCGGACCCGACGTCTCGCTGACGGAGGGCGCCCGCGAGCGGGTCGACCCGTTGGTGTGCGAGGTGCCGGGCATCGAGGGTCGACGCCCGCAGTTCTCGTGGTCTGTCGACGGTGCCCCGTTCCTCGAACGCCTGATGCAGACCCGCTTCGCGGGCGACACCGTGTTCCCTGGGTTCACGCGAGCCGGTCAAACATGGACCTGTCGCGTGGAGCTCGGTGGCCACGAGGTGCAGGCGAGCACGCTCGTCGTCGAGAGCGACCCGGCCGACCTCGACCCCGCTCTCGACCCCGTGGCCCGGTGGGAGGAGGGCGTGGTCACCTATGCCGGGGGCCAAGGGGCGCAGGCGGTCACGCTCACCTGGGGGCTGGACGGCTGGTCCGACCGGGCCGCGCCTCGCGATGCCCTCCACACCAACTACGAGACGATGGTGCCCCGCGCGGAGGTACAGGTCGCGATGAGTCGCGACGAGAATGCCGCGTGGGTGGTCGATGTGGAGGTTCCCGACGTGGCCCGGGCCCTGCACATGATCTTCACCGTCGATGGCGTGGTCGACGATGCTTCAGGCGACGAGTACGCCTGGGATCTGAGTTTCCCCTCCGTGGGTCCCTACCTCACGTGGAATGATGTCGCGACACCAGCCAACGGCATTGTCGTGAACTGGGCCACCGGGCAACCGGGGTTGGGTGTCGTGGAGTACGGTCCTGACGAAGAGAACGTGGCCTACGCCATCGGTACCGAAGTTGGCACGGTGCACCACGTGGCGCTCGGCGGTCTAAGGGCGGGCGAGCGCTGGGTGTACCGGGTGCGCGACAGCCTCGGGCGCGTCTCGCCCTGGGGAGAGTTCCGGACCGTGGCCCCCGCCGAAGACCGATTCCAGTTCCTCGTGGCCGCCGACATGCAGGACTCCGGTCGTTTCGAGGAGCGGTGGCCCGCCGTGGCCGACGCGATGGCGGCCGCCTGGCCGGAGGCCCGCTTCATCCTCGCGCCGGGCGACCTTCCGGCCGACGACTACCCTGGCCTATGGTGGCTCTTCTTCGACGGTGGACGCGAGTTGTTCCGCAGCGTGCCTCTGGTCCCTGCCGTGGGCAATCACGACAACCCCGGGGTGGAGTCGAGCAGCGACACCACCAGCTGGCGCAAGTGGTTCGCGCTGCCGGAAACGCCCGGGAGCGAGGCCTACTGGCGACTCGACTACGGTCGCGTGCGGGTGCTCGCCATCAACAGCGAGGTGGCGGCTGATCTCGCGGAGGGCGGCAAGCAGTACGGCTGGATGGAGGCCGAGATGGCCGACCTGTGGGACGGCGATGTCCGCGCCGCAGACTGGACGCTCGCCCAATTCCACGTCCCAGCCTACACGGCAGGCGGCCGTTTCGCCTGCCTGGCCGACGAACAGCGACCCATCACGACGCTCTTCGGTGGCAACATCGACGCCGTCATCATGGCACACGAGCACATCTACCAGCGCTTCGTGCCCTTGGCCGACGACGGGACGCCGGCCTCGTCTGGCGAGTACGGGCTCGGCCCGGACGACGGCGTGCTCTACCTCGTGACCCCGGCCGCGGGTTTCTTCTACCTCGACACGCTCATGGTCGATCCCGAGGACCAGGGGGGAGAGCAGCGAGGGCTCCTGGCCTGGCCGGAGCTGGCGGACGACCAGGTGGAGGTGGAAGGCCTCCATGGCTTCATCGTCGGCGACGCCAGTCCCGAGGCGCTTCGCTTCGAGTTCTGGACGACTGGCAACACCACTGAGCCGCTGCGCGCCGAAGTAGCCGACTCCGTTACGATCACGCGCTAGCGCCTCGCGCTACGCTGTCCCACGTTGGACGTCCTCTTCGCCCACGCCTACTTCCTCGCGCGCGACCCGCGCGAACGTGAGCTGATGCGGCCTTTTCCGCCGCTGGGCCTCCAGTACCTCGTCGCGTACATGTCGCGACATGGCTTCGATGCGGACTGGTGGGACAGCACCTTCGCCACGGGCCCGGAGGCCTTCGCCCCCGTGCTCGACGCGTCGCGACCGAGGGTGGTCGGCGTGTACGGCCACACCCTCACCCGACCAGTGACGGCCGGCATGGTGGCGCAGGCGCGCGCCCGGGGTTGCCGCGTGATCGCCGGCGGGCCCGACCCCGGCCAGTACCTCGACGCCTACCTCGGGATGGGCGTGGAGGTGGTGGTGCTTGGCGAGGGCGAGGTGACGACGGCGGCGTTGCTCGAGCATCTGCGTCGCAACCGCTGGCGATGGGATCCCGATACTCTCGGCGACATCGACGGCATCGCGTTCCTCGATGGCGAACGCATCGTGCGTACCCGCCCGCGCGCGCTGGTGCGGCCGCTCGACGCTTTGCCCTGGCCGCACCGGGACCGTCGCGACCTCGATGCCTATTTCTCGGCCTGGCGAGCGCGTCACAGCGAGACGGCGCTGTCGCTCACCAGCTCGCGCGGTTGTCCCTTCCACTGCGCGTGGTGTTCCAAGCAGGTGTACGGCGACACCTTCCGTCGGCGCGAGGTCGACGCGGTGATCGACGAGATGGCCTTCTTGCTCGAGCGCTTCTCGCCAGGGCAGCTGTGGTTCGTGGACGACATGTTCACGCTCAACCGCAAGTGGGTGGAACGTTTCTGCGCGCGGGTCGTCGAGCGCGGCTTGTCCGTGCCCTTCTACATCATCGGCCGCGCCGAGACGCTCGACCCCACGCTCTGCGACGCGCTCAAGCGAGCGGGCTGCTTCCGGGTGTACGTCTCGGCAGAGTCGGGCGCCGACCACGTGCTCGACGAGATGGTGAAAGGCACCACGGTGGCCGAGATCGAAGCGGCAGCGAGGAATCTCCGCGAGAGCGGGATCGAGATGGGCGCCTTCGTGATGCTCGGCTACCCGGGTGAGGCACGTCGCGACATCCTCTCCACGCGCGATCTCTTACGACGCATCGATCCCGAGGTGACGCTCTTGAGCGTGGCGCACCCGATGAAGGGCACCGCGTTCTATGATCGCGTGGCGGGCGAGATCGTGGGCGAGCGCGACGGGCGCCTCCGGTTCCGCATGCCGCTGCCGGATCGCAGCTACGAGCTGGCCCAGCGTATGATCTGGGCCGACATCGGGCGGCGCCGCGAACCGGGGCTCCGCGCCGATGCTCGCTACGCGCTGTGGCGAAGCCTCTTCGCGCTCGCTTGACGAGCCCCGCGATACGATCCTCGTCATGGCGCACTTCGAAGAGGGCACGACCCTCGACCGCTTCCTCCTGGAAACGATGCACGCGCACCCGGGAGCCACCGGGAGCTTCGTCAACCTGCTGAAACAGGTGGCGCTCGCGGGCAAGCTCTGCTCGGCGCGGGTGCAGCGCGCCGGTCTCGCCGGCATGTTCGGCGCCACGGGCAGCATGAACATCCAGGGCGAGTTCGTCCAGAAGCTCGACATTTACGCCAACGAGACCTTCAAACGGGCGCTGGAGCACGCCGGCGTGGTGTGCATGGTCGTGTCGGAAGAGGAAGACGCGCCGATCTTCGTGCCCCCTGCCTTCGAGGTGGGCGAGTACGTCTTCGCGATGGACCCGCTCGATGGTTCCTCGAACATCGACACCAACGCGAGCATCGGCACCATCTTCGCGATCCACAAGCGCCGGTCCTCCGGTCGCGATGGCACGCTCCACGACGTTCTCCGCCCGGGCACCGATCTCGTGGCCGCCGGCTACATCGTCTATGGCGCGGGCACGGTGCTGGTGCTCTCCACCGGCAAGGGTGTCCACGGCTTCACGCTCGACCCGTCCGTCGGCGAGTTCTTCCTGTCTCACCACGACATCCAGCTGGCGCCGAGGGCCAAGAGCTACTCGTGCAACGAGGCCTACGCGGCGCAGTGGGATCCTCGCCTCCAGGACTGGCTGAGGCGGGTGAAGGAGCCGTCGCTCGGGTGGTCGGCCCGGTACATCGGGTCGCTCGTCGGCGACTTCCATCGCAACCTGGTCAAGGGCGGCCTGTTCATGTACCCGTCCACCGCCAAGGCGAAGTCGGGGAAGCTTCGCATGCTCTACGAGGCCGTGCCGCTCTCTTTCCTCGCCGAGGCGGCCGGTGGCGCGAGCATCGACGGGTCGCAACGGATTCTCGACAAGGTGCCCACCGACATCCACGAGCGCACCCCGCTGTTCATCGGGAACCGCGAGAACGTCGAGGAAATCGCCGAGGTCTTGCGCGGATGAGCGCGATCAGAGCACGTCGGCTTGGGGCGATGCCCCTTGGCGGGGAGCGCTGGGTGCTCGAGGAGTCGGCCGACGTCGAGCAGCCCACCGTGCCCGGCGAGTCGGCCTTGCTTCACAAGGAACGCTGGCGTCTCGACGGACGCCTGTCCCTGGTCCGCAAACATCTCCCGGGCGTGGGTGGCCCGCCGGTGGTGCTGGTGCACGGCTTCGCCCAGAACCGGTACACTTGGCACCATTCCATCCGCTCGCTGAGCGCCTGGCTCGCATCGAGCGGCTTCGACGTGTTCAACCTCGAGCTTCGTGGTCACGGCAACTCCCGCCCCGGCCACGGGCCCGAGGACTTCGCCGACTACGTGGCCGACGCGCAGGCGGTGGCCGACGCGCTGCCCCAGCGGGCTTTCTGGGTGGGTCATTCGCTCGGGGGGGCCGTTTCTTATGCGCTCGCCACGCAAACGCCGGTGCGCGGCGTGGTCGGCATCGGCGCGCTGTACAAGTTCGCGCAAGCGAACCGGTTCTTGCACTGGGTGTGCCGCGCGTCCACGGTGATGCGGGGCAAGCGCCTCCTCGGCAAGGTGTCGGTGCGCACTCGCCTGGCAGGGCAGCTACTCGGGCGGCTCTACACCGTGAGCGACATCGCCGGCTACGCCTTTCCCGTGAGCGGATGGGCCCCGGGGAGCGTGGAGCCGGCGCTCCTCGCCGAGCGGCTGGAGCGCGGTTTTGACTGGACGAGCGGGCACGTGTGGCTCGACATGGCGCGCTGGGCGAGCACCGATCGCTTCGAGTTCGCCGAGGCCTGGTCGCGAACCGACGTGCCGCTCCTGGTGGTGTCGGGCGACCTCGACCACCTGATGCCCCCGGCCGACGCGCGCGCGCCGTTCGACGAGTCCGGGAGTCGCGACAAGACGCTCCTGGAGCTCGAGCCCTGGACGACGGGACGGCACTGGGGTCACCTCGACCTCATCTCCGGGAAAGCAGCCCCGGAACACATGTGGACGCCGCTCCGCACCTGGCTGGAAAGCCGCTAGGTGGCGAGCCGCGGCGAGCTACACGGACTCCGCCTCCTCGAGCGCATCGGCGAGGGCGGCATCGCCGACGTCTTCCGCACGACCTGGGAGGGCAAGGAGGTGGCGCTGAAGGTCCTTCGCGACCCCGACCGCCCCGCGATGCGCAAACGTTTTCTGCGCGAGGGGAGGCTCCTGCAGCGGCTCTCGCACCCAGGCCTCGTGCGATGCCTTCACGTGTACGGAGGAAACCAGCCCGCGCTGGTGCTCGAGCTGCTCCGGGGTGAGCCCTTGGACGACCGGATCAGCCGGCGTCCCATGAACGGCGACGAGGCGGTCCACCTCGCCCAGGCGCTGCTTCGGGTGCTGCAATACCTGCACGAGCACGGCATCGTGCATCGCGACGTGAAGGCGTCGAACGTGTACTGCGCCGACGACAATCGTGTCGTCCTGATGGACCTCGGCCTCGCCGTCGACCCCGCCGATCCGCTCACCACCACGCTGGGCGATGTGCTTGGCACCTATGCCTACATGGCGCCAGAGCAGATCGCGGGGGCCGAGAGCGACCACCGCACCGATCTCTACTCGCTTGGCATCACGCTCTACGAGGCCGTGTGCGGGGCGCGGCCCTTCTCGGCCCGCGGCGCCGCCGGCTGGCTCTCGGTGCACCGCTCGGGTGGGGCCACGCCGCTCATCGAGGTGGCGCCGGGCATTCCCGTTCGTTTCGCCTCGCTGGTCGACCGGCTGATGGCGCGCGACCCAGCCGGCCGCCCGCCCTCCTCGGCGGTGGCGCTCGCCCTGCTCACCGGCTCGGTGGGCATCCGCCGCGACTTGCGACGGCCGCCGCTGGTGGGTCGTGCCGCCGCGCGCGGCGCGATGGAAGCTGCCATCGACACCGGCGGCTTCGTCGTCGTGACCGGCCCCTTCGGCTCCGGCTTTGGAGCGCTGGCGCGAACCGCGCGCGCCATGGCCACCGAGCGCGGTATGGAAACGGTCACCGTTCGAGGCCGGTCTCGCATGCGGCCTCACGAGCTGTGCGCGGCGATCACCGCTGAGCTGGGGCGCATGGGCATGACGGTGGCGCCCGAGCTCGCCGACATCCGCAACGCTCTCGGCGATCTCGGGCGTGAGTCGGGGGTGCTGCTCGTCAGCGAAGACGCCGACGCCCTCTCGCCGGACTGCCTCGCCGTAGTCAACGAGCTGTCGCGACTTGACTTCGTGTCGGCCATCGTCCTCGGGGTCGACATCGCGCCGGTCGCCGGCGCGCGGCACGTGGCCCTCCGACCGCTCTCGCTCGCCGAGATTCGCCAGCTGCTCGTGGAGTTGTTTGACAGCCCCGCCGTGCCCCCGGGGCTGGAGGTCGCGGTGGCCGAGGCCTCCGGCGGCGTGCCGGCGATGGCCGTGGCGCTGCTGCGTGAACAGGCGACGGGCGGCGGCGTGTGGTGCGAGGGGACCACCGACGACGGCCACCCCGCGTGGCGTTGGGACTCGGCGACGGGCCTGGCGCCGGGCACGACCACGCAGCGTCTCCTCGAGCGCGCCTTGCGACGGCTCCCCGAGGCCACCCGGCGGGTGCTCGACGCCGTGGCGGTGGCTGGCGGGCCGGTGCCGGTCGAGCTCTTGCTCGACGCGGCGGGTGCAGATGCCTCAGGCATCGACCTCGGACCGGCGCTTCGACAGGGGCTGATCGCCACCTGGAGCGACTCGGGCGAGGAGTGGGTCTCGCTCACCCGCGCTGCCCTCGAGGCCACGATCCTCGGTCACCTCCCGGAGGATGATCGTCGCGGCCTGCATCGCGCGCTGGCCGACGCCGCCCGTGCCCGCCCTTCCGGGGAGTGGGAGCAACGGTTCCTGGTGCTCCACGACGCGCTCGGCTCCGGAGCAGCAGAGCAGATCGTCCAGCTCGTGGAGCTGGGCGAATACCTCGCGCGGGCGGGCCGCCCGCAGGCAGCGCTCGACACCATCGAGCAGGCGGGCGCCGCCGGCGACGTGGGGGCGGAGCTGGCGGCGCGCCGTGCGCTCGCCCGGGCCGAGGCGCTCCGATCGGTGGGTCGGCTTCGCGAGGCCTGGGAGGCGCTGGCCGCCGGCGACCGATTGGCCCGCGAGGTGGGTGCCCGGCGCCTTGTCGATCGGGCCGACGCGCTCGCGCTCGAGGTGGAGGTGTCGCAGGGGTCGCCGCCCGACTCAGTGCGCGCAGAGCGCGTGGGGCGCCTCGCCGGGCACGGCTTGCTCGACGCGCAGCTCGCGGTGGGCGACTTCGCGCGGCGGCTCGGCGACAACGTGCGCGCGGAGCATCACTACCGAGCTTGCCTGGCCGAATCACCGAGCTCCCAAGACCGCGCCGCGATCCGGGCCCGCATCGGCCTCGCCACGCTGGCGCTCTCCCGAGGCGCCAACGACGACGCCGAGCGTATGATGCTCGCGCTGGTGCGAGAGCTGCGTGGGCGTGAGCGCCGGACCGCCCTCTCCGATGCGTTCCTCCGCCTCGCCGTGGTCCAGCGGACTTGCGGCCAGCTCAGCCGGGCGATGGAGAGCATCGACCTCTCCGACGACGCCGCCTCGCGCCGGGAAACGGCCTCGCGGGCCATCGCGGGGGAGCTCCTGCGCGTCTGGGTGCAGCTCGGCGCCGGCGAGCTCGATGCGGCCGGCACCCGCATCGCCAGTTGCGGCGCTGCGGCCGACCCCGCTGCGCCCTACGCGGTGCGCGCCTTCTACTACGAGGTCCTCGCCGACGAACGCCGAGAAAGAGGCGACGTGCCCGCCTCGCTTGCCGCGCATCTCTCCGGCATGGAAACGGCGCAGCGCGCGGGCGACTCGGCGCGCACGGCCTTCCACGATGGCATGGCGGCGCTCTACACGGCCAACGCGAAGCATGTGTCGAGCTCGGTGGAGGTGCTCGGCCGGATGGGGAGCCATCGACTGCTCGCCCAGCTGATGCTCGCCGGGGCCCTGGTGGGTCGCGATCCCGACATCCTCAAGGCCGCAGAGCGTGAGGCAAGGCTGGCGGGCGACCCGATCCTCTTGCTCGATGTGCTCCATGCGGTGCGGGCTTCCGCGCGCGTGCCCGAGGCGCGGGCGCTCGCTCGGCGGCTCGCCGACGCCACTCACGGCGCCCTCGGCGACGCGCTCCGGCGCCGTCCCGCGCTTCGCTGGGCGCTGTCCGAGGCGGGGCGCGCGGGCAACGGTCGCGATAAGTGGCATTGATGCCCCCCGACGGCAACGATGTCCTGCACCTGACCGACCCTCGCACCGGCGAGAGCGCCGGTGCCATGCCGTGCACGCCGCTGTCCGAGGTGCCTGCGCTCGTGAATCGTGCCCGCGCCGCCGGCCGCCTCTGGCGCGCTCGGCCGCTCGACGAGCGGAAGGCAGCGATGGAAAAACTCGCCGCTGCCTTCCTCGCGCGCGGGAAAGACATCGTGCGCGTGCTCGGCGACGAGATCGGCAAGCCAGCGGGCGAGGCCTGGACGAGCGAGGTGGTCACCACATCTGAGCTCGTCCCGGCCTGGCTCGAGATGATCGACGACGAGCTCGACCCCGTCGAGGTGCCGCTCAACCCCATCAACTACCCGATGAAGTCGGTGCAGGTGGTGCCCGAGGCGCTCGGGGTGATCGGCCTGATCATGCCGTGGAACTACCCGGTCAACCTGCCGCTCCGCACCATCATCCCGGCGCTCCTCGCGGGCAACGCGGTGGTCTTCAAGCCCTCGGAGTTGTCCCCACGCTGCGGTGCGCTGCTCGCCGAGATCTTCGCGGCGTCGCTCCCCGCCGACCTCGTGGTCACCGTGATCGGCGGGCCCGAACAAGGCGCGGCGGTGATCGAGGCCGGCGTCGACAAGGTGATTTTCACCGGGAGCGAGGCGGGCGGTCGCAAGGTGGCGGCACACGCCGCGAGCAAGCTGGTCCCGAGCGCCTGCGAGCTCGGCAGCAAAGACGCCGCCATTGTGCTCCATGACTGCAATCTCGACCGTACCGTCGCCGGCATCGCCTGGGGCGCGTTTCACAATGCCGGTCAGGACTGCGCGAGCGTGGAACGGATTTACGTCGACCGTCGCATCCACGACACCTTTGTCGAGCGCCTCGTGGCCGCCGCGAGTGCCTTGCGCGTGGGCACCGACCTCGGCCCGCTGGTCGACGCGCGCGCCCTCGCCAAGGTGCACGCCCAGGTCACGGAGGCGGTCGCTCGCGGCGCGCGCGTGCTCTGCGGCGGCGAGCCCGTCGGCACGGGTTTCTACTACCCTGCCACCGTGCTGGTCGATGTGCCTCCCGAGTGCGCGCTCATGCGCGAGGAAACCTTCGGCCCCGTGGTGCCGGTAGCGGCCTTCGACAACGAAGACCAGGCGGTCGAGCTCGCCAACGACTCGGCCTACGGGCTCTGCGTGTCGGTGTGGTCGAAAGACCACGCCCGCGCCTCGGCGCTCGCGGCGCGCATCGAGTGCGGCGTGAGCTTCGTCAACAACTGCTGCTTCACTGGCCCCATGGGCGGCGCCGCCTGGGGTGGCCGCAAACACAGCGGCTTCGGCGCCACGGGCTCGCGCTGGGCGCTGGCGGGGCTCGTGCATCCACGCACGGTCGTGGTCGACAAGTCCTTCCAGGCAAAGGAAATGTGGTGGTATCCGTACACACCTGCGCTCGCGACGATGGCAGAGGGCCTCGTCGAGATCGGGCGTAGCGGCGGGGCAAAGATCACGGGCCTTAGGCTCGCGGTCTCCGGGCTCCTGGGCCGCTGGAAAGTTTGAGTAGGATCGGGTGAGATTGATGAGGTATCTGGGACTAGATCTCGGTTGGACGCCGCGCGACAGCTCGGGCGGTGTGATCCTCGAGCCAGCCGAGGGGGGCGTGCGCGTGGCGAGCGCCGACAGCTTGCGTGCCCACGAGGACACACTGCGCTGGTTGGCCCGCAGCCGCGGCCGGAGCGGCTGCATCCTCGCGATGAACGCACCGGTGATCGTGGAGAATCTCTCGGGCAGCCGCCCCTGCGACAAGCAGCTCGCCGAGCACTTCAGCCGCTACCGGATCGACGAGTACGCCAACAACACCGTGTCGGCGTCGCACCCACGCACCATGGCCAAGGGGCTGGTGCGCATGGGCTTCGACATCAACCCCTCGTCGGAGGCGCCCGAGCGCCTGATCGAGACGCACACGCAGTCCACGCAGGTCTTGCTCTTCGGGGTTGACCGTCCCGTGCGCATGAAGGCGGGACCCATCGGCGGCCGGAAGGAGGGGGTGGCCCGACTGCGCGAGTTGATCGTGGAGAAGCTCTACACCGGCGCGCCCAAGCTCTTGCCTTCGCAGGCGCTCGATGTCTTGATGACCGCGCACCTGCCCGACCTCAACGGCACGCGACTGGGCGAGCTCGAGGAGCGCCTCGAGGCCCTCATCGTGGCCTACGTCGCCGCCTGGCTCGGCGAGAACGGCGTGGCCGGGTGTGCATTCCTCGGCGACCTGACGCGCGGCTACATCCTCCTGCCCGACCCCTCGCGCACAGAAGCACAAGCCTAGGAGCCGAACTTCTCCTCCCAGGTCTCGCACTCGACGCAGCGAACGGCGAGGGGGAAGGCCTGGAGGCGGGCGAGGGGGATCGGCTCGCTGCACTCGTCGCACACGCCGTAGGCGTCGTTGTCGATGCGGTCGATCGCCGCCCGCATCGCCTCGATCTCCGCGCGCCCCGCGTCGTCGAGCTGCACCAGCACCTCCTCGTTGCCGATCTCCGAGGCTCGCTCGGTCCAGTCGTCGGGGAGCTCGCTGCTCTGGCGGCGCAGGTGGGCGTCCATCCGGCCCTGCCGGCCGGTGTGCAATTCCAGGCGATGTACGAGGGTGTTGCGGATCTCGCGGTAGGTGTCCATGGCCCAGCATACCGCAAGCGGCGTGCCAAGCCTAGCCCGCATTTCTCACAGCCCGGCGCGGTCGTCGTAAGCGAGGGTCGTTGAAGTGTGGTCGGGTCTTCCGCGGCGGTGGTCCACGGGCCCTGGGGCGTCGCGCCGGGCGTCCGCGGCGCACCGGGGCGGTCGGAGAGG
>SXGU01445570.1_pt1 | contig 12870 bp, 14 predicted proteins | sample 3174531 | NCBI WGS metagenome assembly SXGU01 (sample SAMN11356863, study PRJNA531348) | freshwater metagenome | isolation source: freshwater sample F1-140 | place: China: Fuxian Lake, Yuxi | collected 2017-12-25 | reverse complement strand
GGCCATCGATAGAGATGCCGTTGTCGTCCCAGAACGCGGTTAATTTACCCAAACCCCATGTGCCGGCTAAGGCACAGGCTTCGTGTGAAACGCCTTCCATCATGCAACCGTCACCTAAAAATACATAGGTTTGGTGATCCACAATGTCATGGCCTGGTTTATTGAATTGATTGGCTAATAATTTTTCTGCCATAGCAAAACCCACGCCATTGGCAATACCTTGGCCTAATGGGCCTGTGGTGGTTTCAACGCCAGGTGCGTAACCGTACTCTGGGTGGCCGGCACATTTTGAATGCAATTGACGGAAGGTTTTTAATTCATCCATGGGCAAGGCATAACCGGTCAGGTGTAGCAATGAATAAATCAACATGGAGCCGTGACCATTAGAAAGCACAAAGCGATCGCGGTTGGCCCATTCAGGGTTTTTTGGGTTATGGCTTAAATGGTGATTCCACAATTCTTCAGCAATTTCTGCCATGCCCATGGGCGCACCTGGGTGTCCAGAATTCGCTTTTTGTACCGCATCCATAGATAACGCACGGATGGCGTTGGCTAGGTCTTTACGTGTTGCCATAAATTTCTCCCTAATGATTATGCTTGCAGTTTCACCCGTCGTGTGTGGCTATCGGTCACACAGAAAATCCAGTAAAACCTTGAATGAATTCTTCAAAAAGCCAGTTTTAAGGACTGGCTTTTTGCAAAGGTTAAATTATTGCTTAATTACCCTATTTGGGCAAGGGCTTAGGGCGCATGCCTTTAGAAAATAGCCGTGATGGCTAGATGCTGGAGGGGATCTTTTTCAGTCGGTCTTCTACAGTATGCCAAGTTTGATTTTAATGACGTATTTGGCAATGTAGCCAACCATGCCAAAAGTCAGGCCAAGAAAAAGTGCAAAGGTACCAAATTTGCCGGCTTTGGATTCCCAGGCCAAGTGGCCAACAATGAATACCATCAATAGCATGAGGCCGCCTACACCATAGGTCATGCCCAATTCAGTAATTTGCGTTTCGGTTAATCCAAAAAAGGTGCCTTGCATAGCTTTCCTTATTGCAGTTTTAGTGGCTTAAATGAGCGCCAAGATTTGTTGTTGAGCAAATTCCATGGGCTTGCGTTTGAAACCGCTTTTGGCAAATTGCTGCCAGCGTCCCATCACATAGCACATCATTAAGTTGGCTTGCGCTTCGGCATCGGTTTTGTGACCGGTTTGCGTTTCGGCTATGCGCAGGCTTTGTTTGAGTGTGACTTCTATTCGATCCGTTAGTTGGTTAATGCGCACTTGCAATTTTTCGTCTTCGTTGACCAAGGCGTCGCCAATTAACACGCGCGTCATGCCTGGGTTTTTTTCCGCAAATACCAAAAGCATGGATAAAATGCGTTGCAGTTGTTTTTGCCCATCGGTTTCTTCTGAGCTAATTTTGTTGATTAGGCCAAAAACGGTTTCTTCGATAAACACAATCAAGCCTTCAAACATTTGCGCTTTGTTGGCAAAGTGACGGTATAAAGCCGCTTCGCTGACATCCAATTTGGCAGCCAAGGAGGCCGTGGTGATTTTTTCGCGCTTAGGCGATTCCAGCATTTTGGCTAGGGTTTCTAAAATTTGATGTTTACGTTCGCCGGCCATAAGCTTCTCCCTTGCTTGCTATTGATTAAGTGTTAGTTAAATTATAACCGAATGTGAGTGAGTGCTAACACTTGGTTGATGCGGTAGTCGACAAAGCTGGGTTTGTGGTATTTTTTGCTGAGCAACACCGTCTTCATGCCCAGCCGTTTCGCTGTCATTAGGGCCGCCGCGTTGTCTTCTAATAACACGCAGTCGCTGGCTTTCACTCTCAGGCTGGCCAGCAGTAATTGAAAGCCGCGCACGGAAGGTTTAGCGTGAAATTTAGTGGATTCAACACTGAAGACCAGTTCAAAGCAATCGGCTATGCCGAGTAAATTCAGCACCCTCAGTGCGTAATCCCTAGGGGCGTTGGTGAACACCACTTTGCGTCCGGCCAGGCTTTGTATTAAATGGCGCAAGCGTTTCACTGCTATGACGCGCTCGGCTAAATCGTCAAATTGGTGCGTCACTTTTAGAAAATGTTGCGGATCGGTTTGATGGTGGCGCATCAGGCCCTTGAGGGTGGCGCCGTAAACCCGCCAATAATGCCTACGCAAGTGGTGAGCTGCCGCCTCATCCATGGCCAAGGTGTCCATGATGTAGTTGGTCATGGCCTGGTTCATGACCGGAAAAATGTGCGCACTGGCGTTATGCAAGGTGTCGTCTAGATCAAACACCCAAACTTTGGCCGCCCTGCTGCTGGCCAATTTATTTGGCCTTAATGAGCGTGCCCACGCCTTCGTCGGTCAACACTTCCAGTAGCAAGGCATGTTCTACCCGGCCGTCGATGATGTGCACGGTTTTAACCCCGCTTCTGGCGGCATCCAATGCCGAGCCGATTTTTGGCAACATGCCACCCGATAGGGTGCCGTCGGCGACCAAGTCGTCAATTTGCTTGGGCGTCAGGCCGGTGAGTAATTCGCCATTTTTATCCAGCACGCCTGGTGTATTGGTGAGCATAATGAGTTTTTCTGCGCCCAAAATTTCAGCCAACTTGCCGGCCACCACATCGGCATTGATGTTATAGGACTCGCCATCTTTGCCTACGCCAATAGGGGCGACCACCGGTATAAAATCGCCGCCATCCAAAAAGTTGATGATGCTAGGGTCGATGGCGCTGATTTCGCCCACCAATCCCACGTCTATCATTTTCTTGGGGTCGTTTAAATCTTCCATCAGCAATTTATGCGCGTGGATGAAGTTGCCGTCTTGGCCGGTCAAGCCGACGGCTTTGCCGCCGTGGCGATTGATTAGATTAACGATTTCTTTATTCACTTGGCCACCCAGCACCATTTCCACCACGTTCATGGTTTCGGCATCGGTCACGCGCATGCCTTGAATGAACTCGCCTTTTTTGCCCAGCTTGTCCAGCATCTCGTTAATTTGCGGGCCGCCGCCGTGCACCACCACTGGGTTCATGCCCACCAGTTTTAACAACACCACGTCTTGGGCAAAGCATTCTTTTAAATGCTCATCGGTCATGGCGTTGCCACCGTATTTAATGACGATGGTTTTATCGAAAAAGCGTTTGATGTAAGGCAGCGCCTCAGCCAGAGTGCGGGCTTTTAATTCGGCAGTGATTTGGTTTAGCATAAGGATTCCATTGGCTTTGTTTGCTGTGACTTAAGTTTGCCTCATTGTACTAAAATTTTCTAAAGCGTTTTGTTAAAAACCTTAGAATTGCGTTGGAAATTATAAAGTTTTTGTTTTTCCGCCGGCAGTTTGTCTACACTTTGTTCGGTGAAGCCGCGCTCTAAAAACCAATGCTCGGTGCGCGTGGTTAAGCAAAACAGGCTTTTAAAGCCCAATGTTTTGGCTGCTTGCGCGCAGTAATAAAAGAGCTTGTCGCCACGGCCGGCGCCGCGGTAAGCGGGGTCTATGGCTAGACAAGCAAATTCCGCCGTGCGTTCTGCTCTAAATGGGTAAAGCGCGGCGCAGCCTATGACCCGGTTGTCGTGCTCCATCACGTAAAAATGGTCGATTTCCATTTCGATGCGCTCGCGTCCGCGGCGCACTAAAAAGCCTTCGGCTTCCAGCGGTTCTATCAGTTTGAGTATGCCGCCCACGTCATCAATGTCGGCTTGGCGCATGCTTTCTAAGCTTAATTCGGTGACCATGGTGCCTATGCCGTCAACGGTAAACAGCTCTTGTATGATGGCGCCGTCTATGTGCCGAGAAATAAGGTGGGTGCGCGCGACGCCATGGCCACAAGCCCTAACGGCGGCCGGTAGATAGTAATTAACGTCTTCGGATACGTTAATGGCTTGTTCGTTTTCCTGCGCCCGGGTTTGGATATTTTTTAGCAAATTACCGGCCTTTTCAGCGGTCATTTCACGCAGCAATTCGCCTCGCAAATTGTGCACGCCGGCTGAGTCCATTAAGAAAATCAGCTTATCGGCATCCAAGGCGATGGCGGCGCTCACTGCCACGTCCTCTAGACTTAGGTTAAACGCCTCGCCGGTGGGGGAGTAGCCCAATGGCGACAGCAAGACCAATTCGCCATCGTCTAGGCGTTTTTGCATGGCAAAGGCATCAACCCGCCGCACTTCGCCAGTGTGTTGCAAATCCACGCCATTTCGCACGCCACTTGGTTTGGCCGTGACGAAATTGCCGCTGGCCACGCGTATGTCCGCGCCGGCCATGGGGGAATTGACCAGCCCCATGGACAGCAAGGCTTCTATTTCTACTCGTATGGCACCGTTGGCTTCTTTTACTGCTTCCATGGCCTCGTCATCGGTGACGCGTAAGCCGTCGACAAATTTAGGCGTGAGTTTATCCCGTTTTAAACGCCGTTCAATTTGCGGCCTGGCACCGTGCACCAATACCAAGCGCACTTCTAAGCTGGCGAGCAAATTTAAATCGTGCGACAAGGCGACAAATTGTTTTTCGTCCACCACCTCGCCGCCAAAGGCAATGACAAAGGTGCGGCCGCCAAAAGCGTGGATGTAAGGCGTGGCCGAGCGAAACCATTGCACAAAATCTTTTGCATGGGGTTGCGAGGACGGTTTGTTGGCTAAGCGCGTTTCCGATCCGGATGCCGTGCTAATAGGTAGCTCGCTGTGGACATACAAGTAAGCCGGCGTGCAATCTAAGGCAGCGGCCACTTTGCGTAACAAGCTCTCGTTGATACCCAATTCGCCGCGCTCTATGCGTGATAAATTGCCTGCATCGGCGGCCACTTGGGCAGCCAAGGTTTGCAGGGTCATGCGCAATGCTTTGCGCCGATTACGGATAGCGTTGGCCAATGACATGGGTGATAAGCCTTATTTTATTGTAAATTTTACAAAATAATAAAATTAATTTGTAAATAAAGCAAGTGTCAGGCTAGAAATCGCCCCAAAGACTTTGCATAACGGTGATGGCGGTTAGCGCGGCGGTCTCGGTGCGCAGTATGCGCGGGCCTAAAACGATGGATTGAAAGCCGTGTTGGCTGGCCAGGCGTATTTCCGCCTCGGTCAAGCCGCCTTCCGCGCCTATGAGTAATGCAATCGAGCCCTGATCTGCGGTTAAATCGGCAAGGCGTGTTGCGCCCACCGGATTAAGTAATAGTCGCGTGCTGTGGCTGTCGGCATGCTTGGCCAGCCATTGGCTGAGGCTGAGCGGGGCTAGCACCGATGGAATGCTGGCGCGGCCGCATTGCTCGCAGGCCGAGTAAACGATGTTTTGCCAATGCGCCAAGCGTTTTTCTGCGCGTTCTGCGCTGAGCTTAACCACGCTGCGTTCGGTGGCCAGTGGTTGGATGCAAGTGACGCCTAATTCCGTGGCTTTTTGTATGGTGTAGTCCATGCGCGTGCCGCTGGAAATGCCCTGCAATAGCGTGATGTGCAAAGGCGATTCTTTGTTGGCTAGGCCGGCGCTCTCAACTTGGACGCTGGTGGCGGTTTTGCTGATGCTACGCAATACGCATTGGTAATCTTGGCCATCGCCATTAAACAAGCCGATGCGGTCGCCCACTTGCAAGCGCAATGCACGGGTGGCATGGGCACTGGCGTTGTCGGATAGGCTGACGACTTCGCCTATGCTTAATGGGTGGGGGTGATAAAAACGGGCGATCGCCATGAGTCAGCAAATTAAAGTGATAAAATTCGATTATAAAACCATTTGGAGTGTTGCATGGCAAGTATCCATCCACCGGTGTGCGATTTCGGTTGGCCGGCACCGGATTTTAATTTAGTCAACGTCGATGGGCGTAGCTTAAGCCGCGATCAATTGATGGGCGAAAAAGGGCTGTTGGTGATGTTTATTTGCAATCATTGCCCCTATGTAAAAGCAATATTGCCCCGCTTGGTGGCCGATTGCCGGGAGCTCAATAGCTTGGGCATCAATAGCGTGGCCATCATGTCCAATGACCCTAATGTTTACCCGGAAGACGGCTTTGAGCACATGCAAAAAATAGCGACCGATATGCATTTCCCTTTTGCTTATTTAGTCGACCCCAGCCAGCAAGTAGCGAAATCCTATGGTGCAGTGTGCACGCCGGATTTTTTTGGCTTTAACAGTCAAGGTCAACTGCAATACCGCGGCCGCTTTGATGAAAGCCGTAAAGATATGGCCAGCCACAGCAGCCGTGATTTATTTCATGCTATGCGACGCATTGCCGAAACAGGTAATGGGCCCGCTGAGCAAATAGCCAGCATAGGCTGCAGCATAAAGTGGTTGGAGGATTAAATGACGGTGCCAAAAAAACTCAACTGGGGCATATTGGGCGCCGCTCGGGTTAACGAGCGCTTACTGCCGGCCATCATGACGGCCGCTAATGCGCAATTGTTGGCCATTGCCAGCCGCCGGCCCGGGGCTGCCGCGGCGACCTTAGCTAAATACGCGGTGGGCGACAGTCAGCATGTGAGCTGTTACGACGATTTGGCCAGTTTGATTAATGACCCCAAGGTGGAAGCCATTTATTGCCCTATGGCCAATGAAGAGCATGCGCATTGGGCCATGCAAGCCATTGCCGCGGGCAAGCATTGTTTAATAGAAAAACCCATGGCCACCAAGCTGCAAGACGTGGAGGCCATGGCCGTGGCCGCACAGCATCAGCAAGTTAAATTGATGGAAGGCTTTATGTACCGCTTTCATCCGCAGCATGTGCGCTTGCAAGCCTTGATTGCGCAAGGTTTGATAGGCGATGTGTTGTCGGCCCGCGCATCATTTTCATTCTTGATGCAAGCCGCGCGCCTCTACCGAGTCAATCGCAGCATGGCCGATGGCGGCGGTGCTATGTGGGATATCGGGCCGTATGCCATGCATGCGCTGCGTTGGTGTTTCGCCGAGCATGGCCAGCCAGCGCAAGCCGTGCAAGTTAGTGCTTTGGCTAAGTTAAACGAGCACGGCGCTGACACCGCATGCAGCGGCGTATTGGACTTTGGTTTGGATGCGCAAGGGCGTGCGCGTTTTGGCCATTTTGACGTCAGTTTTGAGCGCAGCCGTAAGTCCGAATACGAAATCATAGGCAGCAAGGGCTGGATAAAATGCCACGCCGCATGGGTGTTTGAAAAGGATGAGGCGGTGATTGGTTGGGGGTTGGACGACGGCAGTTCTGGTGAAGAGCGCATCGCGCCCAGCAACCACTTTAGTCTGGAAATAAGCCATTTTAGCGACTGCGTGTTGCATGACAGTGCGCCTTTATTGAGTCTGCAAGATGCCAAGCACAATTGCCAGGCCATACAAGCGGTATTGCAAAGCGTGGCAACTGGCCTACCGTGCCGTCTGGCTAAGCTCGACTAAAGCCAACTCTGCGGCTAATTTTAACTTGCGCGAGATTTAGTCTGCTCGCCAATTAAGGTATAATCCGCGCTTAATTAATTGATGTGACAGGTGAATTGATGCCTATTTATGATTACCAATGCGCCACTTGTGGTCACAAAGCCGAAGTCATGCGCAAAATGAGTGAAGTGAGTACGGAAGCCTGCCCAGCTTGCGGTGCTAACGCATTTAGCAAGCAACTGTCTGCGCCTAGTTTTCAACTAAATGGCAGCGGTTGGTATGCCACTGACTTTAAAAATAGTGGTGCTAGCAGTAAAAAGGACAGCAGCCCTGAAAAAAAGTCTGAGGCGGCAGCGCCCGCTGCACCTTGTGCCAGCGGTTGTGCTTGCCATTAAAAGCGAATCAGCCTCCAACCCTTTGCCTGCATGAGTTTATTCAAATGAAAAAATACTTTATTACCGGCTTGCTAGTTTTAGTGCCCTTGTTTATCACCGTTTGGGTGATCTCCGGCTTGGTTGGCATGATGGATCAAAGCCTGTTGTTGTTGCCAGAAACCTGGCGCCCAAAAGCGCAATTGGGCTTAGACATTCCAGGCATGGGCGCCGTACTGACCTTGTTGATTATATTTGTCACCGGCGTGATCGCCACCAATTTTTTTGGCAAACGCTTGATACTGGTATGGGAAGCCTTATTGGCCAGGGTGCCGGTGGTGAAATCCATTTACGCCAGTGTTAAACAAGTGTCGGACACCTTATTTTCCGATTCTGGCAATGCCTTTAGGCAAGCGGTGTTGGTGGAGTTTCCAAAACCGGGGGTGTGGACCATCGCCTTTGTCACCGGCAAACCGGGTGGCGACGTGGCCAACCATTTAAGCGGCGACTATTTGAGTGTTTATGTACCGACCACGCCCAACCCAACCGGCGGCTATTTTTTGATGCTGCCACGGGCCGATGTGGTGGAATTAGACATGAGTGTGGATGAAGCGCTGAAATACATTATTTCCATGGGGGTGGTGGCGCCACCACCCAAACCAAGTGCTAAGCAGGCCAGCCTGTAGGCATGATTTTTTAATTTTTAACGACTATTTAATAAGACTTTATTTATGATGCGTACCCATTATTGCGGCCATTTAAACCGCCAACACATAGGCCAAACTGTTACTTTATGCGGTTGGGCACACCGTCGCCGTGATCACGGAGGCGTGATTTTTATCGATTTGCGTGACCGTGAAGGCTTGGCGCAAATCGTGGTGAACCCGGATGCTAAAGCTGCTTTTGCCGTTGCCGAAAGCGTGCGCAGTGAATACGTATTAAAAGTGGTGTGCGAAGTGCGGGCTCGACCAGAAGGCGCGACCAATGCCAACTTAGCCACCGGCGAAGTGGAAATGATAGCCACGGAAATTGAAGTGCTCAATGCGTCGCTTACGCCGCCATTTATGTTGGACGACGAGAACCTCACGGAAACCGTGCGCTTGGAACACCGTTACATCGATTTGCGTCGCCCAACCATGCAAAAGAACATGATGTTGCGTTACCGCGTGGCTAAAACCTTGCGCGATTACCTAGATGAAAACGGCTTTATTGAAGTGGAAACGCCGATGTTAACCCGTTCCACCCCAGAGGGTGCGCGTGATTACTTGGTGCCTAGCCGTGTGCACGATGGCCAGTTCTTTGCCTTGCCGCAATCCCCGCAGTTATTTAAACAATTGCTGATGGTGTCGGGTTTTGATCGTTATTTCCAAATTACCAAATGCTTCCGCGATGAAGATTTGCGCGCCGATAGGCAGCCTGAATTCACTCAAGTCGACCTTGAAACCTCCTTCATGACCGAAAACGAAATCATGGACATCGTTGAGGAAATGATCCGGCAAATGCTTAAAAAAGTGCAAAACGTAGATTTGCCTGCCAGCTTCCCCCGCATGTCTTTCCATGAAGCCATGAATCGTTATGGTTCGGATAAACCGGATATGCGTGTCACCTTGGAAATCACCGAGATGTCTGACGTCATGAAAGACGTGGATTTTAAAGTGTTTGCTGGTGCGGCCAACATGGCCGGTGGCCGTGTGGCGGCTTTGCGCGTGCCTAATGGCGCGGCCATTGCCCGTAGCGAAATTGATGCTTACACCGAATTTGTCAAAATTTACGGTGCCAAAGGTTTGGCTTACATCAAGATTAACGACATCACAAAATTAAACGAAGAAGGCTTGCAAAGCCCTATCGTTAAAAACATCCATGTAACGGCGTTGCAGGCCATTATAGATAGAACCGGTGCGCAAAATGGCGACATCGTTTTCTTCGGTGCCGATAAAGCCAAAGTGGTGAACGAGGCCTTGGGTGCGCTGCGCCTTAAAGTTGGTCACGACAAAGGTCACGTCGATGGCCGTGCTTGGGCGCCATTGTGGGTGGTGGATTTCCCTATGTTTGAGCACGACGAAGAAAACGATAGATGGGCAGCCTTGCACCATCCGTTTACCGCGCCTAAGGACGGCCACGAAGATTTGTTGGTATCCGACCCGGGTGCAGCCTTATCCAAAGCCTACGACATGGTGTTGAACGGCTGGGAAGTGGGTGGCGGTTCGGTGCGTATCCACAAACAAGACATCCAATCTAAAGTATTCGATGCCCTTAAAATTAGCAAAGAGGAAGCCCAAGAAAAATTCGGCTTCTTATTGGAAGCCTTGCAATATGGCGCGCCACCGCATGGCGGTTTAGCCTTCGGTTTAGACCGATTGGTCACGCTGATGACCGGTGCAGAATCAATACGCGACGTGATTGCTTTCCCTAAAACCCAGCGCGCGCAATGCCTGATGACCAACGCGCCTAATGCGGTGGACGAAAAACAATTACGCGAGTTGCACATTCGTTTGCGCACGCAAACACCGGCTGCCTAAGCCTGCTTTGGCCTTCTAGACGACAGCATGCCGGTCACCGAAATTAATCACGTTAATTTGCGCACGCCTTACCAGACGATGCTGCAATTAAAGGATTTTTACTGCGACGTGGTGGGTTTGCAAGTAGGCCCGCGTGAGGGCTTTAGCAGCCGCGGCTTTTGGTTATACGTAGGCGATAAGGTTGTGTTGCATCTGGCCGAATACCGTGGCGAGGAAGCGATGCTCACCAATGTGTTAACCAGCGTCGACCATTTTTCCTTTACCTGCACCGATATGCCGGCCATGGAAGCGCACCTTAAAGCTTGCCAGGTGGATTACACGGTGCGTGATTTGCCGGTTTTAAAAGTGAAGCAGATCAATTTTAAAGACCCAGTAGGCAATGGCGTGGAGTTATTTTTTCACCTGGATTAATCTGGCGTTGTTAAGCCGTTGAATTTTTTCCTGTGTAGACTGGTCCTAATTTTTTGATAAGCGATTAAGCAAGCATGTCAGGCCAAGCGTGACAGTGATTAATTTGGGAGGGGACTAAAATGAAACCGTTAAATCCAGCTGTTTTTCTAAAAGCCGTATTAGTCATGGCGCTGTTTATTGCCATGCCGCTGCGTGCCGAACCCGATACAAAGTTATGGCCCGTCATGAAAGAAGCGTTCTTTGCTAAGCGCGACATGCAGGAAGTCGATTTTATTAAAATCGATGCCCCCCGTCGTGCCGAGAGCGGTGCGCAAGTGCCGGTTACTTACAGCATAGATAATGCCGCCGCTAAAGGCGTGGTGATTAGCAAGCTGTACGCTTTCGTTGATGCCAATCCCATCCCCTTAACCGCGACTTACCATTTAAGCCCAGGCTTAGGTAATTTCCAAGTCGCCACCCGCATCCGCTTTGAAACCGATGCCTTTGTGCGTTTGGTGGGTGAAACGGCCGATGGTAAATTGTACTTGGCTTCACGCGAAATACGCGCTGCCGGTGGCTGTGGCGGCACGGTAGACGGTGATGAGGCGAGCATACGTGCCAGTGCCGGTAAGATCAAATTTAAAGTCGATCAGCCCGTCACACTCAATAGCCCAACGGCGGTGACGTTTAATATCAAGCACCCCATGCGCACCGGCTTGCAACGCGAATTGGTATCACAAGGCTTCGTGCCGGCTTTTTACATCAACAAAGTGCTATTTGCTTACAACGCGGCGCCGCTGCTCAGCATAGACGTTGGCGTGGGCACCTCGGAAGACCCCTACTTTAAATTCAATTTTGTGCCTGCCGCGCTTGGAAAACTAGACGTGACAGCCAGCGACAACGAAGGAAAAAGCTTTGTGCAGCAAATTGATTTAAGCCATTGATGGCCAGCTCGCATTGCCTAAGGCCTCCGCATTGGAGGCCTTTTTTGTGGGTTTGTAATCCAGAAATGATAAAATGGCCGCTTAGATTTAACTTTTGCAGAAGGAAGCCCGGCATGAAATCTTACCGTAAAGAATTGTGGTTTAATCCGCCCACCCGCGTGGCCTTTATCCGCATCACCGAACAAGTGAACGAGTGCTTGCGTGAGAGTGGCGTGCGCGAGGGCTTGGTGCTGATTAATGCCATGCACATCACCGCCAGTGTCTTTATTAACGACGACGAGCGTGGCCTGCATCACGATTACACGCAGTGGTTGGAAAAATTGGCGCCGCACGAGCCTGTCAGTGGCTACCGGCACAACGACACCGGTGAAGACAATGCCGATGCCCACATGAAGCGCCAATTAATGGGCCGCGAAGTGGTGGTGGCGATTACCGAAGGGCGTTTGGATTTTGGCCCTTGGGAACAAATTTTTTACGGCGAATTTGATGGCAGACGCAAAAAACGCGTCTTGGTAAAGATTATTGGTGAATAAGATGAAATTACCCGAATTACTTGCGCCGGCTGGCGATTTGGATCGCATGCGCACGGCTTTTGATTACGGTGCCGATGCCATTTATGCCGGTCAGCCTCGTTATAGTCTGCGCGCGCGCAATAACGATTTCACCATGGCCAACCTAGAGCTAGGCATCAACGAAGCGCATGCGCGCGGTAAAAAGTTTTTTGTCGCCAGCAACATTGCCCCGCATAACGCCAAAGTAAAAACCTATATGGCGGATATGGCACCGGTGATTGCCATGCAACCGGATGCCTTGATTATGTCCGATCCGGGTTTAATTATGATGGTGCGTGAAAAGTGGCCAGACATGCCGGTGCATTTGTCTGTGCAAGCCAACACGGTGAATTTCGCCACGGTTAAATTCTGGCAAAGTTTGGGCCTGACGCGGGTGATATTGTCGCGCGAATTGTCCTTGGATGAAATTGAAGAAATCCGCCAACTCTGCCCAGAAATGGAATTGGAAGTGTTTGTGCACGGCGCCTTGTGCATCGCCTATTCTGGACGTTGTTTGCTGTCCGGCTATTTTAACCAGCGCGATCCCAACCAAGGCACCTGCACCAATTCTTGTCGCTGGGATTACAAAGTCCACGACGCGGCGGAAGATGCGGCCGGTGTCATACGCTTAAACGAATTCGACTTTCAAGCGGAGATGGAAAAGTCCAGCCTGTCGGGTTGTGGCAGTTTGCCGCGCCATCCCTTAGCCGATAAAGTCTACTTGATAGAAGAGAAAGGCCGGCCTGGTGAATTGTTGCCTATCTTGGAAGACGAGCACGGCACCTACATCAT
>SXGU01566329.1_pt1 | contig 12877 bp, 8 predicted proteins | sample 3174531 | NCBI WGS metagenome assembly SXGU01 (sample SAMN11356863, study PRJNA531348) | freshwater metagenome | isolation source: freshwater sample F1-140 | place: China: Fuxian Lake, Yuxi | collected 2017-12-25 | reverse complement strand
CGAGACACCTCTTCGAGCGAAGCCGAGAAGCAAAAGGAAAGCCTCGGCTTCGCTCGGCTTTGTGTCTCGACTTCGCTCGACACGAACGGTGTTGGTGGGGATCGGGTGTGTGGCCCTCGTCTTTCCCGGCCCGCTCCTCGCGCAGGCGCGCACGGACGCGACGGTGCTGATGTCCACCAATGCGCAAGCACGCGCCGATCAGGAAAGCTACGGCTATGCCGATGCGGTGATCGCCGGCGATCTCGTCTTCCTGTCGGGGATCGTCGCGGGCAAGGCGCCGGGCGAGACCGACCTCGTGCCTGCATATGAGCGCGTGTTCCGGCAGATCACGGCGATTCTGAAGCGGGCCGGAGCCACCCCGGCCGATGTCGTCGACATGACCAGCTTCCACACCGACATCACCGCCGAGATCGGGCCGATGTCGGAGGTCGCCAAGCGCGTGCTCGGCAGCCCGCCGCCCGCCTGGACCGCGATCGACGTCGACCGCCTGCTGCCGGACGGCGGCATCACCGAGATCAAGGTGGTGGCGCGCCGCTCCGCCGCCGCCGCACGCTAGCGAAAGGGATCGAGCCGATGCTGCGCAACTACTTCATCGTCGGCTTCCGGGCGCTGGCCAAGAACCGCACCTACGCGTTCATCAACATCTTCGGCCTGGCGCTCGGCGTGGCGGCCTGCCTCTTGCTGCTGCTCTACGTCCGCTACGAAACCAGCTTCGATTCCTGGCTCCCGCAAGCCGACCGGACGTTCCAGTTCCAGCAGCATTACACCGACAGCACGACCGGCGAGACGACGCGGCTGCAGATGAACTCCTATGTCGCGGGCGCGGCCCTGAAGAAGGATTTCCCGCAGGTCGAGCGGATCGTCTACGCCGAATCCGCCGCGCCCACCGTGCTCAAGGACGGCACCGCGACCACCAGCGAAGACGTCTGGCGTGTCGACGGCAACATCCTGGAGGTGCTCGAATTTCCGATGCTGCACGGTGATCGCGGCTCGGCGCTTGCCAACGTCGGGTCGCTGGTGCTGACGCGTTCGGAGGCGGAGCGGCGGTTCGGGCGCGCCGACGTGGTCGGCCGCACGCTGACGCTCGTCGAGAACCGGCCGGTCGACTACCGCGTCACCGGAGTCATCGAGGACCTGCCCGACAATTCGCACATCGCGCTCAACATGATCGCGCGGTTCGATCCGCAGACCGCCTATCCCGATGCGCCGGGCTTCCTCACCAACTGGACTTGGCAGCAGGGCTGGTATTACGCCCGCCTGCGCCCCGGCAGCGACGTCGCCGCCATTAACGCCCAGCTCGCCGCCTGGGAGAAGCGCAACATCCCCGACGAGACGGTCGGTACGGAGCGCAGCAATCCGGGCGAGTTCAACGATTGGGCGCTCGCCAACGTCCGGGACATCCACCTCGGCGAGGCGCAGGCCGCATCGATGAAGCCCGGCAACAGCCGCGGCACCATCGCCATGTTCACGATCATCGCGCTGCTGATTCTGGCGATGGCGTGCGTCAACTTCACTAACCTCACCACCGCGCGCGCCTCGCAGCGGGCACGCGAGGTGGCGCTCCGCAAGGTGCTTGGCGCCAGCCGCCGCCAGCTGATCACCCAGTTCATGGCGGAATCGATGCTGGTGGCGACGCTGGCGACCCTGCTCGGCCTGGCCATCGCCGAGTTCACGCTGCCTGCGCTGAGCGCGTTCCTCGATGCCGAGCTCCAGCTCAACTATTTCGGCAGTGAGAGCGTGCTGCCGCTGGTGCTGCTGCTCGGCCTTGCGGTGGGCGCGGCGGGCGGGCTCTATCCGGCTTTCTACCTGTCGCGCTTCCAGCCAGCGACGGTGCTCAAGGCCAACAAGTCGGCGTCGGAGGCGGGCGGGGCCGGGCGGCTGCGCAACGCGCTGGTCGTCGGGCAGTTCGCGGTGTCGATCGGCCTCATCATCTGCACCGCCATCGTCTATTCGCAGACCGAGTTCGCGCAAGGGATCGACCCGGGCTACCGCCGCGACGGCCTCATCCAAATCCCCGGCATCGCGGACTCGAACGTCGAGCCGGTCGCGCGCACGCTCCAGCAGGAGATCCGCGGGCTGCCCGGCATCGAGGATGTCGGCAAGACCGGCATGGGTGTGTCCACCGGCTCCAACAGCACCACCGACGTGCGCCGGCCCGGCGGACAGGATGTCGAGCTCGGCAGCTACACGGTCGACGATCGCTTCTTCCCTACGATGAAGATCGCTTTGCTCGCCGGCCGCAATTTCTCGCCCGTCCAGGCGCTCGACGACTCGACGCTGCCGGACGCGGAGGACAAGGCCGGCCGTGCCGAGTTCGCGCGGCGCGGTCTCAACGTCGTCGTGAACGCATCGGCCGCGCGGCTGCTCGGCTTCGCCGATCCGGCAGCGGCCGTCGGCAAGCAGGTGCAATCGGCATTCGCCGGCGGCGAGCAGGGCCTGATGGGGGCGACGATCGTCGGAGTCACCGCCGATTCCCGCTTTCGCTCGGTCCGCGATCCGGTTCAGCCGATCGTCTTCCGCTACCGGCCGGAAGGGCAGCCGTGGATGGTGGTGCGCTACCAGGCCGCCGATCCGCGCGCGGTGATGGACAGCATCGAGCGCACCTGGCGCCGCGTCGTCCCCGACGCGCCGTTCGAGGGCAAGTTCGCCGACGACATCATCGCCAAGCTCTATGAGGGCGAGACCGCGCGTGCGCAGATCTTCGCCGGTTTCGCGCTGCTCGCGGTGATCATCTCCTGCCTCGGCCTGTTCGGGCTGGCGGCATTCACCGCCGAGCGGCGCACCAAGGAGATCGGCATCAGGAAGGTGCTCGGCGCCCGCGTCCGCGACATCGTGCGGCTGCTCGCCTGGCAATTCTCTAAGCCGGTGGTGATCGCCAATCTGATCGCTTGGCCCGTCGCCTGGTGGGTGATGCGCGATTGGCTGAACAGCTTCGACGCCCGCGTTGCGCTCACCCCGACGCCGTTCGTGGTGGCCGGCATCCTCGCCTTCGCGATCGCGATCGGCACCGTCGCCGGCCACGCGGTCCGCATCGCGCGCCTCAACCCCATTCACGCCCTGCGCTACGAGTAGGAGAACCCGGACGATGTGGCGCAGCTATCTGATCGCGGGCCTGCGGGCGATGGCGGGCAACCGCGTCTACGCCGCGGTGAACATCCTCGGCCTGGCGCTCGGCGTGGCCGCGGCGCTGCTCGTGTTCCTCTACGTGCGGTTCGAGACGAGCTACGATCGCTGGCTGCCGGATGCGGAGCGCGTCGTCCAGCTCCAGTCGATCACCAACCCGCCGGACGCCGCTCCGGAGCGGACTGCGCTGGCGCCGCGCGTCTCGGTGGAGGCGCTCCGCCGCGAGTTCCCGGAATTCGAGCAGGTCGCCGGCATGATGAAGTCGCGCACCGCCATCGTCCATGACGGGCAGCCGCGATTCTCGATCGTCCACTGGTCCGATCCGAACATCTTCGAGGTGCTCGACCTGCCGTTTGTCCGCGGCGACAAGAAGAGCGCGCTCAGCGAACTCAACAGCGTGGTGCTGACGGAGGCCGAGGCGGTCCGCTATTTCGGCAGCGCCGACCCGATCGGCCGCACCATCAACGTCGACCGCTACGGCCAAGACCAGCCGCTGAAGGTGGCGGGCGTGATCGCGGACCTGCCGTCGGCGACGCACCTCGAACTCCAGATGATCGCACGGCTGAACCCGGACCGGGAAGTGCCGTGGTTCATGACCGCCTGGGGGGCGCACGCCGGCTACGTCTATGCGAAGCTGAAGCCGGGCGTCTCCGTCGACGCGGTAAACGCCCGCATGCCGGCATTCGAGGCGCGCAACATCACCGAGGGACGCGCGGAAGCCGGCAATCAGAGCATGGACGAATTTCTGGATTTCCGCTTCGCAGCCGTGCCTGACATCCACCTCCACGCCAGCCCGGCCGGCGCGATGCGACCCGGCGGCGACCCGCTGGCGGTGAAGGCGTTCGCGATCATCGCGGCACTCATTCTGGCGATCGCCTGCGTCAACTTCACCAATCTCACCACTGCACGGGCGAGCCTGCGCGCTCGGGAAGTGGGCGTGCGCAAAGTGCTGGGCGCCTCGCGCGGGCAGCTCGTCGCCCAATTCCTGGCGGAGGCGACGGTGCTGGCCGGCGTGGCGGTGCTGCTCGGCCTCACCCTGGTCGAACTCGCGCTCCCCTTCTTCAACCGGTTGCTCGGGCTCCAGCTCGGCCTTGATTATCTCGGCACCGGCGGCGTCCTCGCGCCCGCGCTGGTGCTCACATTGGTGATCGGCCTGGTCGGCGGCACCTATCCCGCCTTCTACCTGTCGCGCTGCCAGCCAGCGCGGGTGCTTGGGGCCGGGCGGACCAGGGTGGCAGCGGGCTCCGGCCGGCTACGCGGAGCGCTGGTGATCGGCCAGTTCGCCGCCTCCATCGCGCTCATCATCTGCGCCGCCGTGGTCTATGCCCAGACCGTCCACGCCCGCGCCGCCGATCCGGGCTACCGGCGCGACGGCCTCCTCGTGCTGAAGGGCGTCCATCCTGGCCTCGCCGCTACGCGCGCGCCACTGCGCCGCGCGGTCGAGCGGCTGCCGGGCACCGTGTCGGCGAGTTATGCCGAGCTGGTGCCGGGGGACGCGGAGGTCGGCACCACCAGCGTCCGCCGCAAGGACGCGCCGACCGACGAGAAGATCGGCTTTGCCTCGGTCGATTATGGCTGGTTCGAGACGGTCGGCGTGCGCCTGATCGCCGGACGCACCTTCTCGGATCGCTTCGCCAAGGACGATGCCAGCGTCGATTTCATCCCGACCACGCCCGACGAGGTGGAGCTGCTCGGCCGCGGCGCCAACGTCCTCCTGAACGAGACGGGCGCGCGTCGGCTCGGCTTCGCCGATCCCGGCGCGGCGGTCGGCGCCGCGCTCAGCGGCGAGCTGATCGAGGAAGGGCCGGTGCCGCTGACGGTGGTCGGGGTCGTCGCCGACGCCCGCTTCGGGTCGCTCCGCGACGAGGTCCAGCCGCTCATGTACCGCCGCTTCGAGCTCGGGCTCGGCCGGATGGTGATCCGCTTCCGCGCCGAGGACCCGGCCGCCTATCGGGCCGCCGTCGAGCGGATCTGGCGCAGACTGATTCCGGACGTGCCGTTCGAGGGCGTGTTCGTAACGGACGAGCTGTCCAAGATCTACGACGCGGACGCGGTGCGCGCGCAGGTGTTCGCGCTCGCCGCCCTGCTCGCGGTCGCGATCGCCTGCCTCGGCCTGTTCGGCCTCGCCGCCTTTGCGGTCGAGCGGCGCCGGCTGGAGATCGCGGTTCGCAAGGTGTTCGGCGCGCGCGACCGCGACATCGCGCGGCTGATGGCGTGGCAGTTCAGCCGTCCGGTCCTGCTCGCCAACCTCGTCGCCTGGCCGGTCGCCTGGTGGCTGATGCGCGACTGGTTGAACGGTTTCGCGTCCCGCATTGATCTCCACGCCGGCTGGTTCGTCGGCGCCGGCGCGCTCGCGCTCGCCATCGCGCTCGTCACCGTCGTGGGCCAGACGCTGAAGGCGTCGCGCACCCGGCCGGCCCTCGCCCTCCGCTACGAATAGGAGCCGTTCCCATGTGGCAGAACTACGTCACCGTTGGTCTTCGGGCGCTGCTCAAGAACAAGACCTATGCGTTCATCAACATCCTCGGCCTCGCCATCGGCATGGCGGCGTGCCTGATGATCCTGCTCTTCGTCCGCTACGAGATGAGCTACGACAAATGGATCCCGGGCGCGCAGGACGTCTATCAGTTCCAGACCTGGTTCAAGGACGACGACACCGGGGAGACCAACGAGGGGCAGATGGCCGCCTATCGGTCCGGCGAAGCGTTCGAGAAGGACTTCGAGCAGGTCGAGGCCAAGGTTTACGCGCTGTCGACCGAGCCGGTCTTCATGAAGGACGGCCAGGCATCGACGATGAAGGACTTCATCTATGTGGACGACGATTTCCTGAAGGTCATTCCGCTGCCGATGGTGCACGGCAGTCCGAACGCGCTCTCACAGGTCAACACCGCGGTGATCACCCGGTCGGAAGCGGTGAAGCGCTACGGCACCGACAATGTCCTCGGCCGCACGATGAGCCTGATCAGCCGCGGCAAGACGCGTGACCTCCGGATCACCGGCGTGCTCGAGGACCTGCCGACCAATTCGCACCTCAAGATCAGCGCGATCGGCCGGCTCGACTTCAACAGCTTCTTCGCCGACACGCCCGATTTCCTCACCTGCTGGGGCTGCCATTCGGGCTGGGTGTGGGTGAAGCTGAAGCCCGGCTCGGACCCCAACACCATCCAGGCCGCGCTGCCGGCCTGGGAGAAGCGCAACATCCCCGACGAGAATGCGGGCGAGGCGCGCTTCAACGCCGGCGACAACCAGGACTGGCACCTGGTCAACGTCGAGGACGTGCACCTGGGCAAGGCGCAGCAGGCGGCGATGTCGCCGGGCAACGACCGCGCCACCATCATCACCTTCGCGGTGATCGCACTCCTGATCCTCGGCATGGCGGTGGTGAACTTCACCAACCTGTCTACGGCCCGGGCGAGCCAGCGGGCGCGCGAGGTGGCGCTGCGCAAGGTGCTGGGCGCCACGCGCAAGCAGCTGATCGTCCAGTTCATCGGCGAATCGATCATCGTCACGCTGCTGGCGATGCTGATCGCGCTGGCGCTGGTGGAGCTGCTGATGCCGCCGTTCGCCGCCTTCCTGAAGGCGGAAATCCCGGTCTCCTATTTCGGAACGGACGGCATCCTGCTGCCGGTGCTGCTGCTGGTGGCGCTGGTGGGTGTGCTGGGCGGGCTCTATCCGGCCTTCTTCATCTCGCGCTTCCAGCCGGCCTCGGTGCTCCGCGCCAACAAATCGTCGGCCGAGACGCCCGGCTCGGGGCGGCTGCGCTCGGTGCTGGTGGTGGGCCAGTTCGCCGTCTCGATCGGGCTCATCATCTGCACGGCGATCGTCTACGGCCAGACCGTCTACGCGCGCACCGTCGATCCTGGCTATAATCGCGAGGGCATCCTCCAGGTCGACGAGCTCAGCCGCTACCAGCTGCTCGACAAAGGCGAGCAGATCGCCGAGCGGGCGCGGCGCGTGCCGGGCGTGGAAGCGGTCGGCCGCACCACCATCGGCGTGGCCACGCAGAACAACAACAATACGGGCTTGATGGTGCCCGGCCGGCCCGAACCGGTCGGCATCGGCACCTACCAGGTGGACGAGGGCTTCAAGGACGCGATGGGCCTGCGCCTGGTGGCCGGCCGCTGGTTCGAGGAAGCGCGGCCGCTCGACGACATGACGCTGCCTTACCCGCCCGATCCGAAGGCGGAGGCGGCGCTGGCGGCGCGCGGCGGCAACATCGTCATCAACGAGGCGGCCGCCAAGCGGCTCGGGTTCAACGATCCGGCGGCAATCGTCGGCAAGACGTTCCGCGCCGCGATCGTCGACAACGAGATCGGGCTGGTCCCGGTGACGGTGATCGGCGTGGTCAAGGACAGCCGCTTCCGCTCCGTGCGCGAGCCGCTCGACGAGATCATGTTCTCCAACACCAATGCCGGGCACACCCACCTGATCGTCCGCTACCGCGGCGACCCCATGGCGGTGCGTGCCGGCATGGAGCGCATGTGGCAGGGGATCACCTCGGACGTGCCGTTCGACGCCAAGTTCTCCGACGATATCATGCTGGAGCTGTACGAAGCGGAGGACGCGCGCGCCAAGACGTTCGCCGCGTTCGCCTTGCTGTCGGTGGTGGTCGGCTGCCTCGGCCTGTTCGGGCTGGCCGCCTTCACGGCCGAGCGCCGCACCAAGGAGATCGGCATCCGCAAGGTGCTGGGCGCGCGCATCCGCGACATCGTGCGGCTGCTCGTGTGGCAGTTCAGCCGCCCGGTGCTGATCGCCAATCTCATCGCCTGGCCGGTCGCGTGGTGGGTGATGCGCGAATGGCTGAACGGCTTTGACACCCGCATGGACCTGTCGCCGACGCCGTTCCTGCTGGCGGGCGGGCTGGCGCTGCTGATCGCCGTCGGCACCGTCGCCGGTCACGCTGTCAAGGTCGCGCGCGCCAATCCGATCCACGCGCTTCGGTACGAATGAGGGAGGGCAGCGGCGATGTGGCGCAATTACCTGATCGTCGGCTTCCGGGCGCTGGTCCGCAGCCGCACCTATGCGGCGATCAACATCCTCGGCCTGGCGATCGGGCTCGCCGCCTGCCTGCTTCTCCTGCTCTACGTCCGCTACGAGACGAGCTACGATGCCTGGCTGCCGGACGCCGAGCGCGTCTACCAGGTGCAGGCGGTGAAGACCGATCCCGAGACCGGGCACGTCACCGTCAACCAGGGATCGCACGGCGCCGTCGCCGCGCCGCTCAAGAAGGACTTTCCGCAGGTCGAACATGCCGTGCGCGTCGACGAGGAGCGGCCGGTGCTGCTGCTGGGCGCCGAGCCGGTGTTCGCCGATACCTGGATGACGGAGCCCGACATCTTTCGCATCCTGCGCTTCCGCTTTCTCGCCGGAAATCCGGAAACGGCACTCGCCGAGGCCGACAGCCTGGTGATGAGCCGGAGCGAGGCGATCCGCTTCTTCGGCCGCACCGACGTGGTCGGCCGCAGCCTCACCAACATCCGCCGCGGCGAGAAGCACGCGCTGCGCGTCACCGGCGTGTTCGAGGATCTGCCCAAGAACAGCCACATGCGGGTGAAGAACATCGCCCGGATCAGCGAGGAAGCGGCGGCGGGCTGCAGCTGGGGCTGCATCAACGGCACCGTCTATGTGAAGCTCCGGCCGGGCGCGACGCCCGAGCCGATCCACGCCGCGATGCCGGCGTGGGAGAAGCGCAACATCCCGCTCTCCGATGTCGGCGGGCAAAAGCTGAGCGAGGGCGATACCTTTGACTGGCGGCTGGTCAACGTCCGCGACGTCCATCTGAGCGGCGCCGAGCCGCTGTCGCCCGACAATCCGCCCAACGACCGCGCGACGGTGATCACCTTTACCGTGATCGCGCTGCTGATCCTCGGCATCGCGTCGGCCAATTTCGTCAACCTGGCGACCGCTCGCGCCGGCCAACGCGCACGGGAGGTGGCGCTCCGGAAAGTGCTCGGCGCGCATCGCCGCCAGCTCGTCGTCCAGTTCCTGGGGGAATCGCTGCTGCTGACCGGCCTTGCCCTGCTGATCGCGCTGGCCGCCGCGGAGCTGGCGATGCCGTGGCTGTCGGCGTTCCTGGGGGCCGACCTGCAGCTCTCCTATCTCGGCGCCGGCGGCCTGCTGGCGGTGTTGCTCGGGCTGTGGCTGGCCGTGGGCCTTGCCGGCGGTCTCTATCCCGCCTTCTACTTGTCCCGCTTCCAGCCCGGCCACGTGCTCAGGGCCAATCGCTCCAACACGGAGACGCCCGGCAGCGGGCGCATCCGCACCGCTTTGGTGATCGCCCAGTTCGCGGTGTCGATCGGCCTCATCGTCTGCACCATCGTGATCTATTCGCAGACCCGCTTCGTCCGCACGGTCGACGCCGGTTTCCGGCGGGAAGGCGTGTTCCAGGTCGCCAATCTCGACCGCGCTGCTTTGCTGCCGGTGACGGAGACGCTGATCGAGCAGGTGAAGCGCGTGCCCGGCGTGCGCAACGCGGCCGCCGGCGCGATCTCGGTGGCGAGCGGCACCACGCTGAACAATGCGGTCCAGGTGCCGGGCCGCGCCCAGCCGATCACGATCGGCTGGTACAGCGTCACGCCCGATTTCTTCGAGACGCTCGGCATCCGGCTGGTGGCCGGCCGGCTGCCCGCCCGCGACCGCGCCCGCGACAGCGCGACGCTGGCGGACGTCGCGCTCGCCGAGGAGCCGGTGATCGAAGCGCGCCAGCGGCTCTACGCGGCGCGCGGCGAAAACGTCGTCGTCAACCGGCTCGCGGCGCGGCAGATGGGCTTTGCCGATCCGCAGGCGGCGATCGGCAAGACGGTGCGCGTCAACACCTATTCCGATGCCGTCGGCATGCTGCCCGCCACCATCGTCGGCGTGGTCGAGGACTCGCGGCTGCGCTCGATGCGCGAGCCGCCCGAGCCAATGATCTTCCACAATGACGGGCTCTACCGCAGCCTCATCGTGCACTATCAGGCGGACGATCCGGAGGCGGTGCGCAATGCCGTCGGCGACGTCTGGCGGCGGCTTGCACCCACCGTGCCCTATGAAGCCGATTATGCCGATGCGAGCCTGGCCGAGCTCTACCGGACGGACCGGGCGCGGGGCCTGAGCTTCGCCGGCTTCTCAGGGCTGGCCATCCTGATCGCCTGTCTTGGCCTGTTCGGCCTCGCCGCCTTCACCGCCGAGCGACGCACCAAGGAGATCGGCATCCGCAAGGTGTTCGGCGCCCGCGTCCGCGACATCGTGCGGCTGCTGGCCTGGCAATTCTCGAAGCCGGTGGTGCTGGCCAACCTCATCGCCTGGCCGGTCGCCTGGTGGGTGATGCGCGACTGGCTCAACCAGTTCGATGCGCGGATCGCGCTGACGCCGGGGCCGTTCCTGCTCGCGGGCTTCATCGCGCTGGCGGTGGCGATCGGCACCATCGCCGGCCACGCCGTCAGGGTGGCGCGCACCAATCCCATCCACGCCCTTCGCTACGAGTAAAGCCCATGTCCCCTGCGCTGATCTGGGCCGGTGCGGCCGTTCTCATCACCGCTCTGATCACCGCCGCGGCGAGCCGCGCCTGGTCGGCATGGCTGAGCCTCAAGCGGCTGGAGCTGGCGCGCGGCGCCGATGCGCCGGAGCTGCCGCCTGCGGTGCGGATCGAAGTGGCCGCGCTTAAGGAGCGGCTGCGTCGGCTGGAGGCGATCGCGCAAGGCGTCGACCTTTAGGCGGTGCCGTTCAGCGCCTCGGCGATGCGGTCGGCGAGTTGCTCGGCGACCTGTACCTTGGTGAGCCGCTCCCAGCTCTCGATGCCGTCGCCGGTCACCAGATGCACCTGGTTGTGATCGCCGGAGAAGACGTCGCGCGAAACGTCATTGGCGACGATCGTGTCGCAGCCCTTGCGGGCGCGCTTGGCCGCTGCGTTCTCGATGACGCGCTCGGTCTCGGCCGCGAAGCCGACGACGAGCAGCGGGCGGTGGGGTGACGCGGTCAGGTCGGCGAGGATGTCCGGGTTCTCGACCAGCGACAGATTGCGCGGTGCATCGGCGGTCTTCTTGAGCTTCGACGGCGCCTTCTCGCCCACCCGCCAATCCGAGACCGCCGCCGCCATCACCGCAACGTCGGCGGGCAGCGCAGCACGGACCGCCGCCTGCATCTCCAGCGCGGGCTCGACATCGACCCGCGCGACGCCGGTCGGCGGCGGCAGCGCCACCGGCCCGGCGGTGACGATCGCGTGGCGGCCGGCGAGGCGGAGGTCCGCGGGCGCGAGCGCCTCCTCGACCGCCGCCAGGATGCGGGCGGGCTCAGGCAGGCGACCCGGCCCGAACTCGCCGCACGACATCTCGCCCTCGTCCGGCTCCAGGATCGTGACACCGTCGGCGCGCAGCCGGGCGATGTTGCGCACCGTCGCCGCGTGCCGCCACATGCGCACGTTCATCGCAGGCGCCGCCAGCACCGGCTTGTCGGTGGCGAGGAGGAGCGTGGTCGCGAGGTCGTCCGCCCCGCCCGCCGCCATGCGCGCGAGGAGGTCGGCGGTGGCGGGGCAGACCACCACCAAATCGGCCTGCCGGCTGAGCTGGATGTGGCCCATCTCCGCCTCGTCCTTCAGGTCCCACAATGTCGTGTGGACCTGGTTCTCGGACAGTGCCGCGAGCGTCATCGGCGTCACGAAATGAGCGCCGCCCTCCGTAAGCACGCAAGTCACGCTGCCGCCCGCCTTGCGGATCAGCCGCACCAGCTCGCACGCCTTGTAGGCCGCGATCCCGCCGCCGACGATGAGAAGGACGCGCTCGCCGTGCATGGGATCAGTAGCCGGTGATCAGCATGTCGAGTGCGCCCATTATCCTGGGCTGCTCATCGGCGAGGTTCGTCACCCGGGCACCAAGTGCGTTGAGCGGGACGGCAAGGGCGAGGTGCGTCACCATGACCACACGCTCGTCCTCCACTTCAAAGATCGGGTGGAGCCGGTCGGCAGCGCGCGCCCCCGATGCGCGGTGCAGGGGCACTACGAATCGCGTACCGAATACATCGAGCATGTCGGCTTGACAGTCCAGCAGGTAGACGACCTCCGAATTCTTACCTTGATAAACGTCGAACCGAGCCATTAGAACTGACGGTACTTGGCCAAAGGCAGGCCATGCTCCTCAACGTAACGGTTCCAATATTCGATCGCGTCGCGATTGTCTTCGCGCCACCGCTCAGCACGTGTCTGCGCGACCTGCTTCGCGAGCCCGCCTTCGCACGCCTGCGAGATGTTGATCTCGAGCCTTCTGGCCTCCTCGATCAGGTCGGCGCGGAGCGACACGTTCGTCGCTCGGCGCCCGCTTCGCTTTTCTGCCTTGGCGACCATGCGCATAATCTATGCGCATGGGCCGTTCAGGTCAACAGCAACGCCCCCGCCGCGCCAGCCGCGGCGGCCAGCACCGCCACCAGCGCATAGCGCCCGTAATGCGCCGGCTCGACCACCATCACCTCGGGTAGCGGCGGGGGTGGGGGGGCGGCGCCGCGCGGCGGGTAGTAATGGTCCAGGCGGCGGATGAGCTCGGGCAGCTTCCTCAGCGTCCGGACATTCCGGACGATCTCGTCGGCGAGCGCGGTCTCGGGGCCGAGCTCGCTCCTGAGCCACTCGCGCAGGAACGGCTCGGATACTTCCCACATGTTGATGTCGGGATCGAGCGCGGTGGCGACGCCTTCCTCCATCACCATCGTCTTCTGGAGGAGGAGGAGGTGCGGCTGCGTCGGCATGTCGAACTCGCGGGTGATCGCGAACAGGCCGTCCAGCATCTGG
>SXGU01480398.1_pt1 | contig 12877 bp, 16 predicted proteins | sample 3174531 | NCBI WGS metagenome assembly SXGU01 (sample SAMN11356863, study PRJNA531348) | freshwater metagenome | isolation source: freshwater sample F1-140 | place: China: Fuxian Lake, Yuxi | collected 2017-12-25 | reverse complement strand
GTCATCCACTCGACCACCAAGTACGCCGGTGGCCACAGCGACGTCGTCGGCGGTGCGGTCGTCGTGCGCGACCTCGACCTCGCCGACAAGGTCGGCTACCACCAGAACGCGATGGGGGCCGTCGCCGGCCCGTTCGACGCCTGGCTGACCCTGCGGGGTCTCAAGACCCTCGCGGTCCGGATGGACCGCCACTGCGACAACGCCGAGAGGATCGTCGCGTTCCTCGACGCCGACGACCGGGTCGAGCACGTCTACTACCCCGGCCTCGCCGACCACCCCGGTCACGAGGTCGCGGCGAAGCAGATGGCGCGGTTCGGCGGGATGGTCAGCTTCCGCGTGCGGGGCGGCGAGGAGCACGCCCTCGAGGTGTGCGACCGCGCCGAGGTCTTCACGCTCGCGGAGTCGCTGGGCGGTATCGAGTCGCTGATCGAGCACCCCGGGCGGATGACGCACGCCAGCGTGGCCGGCACCGAGCTCGAGGTCCCCGCGGACCTGGTCCGGCTCAGCGTGGGCATCGAGACGGTCGAGGACCTGATCACGGACCTGGACCGTGCCCTCGGCTGAGGGTCCGGTCGAGCCGGACTACCGCTTCACCCTCGCCAACGAGCGCACCTTCCTGGCCTACGAGCGGACGGCCGTGGGCCTGGTCGCGGCCGGGCTCGCGGTCGCACACCTCCTGGAGGGTGACTGGGGATCCCGGCTCCTCGCCGCCCTGCTCGTCGGCACCGGTGGCGTCGCCGCGATCGGCGGATACCTCCGGTTCCGCGATGCCGAGGCCGCCATCCGGTCCGGTGAACCGCTGCTGGCGAACCCGGCGTTGCACGTGCTCGCCGCGGCCGTGATCGTGTGCCTCGTCGCGGCCGCCGCGTCCGTGGTGGCGACCTTCGGGTGAGCGCGGTCGTCTGCGTCGACTTCGGCTCGACCTTCACCAAGGCCTCGCTCGTCGACCTGGTCGCGGGCCGCATCGTGGCGGCCGCCGAGCACCGCACCACGATCGAGACCGACGTCCTCGACGGGTACGACGCCTGCCTGGCCGTCCTCGCCGAGCGGGACCCGCGCGCGGCCGACGCCGAGGTCCTGGCCTGCTCGAGCGCCGGGGGCGGCCTGCGGATCGCCGTCGTCGGCGCCGAGGAGCTCGTGACCGCCGAGGCGGGCCGACGGGTGGCGCTGTCGAGCGGCGGCAAGGTGGTGGATGTGATCGCCTTCGGCGGTCGGGCGACCGAGGTCTCGAGGCTCGCTGCGCTCGCACCTCGACCGGCGTCCGGCGCGGGCGCGGATGTGATCCTGCTGACCGGTGGCACCGACGGCGGCAACACCGAGGTGATCGTCGAGGCGGCCCGGGGCCTGGCTGCCAGCGGGTGGCATGGACCGGTCGTGGTGGCCGGCAACGGGGACGCCCGCGCCGACGTCGAGCGCGAGCTCGCCGGCATCCCCCACGTGGTCGCCGACAACGTGGTGCCCCGGATCGGGGTGCTCGCTCCCGGATCCGCACGCCGGGCGGTGCGCGAGGTCTTCCTGTCCCACGTCATCGGGGGCAAGCACCTCAGCGCCCGAGCCGACTTCACCGCGATGGTGAGGGGCGCGACGCCCGACGTCGTCCTGACCGGGGTCGAGCTGCTCGCCCGGGGGCTCGACGAGTCGAGACCTGGCATCGGCGACGTCGTGGTCGTCGACGTCGGAGGCGCCACCACGGACGTCCACTCCGTGGTGGAGATCGACCCCGAGGACGGGTCCGTCGACGCCGAGGGACTGGCTCGGGAGGTGGTCGCCGGCAGCCCGGTGACGCGAACCGTCGAGGGCGACCTCGGCATGCGCTGGTCAGCGGTCTCGACCGTCGAGGCGGCGGAGCTCAGCGGCCTCGCCGACGCCGCGGCCGCACGCCGGGCCGACCCCGGCTTCCTGCCGGTCACCGAGACCGAGCAGGACATCGACGAGGCGATCGCCCGAGCCGCGGTGGGGCTGGCGCTGCGTCGGCACGCGGGCCGGTCCCGCGTCGTCGTGAGCCCCGAGGGCCGGGTCGTGGAGCGCACCGGCACCGACCTGCGCCGGGTCGGGCTGGTCGTCGGGTCGGGCGGCGTCCTCCGGCACGGTCGTCCGGGGGTCACCGAGCGGGTGCTCGGACCCAGTGTCGGCCCGGGGCGTGCGGACGCCGGCGAGGGCTGGCAGCTCCCCGAGCGCGCTCGGCTGGCGGTCGACCACGACTACGTCCTGGCGGCCGCCGGGCTGCTCGCCGCCGAGCACCCCGACGCGGGGTACCGGCTGGCCATGTCATTGGTGGATAGATTGCCCGCGTGGTGAAGTCGGGACAGGAGCGCGAGGGGGTTTCCGGCGAGGTCTCCGGCGAGGTGCCCGACGAGCCCCCTCACCTGGGCGTCGCCTCCCGGCTGGCGCAGCAGTGGAACGCGATGCGCTCCGCCGAGCGGCACCCGCCGCCACCGCCGGCCCCGCCACCGCACCCGCAGGGCAACGTGCCCCACGGGGTCGAGCTCGCGGCCTCGTGGTCGTGGCGGCTCCTGGTCATCGCCGCGGCCGTGGCGGTGCTGGGCTGGCTGATCGCCTTCCTGGCGGTCATCGTGATCCCGGTGGTGGTGGCGCTGCTCGTCACTGCGCTGGTCGTGCCGCTCGTGGAGTGGCTGACCAGGATCGGCGTACGCCGGAGCGTGGCGTCGATCCTCGTCGTGCTGACCACCATCGCCGGCGTCGCGTCCCTGCTGACCTTCGCCGGCCAGCAGGTCGCCGAAGGTGCCACCGACCTCGCCGACCAGACCGTGGCCGGGCTGCAGGAGATCAAGGACTGGCTCAAGGACGGCCCGCTCAACGCCAGCGACTCGCAGATCAACGACTACATCAAGAGCGTGCAGGACGCGATCAGCGAGCAGTCGCAGGAGGGCGGCGTCCTCACCCGGGTCACCGAGGTCGGTACGGCCGTCACCCATGTCCTGGCCGGCTTCTTCATCGTGCTGTTCTCGACCTACTTCTTCCTCGCCGACGGCGACCGCATCTGGGCGTGGGTGGTCCGGCTGTCGCCCCGCGCGGCCCGGGAGCGGGTCGACAGCTCCGGCCGGGTCGCCTGGATCTCGCTCACCCAGTTCGTCCGGGCCACCGTCATCGTGGCCGCGGTGGACGGCATCCTGATCGGTGCGGGGGCGGCGATCATCGGGGTGCCGTTCTCGCTGGCGATCGGCGTGCTGGTGTTCCTCGGCGCGTTCGTGCCGATCATCGGAGCCACCATCGCGGGGTCCGTGGCCATCCTGGTGGCCCTCGTGGACCAGGGGCCGGTCAAGGCGCTGATCATGCTGGCCATCGTGATCGGGGTCCAGCAGCTCGAGGGCCACATCCTGCAGCCGTTCCTCATGGGCCGCTGGGTCTCCGTGCATCCGCTCGCGGTGATCCTCGCCATCGGCGCGGGCGTCCTGACCGCGGGCGTGGCGGGCGCCCTGGTCGCGGTGCCGCTCGCGGCCGCGGCCAACGCCGTCGTCCAGCACCTCGCCGGCTACACCGATCCCGGGGACGACCCGGTCGAGGAGCTGGCGGAGGACTACGTCGAGACGGGGGACACCTCCGCCCTGGAAGACGTCCCGGTCAAGCCCGCCGGTCCCGACGACGGAGCGGTAGGTGGCTGACACCTCGCCCGCGGGCTGCCCGGTCACCCTGGCGGACATCGAGGCCGCCCGCGAGCTGATCCGGGGCGTCGCCATCGAGACGCCGATGGAGCAGTCCCGGTGGCTGTCGGCCCTGGTCGGCGGACCGGTCTCGCTCAAGGCGGAGAACCTGCAGCGCACCGGCTCGTTCAAGTCCCGCGGCGCCTACACCCGGATCGCGCGCCTCTCGCCGGAGGAGCGGGCCCGGGGCGTGGTCGCGGCGTCCGCGGGCAACCACGCCCAGGGGGTCGCGCTCGCCGCCCAGCTGCTGGGCATCAAGTCGACGGTGTTCATGCCCGAGGGGGCGCCCATCCCCAAGGAGCGGGCGACCCGCGCGTACGGCGCCGACCTCGTCTTCGAGGGCAAGGTGCTCGAGGAGTCGCTGGTCGCGGCGCGCCGCTTCGCGGACGAGACCGGGGCGGTGCTGATCCACCCGTTCGACCACGTCGACATCATCAGCGGCCAGGGCACCCTCGGGCTCGAGGTGCTGGAGCAGGCCCCCGACGTCGCGACCGTGATCGTGCCGTGCGGAGGTGGCGGCCTGCTCTCGGGTGTCGCGATCGCGGTCAAGGCGCTACGGCCCGAGGTCCGGGTCGTGGGGGTCCAGGCCACGGGCGCGGCGGCGTACCCGGCCTCGCTGGCGGCCGGGCACCCGGAGCCGCTGTCGTCGATGAAGACGATGGCCGATGGCATCGCGGTGGGGCTGCCGGGCGACCTGACCTTCGCCGCCGTCCGCGACCACGTCGACGAGATGCTCACCGTCTCCGAGGACTCGCTGGCGCGGGCCGTCCTGGCGCTGGCGGAGCGCGCCAAGCTCGTCGTCGAGCCGGCCGGCGCGGCCGCGGTCGCGGCGATCCTGGACCAGCCGCAGCACTTCGGCACGCCGACCGTCGCGGTGCTGTCCGGCGGCAACATCGACCCGCTGCTGCTCGGCAAGGTGATCCGGCACGGCATGGCCGCCGCTGGGCGCTACCTCAACCTGCGGGTCAACATCCCCGACACCCCGGGCGGCCTGGCCACGCTGCTCACCGAGATCAGCGCCGTGGGCGCCAACGTGCTCGAGGTCGTGCACGAACGGATCTCGCCGCGGCTGCACCTCGACGAGGTCGAGGTGCACCTCCCGCTCGAGACCAGGGGCGCCCAGCACTCGGAGCAGCTGATGGGCCGGCTGCGGGAGCGCGGCTACCGGGTGCTGGAGTGACTATCCGGTGAACGGCACCGCGTCGACGATCTCGACCTTGACGTCCTTGCCGTTGGGAGCGGTGTAGCTCACCGTCTCGCCGCGCTTCTTGCCGTTGATGGCCGAGCCGAGGGCGGACTGCGGGGAGTAGACGGTCAGGCCCTCCTCCTCCATCTCGCGGGCACCGAAGAGGAAGGTCTCCTCGTCGTCGAAGTCCACGAACCGGATGGTGACCTTCATGCCCTGCTCGACCACGCCGTCGTCGGGCGGGGTCTCGCCGACCTCGGCGCGCCGGAGCATCTCCTCGAGCTGCCGGATGCGGGCCTCCTGCTTGCCCTGCTCGTCCTTGGCCGCGTGGTAGCCGCCGTTCTCCTTGAGGTCGCCCTCGTCGCGCGCCGCGCTGATGCGCTCGATGATCTCCTGCCGCCGCGGTCCCTTGAGGTCCTCCAGCTCGGCGGTCAGCTTGTCGTGCGCCTCCTGGGTGAGCCAGATCGTGCCCTGGTCGGTGGACTGAGTCATGGGGGTACTCCTGAGATGTCACTCGATGATGGTCGACTGCGTCGTGGTCGGTCGGACTCGACGCCGGTCGGCGCTGCGGGCCGGTCAGATGACGGCCGGCAGGACGTCAGAGCGGCAACTGTAACAAGGACGCCGAGAATCGGCCCGTTATCGAGGCTGCTTCTGGCCGTCGGTGGTGCAGCCCAGGGACTCCACGGCGGTCGCACGACGGTCGGTGCGGATCTCGACCACGTTGCGCCGGCCGGCGCCCGGGTCCGGTGCGAAGGCGAGCTCCCCGACCGTGGTGTGGTCCTCCGCGAACGCGCGCAGCCGGCAGCTCGCGCCCTCCGCCTCGTCGTCGAGGCTGACGACCAGCACCACCGAGACCGTGGAGTCGTCGATCACCGAGAACCCCTCCATCTCCGAGGTCACCTCGGTCTGGGTGTGACCAGCCACGGTCCACGCCAGCCACCCGAGGAACACCAGGGCGATCCCGACGGTTGCGATGACGAGCGCGCGTCGCCGAGCGGGCGACGGTGCGCCGTAGCGCTCCGCCATCGCGTCCTGCGTGCTCACCCGTCCACTCTCACACCTAGGGTTATGACATGCCGAATCCCCCTGTCCCGACCGATGGGCCGACTCCGGGGCCGACTCACGAGAAGCCCCGCGCGGGACTCCGGCTGATGCACGTTCACGCCCACCCTGACGACGAGTCGAGCAAGGGCGCCGCCTCGACCGCGATGTACGTCTCGCAGGGCGTCGACGTCCACGTCGTCACCTGCACGGGTGGGGAGCGCGGGTCGATCCTCAACCCCAAGATGGACCGCCCCGACGTGCTGGCCAACATCACCGAGATCCGCCGGCAGGAGATGGAGCGGGCCCGCGACATCCTGGGCGTGCGGCAGGACTGGCTGGGCTTCGTCGACTCCGGCTGGCCCGAGGGCGACCCCAAGCCGCCGCTGCCCGAGGGCTGCTTCGCCCTGGTCCCGCTCGAGGAGGCGGCCGCGCCGCTCGTGAGGCTGATCCGGCAGTTCAGGCCGCACGTGATGACGACTTACGACGAGCGCGGTGGCTACCCGCACCCCGACCACGTCAAGTGTCACGAGGTCTCGGTGGCCGCGTTCGAGGCGGCCGCCGATCCCGAGCGCTACCCCGAGCTGGGCGAGCCCTGGCAGGTCCTGAAGCTCTACTACCACCACTCGTTCAACCGGCCGCGGATGCTGGCCCTGCACGAGGCGATGCTGGCCCACGGTCTCGAGTCGCCGTGGGAGGAGCGCCTCAAGGAGTGGGAGCCCGAGCCCGAGTGGGACGCCCGGATCACGACCAAGGTCCCGTGCGGTGAGTTCTTCGGGGTGCGCGACCAGGCCCTGCTCGCGCATGCCACCCAGATCGACCCGGACGGCTTCTGGTTCGCGATCCCGCGGGAGATCCAGCTCGAGGTCGCGCCCACCGAGGACTTCGAGCTCGTGACGTCGTTCGTCGACAGCCCCGTGCCCGAGGACGACCTGTTCACCGGGATAACGGTCGGGGACGACCCGGCTGCGACAATGGCCCCATGACCTCCGCGCTGCTGCTGGACCTGGTGCTGGGCCTCGTCAGCCTCGCCGACGAGTCGCCCGAGCCCGAGGACGTCAAGGCGGGCTGGACGGCGTTCGCGGTCTTCCTGCTCCTGATCGGCGCCGTCGCCTTCCTCGGGTTCAGCCTCACCAAGCACCTGCGCCGGGCGGAGGACGCCGAGAAGGCAGGTCTCTACGGCTCGGAGCCCGCCAAGCCCGACGAGACGTGATCGACCCGGACGACCTCGCCACCACGCTGCGGGTGCTCCGGCAGCTGCACGAGTTGCCCGACGACGATCCGGCCCGGGTCGAGGTCAAGCACGCGACCTCCCACATGTACAAGGCGTTCAAGCGCGACCGCAAGCTGGCCAAGCGGGCCGCCGACCTCGCTCACGACCGTCGCGTGACCGAGGCGACGGCGACCGGTTCGGCGCTGCGGATCGACGACGAGACGCTCGGCATCCCGCTGGTCTCGCAGGCCGAGGGCCCGTTCGCCGGCGAGCTGGTCAACCCGCGCGGCTGCTACATCTGCAAGCACGACTACACGCTGGTCGACGCGTTCTACCACTGGCTGTGCCCGGCCTGCGCCGCGATGTCGCACGCCAAGCGCGACCAGCGCACGGACCTGAGCGGCAAGCGCGCCCTGCTGACCGGTGGGCGGGCCAAGATCGGCATGTACATCGCGCTCCGGCTGCTGCGCGACGGGGCGCACACCACGATCACCACCCGGTTCCCGCACGACGCGGTGCGCAGGTTCGCCGCGCTCGAGGACAGTGCCGACTGGATCGGCCGGCTGAAGATCGTCGGCATCGACCTGCGCGACCCGACCCAGGTGGTCGCGCTCGCCGACGACGTCGCCGCCGAGGGGCCGCTCGATGTCCTGGTCAACAACGCGTGCCAGACCGTACGCCGCTCCCCGGGCGCCTACTCCCAGCTGGTCGAGGCCGAGTCCGCGCCGCTGCCGCTGGGCGTGACGCTGCCCGAGATGGTCACCTTCGACCGGGTCTCCGAGGCGCACCCCGCCGCGATCGCCGGGGCCCTGGCCGCCGACCCGGTGGCCCACCACGACGGTGAGTCGACCGCCGAGGCGGTCGCCGCCCACACGGCCGCCTCCCTGACCGCGCTCGCGCTGCGGGCCGGCAACGCTTCCCTCGACGCGCACCTGGCCGGCACCGCGGTGGACGCCGGCGGGCTGCTGCCCGACGTCGCGACCAGCAACTCGTGGACCCAGACCGTCGACCAGGTGGACCCGCTCGAGCTCCTCGAGGTGCAGCTGTGCAACTCCGTGGCGCCGTTCCTCCTGGTGTCGCGGCTCCGTCCGGCCCTCGCCGAGGCGGCGCGCCGAGCCCCCTCCGGACGTGCGCACGTGGTCAACGTGTCGGCCATGGAAGGTCAGTTCTCGCGCCGCTACAAGGGCGCCGGCCACCCGCACACCAACATGGCCAAGGCCGCTCTCAACATGATGACGAGGACCAGCTCGGCGGAGATGTTCGAGACCGACCGGATCCTGATGAACGCGGTCGACACCGGGTGGATCACCGACGAGCGGCCGCACCAGGACAAGCTCCGGATCGCCGCGGAGGGCTGGCACGCCCCGCTGGACCTGGTCGACGGCGCGGCCCGCGTCTACGACCCGGTGGTCCAGGGTGAGACCGGCACCGACCTGCACGGCCACTTCCTCAAGGACTACGCGCCGAGTCCCTGGTGACGAGGCCGGTCCCTCACCAGGCACCCTGAACACTGTCGGGGTGGAATCCTCTCCCCGGCTCATCCAGGTCGCCCGTCCACGCTCGCCCGTCGGCGCCGTCCTCGTGCTGCACGGAGGTGCCTCGCGGGGCGACCGGATGATGGTCAGCCCGACCCAGCTGTCGGTCGTCCGGATGATCCCGACCGCCAAGGCGGCCGCTCGGGCCGGCAACGGGCGGCTCGCGGTCTACCGCCTGCTCAACTCGTGGCGCGGGTGGGACGGCCAGCACACGCCGGTGGCGGACGCCAGGTGGGCGATGGCGCAGGTCCGCGGCGAGCTCGGCGACCTCCCGCTGGGCCTGATCGGCCACTCGCTCGGCGGCCGCGCCGCCCTTCTGGCGGGTGCGGAGCCGGACGTCGTCTCCGTGGTCGCGCTCAACCCGTGGGTCTACCCCACGGACGACGCCGACCTGACCGGTCGCCGGGTGCTGGTGCTGCACGGCACCCAGGACCGGGTCGCGAGCATGGCCCGCGCCCGCACGGTGGCCGCCAACCTGGCGCGCACCGCGGACGTCGAGTTCGTGGAGATCGAGGGCGGCAAGCACGCGATGCTCCGGCACGGCCGCGAGTTCGACCGGCGGGCAGCGGACTTCACCGCGCAGACGTTGCTCAGCCGGGTCTGAGGCGGTTACCGCTCCGTCATGGCCGACGAGAGCTTCCGCAAGGGCGACAAGGTGGAGTGGGACAGCCACGGCGGTACCGCCGTGGGAAAGGTGCTGAGGAAGATCACCTCGGAGACCGAGGCCGGTGGCCGCAAGGTCAAGGCGTCGAAGGACGAGCCTCAGTACCTCGTCGAGAGCGAGAGCGGCAGCGGCACCGCCGTGCACAAGCCCGGGGCGCTGCGCAGGAGGACCTAGGGGCGGTCCGCCCGAGCGGACCGCCCGGCCGGGTCAGAGGACCAGGAAGAGCAGGACGACGACGGCGATGACCAGGGCGAGAACGGCGATGGTCCGGGTGTCCATGGAGAACCTCCTGTGTGGTGGGTGGCGTGACGCAGGAGAGGCGGTGCCCGACCGGGTCCTGCGGCAAACCGTCCGCCGTCACCCGACCGCGGGCACGCCGTTCGCACAGAGCCGCTGCAGGTTCCCCAGGAACCGCCGGAACATCAGGTTCGTGATCGGTGTCGAGACGGGTGCGAAGAGCTGGGAGGCCCCGCCGGTGTCCATGCCGAGCTCCCAGGTCAGCCGGGTCCCGCCCGCGATCGGCTCCAGGCGGTAGTTCTCCAGGAACGCCCTGAGGGTCTTGGTGGCGCTGGTGTTGAACCGGAACGCCATCTGCCGGCCCGGCTCCCAGGCGAGGAACACCTCGTCGCCGACCATCCCCCCGCGCATCGTGACGACGCGGGTGGTGCCGACGCCGTGCGGCTCGGGGCTCGTGTACTCCACGTGGGTGATGACCTTGGCCCAGCGCGGCCAGGTGTCCGCGCGGGCCAGGACCCCGAAGAGCTCGTCGGGGGACAGCGCGACGTCGACGTCGTTGCTGAAGCGCTGAGGGGCACGGGCCAGCCAGTCGAGGTCGACGTGCTGGCACGGGTGGAGCGTCTTGGGCACGGTGTTCCTATCGGTAGAAGATCCACACCACGGGCAGGAGCGTCGAGACCGGGTAGCCCTCGCGACCGGTCGTCACCAGGTCAGCGGCACCGGCGTCGGTCACGAAGGCGCGGATCGTCGCCTCGTCCTCGACGGCGTTGAAGCGGGGCACGTACATGTCGTGAGCCTAGGACTGCCTGCTTGGCTGGTCGTGTGCCCAACCGACTGAAGGACGCGACGTCGCCGTACCTCCTCCAGCACGCCGACAACCCGGTCGACTGGTGGGAGTGGGAGCCCGCCGCGTTCGAGGAGGCCCGGCGCCGCGACGTCCCCGTCCTGCTGAGCGTCGGGTACGCCGCCTGCCACTGGTGCCACGAGGTTGATCGGTCGACGGCTGTAAGCGGTTTCTGACGAAACCGCAGGTCAGAGGGGGTGTGGCGGTTCGTGCTGAGTTAGCGCGTATCGCCGTTGGACGCCGATTCCGGGGCTTCATGTATCACTCCCGTGCATCACTATGGGGGATCTGCGACCGTTGCACTGCCGAGCGCAGGCGCGTCGACGCCGGGTCGAGTTCAGTCGTGCGACTGAGACCAATTCAGGCCGAACCGGTCCGGGTTCTCAAGGTCGCGTAGTCGGGCAGCTCGGCTGATCAGGGCGTCCTCGATGGTGCGGGCCAGTCGTTCGCGCAGTGCTTCCCACTCGGCTCGATGCCTGGGGGGTACGACTCGAATCTCGCGGCGCAGCTGCAGTTCGGCGGCCTCGCCGCGGGGGTGGTCGTAGAGACTGTCGGCCCAGCGGTAGTGGATGGTCAGGGACCGGTTGACGGCGTTGCGGAGGGATCCGGGGTTGTAGCGGTAGCCGAGCGCTTTGAGGCAGTAGTCGATCGCGGCCATGGTCATCGGGCGACCAGCTGCGGTGAGGACTAGCCGTGCTGCGGGCTCCAACGATCGCGGGCCGGGCAGGGGCCCGTGTCGGTAGAGGCCGTAGGTGCCTTGGCCGGCCCAGCAGAAGCGTGGGTCGGCGAGGGTGACGTTGGCGGAGGCGTGGGTGATCCGGTGCCCGTATTGGGAGTCCGCCAGGCGGACGAAGTCCTGCACGCGCAGCGGCCCGGGGACGCTGGTGGCCACGGCGTAGAGCACCTCGGGGTGGCTGGGTCGCCGTGGTCCGGCACATCCGCATCTGTCGGCCGGCTCCCACGGCGAGAGGATCGCAAAGCACCGGTCGCACCGTGTTTCGGGTCCGTCGCTCACGCGGCCACCGGGATTGCCTTGGTGCGGGTCTCGAGTAGCCAGTCGAAGCGCCCTGGGGCCTGGTCGTCCCACCATGACCAGGCCAGGTCGGACCAGGTCTCCCACAGCCGGAACCGGGACGCCAGGTCGGCGGCGGGCGGCATCGCTGGGGTGCGCCAGCTGCCGTCGGGCTGCGGCTGGAGGGTGTGGTGTAGCGGCCGAGCCAGGGAGGCCAGGGCGAGCGCGTCGCGGGTCGTGGGTGGCGTGAGGTCGCCGGGCGCCCACAGAAGGTCGGGGTCGATGAGCGAGGGAATGGGCCATCGGTCGGGCGTGATGAGGATGATGCCCCAGTGGGCGGCGTAGACCCGCATGGCAGCGGTCACGGATCCGGTGCCGCCGAAGACGCGGAGAAGCGGTTGGTCGCGGCGGGTGGCGGGGGCGAGCCAGTAGTCGTCGGTGGCGGCCTTGAATCGAAGCAGGTCGTTCTTGGGGATCTGCCGGGTGTGGGCCTTCCACTCTCCGACGACGCCGGCGTGGGTACACATGGTCTGCTCGTCGAGCTGGTGGTAGATCCCCGAGTGGCTGCGACGGCCGAAGACCCTGAACCCTGACGCGTTGGGCAGGCCGGTGGCATCGAGGTAGTCGCGGACCCGGTGCTCGAAGCCAGCGCCGTCGCCGGCCTGGCCGGCGGCGAGGTGGGCGTGGCCGAGGAGGAAGAGATCGAGGCAGAGTGCCCCGAGGGAGGTCATCCTTCGCTCCAGTCGATCGCGGTGCCGGTCGGGCCGGCGACGACCGGTCCGATGTCGGAGTCGGTGTCCGGGCCGATCGCGTCGAGGTACTTGCTGACGGCGGCTTCATCGACTTGGTCGATGTTCTCCCCGGCGGCGGACTCGATCAGCCCGTGGGCCTTGCGCAGGATGTCTCGGGGCTTGCGATTGGACCGAGCGAAGAGCGCCTCGACCGCCTCGTCGGTGAAGGGGTAGAGGTCGCCGGGCTGACGGCCCGAGTCGGGCTTGCGGGCTGCGTCGAGGTACTTGGCGAGCAGCTTGGAGGCTTCCTCGACCCGATGGAGCGGTGACAGGACGACAATGCGGTGCTTGTTGGCTTCGGAGACCTCGAAAGTGGGCAGGTCGGCGAGCTCCCAGGCGGTGCCGATGGTGAGCGCCGCGCGGGGGTGCATGGTCACCACAACACTGAGCATGTCGGCCATCGGAAGGGTCTCGAGGATGACGTCGCGGAACCGCTCGGTTTCCAGGTCGCGCTTGGCCTTCGCCGTGGTGGTGCTGGCCAGGTCCTCGAGTTGGTCGCAGCACAGCAGGACGTGCTTCATGCCCGCGGCGGAGGCGAAGAGGAGGAAGGTCGAGAGGTAGGTGCCGCCACTGCGGGTGCGGGTGGCCGGCTTGATCTTGTCCAGGTAGTCCGCGGCGACGACGGGGTCGGGGTGGCACAGGGCATGGATGAGATCGTCGTTGGGCGGACCGAGGGTGCGGCCCCGCAG
>SXGU01301949.1_pt1 | contig 12877 bp, 8 predicted proteins | sample 3174531 | NCBI WGS metagenome assembly SXGU01 (sample SAMN11356863, study PRJNA531348) | freshwater metagenome | isolation source: freshwater sample F1-140 | place: China: Fuxian Lake, Yuxi | collected 2017-12-25 | reverse complement strand
GCCTAACACCGTGTAGCCGAGCGCCTGCCGCAGCACCAAGCCGACCACGGCCTGCCGGGACGCGCCGAGCGCGACGCGGACCGCGATTTCGGGGCGCCGCTGCGCCACGGTGGCGGCGAGCACGCCGTACAATCCGATCAGGCCGAGCGTCACGGCGGCGGCCGCGAAGGCGGCGAGCAGGATCATGGCGAACCGGCGCTCAGCCACCGACTCCGCATACAACTCGGTCACCGGGGCCAGCCGGCTGGGCGGGAGGGCCGGGTCGAGCCGACGGAGCACCCCGGCGACCTCGCTCGCCAAGCCGGCGGGTTCCCGGCCGGGTGCTGCCCGGACCAGCACCGTGTTCCACGAGAGCCAGGGTTGAGACCGCTGGTCCGCCGGCAGGTAGAGCGTGGTGCCGCCCTGCTGGTCGGCCGGCCCCATGACGACGTCACCGGCCACCCCGACGATTTCGATCCACGGTTGATCGGGCCGAAAGGCGAACCGTCGGCCGATGGGATCGGTGTCGGGCCAGTACTTCCGGGCCAGCGCGGCGCTGACCACCGCCACGGGCGGAGCGCCCCGGCGGTCGCGGCTGTCGAAGTCCCGGCCCCGGATCACCGGAACGCCTAACGTGGCGAAGTAGCCTGCCGCCACAAACTCGGCCGGCTCGGGATCGAACCGTCCGCTTGGATTCGGCGAGGGGCGGCCCTCGATCGCAAAGCTGAATGTCATCGGCCCATCAGCGGCCGGCTGCCGGGTTGTCGACGTGACGGCGGCTACCCCGGGCGCGGCGGCGAGTTCGGTGATGAGTCGCTCGGTGAACTGCGACTGGGTGGCGAGTTCGGGATACCGGGCGCGCGGCAAGTCGATCGTCAGCGCGAGCCAGGATTCCGGACGGTAGCCTAAGTCGACCCCGCGAATCTCGAGGAACGACCGGATCAACAACCCGGCCCCGGTGAGCAGCACCAGCGACAGGGCGACCTCGGCCACCAAGACCGACCCTCGCAGTCGGTGGTGCCGGCGGCTTCCGGACCTGTCAGCCCCCGCGCGAAGGGCGGCATGGGAGCTCGTCCGCGCGCTGACGAAAGCCGGCGCCAATCCGAACCCGATCGCGCTCGCGATCGTCACCAGCACCGCGAACGCGAGCACGACCGGATCGATTCGAATCTCCGCCAGCCGTGGCAAGTCCGCGGGCGCCAGGGTCATCAGCACCCGGAGCAGCCAGTAGGCCAGCCCGAGCCCGATCGTGGCTCCGATCGCCGCGAGCAGCCCGACCTCGGTCATCAGCTGCCGGATGATTCGGCCCCGGCCGGCGCCAAGCGCCCCGCGCACCGCCACTTCCCGCTCGCGCGCGAGCGAGCGGGCCAAGAAGAGATTGGCGAGGTTCGCGCAGGCAATCAGCAGCACCAGCCCGACGCCGGCGAACAGGGCCAGGAGGGTGGGTTTGATCGGTCCGACCAGATCGTCTTTGAGCGGCACGATCCGGGTGTCCCATCCTTCGAGGAACGCGGGGAACTCGCCCCGCATCGTGGCGGTGATCGCCCGGATCTCCGAGAGGGCCTGCCCGAACGGCACCCCGGGCGCGAGCCGGCCCACCGCTCCCCAGTTGTGGCTCCGCCGGTCGGCCGATGCCAGGTCCGCCTCGGTCACCGGCCGCCACACGCCGACGCCGGCGACGGGAAACCGGAAACCGTCTGGCATGACGCCGACGACGGTATGGGCCACGTCGCCTAACGAGATGGTCCGGCCCACCACCGCGCTGTCGGACCCGAATCGGGTTCGCCAGAGCGCGGCGGACACGAGGACGGCCGTCCCGGGGTCGGCGGGACCGAAGAGCCGGCCCAAGGCCGGCCGAACGCCCAGCACGTCGAAGGCCGCCGGCGAGAGATCGTTGACCACCACCCGGGCCGGCGATTCGACGCCGCTCAAGGCAACGTCGTAGGGCCACCGGTGCGCGGCGAGGGCGGCGAACGATTTGGCCCGCGCCCGCCAATCGATGAAGTTGGCGCCGGCAATCGGATTTCGGGTGATGCCCTGCGGCGACACTTCCCAGAACCGTACCAGCCGGTCCGGTTCCCGATAGGGGAGCGGCCGGATCAGAACGCCGTTGATGACACTGAAGATCGCGGTGGCGGCCCCGACGCCGAGCGCGAGGGTCAGCGCCGCCACCGCGGCAAATCCGGGAGCCCGGCGAAGATTCCGGGCCCCGAAGCGGAGGTCGTCGCGGAGGTCTTCCCACCACCGGCAGCGCCGGGTCACGACCAAGCTCGCCTCCCCGATTTCGCGGCATGCTCGCTCGGCCCCGGCGCGGTCGCCGAATTCCCGTTGAGCCCGGGCTCGGGCGGTGGCCGGATCGGCGCCTTCGCGAATCAGCCGCTCGGCGATCTGGGCCACGTGAAAATCGAGTTCCTCCTCGACGTCGGCCGCCACGTTAGGCCGGAAAAACCGCAGGTAGCGGCGCCATTTCGGTTCGGGCATCGAGGTCACCTCGCCTCTTCGGGCGCCGTCAGGATCCGCGCTACCATCGCCGCGTATTGATTCCATTGGCGGGCTTCGGTCCGGAGGGCGAGCCGGCCCCGTTCGGTCAGGGCGTAGAACTTGGCCCGGCGGTTGTTGTCGGACAGGCCCCATTCGGCGCTGATCAAACCGCGGGCCTCCATCCGGTGCAGGGCCGGATAGAGGGCGGCGTCGGCGATCTGGAGGGCACCGCCCGTCGATTCCCGGAGCCAGTGGAGGATGGCGTAGCCGTGCCGCGGCCCCCAGTTGAGGGTTCGGAGGACCAGGAGGTCCAGGCTGCCTTGCAGGACGTCGATCGATTCGCGGGCCACAGGTCCTCCACTAAATGACTTAGTGGAAGTCTGGGCCCGGACCACTAAACTGTCAAGGGGAGCCTGGCCGCGACAGGACGCGCCCGAAGCGACGGGTCACCGTCCGGCCGGAATCCACCGCGACGCCGCCGCCGACGATCACGAAATCGATCCCGCTCGCCAGGGCGTGGGGTCGCTGGTAGTTGGTGGGATCGACCACCCGCTCGAGGTCGAACACATTCAGGTCGGCGATCGCGCCGGCCCGGATCGTCCCCCGGTCTGCCATCCGAAAGACACTCGCCGGCAGCGAGGTCATGCTCCGGATCGCGGATTCGAGGGTCACGACGCCGAGGTCGCGGACGTAGCGGGTCAACTTGCGGGGAAAGGTTCCGTAGGCTCGGGGGTGGGGCACCCCCTCGTTCATCGGGACCAGCGTGCCGTCGGACGACGTCATGGTCCACGGCTGCCGCATCAGCGTGCCGATGTCGCTCTCGTCCATGTTGAAGGAAACGACGCCGGCACCGCCGGCCTTGAGGATGGCGACCGCCGCGTCGAGCGGATCGATCCCCCGCGCCGCGGCGATCGCGTCGAGCCGTTGGCCTTCGAGTGACGGGTCGGCCCGGTGCCGGCTGATCATCAAGCGCCCGGGGCCACCGCGCCGCTTCAGGTTCTCGGCCATGTCGCTTCGGAGTTTGTTTTGAACGGACCGGTCGTCGAGCCGCCGCCGCATCGCGGTGTCGCCGCCGGCCTCGGCCCATCGGGGCAGGAGGGCCGCACCGAGTCCGGTGCTCGAGGCGTCGTACGGATACTGATCCGCCACGACCTCGACGCCCCGCCTCCGGGCTTCTTCGATTCGTCGGACGATGGCCGTCGAGAGGCCCCACACGTTGGGACCGAGCGCCTTGATGTGGGTCACGACGCCGGGAATCCCAGCGGCCTCGGCGATCTGGATCACTTCATCGACCGCGGCTAAGACCCCCACCGTGTAGTCGGCCTCGTCTCGGATATGGCTGGTGTAGGCGCCGCCGGCCGTCCGGGCTAGTTCGACCAATTCGTCGGTCTTGGCAAAACTTCCTGGCGCATAGAACGGTCCCGATGAGAGGCCAAACGCTCCGGACGCCATGCCGTTCCGAACCAAGGCCCGCATCCGGTCGAGTTCCGGCGCCGTCGGCGGCCGGTCGGCCATCCCGATGACCTCCCGCCGGACTGAGCCGTGCGGAACCATCAGGGCCACATTGACGCCCGGCGAGGCTGCCGTCAGCGCGCGACGCTGGGCCGCGAGGTCAGTTGGTCCGCCGCCATCGGGGTTGACCACCACCGTCGTGATGCCCTGAACCAGCAACGATACTGCCGCCGCCAGGCCCGGCGACTCAAGGCCGGGGCCGGCGTGGGAGTGCACGTCGATGAAGCCCGGAGTGACATACCGACCAGCGGCGTCAATGACCCGGCCCGCCGTTGCCGAACCGAGGTTGCCGACCGCTTGGATTCGGTCGCCGACGATGCCGATATCGGCGCGAATCCACGGATTGCCGGTGCCGTCAAGGACCCGGCCACCCCGGATGATCAAGTCGTAGCGAGTCTGAGCCACCGTGGGTGCGGTGGCCAGGATCGTCACGCCGAGGAGGACGAGCGTTGATCTCACGGATCCGGCGAGTTGAACGCGAGGGCGACGATCCCGCGGAACTTGTCGAGCGGGTTCTTGCCCGCCGGCGTCTGGGTAAAGACCAAACCAATGAGATTCCGTTTCGGGTCGACCCACGCGAAGGTGCCGTCCGACCCGCCGTGCGAGTAGACGCCGCTATCGGACACCGACCACCCAAACCCGTACCCGTTCCGATACTCTTCGCGGCCGCCCTCGCTCCGGGATAGCGGAATGCCCATCAACCGGGTTTGCTGGCTGGTGATGGCCGCGATGGTTTCGGGCTTCAGGATCCGGACCCCGTTGTAGATCCCGCCGTTGAGATACATCTGGCAGAACGCGGCGTAGTCGAGCGCGGTTGAGATCATGCCGCCCGAGGCCCGGACAAACGGCACCTGAGGCGGCTGGCCCGGCTTCCACCCGGGAACCCAGCGGCCGTCCTTCCGCTCGTAGTACACGGCCCCCATCCGGGAGAGCTTGCCGTCCATCTTGTCGGCCACCTCCATGTGGTAGCTGTCCTGCATGCCGAGGGGGCCGTAGATCTCTTCGCGGAGCATGACCTCGAGCGGCTTCTCCGAACGAAGCTCAATCAAAGCGCCGAGGGTGTTGAACCCCGGGTTGTTATAGCTGTAGGAAATGCCGGGAACGATGACCGAGCCCACCGCGCCGAACCGGGCCACCTCGGATTGGAGCGTCGGCAGTCCGGGCCCCGATTCATAGGGCTGCAGAAACAGGGTCGGGATCCGCAGGCCGCTGGTGTGCGACAGCAGGTGCCGCACCTGGATGAACCCGGCCCGGTAGTTGTCGAAACTCGGAATGTATTGGCGGACCGGATCGTTGAACGACAGCTTTCCCCGCTCGACCAACCGGCCGATGGCGGTGGCAATCACCGGCTTGGTGTTGGAAGCCATCTTGAACAGCGTGTTCTTCTCCATCGGCAGATTGGCGTCTTTGTCGCGCCACCCGATGGCCTCGTGGAGCACGATCTTGCCGTTGCGCGCCACTAGTACCACGGCGCCCACCAGATCGCCGCGCTCGACCGCTTCCCGGTACAGTGCCACGCCACCGGCCAGGACGCCGGACGAGAGCCCGACGTCCTCCGGCCTACCAACGGACAGTTTCACGTCCTGGGCGCTCAGCGGTGCGCAGAGCAGGAGCGCGCCCACCATCAACCGGCTCAATGAAACCACGGGTGCGTTCATGCTCAGGCCGCCGGAATTTCGATCGATGGCAGCGGAATGCACGTCGTCGGGCCGTACGGCACGTTCTTGTGATTGATGCCGGTCGGGTGATCTGATCCGGGCTCGCCGAGGAACGGGATCTGGAACGGCGTGCCCCGGAACCGGAGATGATCGTTGTAGCGGTGGCCGGCCTCGGCGAAGAGTTCGCGGCGCCGCTCCTCGATGACCTGGCGTATAACCTCGTCTTGAGTCGCGGTCCCGCCGGCGTCGTAGCCCGGAATGTTCGCGAGGGTGTGGCGCTGGTTGATGATCGCCCGGGCCGTCGCCAAGTCGCCGCTTCGGGCGGCCGCCTCCGCCACGATCAGTTGGGCTTCCTTGTAGCTGGCAATCACGACCGGTGTCGCCCGCGAGGAGGCCTTCCCGTGGAACCAGTGGATCGTCACGGCGTCGGAGGCGGCCTCGTTCCGGGTTTGGACGCCGAGCCGTGGATCAGGTACCCCCTGCCACTGGACCGCGCGATACCTCGGCGCGATGGTGGCGTCACGCCGGGGCGGTTGGGCGCAGTTCATGATCTCGCACATGTTGTTGTAGCGCCGGGTGTCGGTGGCGTCGCGGGTCGCGTTCTTGAGATACGTCGACGGGACCTGCTCCGCGTCGGCCCGGGCTCCGGTAAAGTTGAGGAGGCCGAGCCGGGTCCGGGCTCGTCCGACCAGCGCCATGTTCTTGATGTCGGCGTTGTTGGCCGTGGTGGCCAGCGCCAGTGCTTCGGTAAACCGGGTTTCCGCGAGGGCCAAGACCTGGGCCTTGGTCATCAGCGGGCCTTCGTCGAGGACCATGTTGCAGAAGGCTTCGCCTAACGCGATCAGCGAGTAGCCGGTGTAGGCCCGCACGGTGGCCCGCCACAGGGTCTTGTTGGCCACCGCATCGGGCAACGCGCCGATCCGGTTGAAGATGTCCTCGCCCTGGTAGCGGGCGATTTGCATCGGCGAGTAGGCCGCGAGGGCGCTCCGGCAGGTCGCGGTGAGATTGGCGTCATTGGCCTCGACCCGGCGGGACCCGAAGTTCCGCAACGCCAGATTGCCGCTGGCTTCCATGTAGGCATCGGACAGCAGGGAGGTGACGACGACCCAGTTGTTCCAGGCGCAGTCGAAATCCGAGACCACGCTGCGGACCAGGGTTTCCGCCAGCGCCGGATCGTCGAGCGCCTCCTGGAGGACGCGGCCCGGCAAATCGACCTCGAGGAGATCGTCCAGTTTACAGGAGCCCGTGGCCATGGCGAGCGTCAGGGCCAGGGCAGGCCCTCGGCGGAAGAGACCGCGCATCGATGAAGGAATCATAGTCAGAAGCTCACGCGGAAGGTGGCCAGGAGGCGGCGAGTTTGCGGCCAGCCTTCCTGATTGTAGGCGGTCTGTCCCGTCAGGTCGTTGTTCCGAATTTCGGGATCGATCAACTCGTGGCCGAAGTCGGATTTCTGGGCTACCCAGATGGTCCAGAAGTTCCGTGCCGACACGGTCAGCGACGCCCGGCTGGTGCCGATGGCGCGGGCCATGCTGGCCGGGAAGGTATAGGTGGCCGACAAATCGCGAAGTTTGGCAAACCCGGCGTTCATGATGCCCGGTTGGCGCCGGGTGTCGAGAATGTCGTAGGCCAACAGGATCGGATCGGTCCGCTCGATGATGGCTTTCGTGTTGCGGAACGACATATGGGCCGCCCGCACGTCGCCGCTCAAGATCGTGTGTCCGCCGACGAAGTCGACTTGGGCGAAGAGCTGGACGTTCCGGTAGAGCGTGACCGAGAGGGCTCCGGCGCCTTCCCAGACCGGCAGGGCGCTGCCCCAATAGATCGCCGGAGCTTGGAGGCAGGGAACCGCTGGGCCGCCGCCCGCCGAGAACCCGACGCCATTGACCCCTTCGGTGCCCGGGACGACGGCGCCGCTCTCGCACATCATGTTGTTGACGGTGGTCTGAGCGCCGCCGGTCACCAAGTCGGCGGACAGCACGCGGCGGTGGAAGATGCCCGCGAGCGGGAACCCGGGGACATGGTACTGGCCGAAGCCGGCGCTCTGCGTGAGGAAGGGCCGGTCGCCAATGGTGACGATCTTATTGGTGTTCCGCGAGAATTTGAGGTTGAAGTCGACCCCGACGTTGCGGTGCCGGAGCAGGGTGGCCTCGAACCCGATTTCGATGCCGCGGTTCTGGACTTCGCCGATGTTGCGGAAACGCGAACCCGGGAACCCGGCCGACGGCGCCGCCGGGACTTGGGCGATGGCGTTCTTGGTCTTCTTGTCGTAGACCGTGAACTCGACGCCCATCCGGTCGTTGAGCAGGCTGACGTCGAATCCGGCCTCGATCTCCTCACCGACTTCAGGCTTCAAATCCGAGTTCCCGACGTTGTCCGGTGTCAGGGTCGGAAGGCCGCCGTCTCCGGTTTCCGGGGCGTAGGTCCGGACGGCTGCGAAGACATCGGGCTGTTGGCCGGCCTTGCCCCAGGCGGCTCGGAGTTTGAGGCTGTTGGCGATCTTGTTGTCTTTGAAGAACGGTTCGTCACTCAAGACCCACGCGGCGCTCAGCTTGGGATACACGACGAAGTCGAAGTTCTGTCCGAAGGCGCTGTTGTCGTCGCCCCGGATCGCGCCGGTGAGGAAGAGCCGGTTCTTCCAGGATACCTGCTGCTGGACGAAGGCGCCGAACGTCTTGTTCTCGAGGAAGTTCTCGGCGCCGGTTTTGACCGAGCCGCCGGTGACGGTTTCGAGCGCCCGGACCGGGAAGATCGTGCCCTGCGAGAGAATCGCGTCCTGCTGCTTGCGGTAGTACTGAATCCCGGCTGACGATTCCAGGCCGAGTTTGTTGGCGATGTTGAACGTGCCGGTCGCCGCGTAATCGGCGCTGGCATAGACCGTCCGGGTTGTGGCCACCTGCTTCGAACCCTGGGGTGACGAGGCGCCCACCAGAACGCTCCGGCGGAGCAACTCGGACAGGTTCTGGTTGGTGAAGTCACCACCGACCGTGAGGCGGTGAGCAAACCATTTGGTCGGGTTGTGACGGGCGGTGGCCGTCATCGTACCCCGGTCCACGTCCTCGTATCCCTCGACGTCCTGCTCGAAGGTCTCGGGCGGTCCGGTCAGGTAGCCGCGGAATGGGCCGTCGATGCCGTTCGGCAGGCTCCGTCCCGGTTCGCATCCCGGGGTCGGACAGGCCCAGAGGATCCGGACCGTCACCGGCTGAATCGCGCCGGCCGAGCGGTATTTGCTCCGGAGGTAGCCGAGGCCGAAATCGATCGAGACCTTGTCGTTCGGGGCGAAGTTCAGATTGGCGCGGCCGCTCAGCCGGTTTTTCCAGTTGTACGGAACGACGCCTTCGTCCCGGTCCCAGTCAGCGGAGAAGTAGTAGCCGAGCAGCGGGGTGCCGCCGCTGACGGCGGCGGCGTAGCCCTGTTGGTGTCCGGTCTGGAACCACGGGCCGTAGGAAATCGTGTCGCCCGGGAACTCGCCGGTGACCCGGTCGCTCTTGAGCACCCGAAATTCCCGGACGTCGCCCGCGGCGGCCCGGAAGTAGGTGGCGGGAAAGAAATTCTCGGGGTCGGGAATCCAGTTGCCGCCGTGTTTGACCGTCACCGACACGACCGGCGCGCCCTGTTTGCCCCGCTTGGTAATGACGTTGATGACGCCGTTCGAGGCTTCGGTGCCGTACAATGTGGCCGCCGCCGGGCCTTTGATGACTTCGATGCTCTCGATGTCGTCGGGGTTGAGGTCGTTGATCCGCGACGGGGCGTACCGCGAGTCGACGCCGATGCTGCCGCCCACGCCGCCGGCGTCGGCGCCGGTGTTGTTGACCCGGACGCCGTCGACGTAGAGCAGCGGTTCCGACGATAGCGCCAAGCTGCCCGACCCGCGGATCCGGATATTGCCGCCCGAGCCGACGTCGCCGCCGGCCGACATGACCCGGACGCCGGGAACGCCCTTGCTGATCAGGTCCTGGACGTTAGGCGACGGCGCCACTTCCTCGACCTGGCCGACCCGGACCCGGCCGAGCGAATTGCCGAGGGCTCGCTTGGTGGCCTGTTGCGGGGTCCCGGTCACCACGATTTCGTCGAGGTTGACCGCCATCTCCTCGAGGGTCAAACGGAGGTCGCGCGCCCCAACTCGGGCCGTGACCACTGTCGGGCGGAACCCGATCATCGACGCGCGAAGGCTGAGTTGGTCGCCGGGGGGCACCGTGAGCCGGAACCGGCCGAGCGGATCGGTCAGGACGGTGGCGGTGCCGCCGACCACCGACACCCGGGCCCCGGCGATCGGGAGCGACCGGGCATCGACCACGATCCCCGCGACTTCGGGCTCCTGGGACACCGTCGCCTTGCCTTTGGCGGGCGGGGGACGGGGGGCGACATCGGCCGCCATCCGCTCCGGCACCGGCGCCGGCGCCACGAACGACACCGGCGTCACCACGACCTGGCGATCCTGTTCCGAGACCTCGAACGGCAAGCCGTGGAGGATCGAATCGAGGGCCAGCGCGACCGTCACCTGGGTGCACCGGCAGCTGACCTTGACGTCGCCGGGGAACAAGGTGCGGCTAAAGGCGATCGGAACCCCCGAGGTCTGGTGCAGCGCGGCCAGGGCATCGGCGACTGAGGTGGCGCCGAGTTCGAGGTTGGCGTTGCGGGCCAAGAGTTCGGACCGGGCCTGATCGGGCGCCCACGCGATCCGAACCTGAGCAGTGGCCGCCGGGGCAAGCAGGGCCAGCAAGGTGAAGCCATTGAACCACGTCATCCGTGCCTCCTTGGGTAGAGCTACTTCGTTTCAGCGGTCCGTCGTTCCGAGCGGCCGATCCACGCCGTGTCGGTGGCAATCGAGCACTGCGCGGCCAGGATCTGGCAAATGGTTGACAGCAACTGCTCCACCGGTTGAGCGGGCAGCGTGGCGCTGAGGAGGTGCTCCCCGAACGCCGAATCGCCGATCACGATGGTCATACCGTACTTGGATTCGATTTCCCGAACCGCCTGACGGAGCGGCGTGTCCTGGAACAGCAAGACCTTGCCGCCCCAGTCGACGAGCCGGTGTGGGTCCGGAACGCGGCTCACTGACGGCGGCTGCTCCGGTCCCGTGAACGTCATGTGCCCGGCATCGAGTTTGACCTGGTCGCCATGGTCGTTGGCGACGACGACGGTACCTTCGACCACGACCACCCGAATCCGGTCGTCCGTGGTCTTCATCTCGAAGCGAGTACCGAGGACGGTGGCCGAACCGGCCTTGGTGCGAACCACGAACCGGGCCCCGGCTTGCTTGGCCACCACGAAGAAGGCCGTGCCCTCGAGCCAGACCTCCCGGCGGCCGGTCTGATCGACCCGAATCCGGCTCGATTCCGCCAACCGGACGGTGCTCCCGTCAGCGAGATGGATCGTCGACGTCTCGCCCGGGCCGGTCACGAATTCGCAGGCCATGAAAGCCGGCGCGGGGGTCCGCGCCCCCAAGAGGTAGCCGCCGCCCCCGATGAGCAACGTGACCGCGGCGGCGACGAGAAACCGAGTCCCTCGGCGTCGCGGCAGGCCCCGCCCCCGCCGGGCCGCGGGGAGAATCACCTCGGGCGCGGGAGGCGTTGGATCGGCCGGCATGGGCCGGGCCCGCGCGAGGAGCCGAGCCACCGCCGTCAGCTCGCGATAGCGATGGTCATGGTCGGACGACGCGCCTCGCCAATCGGCCAGACGGCGTTGTTCCAAATCCGAGAGCTCGCCCTCGAGGGACCGGAGTATCAATTCATCCATTGTGACTCGGTGAGGAAGGCCCGTGACCCGGCCCGTCATTACTACAACGGATCCAGCGAGCGGAATTACTTCGGGTCGGCTTCGGTCTTCGGCCCGGTTACGCGCGGCGCAAGCGACGTGGAGCCGGCGCCGGCCCGGCGGTACCCAGATACGGGGCGAGGGATCGGGCCAGCCGAAGCATTCCGACCGACAACAGATTGGAGACCGATCCGGGCCGAAGGCCCGTGACCGTCGCGATTTCGCTGCGGGAGAGGCCGTGGATCCGGCTCAAGACCACCACCTCGCGCTCGCGGTCGTTGAGGCGGGCCAGCGCGCCGTCGATCGCGGCGGCCAGCTCGTCGGCCTCGAGCCGGTCGGGCGCGAGCGGGGCGGGGTCGGGCGGGGCAAAGTCCGGTGCCCATGGCGTCAGGTTGCGATCGGCGCGTCCGAGGTCGAGCGCCAGGTTCCGGGCGATCCGAAATAGAATCGGGCGGGGCCCATGTCCGGCCGTCCACGAGGCCCTGCGGTCCCAGAGCCGGACGAAGGCCTCTTGGGCCACGTCTTGCGCGAGGTCGGATGATCCGAGAATTCCGGAAGCGTAGCCGACGACCGCGGCCCAGTGCCGGTCGAGGAGCAGGGCGACGACCGTTTCATCGCCCTCGGCAAGGCGGATCATGACGGGATCGGGGGTCGGGCCGTCGGCCCGAGGGATCGGCATCGGCGTTGCCTAACGATGGTCTGGAGCGGGCCGGGTTCGCGGAGCCATGCGGCGGCCTGACGCGAACATATCCCGCGAGCCGACATCCCCGCAAGGAATTTCCCCTTAATGTCTTAGTGGAGCGATGGCCGACCCCTCAACTGCGCGGGGGGCGGGTCGTCAAATCTCGACTCGCACCGCCTGAAACTTGAACGGCGCCTGGGCCCCGATCATCACCGTCACCTTCCCCTCGTCGCCCTTGGCCGTCTTGACCTTGAGCTCGATGCCCTCGGTGGTCTCGTTGGCTTCGAGCACGGTCAGGTTGCCGAGATTCTCGCGCATCTGGCCGAACCGCTCGATCCGGGCGTCGATCGGGGTCCTGCCGGATTCGGCGTTGGTCTCCATGTACTTCCGATAGGCCGCCGCGTCCCCTCCGTTGTAGGCGTCGAGCCATTGCCGGGCGAGGCGGCCGCGGTCGGTGGCCGGAAAGGCGACCTCGGCGGGCTTCGATTGGGCTCGGGCGACGGGAGCAATGACGGTGATGAACGAGGCGGCCACCAGCAGGGCGATTCTCATGATCGGGTACCTCGGGTTGGAGTTGGGGGTGAGATGTTCGGCCGGGCCGAACCGACGCACCGCCAGATGTCAGAGTTTGCCCCGCCCGTCGGCTCGGGAAACCACCCAGACCCACCAGACCAAGAGGATTTGGAACGGCAGCCGGATCCAGAGCGCCGTCTCGGCTGCTCCGGCGGCGCGGGCATTGAGCAGCATCTGGATGTTGGCCGGGAAGACGGCGATCAGGAGCAGGATCAGTCCGATGCCCGCCGCCCGCCGG
>SXGU01060827.1_pt1 | contig 12879 bp, 12 predicted proteins | sample 3174531 | NCBI WGS metagenome assembly SXGU01 (sample SAMN11356863, study PRJNA531348) | freshwater metagenome | isolation source: freshwater sample F1-140 | place: China: Fuxian Lake, Yuxi | collected 2017-12-25 | reverse complement strand
GGTGTTTTTTTCGGTACTCGTCTTAGAACCAGGATTAATCCAGAACATTTCAGAAATCTAGTGATCGGTCTGCTCACCCTTAGTGGTTTGAGCGCGCTCTCAAATGCAATATTTAGTTAGTCAGTAAAAACAGTTTCTATCTGCCAAACCATTCAAGCCACTGACCTTGTGTTTGGGGCCTAAACACATGATTCGTTGCGACTACATCGCCGAGATTGCTTGAAGGCATCGCCGAATATTGGTGGCCTGGGCACACAAGCGTATCCGAGGGCATTTTCGCAAGTTTTTGCAAGCTGAAGTACATTTCACCAGGGTCACTGCCGGGCAAATCCGTTCGTCCACAACCCTCGAGGAAGAGTGTGTCACCAGCGACAAGTCGCTGCTCAACCAAAAAACATTGGCTACCCGGCGTGTGGCCGGGTGTGTGTACGAAAGTAATTTCAACATTGCCGACAGATAATTTGTCACCACCCGAATGTTTGACCAAGTCGTCATCTGCAACACCAGTTACACGAGTGACCCAACTAGCTTCGTTGGTGTTGACATGAATAGGCACGTGTTGCGACTCGAGCAATGAAGCGACACCCTCGATATTCATTCCCATCATGGAGCCGCCAACATGATCAGAGTGGTAGTGCGTGGCGAGAACTCCGGTTAACTTCATTTCGTCATTGGCAATAATTTGAAGGAGATCATTGACGGCATAGGCGGGATCAACGATCACACATTCGCGAGTTTGCTTATCACCAACCAAATAAACAAAATTGACCATCTGGCTTGCAAGATGATCAGACTTCGCAAAATCACGACCTGACAACAATTGCCGAAAATAGAGACGATCGTCGGCAGTAATCATAGATAGACACAATAGCGACCTAGTCTGATTTCGTGAGTTTCTACAACAAAAAATTGCGTTACGGCATTATCGGCACGGGGATGATGGGTCGAGAGCACATTCGTAACCTGCTCGAAATCGAAAATTGCGAAATTGTTGCGTTAAGCGATTCTTATGGGCCGAGTCTTGCAAGCGCTTCTGAGCTAGTTAAGGATGCGCAACAATTCTCACATCATCGCGAAATGCTTACGACACAAGATCTTGACGTAGTCGTAATTGCTACGCCGAATCATACGCACTTAAATATTCTCATCGATGTTTTAGAAACTGGGCTACATGTTTTGGTCGAGAAACCGCTTTGTACGACAGTCAGCGATTGCCAATTGGCGATTGATCGCGAGAATCAAACACATCGTGATGGCAGAGTGGTCTGGGTTGGGCTCGAATATCGCTATATGGCACCGACTAGACGACTGCTGAGTGAAGTTGCATCAGGCAAATGCGGTCAAGTGCGAATGGTCGCGATACGTGAACATCGATTTCCATTTCTTGATAAAGTAGAAAATTGGAACCGCTTCACTGCAAAAACAGGCGGCACATTGGTGGAGAAGTGTTGCCACTTTTTCGATGTGATGGGCTTAATTGCCCAGTCCCAGGCTGTTCGTGTTTACGCCTCAGGTGGTCAAGATGTTAACCATCTAGACGAATTCTACGATGGCATAAAATCGGACATCTTAGATAATGCATTCGTGGTAATCGATTATCAAAATGGTGCGCGTGGCATGCTCGATCTTTCCATGTTTGCCGAAGGTTCCAAAAATGAGCAGGAGATTTCGGTAGTTGGAGATCTCGCGAAGATCGAAGCTCTGATTACCGAATCAAAAGTGCGGATCGGTTTGCGGACCAAAGGTTCGAACGGCGTCGAAGAAATCCGTGTCGAGCAATCACCTGGGGTCGTGGCGGGGTTTCATGGTGGTGCTTCATATCTAGAGCATCTCGCGATGCAAAACGCAATTCGTAATGGTTTGCAACCCGAAGTGACAATGCGCGACGGGCTGAACTCAGTTCTGATCGGGCAAGCCGCTCAGTTGAGCATCGCAGAAAGCCGCGCCGTTGAAATCTCTGAATTAATTTAATCGTGTCTGTCAGATAACTAGAGTCAATCCACCGTCAACCACGAATATCTGACCAGTGGCGTATCTGTTTCGAATCAAAGCGATGGTCGCTTCGCCACAATCTTGTGGAGTTGCGGAGCGCTTTAGAGGGGCAACACGAGAGACATTGTCGTGTTGCGCTTGCCAGTCGCGTGTCCACGGGGTCTCGACTAGTCCAGGTGCGACAGCGTTAACCCGCACAGGGCCACACGATTTTGCCAACAGAACTGTCATATGGTTTAGTGCGGCCTTCGTCATTGCATAGGCGATGGAACTTCCAACAGGTCTGACTCCGGCGATTGATGTGATGTTTACAACATTTCCATCAGCACTTTTTTTGAGGTGTGGCATCGCAGCCTTTGTTAACCACCATGTACCAAAGACATTGACATCAAATGTTTTCTCGAAGATTTCGTCGGTCAAAGAATCCAAGTCATGATGTGCCACCAGCGTCGTCCAACCCGCATTATTGATCAAGATATCCAACTGACCAAAACTATTTAGGGTCGTGTCGATAAGTGTCTGGCAAGCGGCTAAATCACTTATATCGGCTTGAACATATAGCGACTTGCCCGGCAATGTGTTGGCAACTTGCTTACCCGCATCAACTGAGTTTGCTGAGTTGACTACAACAGACGCCCCGAGATCGCTTAATCGCCTCGCGATTTCTTCGCCGATACCCGATGATGAGCCAGTCACGATCGCAACCTTGCCAGCCAATTCGGCACTTCGTGTATCGGTCATTTTATTGGTACTCCTAAATCTGCTCTAGATAAGAGCATCTAAAATTTTTGATCGCAATTTGTCTTCTCGGCCAGTTTTGTGCTCGTGCTTGTCCATGCTGCTTGAAAGCTTCAGAAGTCCGTTGATTCCAAAATAACGCAAAGGTTCAATCTCCCATTTACGCGACGGGTGATTGACCCAAGCCAATTTAGTTAAGGGATGTTGATCGTTGACGATCAAATGCGCAAGTGTTCGCGCGGCCAGATTGGTCGCAGCAACGCCGTCGCCGACGTATCCACCTAGTGACGCCAATCCAGATTGTTGATCAAAGTTCACCGATGGTCTCCAATTTCGTGGTACGCCAAGTGGTCCACCCCAACGGTGTGTGATTTGAAGGTTCTTCGTCAGAGGAAATATCTCATGCATTGAAGAAATAATTCGCTGATGAATTTGATCATGATTGTCGTAGTCGGATTTCACCTTCGATCCGAAGTGATACGGTGCACCTCTGCCGCCAAAAGCGATCCGACCTTCGTTAGTAATTTGAACATAGATAATCATGTTTCTGGCATCGTGGTAGGTCTCACGGTTGTGCCAACCGATTTGATCGCGTTGCAACTTTGACAGTGGCTCGGTTGCGACCATATATGAATAAAGCGGCGCAAGAGTGCGCCGTTGGCGTCTAATTTGTGGTGTGTAACCTTCAGTCGCACGAACGATCACTTCAGCATTTACTCGCGTATTTATAGTTTTTAACATGCGGGAATTGATTTCAATGACGCGAGTATTCTCATAAATCTTTACGCCAATGCGTTCAACCACTTTTGCGAGCCCCGAGACCAATTTTGCAGGATGAATAACGGCGCAGTGCGGTGTGTAACTAGACGCAAGCAATCCTTGGATATTTATTTTTGCAGTCGATTCTTTGGGTGAGAGCAATCTTGAATCACCTTCATTGAAACCATAATTATGCAGTTGTTTGACATCGTCAATTACGCGATTACGTTGAACGGCATTTGTCGCACCGTGGATGGTCCCACCCCGATGAAAATCGCAGTTGATTTTTTCAGTGGCTAGAACATTTTCAATTTCATCGAGTGATGCAAAACTCTGTTGGTACATTTCGATTGCGGATTGGCGGCCGTGACTATGTTCGAGTTCTGGAAGAGTTATCGGTAAGAAGCCGCTGCACCACCCGCCATTCCGTCCACTTGCGCCGAATCCGACGTGATTAGCTTCAATAATTGCAATTCGTGAATCAGGCTTCATTTTTTTTAGATAATAAGCCGTCCAAAGACCGCTATAGCCTGCGCCTACAATCGCGATATCTACGTCAATATCTGAAATTAGTGCTTGGCGTTCATCTTTTGTATTTGTTTCCGACTCGTGCCAATAGCAATTCACGCCATCGCACTCCAAAGTTTTCTGAGCTCAGGCTCGGGGTCCGTAAGTACAACTGTTTCGACATCAACCTTCAAAGTCGAGCGGTTGGTCTTATCGTAATTTGGCCACGAAACAACGCCATTGCGTGCAAATGACAAAAGTTCACCCGAAATTCGATCAGCGATCGGTTCACGTGACGCATCGTTACCTGCCAAAATTTCAACTCCAGGAGCATTTAAGTTGTGAAAGACGAAAGGGATATCCAATCCGTGACAAGCTCCGAACGCCCCATCGAAAACCGGTGTTGGCCAAGTGAACCAATACATCCATGTTGGATTGTCGGTTGCACAACGCCTTTCACAAAGTTTCCACGCGGGAGCTCTAAAGCTTTCATCAGTCTTTAATGCCGCGACCATTTGAGACGGGGTGTGCGCTTGGCGATGGTCGGTATAAATATCCCAGACGTCTTCAGCATTAGTCGTGAAAGTTTTCTGGTAATAAACAATTGCGGCTGAATTGTCAAGAGCTGCTGAGTCTGGGTGGAGTACCGACCACAGTCTGTTCTCATCACGATTCGTGCCGACTACTAGAGGAATTCCGGAATTTGCCGAAGCAGCAAATACATCTTCAGGTAAGCCGTCTCCGCCACGTGTAGGTGAAAATACAGAAACATAATTTTCGACATTGAGAAAAAGTGGAGCAGTGGCATCAATCATTTGTTGCACCGAGAGCTTTCGCAGGTCCGAAATTGAACCACAATTTGCGAGATTTAGATATTGCTCTAACGCAATCTTTGCGTCTTTTTTGGTTCGAAGCTGTAGTAGTGACGGACTCATCGCCCAAGCTTTTTTGACGAGTCCAGTGACAAGAGGAGATGCAGTCAACGCAACAACACTGCTGCCTCCCGCTGACTCACCAAATATCGTCACATTTTTGGGGTCACCACCAAACGATTCAATATTTCTCGATACCCATCTCAATGCGCTGATTTGGTCAAGCAATCCAAGATTGTTGTCTCCGAGAAAACCAAATGGTCCAAGCCGATAATTTATGCTCACGACCACTACATCACCTCTTTTGACGAGTGATGATCCGTTGTACCAACTCGTGGCCGCAGTTCCATTCGTGTACGCGCCACCATGAATCCAGAACAGAACCGGTTTCAAATCATTTTTTGACTCTCCAATCAGATTCTTTGTCCAAATATTGAGATAAAGGCAATTTTCTGATACAGGAATCTCTTTGGTTCCCAAAATTTCTTCCATGAATCCAGGTAATTGCGGGGATTGAGCGCCAAAAGTCGTTGCTTTAACGGGTGTTGGGTAGACCAAAATATCTTGTGGTGCTTCGAATCGTTCGGCTGTAGCGAATTGAATCCCGAGAAACTCGCTCAATCCCAATTCAAGATCATTGCCGATATATGAACCCGAAGAATTTACGACAGACGCCATCACGCAATGCTAATGACGTTAACTACCATTGTCTAATGCGACTTGGTAAATTTACTGACAAACGGAGCGACCTATTCGCATACTTTTGGTCTTGGTTCACGGCAAATGCAGCGATTGGTCCAGAGTCACGTCGAGGTCGTAAGTTCGGCAAATTCGGTACGGGCTCGATTATTTTGTTTCCTACAACGACAATTTTCAATGAAAGCTACATTCACATTGGTAGCAACACAATGATTGGCGAGCATGTCGCTTTATCTGCAGGGATGATGCCTGGTCAAAAATGTCTGACGAATCCCGTTGTAAAGATCGGTGATCGGTGTCTAATTGGTCGTGGCTCGGGAATAGTCGGTCACTTATCAATCGACATCGGTAACGATGTCTGGACTGGTCACAATGTTTACATTACAGATCAAAGTCATGGCTACGCCGATATTTCGATTCCGATATCCCAGCAATCACAACCTGAACGTGCCGTATCAATTGGCGAAGGGTCGTGGCTTGGACATGGAGTGGTCGTTTTGCCTGGTGCAAAAATTGGAAAGCATGTGGCGGTCGGTGCCAATTCGGTGGTGACAGGTGAGTTGCCGGACTATTGCGTTGCCGTGGGATCTCCCGCCCGAGTCATCAAGCAATACTCGCAGAATGACGGCTGGATGAGCCTAGATAGATAGATCCAACGGGGGTTTGCAGTTTGTTATTTCATTCTCGGCGGCGAAAGTTGCAATTTTCTCGCTCAACGGCAAACCGTCGACTGGTGTCTCTGAAAACTGCAAATTGACACCACTTCTGAGATCATCGGCAAATGAACGCCGATCAGCAATATAGATTTCGTAGTCATCAAGCCACAGTCCAACAATTGCTTTGCCTTTTGCATCTCTGGGTAAATTAGCGCGGAACTCAACTACAAAAGATTCGATTGTGTCTGTGGCGCTATCAACAATTTCGGCACGTTTGACTGTGGCATCTGAACCGAGGTCATCGACAATTCTGTAATCAGCCAATGCGATGCGTTGTTGCTCGGCGATGAGGCAACGTGCTTGTGCTTTTTGAACCCATGCTTGATCGTCAAATTTATTCACAGCTTGCCTTGACGCAAAAAACAAACCATAGACCCACATCGCGGTTATCAAAGCGACTACCAGCCCCAAAACTCCCCGAACGAAATATTTCACGAAGTGAAAGGTTAGGCGATTAATGCGAAATGCTAGAACTATATTGTGAAAACTGATGTAGCAGATGTCTCAGACGATCCTAAGCAAACCGCTAATGCTGGATCTGCACTTAAACAGGCTCTTCAACTAATACGGGTCATAGTCAAGTTTCACCCTCGATATTTTATTGTCGCGGTTACAGGTGCCGCTGTGTTCGCGATTTGCACAGTTGGGTCGTCTATTGGAGTTCGTTGGATGGTTGACCGCGTTATTTTGGTTCGATTTGAGGAAGGTCAACTAGATAGTTCTGCAATGCTTGTCGGCGCATGTCTAGTTATCGGGGTCGGGTTGTTACGGGCCGCCGGAGTGATCGTTCGACGAAGTTACGCGGGGCGAACCGAATGGCGCACCGCAGAGTCGATTACCAACCAAGTTATTGACCAAGTCGTAGCGCAGCCAATCGCATGGCATCGTAAGCGGATGACCGGCGACATCGTTGCTCGTTGTGGAGTCGACTCAGACGCCAGCGTCTCTATTCTTGCACCGCTTCCGTTTGCATCGTCGGTGCTGGTGATGATGCTGGTTTCTTCGGCGTGGATGCTTTCCGTAGATATACCGCTTGGTGTTCTAGCGATTATTGTTTTTCCGATTTTACTGACGCTGAATATTGGTTATCAGAAGCGAATTGATCGGCACTATGCACTCGCTCAAGTTGAACTCGGCGCGTTATCTGAAGCAGTTCACGAAAGTTTTGACGGAGTGATGGTAGTCAAATCCTTTGGTGCCGAAAATCGCGAAACAGAACGACTGGCAAAAATCACCTCACGACTGAGAAATGCCCGCATCGAAGCAGTTTCGGTGCGCTCGATGTTTGAAGCTGCCATTGATGCGATTCCTTCCTTGATCAATATCCTGCTGATCGTGTTGGGGGCAATTCGCGTCAGGGATGAGGCGATGAGTATCGGTGACCTGACAAGTTTCATTTATCTGTTCACTCTTTTGGTTTTTCCGTTGAGAATTATCGGATACCTTTTTTCAGAGATACCACACTCGGTTGCGGGGTGGCGACGGATTCGCGAAGTGATGGACGAGCCGATCGGGCAGGACCCAAATGACATGATTCAGACTGCAAGGTCAGGAGTGGCGATAAGTTGCACAAATATCAGCTTCGCCCACACGCTAGAAAACCCGGTTTTGACAGACTTATCGTTGGAGATTTCAACCGGTAAAACAGTGGCGATTGTCGGAGCGACAGGCAGTGGCAAGACGACACTTTTGCATTTGATGAGCGGTCTTATTAAATGCGACTCAGGAATTATTTCAATGCAACCAGGCGGGGTGGGATTGGTGTTTCAGGAGGCATTTTTGTTTGCCGAGAGTCTGAGATACAACCTCACTCTTGATCTACCGGTCTCAGATGAGCAAGTACTTCATTCGTTGAGAGTTTCCGAGTGCCTAGATTTTGTCAATGATCTCACAAATGGTTTAGAGACGATGATGGGCGAGCGAGGTGTCAGCCTGAGTGGCGGTCAGCGCCAGAGAATCGCATTGGCGAGGGCGATCGCTCAGAATCGTCCGGTATTACTTCTTGACGACACCACCTCGGCGCTTGATCCAAATACGGAGGCACGCGTGGTCAACAACCTCCGTGAGATGATGGCCACTGATTCAAACAAGACGACCGTTGTAATCGTCGCTTCTAGACCTTCGACTATCGCACTCGCTGATGATGTTCTTTATTTACGTCATGGAAAAATCGCCGATCATGCACCTCATGATGTCTTGTACTCGCGCAACAGCGACTACCGAGAATTAATCGATGCATTTGAGCACGATCGCCATGAATGAACCCGTAGGGCGCTTCGGTTCAGCCAAGACTATTTCGCGGGGAGTAGGCATTGCGCCTGATCTCAGGAAGGGGCTTGGCCTTACTTTTCTTCTCGCAGTTATTGGATCACTGGCGCGAGTCGCGGTACCAATTTTGATCCAGCAAAGCATCGACAATGGTCTGCAGCCGGGAAATGTGCGGGTTGGTTACATCGGTGTTCTCGGAGCAATTGCAGCTCTAGCCGTCGTTTTGACGGCATGGGCGCTGAGAACCGCAGTGTTGAGACTTGGAATCAGCGCTGAAGAAGGCTTGTACACAATTCGAGTCAAATTGTACGATCACATTCACAGGCTTAGTTTGGCTGATCACAACGAAGAGCGTAGGGGCGCTCTCGTCTCGCGAGTAACAAGCGATATTGAAACTCTCACCTTATTTTTTTCTTGGGGTGCATTGGTTTGGTTGCTTGATGGATCATTGATGGTCGTAGTGGCGTGCGTGATGCTTTCGTACGATTGGATTTTGGCGTTAGTCGCATTCAGCGTTTCGGCTCCATTGTTTTTTGTTCTCCGATCTCTTCAAAATCGTCTTGTCGGTGCATACGACTTGGCACGACAAAATAATGCCGAGTTGCTCGGTTCAGTGAGCGAACTTGTTTCTGGCACGGAGACATTACGCGCTTATAGTGCGCATGCACCAATGGTTGCGCGCACGAAAAAATCGGTAAAGATTCGCTCAGATTCTCAGATCAGAGCGGGAGTCATCGGAGCTTTCTTGTTTCCGTCTGGAGAAATATTCGCTGTTTTCACGATCGTCGCAATCGTGGTTGTCGGCGTCCTACGCGGGGTGGGTGGTGGACTTTCTGCCGGGGCGATGGTTGGATTTTTGTTTTTGACGTATCGGTTTTTGGAGCCAATAGCCGAATTCACCGAAGTTGTCGACCAAACACAAACAGCAGTGGCGGGGTTGCGTCGAGTTCTGAGCGTGCTGGACACACCGACTGGTCCACCGGCTGCGATAAATCCCGTCGAAATACCAAATGGTCCTATCAGCATTGAATTTCGTGAATTGAGCTTTGCTTATGGCTCACGTCTTGACTCGCAAGATGATGATTTGCCGGTGCTGCGAAACATTTCTTTGATGATTCCTGCACGACAACACATCGCACTAGTTGGTTCTTCTGGCTCTGGAAAAACGACACTTGCAAGATTGATCTCGCGCTTGGCTGATCCAACAATCGGAAGCGTGTTGTTGTCCGGAGTAAATCTGCGGGATATTGACAATGATGATTTACGACGTCACTTAGTCGTAGTTCCACAAGAGCCTTTTTTGTTTGCCGAAACGATTGCATACAATTTATTGTTCGCTCGTCAAGGTGCAACTCATGATGATTTAACCTTCGCCATCGAACGACTTGAATTGAGCGAATGGCTCAGCTCTTTGCCTATGGGTCTAGAGACTCATGTAGGTCAACGTGGCTCTTCGTTGTCGGCGGGCGAGCGACAATTGATTGCTCTGGCAAGGGCGTCGCTTACCAATCCTGATGTTCTTGTTTTGGATGAGGCAACATCCGCAGTTGATGCTTTGACAGAAGTTCGATTGTCACGGGCACTTCAGGCTATTTCGGCTGGGAGAACCACGGTCTCAATTGCCCACCGGCTGTCCACTGCCTCTCGCGCAGATCGTATATTAGTGCTTGAACACGGATCGATCGTTGAGGATGGATCGCACAGCGATCTTCTTAAACGTAATGGGCAATACTCTAAGTTATACGAACAGTGGCTCTCGTCGTCATCCAGCCAATCGAGATAGTGAGAACTAAGCGTGCCTACGTCAACTAGACCAAAGAGATATCCGCTTTGGTCAATTGCAATTTCAATCGCTGTCATTACTGCATCTTGCTCTCAGGATGCTCAAACGCGTGCTGTTTGTGATCTTGCAGACAGTTGGAACCTCGCAAGTACAGGATTCGCGGAGGTCAGTGCAGATTTTGAGACTACGAGTCCAGGTCGGTTACGTGGAATTTTCAGTGATTTATTGACAACCCTAGGCACTATGGCCGATGTTGCTCCGATTCAAATACTTGAATCAATCGAACGACTCGAAGAAACTTATAGATCATTTTCGACTGCACTTGAAGCAATTGATTGGCAAGGTGGCATGATCGCCAAAGACTCGGCCGCCACGAGCGCATCAGTGCGACTGGCGAGCGATGAAATTGAACAGGCGCAAACAAATCTGAGCGAATTCATTGATACTGAATGCCAAGTTGAGATTGACAATGTGATCAACAAGCTTCCGAATATTGGCACGACTCTTCCGGATCCAGTCATTCAAGACGAAACAAAAGAGTTACCCGATGTAAGTCAAGACAATGACCAGAGCGTTGCGTCGTCATTTGGTTTTCTGGTTGTCGAGAGATTTGGAGTTGCAATTACAAACGAACAAGCACTCTGTATCGGCACAAGTCTCATTGCCAAAAATGTCACTAACAGCCCACAGTTCGATGCAAATTATTGGAATATCTTGCAAATTGCGTTTGATGAATGTTTGATCAATATCAATGTCGAGGAATTTTTATCAAAGTAGCGAAGGATCTTTTTGCTAGGGTGTTTCAATGGAACTTCTGTTGTTGCGACATGCTCAACCATTATGGATAGATAATGGTTTGTGCGTCGATAACCCACCGCTGACGCAGCTTGGGCATCGGCAGGCTGAGGCCCTGGGCAAGCGCATGGCACGCGAGCATCTCGACCACATATACGTTTCACCTTTATTGCGCACTCGGCAGACCGCTGCGCCAATACTCAGAGAACTCAAGCGAGATGAAGTAATAGAGCCTTGGCTAGAAGAGATACGAAGTCCGATTTGGCACGGTTCGCCTGGTGAACGTGCCTCAAAAGCATATGAAGAGGAGCGTGCTCGACCAGGTAGAGAGCGTTGGAATGGTTTAGAAGGTGGCGAACCTGTTAAAGACTTTATTGCACGAATTCACGCAGGTGCGGAGAAGTTTCTTGGCGATCGCGGTATCCACAGAATTGAGCACGAACTTCCGATTTGGCATATAGAGAAACCTGGCGAACGAATCGCTTGCGTTGCGCACGCTGGCACCAATAGCGCTGTAATTTGTCACCTATTGGGCCTCACGCCAACTCCTTGGGAGTGGGAGAGATTTGTCCTAGGTCATGCTTCAATTACAAGACTCGAGGCGTTTGAGATCGGTGATGGCTTTGTTTTCGCGCTTTCACCACTCTCGGATCTTGAGCACATTGCTCGCGAAGATCGAACTAATTAATTTTTTGCAACACCAACACAAAAAATTCGAAAGATTTCGCATCACCAGTTTGGACGGTGTGTAATCTAGATTTTCGAAGAATAAACCACCGACATTTCCAAAGTTGAAGTAGCCGTATGGAGGATTTCGTTCCAATTACTCTCGCGAAGACATTAATTGCGTTTCTTCTAATTTTTGAACTTGGATTCTGACCATTTGACAGTACCAGAGAAAATTTTTTTTCAAATAGTTTCAAGAATTCGTCATACGAGTACTCTCTGACGTGAAATTGATTCCATGGTTTGTCGTTTATCGTTGTACGAGGATTAGTAATAAGGCGATTTGGCGTCGAACAAATCAGAAGTCCGCTCGACCGCAGTACACGACATATTTCATCCACGAAATGAGAGTCATCCAAGACATGTTCAATGGTCTCAAGGGAAACCACGACATCACACGAAGCATCTTGTAGGGGAAGATCGGCGTTATGATTTTGAACGAATTTCAAATTGTCATTGAGATACTTTTGTCGCGCATTATCTATAGATTGTGCATCGAGATCAATGCCGATTACTGAATTAGCACCAGCGCCAGCAAATATTGCCGAAGATTCGCCCGATCCGCAGGCACAATCAACCACGTCTTTGCCAATTAAATAGCCTTTTGCGAAGTCATATCGCTTTTGATGCTCATGGCGGGCCCAAGGTGGCAGATAACTCGCATCAGAATTTCGTTCTGCAGCAATGTTTATTTTGAACACTTTCAAATCTTAGCGATGTCGTCAATTTTGTTGAGTTCGTATTGCACTCGCAGAATTTCGAACCTAGGAAGCTAACAGGGACGATACAAAAAGGTGGCGGAGGATCTCACCTCTCCGCCACCCATAATCGAGCCTGCTATTACGGTTGTGGGAGCACACTCGTAACGTCACAAGCGTCGACAGCTTTGACAACCGGATACGGATTGACTGGTGCACCGCCCTTGGGGTGAACTTCGAAGTGCAGGTGTGGCGAACCAGTGTTACCAGTTGATCCCATGTAGCCGACAATCTGACCGGCTTTGACTACCGAACCAACTGTGATT
>SXGU01443856.1_pt1 | contig 12881 bp, 12 predicted proteins | sample 3174531 | NCBI WGS metagenome assembly SXGU01 (sample SAMN11356863, study PRJNA531348) | freshwater metagenome | isolation source: freshwater sample F1-140 | place: China: Fuxian Lake, Yuxi | collected 2017-12-25 | reverse complement strand
CGACCGGCGGCGGCGGCATGCTGTTGTTCGAGAACGCGAGCGAGGGGCAACGCGCAAAGCATCTGACGACCACAGCAAAGGTACCGCACCCCTATGAGTACGCGCATGACGAGGTCGGCTATAACTTTCGGCTACCAAACCTGAATGCTGCCCTCGGCTGCGCCCAGATGTTGCGACTGAACGGCTTCGTGAGCGAAAAACGCGCTCTGGCGTCCCGCTATGCCGAGTTCTTCCGCGACAGCGGGCTCGAGTTCGTTTTGGAGCCGGACGGGTGCCGGTCGAACTACTGGTTGAATGCGGTCATTTGCCCCGACCGTGAAAGCCGTGATCTGATGCTGCGAGAAACCAATGCCGCGCAGGTGCAAACGCGTCCGGCCTGGACGCTGATGAACCGACTGCCGATGTACGCCGACTGCCTAGCGGCTCCGTTGGACAATGCGGAATGGCTGGCCGACCGGCTTGTGAACCTTCCCAGCAGCGCGCCGCGCGTCGAAGCGGAATGAGGACGTTCTGATGGATCTAAACTGGCGCGAAGCCCTGACGCCGCCGACCGCGACGATCAGCGAAGCACTGCGCATCCTAGACAGCAGCGGCCTGCGGATGGTGATGGTCGCAGATGACGACGGGCGCCTGCTTGGGGTGATCACCGATGGCGATATCCGCCGCGCCCTGCTCAAGCGGGTCGACCTCGGATGCCCAGTGACGGACGTGATGAACCGCCACCCCCGGACCGCTGAATCGGGCGAACCGTGCGACAGTCTGCGGACTATCATGGAACACCATTCCATCCTACACTTGCCGTTGGTCGACGGCGGCGGTCGTGTGGTCGGCCTAGAGACCTACCACCACCTGCTGGCGCGGCAGCACCGGGAGAACTGGGTGTTCCTCATGGCGGGCGGTTTCGGCAAGCGGTTGCGGCCGTTGACCGACGCTTGCCCGAAGCCCATGCTGCTGGTGGATGGCAAGCCGATCCTACAGTCGATCCTGGAAAGGTTCGTAGCCGCCGGCTTCCGGTACTTCTATATCTCAGTCTACTATCTGGCCGACCAGATCAAGGAGCATTTCGGCGACGGCTCGCGCTGGGGCGTGACGATTCGCTACGTCGAGGAGACGTCGCCGCTCGGTACAGCGGGCGCTCTCGGCCTGTTGCCGGACGACGACGATCTGCCAGTCATCATCATGAATGGCGACGTGCTGACCCATCTCGATCTGAACGCGATGCTGGAGTTCCATGACGCCCAGCGGGCGATGCTGACGCTGTGCGTCCGTGAATACGAAATGCATGTGCCGTTCGGCGTGGTCGAAGGGGTTGAGGCGCAGGTGACGCACGTTGTCGAAAAACCCGTGCACCGGTTTTTCGTCAACGCCGGTATCTACGTTGTGGCGCCGGATGTCGTCCGGCGGGTGCGTCCGCCCCGGCAACTCGACATGCCGGACCTCGTGGCAAGCCTGATCGCCGAGAAGGAGAAGGTGTCGATGTTCCCGATCCACGAGTACTGGCTGGACGTGGGTCGGCCGGACGACTATGCGCGCGCCCAGAAAGGCAGGGACCGTGACGACCAAGCTTGACAATCCATGCCGGATAGCACTGTTGCGATGACGGTCGCCGAAACCACCCGACCGAGGCGGGTCTGCGTCGTCACGGGCAGTCGCGCCGATTACGGACTGCTGTATTTCCTGCTATGCGGGCTGCGCGATGATCCACGCTACGAGCTCAATCTGCTGGCAACCGGCATGCACCTCTCGCCCGAGTTCGGTATGACCGTTAACGCGATCGAGTCCGACGGTTTTGCCGTGACCCAGCGCATCGAAACCTTGCTGTCGAGCGATAGCGCCGCCGGCATCGCCAAGGCGACGGGGCTCGGCCTACTCGGCTTCGCCGATGCCTTGCAGAACCTGAAGCCAGATCTTCTCGTCGTGCTGGGCGATCGATTCGAGATTTTCGCCGCGGCACAGGTAGCCCTGTTCATGCGCATCCCGATCGCCCATATCGGCGGCGGCGACGTCACCACCGGCGCCTTCGACGAGGCCATGCGCCACAGCATCAGCAAGCTGGCGCACCTGCATTTTGTGACCAATGACGATGCCGCTCGGCGGCTCGCGAGGATGGGCGAGAACCCGAACAACATCTTCAATGTCGGCAGCCCCGGCCTCGATCATCTGCATAGGGCGCCTGTGCTGGACAAGGCGACGCTGGAACGCGAGCTCGATTTCCGCTTCCGCGCGCGAAACTTTCTCGTGACCTTCCATCCGGTGACGCTCGACGTCGAGCCGTCGGAATGGCAGATCGGCAACTTATTCGAGGCGCTGGAAGCGTTCTGCCCCGATACCGGCATACTGTTCACGTTGCCAAACGCCGATACTGACGGACGCGCGCTGATTAAGGAAGTTCGCCGGTTCGCCGACGGCCGAGACAATGTGCGCGTTTATGCGTCGCTCGGGCAGCGGCGCTATCTCGGCGCGTTGGCAGCCGTCGATGTGGTCATCGGCAACTCGTCGAGTGGTCTCTACGAGGCACCTTCGTTGCGCACCCCCACGGTTAACATTGGCAGGCGACAGGAAGGGCGGTTGCGCGCCGCGTCGGTGTTTGATTGCCCGCCAACGCCCGATGCCATTGGCGAGGCCATCGCCAAGGCGCTGGCGTTCGGCGATCAGGCCGTCGTCAATCCTTACCAGCGCGGCGACTGCGCCAACCTGATCAAGGAGCAACTCGATCGCATCGACGATTTTCAGCTGCTCATCATGAAAGGCTTCCACGAAGGGGATGCCGGGTGTTGACCCTGTTGCGCATGGAAACGAATTTTTCCGCCCCGGTCGATGGTGCCGGCGGCTTGCCGCTGCCCGCGTTCGCGCGCTCGGTTTGCAGACTGGCGACCGGCCGCAGTGCGTTGTTTCATCTGATCGCGCGCCTGCCGACACCGCATGCCCGCACCGTTCTCATGCCCTGTTACATCGCAGAGGGCGTCATCGGGCCTTTCCGCGCAGCGGATTTCAACGTGCGCTTTTATCGCCTCAACGCGGATCTGACACCCAACGAGGCCGATGTCGCGGCGATCCTCGATGAAACTCTGGGGCGCGCCGTGTTTATGCTGATTCATTATTTTGGATTCTCGTCTGCCTCGAAGGCGTTGCTTGACATGTTGCACGATCACCGGGCAATTGTGGTCAGCGATTGCGCGCACGCGCTGCTTTCGACGACCGAGGATGGGATATCGCTCGCAGAGCTCGGCGATGTCGCGCTCTATTCCCTGAACAAGTTCCTGCCTATCGCCGACGGGGCGATCCTGCTGAGCCTTGCAAACGACATCGACATCGCCATAGCGGAAGAGCGATTGCCGGAACTACCAAAACCGGCGCTTGCACATTTCAAACGGCATCTGGCCGAGTGTCGCGAGTTGTTCATGTGCTCGTCGGCTTCAGGGGCCGCGAAGATGATCGACGCGCTCTCCGACAGCTACGAGGCGTATTACGCCCTGATCAACACCGATCTGCGTCCCTACCGGCAGAGCGACGAATCGCGATGGATCGAGGCGGCCTATTCCTTTCAGAACTGCGCGAAGGTTCGTTGGTCCCACGCGCTCCGTCTCTATGGCGAACTGAGCAGCCCTGCCTTCAACTTTGTGCATGCTACGCTGCCGGAGGGTACAGTGCCGTTCGGCATCCCGGCGCGGGTCCCGCGTCAGCGGCGCGCGGAGCTACTCGAAACTCTGTCCGATCGCGGCATCTTGCTGTCGACGTTGGTGGATAAATGGGATTTCGTCCCTCAAGAAAGTGTCGGTCACTTTTCGGTAGAGACGGATTTCCTAGCCGAACATGTGCTGATACCTGTCAGCGAGTTCTTGTCGGAGGCGGACATGTCGCGCATCATCACCGAAATCAACAATATTCACTGATTGGTAATCATGACTTACGAGCAACTGCTGCAACGCGCCGACGAACGCCTCTTCATCATTGCAGAGGCCGGGGTCAACCACAACGGCGACGTCGAGACGGCGCTGCGCCTCGTCGATGCGGCGCTCGACGCCAGTTGCGACGCCATCAAGTTTCAGACCTGGATCACGGAAAAGGTCTATTGCGCGCAAAGGTCGCTCAAGCCCGAATACCAGGCGCGGGCGACGAATGCTGCGGAGTCCGAGTTCGAGACGATCAAGAAGCTGGAACTGCCCTTTGATGCCTTCAGGCAGATCAAGGACTACTGTGACCAGCGCGGCATCGTGTTCTTTTCGACGCCCGATGAGATGGACAGCGCCGCGTTCCTGGTCGGTCTCGGGACTCCGCTCATGAAGACGGCGTCGCAGGATGTCACCAACACGCCATTCCTGAAGCATCTGTCCGGCTTGGGTCTGCCGATCATCTTTTCGACCGGTGCATGCTCTTTGGTAGAGCTGGCGGAGGGGGTCGAAGCCCTATCGGCGCATACGAAAGAAATCATCATCCTGCACTGCCTGTCAGCTTATCCTGCGCCGGCCGAGCAGTTGAACCTCTCAGTGATACCCAACCTGGCGGCGACGTTCGGCTTCCCCGTCGGCTTCTCCGACCACACAACGGGGGTTGAAGCGGCCTGCGCCGCGGTTGCTCTCGGCGCCCGCGTATTCGAGAAGCACCTAACGCTCGACCGAAACATGCCTGGCCCCGATCATCAGGCTTCGCTCGACCCCGATGGGATGAGGGACTACTGTCGCGCGCTTCGCGCCGCTCACCAGGCTCTCGGCGACGGCGTCAAGCGCATCATGCCGTGCGAGATGGATGCACGCAGCGCATTCCGCCGCTTCATCGTCGCCGCGCGCGACCTGCCGAGCGGAAGCGTTCTTATGGAGGACAATTGTGCGTTTAAGAAGGTCGTCGACGGTATAGCCCCGAAACACCTAGAGATGGTTGTGGGCAGGACGTTGTTGCACGATGTCGAGGCGAATACGCCCATTGAATGGCACATGCTTGCGAATTGATGGCCAGCATGGGCGCAAATTCCGGTCGTTTGCATGTCGTTTGATATCCTTGAGCCGAGCGATCCTAGGTGGGAAACGCTGTTTCGTGCGCTGCCCCTCGCGCAGCAGGATGTGTTCTATGCGCCTGGCTTTGCCCGCCTGTGCCAGGAAACGCTTAATGCATCGGATGCCGTGGGCTGCGCCACTTACACTACGGACGCGGGCGCGCTACTACTCTATCCATTCGTTCGCCGCGACGCCGGGAAACTCGTTGACGCACAGTTTGCCGCGGGACTGTCAGACACCATCAGCCTCTATGGCCGAGGCGGCGTGGTTGGCGTGGCCGAGTTAGATGACATTCGGGACTTCTACGATTTACTCTCGCGCTACATGGTGGCGAACCGTGTGTTCTGCAGTTTCGATCGTTTTCACCCAGTGATCGGCAACCATACGACTGCATCGCGACAGTGTCAGTTGCGGAATGTCGGCGGTTTCGTTGTGGTTGACCTGCGACCGCCCATGGAGGATGTGCTGGCCGCCTGCAAGCAGTCGGTACGGAAAGACATCCGTAAGGCGGAGCGAAACGGCGTCACCTGCTTCGCGGAACCTAACTGCGACCACCTCGGCGATTTCCTTGATACATACTACCAGACGATGGACCGGAACGCGGCCTCAGACTATTACTACTTTCCGGAAGCCTTTTTCACAAAATTGTCCCGATTCGCTGAAGGGCAGTTTCACTTCTTCTACGCGTTGCATGAGAAGCGGGTGGTGTCTTGCGAACTGGTGCTCCACCACGGGCGGTACGCGCATTCCTTCCTCGGCGGCACGCGCCGCGATGCACTGCCTCTGGCTGCCAATCCTTTGCTGAAGGGCGAGATCCTGAGGAGGATGCAGGAAATCGGATGTGAGTATTTCCTGCTCGGGGGAGGGCAGAGGCCGAATGACGGGATATTCAACTTTAAGCAGGCATACGCGCCCGACGGTGTGTTTGCCTCGTACGTCGGCGGCACGGTGTGGCAACCGGATCTCTACGAGGGACTCTTTCGTGACATGACCACGGCAGGGCGCGAGATTTCCAGCGGGCGGTTCCAGTTCTACGATCTCCTATGACAGCATCTTCCTTGTCATCCTCTCCCCACAGCCCGGAGTCGCTGTGCTATTGGGAGGAGCTGTTTTCCTCGCGGAACTGGGGAGCTTATCCCCCGGAGGAACTAATCCGCTTCATCGCGCGCAACTTCAGCGACGTTCCGGACCGGTTGCAAGTCCGAGTTCTGGAGGTCGGTTGTGGCCCCGGGCCCAACATCTGGTATCTTGTGCGCGAGGGTTATCAGGTCGCTGGCATTGATGGATCGGCTACCGCCATCCGCCAGGGGTTGGAACGCTTGGCTGCCGAGGGTCTGCATTCGGAGACGCAGGCAGTTGACCTACGTGTCGGCAATTTTGTCGAGCTGCCCTGGTCAGACGGGTCGTTTGACGCGGTAGTGGATATCTCGGCGCTCTACGCCAATACCGTGGCGGATATCCACCACGCCATCGATGAGATCTACCGTACGCTCAAAGTCGATGGTCTCTTCTTTGGCAAGATGTTTGGAGTGGAGACGACCGGCAGCGATAGTGGCGAGACGGTAGAACCGGGTACGCGGCGGCGACCGGATATTGGTCCGTGCGCTGGCAACGAGTTGGCGCACTTTTTCAGCGGTCCGGAACTCAAAGAACTGTTCAGCGATTTCAGCAGTATCACCCTCGACTCTATGCTACGCACAGAGCATGCAGGCGAGATCAGGATCTTTCATTGGCTGGTCACCGCGAGAAAATAGTGAGCGGCCGTTTATTGGAGACAGATATCGTGTCGAGCGAAATGCAAAAACCAGCAACCGCAATCAAGGCAAAGTGGAACGCCTCCGAGCGGGAAACAGAGATCCGGAAAGGGATCGTCGAGGATTTTCGAAATTGTCCGATCCCAGACAGCGAGATCCTTCAAAACCTTCCCCTGTTCATGAGTCGGCAGAATCTGTCGCAGATGCTGTTCATCAACGAAATGTACCAACACATCCTCGATGTGCACGGGGTGATCATGGAATTCGGGGTACGTTGGGGCCGCAACTTGGCACTCTACGAATCCCTGAGAGGAATTTACGAGCCGTTCAACCATAACCGAAAAATCATCGGCTTCGATACGTTCTCGGGTTTCCCTTCGGTGGACCGGAAGGACGGGACGGACCAGATCATCTCCGTCGGGGCCTACAACGTGAGCGACAACTACAAGGACTATCTCAGCCGCGTGCTGGATTACCACGAACAGGAAAGCCCTATATCACATATCAAGAAATATGAGTTGGTCGTCGGCGACGCCTCGATCTGCATCGAGCAGTATCTAGATGCTCATCCGGAAACGATCGTGGCTATGGCGTATTTCGACTTCGACATCTACCAGCCGACTAGGGACTGCCTGTCGGCGATCAAGGATCGTCTCACCAATGGCAGCGTGATCGGCTTCGACGAGCTGAACAATGCAACTTATCCGGGCGAAACTCTCGCGCTCAAGGAAACCCTGGGGCTCAGCACCTACAAGATCAGGCATAGCCGTTTCAGTCCGACACAATCGTATCTCGTAATCGAGTGACATATCAGGACCGAGACCGATGATTTTCACTGTAGCGTTTCTGGCGTTTGCATGATGCGTTTCGTGATCATGAGCCTGGGCAGCATCGGGCAACGTCATCTGAGGAACCTTAGGACTTTGCTCCCGGACGCCGAAATCGCCGTCTGGCGCCGTCCCGGGCCAGCCGACCGCCCCTGTCCCGCCGGGGCGGATGCACTGCTCGAATCGCTTGAAGCGGTGCTGGCGTTCACCCCCGATGCGGCGATCGTTGCGAGCCCCGCCAGCGCCCATCTCGCCGCTGCGCTGGCGTTGGCCGACTCGGGTACCCACTTGCTGGTGGAAAAACCGTTGGCGACATCGCCCGCAGGCGTCGTGGATCTAGTTCGGCGCTGTCGCGAACGCAACTTGGTGCTGATGACCGGCTACAATCTGCGGTTCATGCCGAGCCTACGCAAGGCTCGGCAGCTGATCGACGAGGGTGTCATCGGCACGGTGATTGGTGCGCGTGCCGAGGTGGGGCAGTATCTGCCGGATTGGCGGCCTGCGACCGACTACCGGCAAGGTGTCTCAGCGAGGGGCGAGTTAGGCGGCGGTGCGCTCCTCGAGCTGAGCCACGACATCGACTATCTTCTCTGGATCCTCGGACGTCCCGGCAAGGTGACGGCTCGCGGCGGAAAATTCAGCGACCTCGACATCGATGTAGAGGACGTGGCCGAAATTCTGCTCGATTACGAACAGCCTCGACGCCTCGTCAACTTGCATCTCGACATGGTGCAGAGAAGCCCGATACGCCGTTGCCGTTTTATTGGCACAGAGGGCGTGTTGGACTGGGACTGCATCGCCGACCGCATCGAGTATTTCCAGTCGCTCACTAACCAGTGGCAGCAGATCGAAGATCTCAGGCTCGAAGACCGCAACACGATGTACATAGATGAGCTGCGCCATTTTATAGACTGCGTCCGCACAAGGCGCTCGCCCGAATGCAGCGGCGAAGATGGCCTAGCGGTGTTACGCGTCGTGGAGGCGGCGAGGGCGTCGATGAGCCGCAGCGAGACGCTCACCCTTGATGTCGGCGAGGGCGAGTAATGGGCCGAGCTGTAGCATTCATCTTCGCGCGTGGCGGGTCGAAAGGCGTTCCACGCAAGAACATCAGGCCGCTCGCGGGGAAACCGCTCATCGGCTACGCCATCGAAACCGCGCTCGCGTGCAGGCAATTCGACAGTGTGGTCGTGTCGACCGACTGTCCTGAAATCGCCGCTGTCGCGCGGGATTTCGGCGCCTCGACGCCGTTCATGCGGCCACCCGAGCTGGCTTCGGATACGGCGCCCGAATGGGAGGCTTGGCGTCATGCGATCCGTTTCGTTGTGCAGGACAGCGGGCCTTTCGATACATTCGTGAGCCTGCCGGCGACTTCGCCGTTCCGCAATGTGAGCGATGTGTGCAACTGCATGGCGGCCCTCGAGGCCGATCCGGCAACTGATATTGTGATCACGGGCAGGCGCGCGGAACGTAGCCCATATTTCAACATGGTGCGGCTAGACGAGCATGACTATGCGCATGTGGTCATTGCACCGGAGAATCATCTAGTCAGACGTCAGGATGCGCCACAGGTTTATGACGTCACCACAGTCGCTTACGCGTCGCACCCGAACTTTATCCTGCGCGCAGCGAATATCTGGGCTGGCAACGTGCGGCTGGTGGAAATTCCACCGGAACGCGCAATGGACATTGACACGCCGCATGACTTATTGGTTGCCGAATGCATCGCCAGAGTGTATCCCGACATTCATCTCACTTGACGTAAGGGTCTATCGCACATGAGAACAGTATCCAGCCTTAGCGACCTGTCAGGTCAGGTCGCTCTAATCACTGGTGGAGCGGGACACATCGGTCGCACGGTCGGGGGTGGGCTTGCCGAACTCGGCTGCAAGCTCTGCCTGTTGGACATTACCGACAGCGATGTCGACGCGGTGGCCGCGCAACTGGCCGAGCGCTGGGGGGTCGAGGTGTTACCGCTGCACGTGAATCTAGAAGAGGAAGCCGAGCGCGCGCGAACGCCCGCTTTTCTGCAGCGCAATTTCGGCCGCCTGGACATTCTCATCAACAACGCGGCGTTCTACACCAAGGAAAAACTTGAAGGCTGGGTTGTTCCCTTTGAGGAGCAGAAGCTGGACGTAATGCGGCGTTGCATAGAGGTCAACCTCACCGCTTGCTTCCATATGTCGCAGCTCGTCAGCCCGCTGCTCCGCGCTGCGCGCGGGCGCATCATTAACATGGGTTCAATCTACGGTGTGCTGGGTCCGGACATGTCGCTCTACGGCGATACTAGCATGGGCAATCCGGCCGCATACTCCATGACCAAGGGTGGGTTGGTACAGCTGTCCCGCTGGATGGCTACTACACTAGCCCCCGATGTCAGGGTCAACTGCCTCAGTCTGGGCGGGGTGTTCCGCAACCAGCCTGAGACGTTTGTTGCTCGTTATGTCGCGCGAACACCGATGAAGCGCATGGCGATAGAGGAAGATTTCATCGGTGCGGTTGCCTATCTGGCTACTGATCTTTCCGCCTATGTCACCGGCCAGAACATCATGGTCGATGGTGGCTGGAGCAGTTGGTGACGCTCGCCCTGCCTTCGAACTTTCAACCATATGATCCTCGATAGAAGCTAGACATGCTCAACCTCAGTCCGGCGGCACATGCAGCCGCAAACTCAGCGATCCTGATTTCCGGAAGCGCCCGCAGCGGCACGACGATTGTCGGCAAGCTGGTGCACAGTTTCGCCAAGCTCGAATACATGTTCGAGCCACCGACCCTGATTGGCTTGTTCTCAGCAATCGACCAGATTCCAGAGCAGCAATGGAAATTCCTGTATGAGACATTTCTATACGAGGAATTCCTAATCAACGCGATATCCGGCCGCGCTATCAACACAAATCGCGCCGACGACAGTTCGATTTACGCCGCGAAGACCGAGACAGATATTGCATACCGCCAGCAAAGGTCATGGTCGAAAGCAGACGCGAGCGCGTTAGCATCAGACTGCCGCGTCGCCTACAAGATACCCAACATCGTTCCCTTCATACCCAAGTTGCAGGCGCGTTATCCAGATACTGCCATTGTGATGGTGCTACGTGGTGCATTGGAAACGATTCACTCCTTGCTCGCGAAAAAGACCTTTACCGATGCGTTCCAGAACTCGCCGCTTGCTTGGCCGTACAGGATGCACAAAGGACAAAGGGTGCCCTATTGGGTCAAGGAAAGCGATGACCCGCTATGGGGCGATCTACGAGAAATCGATCGCTACGCTTACTATTACATCCGCATGCACGACGAACAGCAATCGGCGGGGCTGCAATTCAATCTTAAGTACGAATTGTTGCTCGACAACCCGCGTGCTACTGCGGAAGCTTTGGCTGAATGGCTGGGTGTATCCTTCGGCCCACGCACGGATGACATCATTGCGACGATAAAGCCGACGCGAAAAGTGCTAGACAGGGATTTGCTCAATCAGATCTCGCCCGAATTCCGCAGCGAGATCGCGCGCATATCCCGGGACTTCGGTTGAACGCCGTACATCGGAAGAAAGGACCGATTTTGGCCGGGCACGTCGGTTGCGATCGCTCCAACTAAGAATTTTAGGATCACCATTGATGAAGCTAATCGTCATAAATTCAGCGGGCCCCATGGGTAGCACTGTCCTGGGTTCGATCGTCGAGAAGTTGGGCTATCTGAACCTGCCAGCGCGCAAAAGAGACCTTCACGGGTATCTCATGGGGCGGCGCACACTCGACGATGACCATTTCAAGCGGCGCACGCTGGCTATCATGAAGGCCATGGGCGAAGCGACCACCGGGGGCGGCACAGGTGTTCGCGATCGCAATTCGGCGCCTCGAGTTAGAAGAACCGATCCGCAGCGTGTTCAGGCACAGATTCCGGTTTACATGCAGGCTTGTTTTGGATCGATTGCCGAACTTTATGAATCTAGCAACAGGCTGCTGTCCGACAGCGTGATCTATAAGGATATAGCGCCCTATGTGGGTCACATCGAATATCCAACGGATATAGAGTTATACAGCGGCCGCGCAAAGGAGCTCTACGATCGGTACGTTCAGGAGTTCGACGAGGTCGTTTTCTTTCACATGCAGCGGAATTTTGTGAGCTGGCTGAACTCGCTAATGTCTCAACTCTTGTTTGCTCGGCACTTCCAGTGGCATCACATCCTTGTCCGGCTCAGTTCTATCTACAGGCGCTATGAGAACTACCGGCGCGTTGCCGCCGATATCCCGGGCCACCACGTGGACTTCGAGGAGCTGTTCGCGCCGAACACATATGGGCTGGTGAAACGGCTTGAAAACATTCTCGGCGGTCAGGTACCCGTTAATCTCGAGCTGCAGAAATTTGATCTCTATGGAAGGATCTGTGACTACAACAAGGCCTTCACGAAGGAAGATGACCGCCACAGTTACATCTCGGATTTCGCCAGAGGATTGGCGGAAAATGTCGCATCAGGGAAGGGCAACGCACTGACCAGTGACGTTCTTTTCCTGTTGTCTCACGTACAGCGGCTGGTGCGCCTAAAGGCCATGAGACCGATTCCTTGACGAGATAAATGTGAAGTACCTTTACCTCCCGATCGAATTCACCGTCCGGGAACTGGACGGCTACTGCTTGCTGGCTTCTAGAGCGGTCTCGCGGGGCATATCCGTGGTGATCGCGCCGCGATATGTTCTGTACGATTATCTCGGCACGCTGCCGACCGGCATATTCCTTTTGAAGGGCATCCGTCCCGCCGAAATCCGCGAAATTGCGATGGTGAAGGCAGCTGGGCACCAAATCGCATACCTCGACCAAGAAGGGTTGCTACAGTATGACTATCATTATCTGACGGGTCAAAAGTTCGACGACACAACCATCCGTGGCTGTGACTATATATTCGCGCTCAACGCAAAGCATCACGATCTGTTGATGAAGCACGTGCCGAGCGAGCTTTGGTCACGGATACGGCTGACCGGCAACCCTCGTTTCGACTTCTGCCAGCGACATGCCAGGGCCTATTACCACGAAGATGTCGAGCCCTACATCCTGTTCACGACAAGTTTCGGAAACGTGAATCCGCATCATGGCAAAGGATCTCAAGAGTTTCTTCGCATGATAACCGGGCTCACGAAGGGAAAAGCTAATCTCGACCGTGAGGTTGAACGCGCGGCGCTCAACCAGCGAATGTTGTCACGGTACAACGATCTGCTGATCGACCTCGCGCGTCGGGTCGACGGTATAAAGATTGTCGTGCGTCCCCACCTGAGTGAAAATATTCAATATTGGCGGGACGTCGTGGCCCCTTTTCCGAATGT
>SXGU01442622.1_pt1 | contig 12882 bp, 14 predicted proteins | sample 3174531 | NCBI WGS metagenome assembly SXGU01 (sample SAMN11356863, study PRJNA531348) | freshwater metagenome | isolation source: freshwater sample F1-140 | place: China: Fuxian Lake, Yuxi | collected 2017-12-25 | reverse complement strand
TTGTTTTGGGAATGTGGCTTATTGGGGCAGATTTTATATCTGGAAGCCGAAGCCGCCGGGGTGCGCGGCACGGGTATCGGTTGTTTCTTTGATGATGCGGTGCATGGGGTTTTGGGCTTGACCGATAACACTTGGCAGAGTTTGTATCATTTTACGGTCGGTGAGCCACTGGATGATGGCCGTTTGCAAACGCTGGCTGCTTACGAGCATTTGCGGCAGTGCGACTCAGAAATGTAATGGTCTACACTTGTGCAGTTCGATGCGTTTCATAGTTCAGCATCCTACTAATTAATTTCAAGGACTAATTCGAACAATTTGGATGTCTCCCTTTCTAGGGTATGAGGACAGCGTGAAGGGTAATAAAACAATGAAAAAACGTAATCATTCAGCGTAGGTTGGGTTAGGCGATCGCCGTAACCCAACATGTCGGTTTATTTAGTGCTGATGGCTTTGATTGTTGGGTTACTCTTTGCGAACCCAACCTACATTTTGGCTTTTACGACAGTCTCCTCCGGGAGGAGATGAGCCATTTACTCACTTTGATAGTTACGATTTATAAACTTAAACCCGCAACAAAGCCTTGGCCATTTTTTCAGACAATTGCTCTTCGGTGAATTGAGGCTCGTTGGGTGGATACAGCTCATCTTCGATGATTTCATAGCCATGCTCCTTGGCAAGCATCAGCACTTCTTTGAGTTTCAGACAGGCTTTGAGCTTTTCTTTTAAGGCTTCATCAGTTCTAGCAAGGTCGGAAAAATCCTTGATGACTTTTATTGACATTTTTTACTCCATAATCGGTAAACAGGTTGGACAAAATACCCATCACTTCTAAGCAAAATCATGACCAATCGATAAAACCACATTTAAAACAACTGCATATGCTCTAAAAGCTTAAAGCCAACCAGGAAAAATCCTGACAAATGGATGGCTTATGTCAGGATTACTACAATGTCGTTTTGCGGTTTGACACTTTTCAAGCTATACACTTTCCGCTAATTCCAAGCCCCTGAATACCGAACAGCGAATGAAAACCTCCCGGGTTGGTGGTAATTGTTTTTGCATGCAAAACTTTGCCACCAGTTTGGTCAAACCTTTGATATCGCGTCCGGTAGCACCTGGAAACAGCTTGACCAGTTCATCAAGCAAATCGTCCGCGATCGCCAGTGAAAACTGTTCGGTCATAACCCCCCAAATCTTGCGGCGATCTGCAGCATGGGGTGCGTGGTAACGAATCAGGGCTATGCAGCGGGAGATGATGGCTTCGTCAATGTCATCGACGCGATTGGTGGTTAAAAACAACAGGCCGTTGAAATATTCCAATACCCGCAAAAACACCCCAACCACCGCATTAGAGGCCAGGTTATCGGCGCGTTTTTTGATATATACATCGGCTTCGTCGATCAGCATCACTGCACCCCAGCGCTGAGCACGAATTAGAGTTTCTTTTAGGGTCTTTTCCATTTCAGCGACATTCAAACCCAACTGTCCGGAATGCACCCGGTATAACGGTCGTTTAATGATTTCCGAATACACTTCCGCCGTCAGGGTCTTGCCGACTCCGGCTGGTCCTGCGCATAACACCGTAGTGCCACCGGATTTGCCTTCGATGATGTCGTCCAGCAGCATGTCCATTTCGGCGGTGAGAATGTCGATCAAATCGGTTTGTTCCGGCGGAAGAATCAGTTTTTGTTTCAATTCCGGCTGGTAAATATAAGGTTGCATGTCATCCACATGCACCCAAACGTGATGATGCAATTCAAGATGGAAGGTCAGAATGTAGCCATGCACCGGTAGCTCGGTGAACAGGCCTTTAGGCATTTCGGCCTTGGCGGCTTCCATGGCAGATTCGGTTTTGCTGTCGTAGCGCAGACTTTTTCCCGCCTTGCGTAAATAGGTGGCGAGAATATCGCCGGTGGCATCCAGGCTCAAAGCCCGATCGCTGAGGATGTTTTCATCATTCACCAAACGACAGACGCCACCGCCAGACGACAACACCACAATGTTTTTGCGCGTCCAGTCGTTACTGCGATGGCTGGCGGTTGGATCATCGGCATAAATGCCAGTGCCCCAGCCGGAAAATTGTTCGCCATAGCGGCTGCGCCAATCAAAATACCGCGCTGCCGCTTCGTCGTAGCTGGCTATCAAATCAGCGGTTTCCTTGAGATAACCCTTGCCGGCAAAGATCTCGGCGATGGTTTTATCCGCCAAATCTTTGCCGCGAATGATCAAAGTTTCATTGGCAATTTTGCCTTTGCTGTTGGCTTTCAGTTCCAGCAGGATCCGCCCGGCTTCTTCCTCGCCGGGTGGTGTGTAATCCAGGCGAGTAATCAGATGCGCCAACATGCGGCCATTGCCCAAAACCTGAAACAACCAACCGCGTATCGCGCCATCCAATAGATAATGCGCGATGTTGGGTAGCAGCATTTCCAATTGCTCAGGCTGATAACGCGAGTCATCGCCACCCATCGCCTGTTTTAGCGCCAGAATCAACGCAGCCTGTTGTTGCCAGCCTTGACCTTCCTGCAAATAAATCTCAGCCAGCGTGGCCATTTCTGCATCGTTGAGTTGATCAAATCCAATTTGCGCCTTATTACCCAGCCGCAATTGATCATTCAGATTTTGTAAACGGGGATGCGCCTTTAAAAAATCCGGCAAATGACGTTTATCGATCAGTATTTTCATTGCATAGCTCCATGACTGATATTTAGACCGCACACGAATCGCCCATTCGTTGAAAATTGAGCGTGTACTGCTCCAGGTAAAATGGCTATAAAGCAATTTCAGAGCCAAGCGGAGACTCAGGTATTTAGCGGTTTTCTTTAACAGGCAGTGTGATAAAACCGACAATGGGTCAGGCGAATGCCCGTTATTCGACAAGCCCATCGCCTCAATTCAACCTGAACCCGGCGATATAGGGCTATTCAGAGAAGGCATAAACTTTGCTGATAAAGGTTTTTACCGATCCAGCCACACAAGCTTATGAGCAACGAAACTTTTACCCAGCGCTATTTTGTCAGTTACAGCGGCGTCAAATTACCCTTGAATCTGGTTAATGAGCTGCATGATAGCGATCGGGAAAATCGCAACACCTTTTTTCTGGGCTTTTTTGATGCCAAGCAACGTTTGATTCGCTGTGAAAAGCGTGTGTATGGGGAAATTGAGTTACTGCATATCTACCAGTATTACCCCAGTGGGGTTTTGCAATTGGCGGAAATTACTGACGCCGACGGCGAACTGACGATACTCAGGTTTGATGAACAAGGCGAACGGAATTAGATTTCAGCCCGATAATGAATGGTCCAGATAATGATATTCATATCAGGTTAGCCACAGAAAGTGATATTCCAGCGCTTTGCAGTTTGTTGACGTTGTTATTTGCACAGGAGCAAGAGTTCCAACCCAATCGTGACCGTCAACAGTCTGGCTTGAATGGCATCATTAATCACCCCGAGTTGGGTTGTATCTGGGTTGCGCATGGTGACCAAAAGCCAGTGGGTATGGTCAATGTGCTATACAGCTTATCCACCGCCTTGGGTGGAAAAGTGGCTTTGCTGGAAGATATGGTGGTTGACCCTGTCTACCGTCGATGCGGGATTGGTTCTCGATTGCTGAAGCATGCTGTAGCCCAAGCCCGAAACAATCATTGTCTGCGCATTACCTTATTAACCGATCAAGGCAATTCGGAAGCTCAGGCGTTTTATAGTCGGCATGGCTTTGTCTTGTCGAGCATGCTGCCGATGCGCTTGATGCTGGATATTTGAAAAACGCCTTGAGCCAGCAATTGGCTCAAGGCACGCTGTTCAGGTTATTGAATATCCTCATTGCTGATGTACATGAGTGGTTTGCCTTGATATTCTCCGGTCAAGGTGCTTAAAAAGGCCACCAATTTGGCGATTTCGTCCGGACTAAAGGTTTTATCCAACTGCACCTCCCCCATGATTTGAACCGCATCAGCCAGGCTTATTACCGAGCCATCATGAAAATACGGGTAAGTCAGATCGATATTACGTAACACCGGCACTTTGAAAAAATGCCGATCTTTTTCCTGCTTGGTCACATTAAAACGACCATTATCAGCATCGGTTAAGGCTGTGCCACGCTGTGTAAAATAATCTCGCTTCACGCCCATTTTTTCATAGGACAAACCGCCCAAAGCAGGGCCAAAATGGCAGGAGGCACAATTGGTTTTGAATAGCTCATAGCCCTCAAGCTCATCGCTGATCAAAGCTGCTTGATTGCCGCGTAGATATTGATCAAACCTGGAATTACCCGTTATCAAAGATTGTTCGAAAACTGCAATCGCATCGGTGACAGTGGTTTTAGTCAAGCCTTGATGCGGATAAAGCTTGGCAAATAATGATTGATATTCGGGATTCTGCTTGAGCTTTTCAACCACTTCGTCCCATTGTGCGCCCATCTCCAGTGGATTGGATACCGGCCCGGCTGCTTGTTCCTGCAAATCCTTGGCACGGCCATCCCAAAATTGGGCCAGGTTGTACATAGCGTTATACACCGTTGGCGAATTGATAGGCCCGTGTTGTCCGCGTATACCGGTAGACACTGGTGCTTGATCGGTGCCACCTTTAGTCAAATCGTGGCAGGATGCGCAACTTAAGCTATCGTCGCCAGATAATCGTTTATCGTGGAATAACTTTTTACCCAACGTCACTTTGTCGGCATCCAAAGCAGTTTGTAACGGCAAAGCCTGGATGGGTTCGCCTTTCAAATCAGCGGCATGATCTTGACTCCAGGAATGCTTGCCACGTTCCTCGGCAATCCAGGCTAAAAGGATTTGTCTGTCATCATCGCTAAGTCTACCGTCCCAATGCATGATCAGGAAAAGTCCTGGCGGCATCATGTCGTTGCGTAGCACATGTTCGATTCTAGCCAGCAGCATGGGGGAAAAGCTCGTCTCGCCACTAAATAACGATTTGTTCAAAATCATACGCTCAGAGGCCATTTCGATATGATGAGCCATTAATTGCTTGGCCACCGGCAATTGTGCGTAGATGGGCATTCTCGCCATGCCGGGCGCATGGCAATCCACACATTTTTCCTGCAAGATCGCTGATACGCGCCGAAAAGTATCAGTTTGCCCGGACAGTGCGGGAATAAGCTCGTTTTTGCCTTGCAAGCCAAGCAGATTAGAGAGAGGCAAAAATATTAAGACCGCCAATGATAAAAAAACCAATTTTTTCAACATGTTTCAGTAGCCATTTTTAAAATGAAATCCGGAGATAATTTTACAGTGTGCTGTTAGCCCAAGTTTTATTGAATTCTTTGCGGGAGAGAGTCATCCAATCTGGAGTTGCGGATCAAGCTTGAGGCTAATAATTTTCCAAGAAACTCTATCAACTTTAGCTTTATCTAAAGGGCAAAAAAAACCCGCCTTTCGGCGGGTTCTTTTTGCATAACGCGTATATTAATTAATTTTCTTAATTAACGTTTTAAAGGTTGTTGTGGTTTGCCATCAACTTCCAACTGGACACGACGGTTGTTTGCACGACCTTCTTCTGTTTCATTGGTATCAATCGGTTTATCCCAGCTATAGCCTTTAGCAGTCAGGTTGTTTACGTGACCATTTTTGGTCAGGTATTTTTTGACTGCAAGAGCGCGACGCTCTGACAAGTTCAGATTGTGTTTGTAGGTGCCAGTTTGGCTGGTATGGCCTTGTACTTCAAAGGCTTTGTCTGGGAAACGCTTCAGGTTTTCTGCCGCTTTATCCAGTTTGGCGAAGTACTCTGGTTTGATGATGTCTTTGTCATTATCGAATTTGACGTCGACAATCCAGCAACCCAAAACACTCACTTCAACACCGGGTAATGAACCAGGGCATTTATCTTTGCAATTGTTAACGCCGTCTTTGTCGTCATCCAATACAGAGCAATCAGGTTTGGCAACAGGTGCTGGGATTGGCGCAGGTGCTACTTGTGCTACAGCAGGAGCTTTAGGTTTGTCGCCAAAAGGCACGACAAAACCCAGGTTAACGGTCATATCGTGGAATTCATCAGTGCCTGGTTGCATGTGTGCGTTCAGATCGTTGACGTAGCGATAACGTACATCGGAACGGATCAAGAAGTTATCGTGCAATTCGTAAGTCAGACCCGCACCGGCTTCACCCAGGAAAGAGATGCCGCTGTTGCCACGGAACGAAGTGTTCATACCACCCGCGCCGATGACGACGTATGGGGATAATTTATCGCGGAATATGTAGTATTGCAGATCCAAAGTACCACCGGTCATATCCCAGCGGCCACCGGTATCGCTGTTAAAGCCTTGGTAGAAACCTTTGATTTCGGTGTTGAAATGTTCGTTCAACATTTTGCCGAAAGCCATACCACCACCCCAATCATCTTTGGCTCCGCGGTCACCGGCAGAGTTGATGAATGTGCCAAATGGCGCAACATACCAACGATCATCAACAGGATCATTTACGGTTGCGTTTGCCACTGAACCCAGTGAGGCTAATAAAGCTAAGCCCATCAAGTGTTTTTTTAACATACAACATATCTCCATAATTACTTAAAATTCATCCAGTCAGCCGTGCGCGCCCTAAAAAGTCATGCCGAGCTAACCTGAAAATGCAAAATTGACAACCTTCTAAAATAACGGCCGTCGTAAATTTCCAACTTTCGTTGCATAAAGTATACAGCATGATCGACTTTCTGGCCATGTTCGTTCAATAAATCCAATCAGATATGAAAATCATCGTATCTAAACACTTAGCCGCGATAAAATTAGTACGCGCTTGGCCTTTTGCTCTAGCCATTTTCCAGTTTTCTAAATCATGCTTAATTTTAAAAACATCGCTATTCGTCGTGGCAACCGTTTGTTGTTTAGCCAAGCCAGTTTCACCATTCATAAAGGCCAAAAAATCGGTCTGACCGGTGCCAATGGTGCAGGGAAATCCAGTTTGTTTGCCATGCTGCGCGACGAGTTGCATGCCGATGAAGGCGAGTTTTCCATGCCGCCCAATCTGGAAGTGGCTCATGTAGCCCAGGAAACACCTGCCCTCGAATGTTCAGCTATTGATTATGTTCTGGATGGCGATCGTGAGTTAAGGCTGTTGCAACAACAATTGCATGCTGCTGAACTAAGTCATGATGGTTTAAAACTGGCCGAACTGCATGCCGCTCTGGATCATATCGGCGGCTATACAGCCCAGGCACGTGCTTCACGATTACTGAACGGACTGGGATTCAGCACTTCCCAGGAAAGCCACCCGGTCAATTCGTTTTCCGGCGGTTGGCGCATGCGTTTGAACTTGGCTCAAGCTTTGATGTGCCGTTCCGATGTGCTACTCCTGGACGAACCGACCAACCACCTGGATTTGGATGCCGTCATCTGGTTACAGGATTGGTTATGCAAATATCCCGGTACCTTGTTGCTGATCTCGCATGATCGGGATTTTCTGGACACGATTACTGATCACATCATTCACATCGAGCAAAACAAAGCCGAGATCTATACCGGGAACTACTCCGACTTTGAACGCATGCGCGCTGAAAAACTGGCGCAACAACAAACTGCTTACGAGAAACAGCAGCGAGAAATAGCCCATATTCAAAGTTTCGTCGACCGCTTCAAGGCCCAAGCCACCAAGGCCAGACAAGCTCAAAGTCGAATAAAAGCGCTGGAACGCATGGAATTGATCGCGCAGGCCCATGTTGATTCACCGTTCGGCTTTAGTTTTCCGCCGCCCAAGAAAATGCCGAACCCGCTGCTGAAAATCGAAGAAGCCGATATTGGGTATCCCAACAAAATCGTGATCAAAAATGTCTCGCTTTCGATTTCACCGGGTGACCGGATCGGCTTGCTGGGGCCCAATGGCGCCGGTAAATCGAGCCTGATTAAAGTGCTATCCGGCAAAATGGCGGCTATAAGCGGTAAACTACAAACCGCACAGGATTTGAATATCGGCTATTTTGCTCAGCATCAGCTGGAATTATTGCGACTGGATGAAAGCCCGCTCTGGCATATGCAGCAACTGGACAAACTAGCACTGGAGCGAGATTTACGAAATTTTCTGGGCGGCTTTGATTTTCGGGGTGACAAAGTCAACGACCCGGTCGGGCCTTTTTCCGGTGGCGAAAAAGCCCGCTTGGTGTTGGCTTTACTGGTGTATCAAAACCCCAATTTATTGTTATTAGACGAACCGACCAACCATCTTGATCTGGAGATGCGGCATGCTCTGAGTGTGGCTTTGCAGGAGTACACTGGGGCCATTGTGGTGGTATCTCACGATCGACACCTGCTGCGCTCTGTCACCGACCAGCTTTTACTGGTTGCCGACGGTAAAATACAGCCTTTCGACGGCGATCTGGATGATTACAAACAATGGCTGACTGAGCAGAAAAAAAACCAACCTGAAACAGAATCCAATACTCAAGCGGATTCGGCTAATGTTTCGCGTAAAGATCAACGCAAACAAGATGCTGAACGTCGACAACGCCTGAAGCCACTAATGGATGCGGTGAAAAAAGCCGAGGCGGCGGTCGAAAAATTTCACCAACAACAACGTGATTTAGAAGCACAACTGTCTGATTCGGCTATATATGCCGAAGAAAACAAGGAACAATTGAAGAAACTATTGAGTCAGAAGGCGGAGATCGATAATGCTCTGGAGCAAGCGGAGGTCGATTGGTTGACAGCTGAAGAAAACTTACAACAAGCGGAGTAACCATGTACGAACTAAGCCTACTGTTTTTTCAAATTGCCATTTTTAATAAGGGCCCGCAAGATGTACCCGCCTCATCCTTTGTATTTCGTATCGTATTAGCCGTTTATGTTGCAGTTAATGCTCTGATACTGTTCATAAACGGCGCGATGTCCACAGCTCTGCTGCAAATAGCTGCCGATTTTGCCATGATTGTGCTGTTTTGTTGGCCACTACTGTATTTTTCTGGCAAAACCCAGCGCTTTCCGCAAACCTTGACGGCCATGGTGGGCACAGATGCTGTGATCAGCTTTTGCGCTTTACCTGCCATCGCCACCCTAAACAGTCATGCTAATGATTTGGCTTATTTTTCTATGCTGGCTTTGGTCTTGTGGCACTGGCTGGTGAGTGGACATATCATGAAGCATGCCTTGGATCGCTCGGCTTTCTTCGGATTGGGTTTGGCGCTGTTGTATATCATGCTGTCATCGCAAATAATGGCGGCATTGTTTCCAGAAATCGTCAGCAATCCGCAATGAGGTTTATATGAATCATTACAAACACATTTTGTTAGCCGTAGACTTTTCCGAACACGGCAAGCAGGTTTCCAATAAAGCCCAAGCAATAGCCGAACAAAATCAGGCCCAAATGAGTCTGGTGCATGTGGTTGAAAACCTGCCGATTACTGATGCCGCTTATGGTCCAATCCCGTTCGATGTTGATCTGACCCAGGAGTGGCTGGAAATGTCGAAACAAAAATTGATCAAGTTGGGCGAAGAATTGTCAGTCCCGGAGCAACGACAATGGCTGGAGTTGGGCAGTGCCAAGCTGGAAATTGTAAGGGTTGCGGAGGAAAATGATGTGGATTTGATCGTGGTAGGCTCACACGGTAGGCATGGATTGGCGCTATTATTAGGCTCCACAGCCAATGGCGTTCTGCATCATGCAAAATGTGACGTACTGGCAGTACGCCTGCAAGATAATTGATTTTTAGCGCAAACAGATAAGCCAGCGGGGCTGGACTGGGCTGCTACTGTTTTTTAGAGCTTACCCCGCATGACGAATTGGCGACTTTTTCACAAGCAAATATAACAATAGGATAAAAACCATGCTTGGACACATAGAAAGTTATGATGAACGCTGCCAAACCGGTGTTGTAAAACATGAAGTCGAATTTTATGAATTTCATCTTGATCAATGGACTTCCCAGCAACCTCCAAATGTGGGTGACGATGTAGACTTCGACCATGAACACGGGGAAGTAACCGAAATTGCACCAGTGGGTGCTTATTTGGTCGACGGACAGCCTACAAAAAGCCATATTATCGCTGCTTTGCTGGGTATTGTTTTTGGTGCCATTGGTTTACACCGTTTTTATTTGGGTTTCTGGGCCATAGGCATTACCCAAATCGCTGTGACTTATCTAACCGGGGGGTTTGGTGTTATGTGGGGATTTATCGAAGGTGTGTTGATATTTACCGGACATATCCATAAGGATGCCAAAGGCCGATACTTAAAATAGCCCCATATTTGCCTAGATAACACCGCTATGGATTCCTTGTTGATCGCGCTGCAATTTCTGACTCGTAATCCGATTCGTTGCGAGGTCTTGTTAAATGATGCAGATACAGGGCAGTCAGCGCTCTATTATCCCATTGTGGGGTTTTTGATCGGTATATTACTCTGTGTCACTGTGCTCCTGTTGTCTGCAACCCCGGATATGTTGGCGGCGGCATTGGTTTTAGCCCTATGGGTATGGCTAACCCGAAGCTTTCACCTGCAGGGTTTTATTAACTGTGCATCAGCTTGGGCCGACAATTTCAAACAAGTTTCAACAGCCGTAATCGCTAAATTAGCCTTGTTTGTGTTGTTATTTCTGAAATGGCTCTGCATCTGGGTTTTGATTCAACATAATCAGCTTTCAAGCTTGATGCTGGTGCCACTGTTGGGGCGCACTTCCACTTTACTTCTCATGCTATCAACCCCTTATGTCAGCCCAAGAGGGTGGGCTGAAAAGATACTGCAAAACTTATGTTTTGAAGATGCTCGCTGGGTCATTGTCATCTCATTGACCTTTGCCGGCATGTTTCTGGGTTGGGCAAATGTTCTATTGGCAGTTTTGCTGATGTTGTGGATACGCTCAGCCGCTATTGAAAGCCAGGGGGGGGTAACCGACGATGTTTTTGGCGCAGCGGTTGAATTAACCGAGGTAGCGGCATTATTCGTTGTCGCATTGATTTGAGGGTATCAGTAAAAAACTGCATTTTATTGATCGCGGAGGTTTCTAAATTGAAGGAGATGCCGAATTCAGGGTCGTGCTTGACTAAGCACAATATGCGGGTTCACATCCAGTGCTTGTTGCAGGCAATATACGATAACTTGTTGGCGTACCGAGATACGGTCACCCCTAAAGAGCTTTTTAACGCAATGAGCGCTTTGGTTTCGCAGCTGCCAGGCGATAAACACGGTACCCACCGGCTTTGCTGCGCTGCCACCCTCCGGGCCAGCTATGCCGGTGACTGCGAAGGCCAGTTCGGCATGGCTATACCGTAGTGCGCCACTGACCATTTCCAGTGCCGTGGCCTCACTGACTGCACCATATTCCTCTATGGTCGATTGCTGTACGCCCAGCATTTCGATTTTAGCGGCGTTACTGTAGGTGACAAAACCGCGATCAAACCAAGCCGAACTGCCAGATACGTCGGTTACTGCTTGAGCAATGCCGCCACCGGTGCAGGATTCCGCCAATACCAAACGCAAACCCAAAGCTTGCAAATGCTGGCCAAGTTTTTCAGCCAGGATCAAAGAATCATGCTCCATGATGACAGCGTGTGAGATTTATTTGGGCAGCTTGGTAACTTCCGAGATTTTTTCATAATCAGCGCCGACACTGATAATAAAACTAGTCACTTGCTCGATGCTCATTTCGGATTTAATGATTTTCGATTCATGCACAATCAGCGCAAAACCGGAGGTGGGATTGGGCGAGGTTGGGACAAACAAGACGTAACGCTCATCAAGTTTGTTTGTCACATAAGCGGGGACCCAAAGTCCTTCTTTCGGATATTCCACATACACGACTTCCCGTGGTTCCTGCAATTCATGACCGGCGATCATGTGAACCAGTTTCTTGGTAACTCTATAAACCGTGCTGAGTAGCGGAATCCGCTCAATCAGGTTTTCAAACATCGCAATAATCGAAAACCGGCCCAAGCTAACGCGATGTCCTACATAAGTAATCATTCCAAAGCTGACGGCAAACAACAAAAACGTCACAAAATAATTATCGGAATAACCATAGACAAATTGAAACAGGTCGGTCAGGCGATCTTTAACAAACAAAATAATTTGTAAGATCACCACCACCGGAATTAGCGCCAAAATCCCGATCAGTGTGTAGTTGAACAATTTTTTCATGCGACTTTCCTTTTTAGTTATTGTTGATGAAAGGTAAAAAAATAGGGGTAAAGATTGCTGGATATTGGTTAAAAAAGCAACCTTAACCAAAAGCCAAAAACGCCTCACTCAGTTGGGTAAACCATTCAAACCCACCCTTTTCAGTTTAGGAGGCTATGGTGAGATTTTTGGTGTTTTGTGGGTAGCTGTTGAGGTAAGTTAAAGGGTAAAGTACCAAGTCTTACATTAACGCTGGATAGAATTTGATGGTTTTTATCCAAACTGATTGCTGTTATGTTCGTTAAAAAGAATGGCTTTTTACTGAAAATCAATGCTTGTCCTTGTCAGCTTGGTTCTCTAAGGCTTTTTCGGTGATTTCGTGGTAAAGGTGAGCTAGTTGCGCAGCCAGTTGCTGATATTCGGGGTGGTTTTGCACATAGGGCATATTGTTTTGCGCATCGGCGAATATTTCCTTTAAAAAGTCGATATCAAAATCCTCAAGTATATCGCCTCGATCGACTTTTTCCTTAATAGCCAAAGCCTGCGGTAAACGTTGTTTCTCCAGGCGTTCCAGAACTGTAGTGATGACGCCTAATTCAATATCTGAGTAATTCATGTATTTTCCTTATGTTAAGTATTTTGATTAGCTAGGCCAAATTTATGGGTCTGAGTTCGTTACACTCTGATAATCTGGCTAGTAACCTCGGAAAGTCAAGTAACAATTGTTTCATCTAGACTATATCAAAGCAGTCAATATCGGTCAGAAGTTGGGTTGCGAATTCGATGATGGTGGAAATACCGTGCTCTTGCCCAACCGATAACATGTCTTG
>SXGU01102398.1_pt1 | contig 12882 bp, 11 predicted proteins | sample 3174531 | NCBI WGS metagenome assembly SXGU01 (sample SAMN11356863, study PRJNA531348) | freshwater metagenome | isolation source: freshwater sample F1-140 | place: China: Fuxian Lake, Yuxi | collected 2017-12-25 | reverse complement strand
GAGATTTACGGAATGTGTCGTGTGACTCAAGATGATGTTTCTTCCTTGAAGCGTGAGATCGCCTCGATCAAGGCCGAGGCCCAGGCCGAGAGGGCAGCACGCGAGAAGCAGATCTCGAATCTTCAGCGTGAGAACGAAGAGCTCAAGGCTCGCATGGAACGTCTCGAGAAGGCCATTCTCGGCCGCTAATCTAGACTCAATATGAAACGTTTAAACGCCGATCGAGTTTCATGATGAGACTCTATCGGTGGATATCTATCGTCTTCATAATCTTCGCGGGAATGGCTCAAGCCCAGGCCTACGTCGAGCTGAACGGCTTTTACACGAGCGATGCACTCACGGTGACCGGTGGCTCCGCCGCGAGCGGACGCACGTACTTTGAGGGTGCCATCGGTTTTGAGATTGATAAAAAGGGGCGCTACCTCGTCGGTTGGGGCTACGCGAGTTTCTCTACTACCGATACTTCGGGCGGAACGACAACCACGTACTCCAGTAGCCAAATGGGTCCGCGTTTTTTATGGATCATCGATAAGAAGAAGAACTGGAGTCTGGGGCTCGCTTACTATCTGGTCACGACGGGCTCCTATGCTCCGTCGGGCGGAACTTCCGAGCAGTGGAAGGGTACGGCGCTCAAGGCTGATTTCGGCTACAACTTTCCCGTCACGGAAAAGTTTCACTTGGGCCTCCGGATGAATTACTCGTCTGCGACCTACACTGAGAAGTTCGTCGGTGAGGCATACACCAAAGTCTCCAACACGAAATCGGCGATCTATCCTTCGGTCTACTCGATTTGGTACTGGTGACTTTAACGGTAAGCCGGAATTCCCGTAATGTGTTCGCCGAGGATGAGACGATGGATATCGTCGGTGCCTTCGTACGTAATGACACTTTCTAAATTCATCATGTGGCGACCGCACTGGTACTCGTGAGTGATTCCCGAGGCCCCGAGGATATCGCGCGTGACGCGCGCGCAGTCGAGGGCCATGGCCACGTTATTCATCTTCGCGAGTGAGATTTGTTGAGCCGTGGCCCGCCCTTCATCTTTTAGTCGACCCAGGCGCCAGGTAAGAAGTTGGGCCTTCGTGATCTCTTGATACATTTTTACGAGCTTCGCCTGAACCAGCTGAAATCCCGCGATGGGCTTATCAAATTGGACGCGCGTTTTCGCATAATTTAAGGCTTCGTCATAGCAGGCCATTGCGGCACCGATCGCGCCGAACGCGATTCCGAAGCGAGCGTTGACGAGGCAACCGATCGGGCCTTTCAGTCCTTGAACGTCGAGCATGTTTTCAACGGGTACGCGGCAATCGGCGAAATGAAGTTCGCTCGTGATCGAGGCTTTGAGGGAAAACTTTTTGTGCACATCGCGGGTGGTGAAGCCGGGAGTTCCCTTTTCAACGATGAAGCCGTGAATGCGATTCTCTTTTTCGGGAACCTTCGCCCAGACGATCGCGACTTGCGAGATGCCGCCATTCGTAATCCAAAATTTGGAGCCGTTCAGGACGAAGTGGTTTCCATCGCGGCGGGCGGTCGTCGCCATGCCGGCGGGGTTTGATCCGAAATCAGGCTCGGTGAGGCCAAAGCAACCGATCCATTCGCCAGTTGCCATGCGGGGAAGGTACTTTTCTTTCTGATTGGCTGTGCCCCAGAGGTTCAGCGCTCCCATCGCGAGGGCACCTTGAACGCTCACGAAACTGCGTAGACCGGAGTCTCCGCGCTCGAGCTCCTGCATGATGATCCCGTATTCGGTGTAGCTGAGCCCGGCGCAGCCGTAGCCCTTGATCGTGGCGCCGAAGACGCCGAGCTCGGCCAATTGCGGAATGAGCTGCTTCGGAAACTCATCTTTTACGAAGCAGTCCTCGATGATGGGCATGACTTCTTTCGAGACGAATTGGCGAACGGTGCTCCGAATTTGTCGCTCCTCCGAAGTGAGGAGCTCATCAACATTGAAGAAATCGGGAGACTCGAATGCTTTCACCCCAAAACTCCTTACTGGAAGCTTAGACCTTGGCTGACGGCGACCGTCTGGCCCGTCACTCCGATACCGAGGGGGCTCGCGAGAAACGCCACCATATTTGCAACTCTCTCGGGCTCGGTCATCGTCGCCGAAGGGAAAAACTTCGCAAGCCGCGAGTGTGCCTCTTGGATGCTGATTTGTTCGTTCCGGTGTTGGCTGAGGAGAAAGTCCTCGGTCACACCCATCGCGACGCAGTTGACGGTGATGTTCTTTTCCGCAAGTTCGCGCGAGAGAGTACGCGCGAACGAAGAGAGGCCCGTTCGCGTGAGTGCCATTAAACTATTATTGACGAGACCAAGGCGCGCGAGATCGTGCATGAGATAGATAATGCGACCGCGTTTACGTCCTTCTAAAAATCTCAAAACCGCATGGGTCATCAGAAGGGGAGAGCGGAGGTTGACGTCGATGACCCGCTCAAACTCGTCGATCACCTTGGCTTCGCGAAAAGGCATGACCTCGGTCGTGATCAGCCCGTCGATAAAGATGTCGATTCCACCGAAGGCTTCGGCCGCGCGCGAAATCGCATCTTGAACGTGGTGGGGCTTTGAGAGATCGGCCTGGATCGCGGTCGCTCTGCCGTACCTTTCATTGATCTCACGGGAATCCATGATCTGACCCGCGAAACGCTGAATTTTATCGACGTTGCGATCGATGAGCGCGACGTTCGCGCCGAGCTGCGTGAGCTTCATCGCGATCGATTGATTGATCGTATTGCAGGGACCTGAGAGGACCGCGGTACGATCTTGAAGTTTAAAACTGGCTTCCGTGCTTTCGATCGGCATTTTGATTTTCCCTCTTACGCTTTCTCAATGATGATCGCGATACCTTGGCCGCCGCCGATGCAAGCGCTGCCGACGGCGAAGCGTGCTTGAGAACGACGACCGAGCTCATAAACCAAGTGGTTCATGATACGCGTGCCGCTCGCACCTAAGGGATGGCCAACCGCGATCGCGCCGCCGTTGACGTTCGTTTTCGAACGATCAAGACCGAGTTCCTTCTCGACCGCCAAGAACTGAGCGGCGAAAGCCTCGTTGACCTCAACGAGATCCATCTGCTCGAGTTTCATCTTCGCCAGATCGAGAGCGGAACGAATCGCACCTGCCGGCCCGATTCCCATGATCTTCGGATCACAACCCACTGATGCCCACGATACGAGTTTCGCCAGAGGCTTCAAGCCGCGGCGCTTTGCTTCAGCTTCGGTCATGAGAACGCTCATCGCGGCCCCGTCGACGATTCCCGACGCGGTCGCCGCCGTGACGGTCCCATTTTCCTTAAACAAGGGCTTCATCGACTTGATCTTGTCGGCGGGAACGTCAGGCTTCGGGTGTTCGTCTTTCGAGATTTCCAGTTCGCCCTTTTTTGATGTGACTTTCACCGAAACCATCTCGTTCGCGAAGTAACCCTTCTTTAAGGCTTCGGCGTAACGGCTCTGCGTGAGAAGTGAGTATTCATCGCACGCCGCGCGCGAAATCGAATACATTTCGGCGAGGTTCTCCGCCGTTATCGCCATGGGTGTTCCCGCATAGGCATCGGTCAGGGCGCTCGTCATATAGTCTTCGACTTGAGCATTGCCCATGCGGTAGCCATCAAACCGGGCGCCGCGTAGAACATAAGGAATCTGGGACATTTGCTCCACACCGCCGGCGAGAGCAACCGTTGCTTCTCCCGTGAGAAGCATTTGGGCCGCCGTGACCCACGATTGAAAACCACTTCCACAAAGTCGATTGAGTCCGAGGGCGCCGACGTTAACTGGTACGCCGAGATGAAGCCCGACGTGACGGGGAACGTAAGCGGCATCCGCTCCGCTTTGAACAACGTTACCGAGGACGACGTGATCGACATCACCCGCGGCAACGCCTGCTTGCTCAAGCGCTCCTCGACCTGCGGCAACGGCGAGCTGAGTTGCGCCGACATCCCTTAAGCCACCGCCGAACGCTCCGAAAGGAGTTCGCTTTCCACCGACGACGACGATTGTGGTTTCAGGAGACGAATTGACGAACGCGGGTCTTTTCATGGTTGTGCTCCAAAGCGCGAATGGTCATTTTTGAATGGCTTACCTAAAAGAGATAGATAAAAGAGATATATAAAATAGTAAGAGACGCCGCGACTCACGGTCAATTGACACCTCTTTTCGCACCCGATATTCCAAAGCGATGAAAAGAGCATTAGTCATCGGTCAAGGCGGTCGTGAACACGCATTAGTTCGAGCTCTGGCTTTGTCGCCCTCGATTGAGGCCGTCATCGCCGTCCCGGGTAGCTCAGGAATTTCCGCAGAATCAGAAAAAGTTCGCTCCATCGCCACCGACTGGCGCGATTTTGAGTCTCTGCACCGGCTGATTCTCCTCGAAAAAATTGATTTCGTCGTCGTGGGTCCCGAGGTTCCGCTCGTGGATGGATTGTCCGACCGTCTGCGGGAACGCGGCGTCTCGGTCTTCGGTCCCAGCCGCGAAGGCGCGCGCCTTGAAGGAAGCAAAGTCTACTCGAAGGAGTTCATCATCTCTGCCGGCGTTCCGACCGCGAGATCGATTGTTGTTCGCACCGTTGACGAAACTCTTCGGGCATCGAGCAACTTTAGTCCTCCCTACGTTCTCAAAGCCGACGGTCTTGCCGCCGGTAAAGGCGTCTTCATTTGTAAAACTCTGAAGGAGCTTGAAGACGCGGCTCAGTCTTTGTTTGTCTCTCGGTCTCTGGGGGATGCTGGATCTTCCGCACTCCTTGAGGAGTTCTCACCGGGCTACGAAATCTCCTATCTCGTTCTAACGAATGGCGTGAATTTTGAGCCGCTTGTGCTCGCGCAAGATCACAAGCGTTTGCGCACGGGAGATGAGGGACCGAACACGGGCGGAATGGGCGTCGTCGCGCCCGTCGAAATTGATCCCGACCTGCGCGTTCGCATCAATTCCGAAATTGTCGAACCGACCCTCCGCGAGATGCAAAAGAGATCCATGCTCTACCGTGGAGTTTTGTATATTGGCCTGATGATCACGCCCCGCGGACCCAGCGTGATCGAATACAACGCGCGCTTCGGTGATCCGGAGACGCAAGTCATCTTGCCTTTGCTCGACGGTGATTGGGGCGACGTTTTCTCTGACGTCGCCGAGGGTAGGCTTCCGCATTTAAAGTGGAAACGCGGATCTGCGGCCTGCGTTGTCTTGGCCGCGGAGGGCTACCCTGACTCGCCCGTGAAAGGAACCGCGATTGTCGGACTCGATCGCGCGCGTGCGGAGACGGGACGCTACTTCCTGCACGCGGGGACCCGCCGTCGCGAGGACGGTCAGTGGATCACCGATGGCGGTCGAGTTTTAAACAGTATCGGTTTGGGGCGCGACCTTCGCGAAGCGCTCGAACTTGCCTACAAGCAGGTGCAAGAAGTCGAGTGGAAGGGAATGCAATTCCGAACAGATATCGGGCACGGCCAGAAGACCTGACAGCTGGGCTGGGCGGACGGTTTAAACGACGGTTTACCAGTTCCAGCGCACGCTCAAGACGTCGCGTTGATCATCGCGCGTGTTGATGTGGTTATAGACGAGGTCGGTGTTCAGCATTGCCATGGGCTCGCGGACTTCCACATTGAGAGTGGATGCGGCGACCTGGTAGCTCACTTCGGCGTTCGTGATTCCCTCGTAAGTCAGATGCGCCTTGGTTTGCGCAGCTTTCACGCCGAATTTGAAATTGTGGCGGATGGAATCTGGTTCCTGACCACCAACGCTCATATCGCTGTTCATCGTCTTTTCGAGGCTGTGGGCGGTGCGACCAAAGTCGGTGTTCTGAACTTCCGGTGAATTGAAGATGGTATTGAGGCTGCGGTCGGCAATTCGCGCGGCGATGATGCCACCGTCATTCGTGGGGGTGAGATCCTGCGGAATATAGTTCGCGACATCAAAGGTCGAGCGCGGAATCACGGGTTGAATCTCGGCGAAGTTGCATCCTTTTGAGAAGTCGCGGGAACTCGAATAAAAATTAAGCGGTTTTACGGGCACGCGAACGGCGCTCACGGCGCTGGGAAAGCGGCCGGGAATACGGAGCATGGCCTTGCATGGCGCGAAGTAAAGCGAAACACCGATAAGGCTTACGAGCGAGATCAGTTGGCAGACTTTCATGTCTTCTTCGTCTCCGGGTTAGGGGACAGGACCTTGCATCCATGCAAGGTCTTGTCGTGAGATCGCTAACCCTTTTAAGAGCAAAGGCGGGGCCACTTTTACTAGTTCTAACTCCGCAATTTCCCGAGCCTACCCGTTGGACAAAAGTCATTAAAACTGACAGCTGTCGCAACATTGGTCGAACACCCAGGACCTCCGCCATGTCTCAAGTTGAGAGGTTCTCATAAGAACCTCTCCACGCTGTGTCTCAAGCTGAGGCTTCTGGGGGAGGGCGGAGGCCTTTCTTTTTGATTTTTTCGACCAGCGTTGTTCGGTTGAGTTTCAGGAGTGCTGCCGCCTGGTTGCGGTTCCAGCCCGTCTTCTCGAGTGCTTGGAGAATGAGAAGGTTCTCGTAAGCATCGACGGCGGAATTGAAATCCATACCGCCGTCAGGAATCTCAAGTGATTCGCTGACAACCGGAACCGCGCGGTGGCTGCGGTAGTGTTCGGGCAGATCAATGAGTTCCACAACACCACTGCCTTTTAAGATCGCGAGGCGCTCGACCAAATTTTCGAGCTCGCGAATGTTTCCGGGCCAGGGGTAGTGGTAGAGAGCTTCGAGTGACTCGCTCGAAAAGCCCGTGAGATTACGGTTCTTCGTTTGGTTGAAATGCTGAACGAAGTGATGGAGAAGAAGCGGAATATCCCCACGACGCGCTTTCAAAGACGGGATCGGGAGCGGAATCACGTTCAAGCGATAAAAGAGATCTTCGCGGAATTGGCCGCGTTGAACGGCTTTGACGAGATCGACATTGGTTGCCGCGATCACGCGAACATCAGCTTCTTGTGTTTTAGCGCTACCAACAGGTTCGAAGCGACGTTCTTGCAAGACGCGGAGAAGTTTAACTTGGAGCGGAAGACTGAGTTCACCGATCTCGTCGAGGAAGATCGTGCCTCCCGAGGCGACTTCAAAACGGCCTGCGCGGTTTGAGATCGCGCCCGTGAAAGCACCTTTGACGTGACCGAAGAGCTCGCTCTCCAAAAGTTCGCCGGGAATCGCGCCGCAGTTGATCGGAACGAAAGCCTTTGAAGCTCGGGGAGAGTTGTAGTGAATGGCTTTCGCGATGAGTTCTTTTCCGGTTCCGCTCTCGCCAGTGACGAGGACGGTTGAATCTGAGTCGGCAACTCGCTCGACCATGGCGAGAACTTTTCGGATCTCTTCACCTTGGCCTACGATGTTGTCGAAACGATACTTGCGGTGGAGCGCCGAGCGAAGTTGCTGGTTTTCTTGCTGAAGCGTCTTGTGCGAGAGCGCGCGGCTGACGATGCTCAAGAGTTCTTCCATGTTGAAGGGCTTCGTCACGAAGTGGAAAGCTCCGTGCTGAGTCGCGCGGACCGCGAGCTCGATCGATCCGTGACCCGTGAGGATGATGACTTGAATCGCGGGATGAGTCGCGCGGAGTTTCTGCATCAACTCGATTCCATCGCCGTCGGGCAAACGTAGATCGACGAGAGCGAGATCGAGAGGTTGATCGCTGGCGGCGAGAGCCTCCGCTTCCTTGCGGCTATTCGCCGTGATGACGGAGAATCCTTGACGATCGAGCACTCGGAACAGAGCGGTTCTCAAGCTGGATTCGTCATCCACGATCAAGACACGGTGTTGTGCCTGCATTCAACTTCCTTCCTGGAAACTTCCTGCGCTCATCATGAACACAGTTAACGGAACACTTTAACTCACAGGTGCGGCTAAATTTTGTGGCTACATCTTTGATGCTAGGGAATGCGTGTTCGAACTGTCAAATTTGCCCGTCAAATTCTTGGCCCGGGTATCAAAAACTGGACGTAGAATTGACGTCCGTACTGTCCAATTTACCAGGTGGCAGGGAAATTTTTGCCGTGGTCCCGGTGCCTTTGATCGAGTTCATCTCGACGCGACCACCGTGATCTTTGACGATTTGTTGCGCGACCGTCAAACCCAAGCCAGGGTTGCTGTGCGGATCCTTCGTCGTATACATGGGGTCATAGATTTGATCGCCGACATAAGCATCGAAACCCGCGCCGTTATCGGTGATCTCGATCGTGAAACCTTCATCACTCGCACGCAAGGTGACTTCGATTTTTCCAACGGTGCGATCTCCGGACTTGATTCGTTCGTTGATTGCCTCTTGCGCGTTCTGCAAGAAGTGGCGAATCGATTGTGCCAACGAGTTGAACTGGCCGCGAATCATCACGGGTTGTGCGGGAAGATTTTGTACCACGCTGATGCCCATCGCGCGTGTTTGGAGTTCGGTGATCTTCAATGCTTGTTCGATCACTTCGCCGAGATCGATGAGCTCGACCGTGTCTTGCGATGACTTTCTCGTGAAACCCAAAAGAGATTGTACGATATCGCGACAACGGCGGGCTCCGAGTTCCATTTCGTCGATGTCCTCGACCCAGGCCGCGTTCTGGCCTTTGTCTTCGCGGTCGAGATCCATCTTGATCAGCTGAAGAAAGCTCAACATGCCGCCGAGCGGGTTATTGAGTTCGTGCGCGATACTGCTGCCGATCGTTCCCAGCTCGGCCATCTTGGCGCTCTCAACAATTTGCCGCTCGTAGCGCAGCTGCGGACTCATGTCATGATACATATTCACGAACAGGGCGCGACCTTCGGCCTTAAACTGAATTTGTTGGCTAAACACGTCGTAGATGACGTTGCCGTCGCGACTTCCCGCCGTGCGCATGGGTTTCAGCCTAAAATTAGAAGCACTCGCGACGCTGATCGCGCAACCGTCGCAGGGCGCCGTGCGGCCGAAGAGCGCTTCGTAGCATTTGCGACCGATGACTTTTTCGGGACTCGTGCCGGAGCGTTCGGCGAAACTTCGATTAATCCGGAGGAGAGTGTAGTCCTCAGCGATCACGCTCACGGGTTCGCGAATAGCGTCGAAAGTCGCCTCCCACTGCTGTTTGAGACTCTCGGATTGTTCGAGCTTCGTCAGCCGGTCGATGGCGAGAGAAACGGCGTCGGCAATCTGACTTAAAAAACTGGTCTCATCACGCGTAAACGGCGCATCGGCCCCGCGAGCGACGTAGAGATGCCCGAGAGTTTCTTTTCCGCGCGTGAGGGGGACACCATGAATTGAGAGCAGCTTTAAAGCGAGGGATCCTTGCGCATCCAGACGAGCTTGTGACTGAAAAAGGATTCTCGTCCACGTGAGGCCGAGCGCGCCGCTTAAGGCTTCGTTGAGGAGACGTTCCATTTCGCCGATGGAGCCCGCGCGGTGAATCGCAACGAGCGCCCGATGGAGTGCCTCCACGCGATCGTTGGTGACGAGGAGGCGCTCCTTAGCTTCTTCGAGCGATTTTCGTCTTGCCTCGACTCTTTCTTCAAGATCGGCCGTCAGTTTTTTCAGGCGTTCGTTTTGCTCATTCACGAGTTGAAGGAGCTTTGAGTTCTGCCGCAAGAGACGATATTCGTCGAGAGCTTCCTGAATGGTGAGCTCAAAACGTGGGTCATCAAACGATGGAAGAATTCTGAAAACGGAGCCCGTGTTGATGAGTCTACGCAGATCTTCAGCCGAGGTGTCGTTCTGAATGATCACGCGCTGAGAGTGCGGAGACGCTTTGTTCGCAAACTCGAGAAGCTCCAGCGCATCTTTCGTTCGCAGGGCGGAGCTCGGAAGCGCAATGACCGGGTACGCAAATTCTTGTAGGGCTTTGCGCGCCGATTCCCCGTCGGGCGAGAAGTCCGCGCCGAACGCGATCGTTCCGGGGCGTGGATGACCAATCACGAGTACACTCGACCTCAGAGTTGGCATTTTTGCGGCAACTCCTTCAAGTTCTCGATCGTGTAGTCGGGACGCTCAAGCGGCAGTGTCGGTGTCATGTGCTTGTATTCCCCGTAACGGAGCCAGCACGTTTGCCAACCGAGTTCCTTCGCTTCGGCAATGTCGGTGTCGATGCGATTTCCGACACTCAGATAGCTCATCGGCGTGAGCTTCGTCCTCGCCATCACGCGAGAGAAGGCGTCGCGCTTTCTCTCGCCTTGCTTCGGATCCACGTGATGAATCGAATCAAAGTAGGGCTCAAGCCCGAGAATGCGAATCTTCTCTTCTTGCGTCGGTCGATGACCCTGAGTCACGAGATGAAGCGGGTAGCCCTTCTCGCGGAGTTCTCCCAAGAGTTCTCGAGTTCCCGGAAAGAGCTGAATATCGGTTTCGACCTTGCGGTTGTAGAAGGCTTGGCTTCCCGCACCCGCGACTTTCAGCGGATCGGCGCCTTCGCGAATCCCGAAGCGGCTCACGAGACTCGTAAATAAATCATGTCGAGGTTTCTTCATTTCCCTCTCGGCGCAAGCTTTGAGGGCTGTCTCGAGATCCGTCGCGAGTCCTTCCTTGATCATCGCCAGACACGCGTCCCTCGTCGCCTTCGGCACGAGTTGGCGATAGGTATCCAGCAGGGTGTCGTCGAGATCAAAGACGATCTGCTCGATCATTTCGCTTCCTCGCGGAGCGATCGATCTTTGAAAACCGCCGTCATGCCAGTTTGAAATCGAGGCCATATTGCATCGAAGTCGGGATTTTTGTCGTCTTCCTCAATGCAAATGATCGGAATGCTGAGATCGTGCCAACCATAGCGGCTGAGCGAACCCGGCGTGGGGTAGCCGATTTCAGGAACAAGTTCGTAACCCGAGCTCTCACTCAAACGTTTTGCATCCATTTGCGCGCGCGGGCCCGTTCCGACGATACACGGATTCCATGAGTGGCAATGGATGATGAGCCTGGGTTTGAAGTCGCGGATCAGCTCCACGATTCCTTGAACCTCGGGCTCGCTCGCGGGCGCGGGCCCTGGGAAGTAACGCTCCTTTTCGAACTTCGGAGTCCAATCGGCTGACGGATAGTTACGATTGAGGTCGACTCCGCGTGCGTTACCGCGCGTCTTCTTTGCCAGGCCGTCGACGTTCAGGGAAGGGATCAGAATCCAAGGGACGATCACGTTCTCGTCCTGCGTTTTGAGCCAGGAGAGCGTCTCTCGTGCCAGCCTCACGCCTTCCGGCTCGTCACCGTGGACGCCGCCGATCAGGAGTAGCGGTTTTTGGTCGCGAAGTTCCGTGAGGGGACGGCTCGAAAACAGCTCGATCGGTGTGCCGAGTGATGTTTTTTTCCAACTCTCGATGTGAGCAATTCTATTGAGACTTGGCGTCATTCCTGGAACCCCTTCGGCAGCTGCACTTCCACTGTAAGGGAGCCTTGACCAGCTTGTCGAGAGAACGGTACTTTTGCTCGATGAAATCAAAAGAGCTTTCGGTCATTATTCTCGCCGCCGGCAAGGGGACGCGTATGAAGTCGCCCTTGCCTAAAGTCCTGCATCCCGTCGCCGGGAGCCCGATGATCAAAAAAGTCATCGATGCCGTTAAAGGCGCGGGCGCCTCCGAGATTCGCGTCGTTGTCGGCTACGGCGAGACGCTCGTTCGCAAAGTGGTCGAGCCGATGAGCGTGACGTGTTTTCCGCAAGCGAATCAGTGGGGCACGGCCGATGCCGTAAAATCGGCTGATCCCGCATCGCTTAAAGGTGACGTTCTCATTCTCAATGGCGACCATCCGTTGCTCGAGGCCTCCGACATCGAAAAAATTCTGACGGAGTTCAACGATTCGCGTGCCTCCGTCGCCGTTGTTTCGGCGATCGTAAAAACGCCGGGTCATTTCGGTCGCATCGTTCGTCATAAGGGTGAGCTTCGCGCGATCGTCGAGGCTGCCGATGCATCCGCAGAAACTTTGAAGATCAACGAAGTGAACACCGGAATCTACGTCTTGAAGGCGGAAGTCCTCGCTTCGTTTTTACCTAAGATCGAAAATCATAACTCGAAGGGTGAGTACTACCTCACCGATATCATTTCGCTCTGCCAAGAGGCCGGAGAGAAAGTCACGGCGATCACCGCACGCGCATCGGTCGGCTTCGGCGTGAACAATCAGATTGAGCTCGCCAAAGCGACTCGCCTTTTATTCGCTAGAAAACGCCGCGCCCTGATGGAAGAGGGCGTGTTGATGATTGATCCAAAGTCCACGTACATCGAAGAAGAAGTGGAAGTCGGAGCGGGCACGGTGCTCTTCCCCGGAGTTTACCTTCGCGGTCGCACGAAAGTCGGCGCCTACTGCGTGGTGGAGCCGGGCGCGTACCTAGCTCACGCACGTGTGGCCGACGGCGCGCACGTGAAGGCGTACTCGTACCTTGAAAACTCCACCGTTGGCGCAAAGGCTTCGGTGGGACCGTTCGCGCGCCTTCGTCCCGAAACGGAAATCGGCGCGGACGCTCACGTCGGAAATTTCGTGGAAATGAAAAAGACGAAGTTTGGGGCGCGCTCGAAAGCGGGCCATCTCACGTACCTGGGCGACGCCACGATCGGTGAAGACGTGAATATCGGTTGCGGCACAATCACTTGTAACTACGCCGTCGATCGCCAGAAGTATCGCACGGTCATTGGCGATCGCGTTTTCGTTGGAAGCGACACTCAGTTCGTGGCGCCCATTGAAATCGGCGCGGATGCGGTCATCGGATCGGGATCGACCATCACGAAAGATGTCCCGGCAAAAGCTCTCGCCGTCGCCCGCGGAAAGCAAATCATCAAAGAAAATTGGACTCCCAAAACGGAACCCTCGAAGCCCGAAGAGGCAGGTAAATAAAATGTGCGGAATTGTCGGCTATTACGGCCCACGTGAACCTAAAGACATCATCGTCGGCGGCCTTAAGCGCCTCGAGTATCGCGGCTACGATAGCGCGGGTGTCGCGATCCTGCACAAGGGAGAATTC
>SXGU01002765.1_pt1 | contig 12885 bp, 7 predicted proteins | sample 3174531 | NCBI WGS metagenome assembly SXGU01 (sample SAMN11356863, study PRJNA531348) | freshwater metagenome | isolation source: freshwater sample F1-140 | place: China: Fuxian Lake, Yuxi | collected 2017-12-25 | reverse complement strand
GTTCGATCGCCGATCAGGCACGCACCAGCCGCATCCCGGTGCACTTGATCGAGGCCATCAACAAGATGAACCGCATCAGTCGCCAAATCCTCCAAGAGACGGGGCTGGAGCCGGATCCGAAGACCCAGGCCGAGAAGATGGAGATGCCGGAAGACAAGATACGCAAGATACGCAAGATCGTCAAGGAACCCATTTCCATGGAGACCCCGATCGGTGATGACGAGGACTGTCACTTGGGCGACTTCATTGAAGACAGTGTCACATTGTCGTCGGCCGATGCGGCCATGACCTTCAGCCTTCAGGAAGTTATAGAAGAGCTATTGGCTAATCTGACCCAACGCGAGGCCAAGGTCTTGCGCATGCGCTTCGGAATCGAGATGAACACCGATCACACCCTCGAAGAAGTCGGCCAGCAATTCGATGTCACTCGCGAACGCATCCGTCAGATCGAGGTCAAGGCGCTACACAAGCTACGCCATCCATCGCGCAGTGAGCAACTAAGGCCGTTTTTGGACAGCGCATAATTTATGGAGTTTGAACAGCAGTAGTTTTGGTTCTAAAGTAGCACAGCGTATATTGAACAGCGAAGGGGTTAACCTCTCGTGTGTAGGAATTGTTTTTTTGATGCCAGTCCTAAGCGATATCCCACCACGAAATGCCGAAAATGACCGAACGAACAAGAAATGCACCGCCCAAAGCGGGCGCCATGCTGGAGGCACTCAGAGGACTTGGGTATTCGACCGCCACCGCCCTTGCCGACATCGTGGACAACAGCGTATCGGCAGGAGCCCGCGAAGTGAAGATCGACTTCGCTTGGGACGGTGCGCATAGCCGGATTTCCGTGCTCGACGACGGGCGTGGAATGGACGATGCAGAGCTTGAAAATGCCATGCGGCTGGGGGACAGAAGCCCTCTGGATGACCGACCCCCGGATGACCTCGGCAGGTTCGGCATGGGACTCAAGACTGCTTCATTCTCGCAGTGTCGCAGGCTGACGGTGGCATCACTCAAGGAGGGTGGTCAGTCATGCTGCCTGCGCTGGGATCTGGATGCCATTGCGGCTCGACCAGACGACGGATGGATTCTCTTCGAGGGACCAGCAAATGGTTCGGAGGCGCACCTTGTCCCGTTGGAAGGCGCGAAATCCGGGACACTGGTGCTATGGGAAGTGCTCGACCGGATCGTTACGGCAGGCTACACCACCGATCATTTCGGCGATCTCATCGACGATGTGGAGAAACGACTTGCAATGGTCTTCCATCGCCTTCTGCAAGGCCCAAATGCAAAACTTCTCCTTTCCCTCAACAACAGCCCTGTCGCGCCTTGGGATCCATTCATGTCGGGACATCCAGCCAAACCATGGGACTCTCCTGTCGCGCGCAGGCAAACTCCCTCCGGGGTTGTGGAGGTCGAATGCCATGTATTGCCGCACCGCGACCGAATGACGACATCAGAGCATGAAACCGCAGGCGGCCCCGAGGGTTGGACTGCACAACAAGGGTTCTACGTCTACCGAAATGGTCGTTTGCTCCTGGCGGGAGGATGGCTTGGACTCGGGCAGGGACGAGCGTGGAATCGCGAGGAATCTCAACGATTGGCACGCATACGCCTCGACATTCCAAACACTGCAGACGCAGACTGGAAGATAGATATCCGGAAGTCGACCGCACGCGTTCCAGTATCGCTGCGACCTTGGCTCACGAAGTTGGCTGAGGATACGCGAGAGAGAGCCAGAAAGGCCTTCGCGTTCCGGGGCTCCCCGATGCCAAGCCCCGGGGGGGATCCAGTTGAGCAGGCATGGCGTGCAGATCATTCTCGGGCCGGCGTGCGCTACCGGATCGATGAGACGCATCCCGCTGTGGCGGCCGCACTTGACGCCGCAGGGCCCGCATTGGCGCTTGTGAAAGCCATGCTCAGGGTCATTGAGGAAACGGTGCCGGTCCAGCAAATCTGGCTCGACACGGCAGAAAGCAAGGAGACACCCCGTACCGGCTTCGCAGGGGAACCTCCCGAAAAAGTCAAGGAGGTACTTGCGACGATCTACAGAGACATGATTGGTCGCCGGGGCATGTCTCCGGCCATGGCCAAGCGGACGCTGGCCGCCACGGACCCCTTCCAGAATTATCCGGATATCATTTCGTCGCTGCCCGACGAGTCTGCGGCAAACATTCAGGATTAGAAAGGATGCACCCATGCCGCAAGACGACAGCAACCTCCAGGGGATCATCAACATAGCCCAAACGCTTCTCCGAAAAGAAAAGGAGAACGGAGAACAAATCACACCAACCTTGATCGCTGAGAAGGTCGCAGCAGCTGCGGATATCTTCGACCAGGGCGGTACCAAATACAGAGTCGCAGCGGTGGCCGAGTTGATACGCCGATTCAGCCACTGGATCGGGCAAGATTCGACCATGGTGGACAACGAGGGGCATGTCCCTTGGCTGGCTGCCGAACGCAAGAGAGACTGGCGCTACTGGCTGCGATACCAAAGCATGCTCGAGGGGAAAATGTCATCTGCTACCGTAGACGCACTGGACAAATCGACCGATGAGATTCTCGGGCTGCTCGAGGATCCTGTCCGCGAAGGGCACTGGGACAGGCGTGGCCTTGTGGTCGGGCATGTGCAGTCCGGAAAGACGGGCAACTACTCGGGTCTGCTCTGTAAGGCGGCCGACGCAGGATACAAGATCATCATTGTGCTGGCGGGCCTCCACAACAACCTGAGATCACAGACGCAGATCCGCCTCGAGGAAGGGTTCCTCGGATACGAGACATCGGCATCGAGGGACAACATGAAACTGATCGGTGTCGGAGAGATTGATAGCGATGCAGAAATCCGACCCAACTGCGCCACAACCCGAGCGAACAACGGCGACTTCAATACTAGGATCGCCCAGCACTACGCTATTTCGCCGGAACAGAGGCCTTGGTTGTTTGTCGTCAAGAAAAACAAGACAGTGCTCGAAAGGCTCCTCAAATGGATCCGCAACCATGTAGCCGATGCAACCGATGCAGCCACCGGGCGGCGATTCGTCTCGAATCTTCCCTTGCTGCTTATCGACGATGAGGCGGACCACGCATCGGTGGACACAGGTGAGCAGTTGTTCAACGACGATGGAACGCCAGACTCCGAGCATGAGCCCAAGGCCATCAACAGTCGCATCCGCAAGATACTGAACTCATTCGCCAAGTCTGCGTATGTGGGCTATACGGCCACGCCCTTCGCCAACATCTTCATTCATCGACGCAATGCAACCCCTGACGAGGGCCCGGACCTGTTCCCGCAGTCCTTCATCATCAGCCTGGCAGCCCCATCCAACTATGTGGGGCCAGTACGGGTCTTCGGCCTGCGTTCACCTGAAGGCCGGGCCGGTGGGTTACCCCTGACACGGGATGTTTCCGATCACACGGACAAGGTGACGATCGGCGGCTGGATGCCGCCGAAGCACAACAAGGAACACGTCCCGCTGTATGGGGGAGAGGACAAAGTGCCACCATCGCTTCGGGATGCTGTCGGGGCTTTCGTTCTCGCCTGCGCTGCGCGGGTGATTCGTGGCCAGGGTGGACAGCACTCATCCATGCTGATCCATGTAACGCGATTCAACATGGTTCAGCGTGAGGTCCACCGGCAGGTGGAGGAGATCATCAAGCGACTGCGTCAGCGGATATCACGACGCATGGATCACAAGGGGACACTCGCGGAACTCGAGCATCTCTGGAGGAATGATTTCGAGCCGACCTGTATCGAGATCGCCGAGAGGGTGCCGGAACCTGACGGCCCTCCAGCCGTGCCGAAGTGGGAGCAGATCGCAGACATTCTTCCAGACATCCTTTCGGATATCGAGGTTCGCATGATCAACGGCACAGCCAAGGATGCCCTTGATTATGCCGAACAGCGACCCAGGGGACTCAAAGTCATAGCGATCGGCGGCGACAAACTGGCCCGAGGACTAACTCTCGAAGGACTGTGTGTCAGTTATTTCGTCCGAACCTCGAAGATGTACGACACGCTGATGCAGATGGGGCGATGGTTTGGATACAGGCCTGGATACATTGATCTATGCCGCCTTTATACGACCGACGATCTGGTCGAGTGGTTCGGACACATCGCTGACGCTTCCGAGGAGCTACGCGAAGAGTTCGACGCGATGGCACAGAGCGGAGCCACGCCAAAGGAATATGGACTCAAGGTGCAGTCTCATCCGGTACTCATGGTCACTTCGCCGCTCAAGATGCGGTCGGCCAGGAATCTGCAACTCTCTTTCAGCGGGGAGTCCTTGGAGACCGTCTCGCTATATCGAGATTCCAGGATACTCCAGCGAAATCTGGATGCCGCAGACAGACTCATCTCCTCATTAGGCACACCATCAGAAAGTGGCCCCCGCAGGACGCGCGATGGAGCGATCCAGGAGTGGCGCGGCTCGCACTTGTGGAATGGCGTGCCAGCTGATGCTGTGGTGGAGTTCTTTGCTGCATATGTTACGCACCCCAAGGCCAGGAAGGTCAACAGCGCATTGCTTTCCGAGTTCGTCCGAAAGATGGCCGCCATGGGCGAGCTGACTTCATGGACGGTAGTTCTACTCGGTGGCGGGGACGGCGGCGAGCACACTTTTGCCAGAGGGGTGAAAATCGGAAAAATGCCAACGCGGTCTCCGGACAAGGACATCCCCGACAGGTATTCCATCGGTCGTCTTCTCTCACCACGCGATGAGGCCATTGACCTGGATGAACACGCATGGAAGGCTGCTCTGGACATGTCAGTCAAGGCATGGAAGCCTGACCCCGCCCGCCAGAAGGATAATGCACAGCCCGCCCCACCGACTGCGCCCGGTGGTCCGTCCATCCGCCGTGTACGGGGCGATGGTGCCAATGGTGTGCCTCCGGCGAGGGAAAGGGGACTACTGCTGCTTTATCCTCTCGACCCGAAGGTGGCTGGCCTCGGGGACGAAGGCATCCCGGTCATGGCCTTTGGCGCGAGTTTTCCGACGAGTCGTTCCGGCACGGTTGTCGAATACAGGATTGATCATCTGTTATGGGAGGACGAATATGGCCCGGCCGATTGACGAGTTCATCATGGCTTGGGGTGCCCTTTCAGACACATCGGGAACCGATGGCTGGCGAAGTATTCCCGTGGCCCCCGCTGGTTGTTGCGTCCTGATGGCGGGACGGAAGTTTCCCGGAAACGAGGAGGCCTTGCTGGCCGGTTTTTCGACTGCCAAAGTTCCGGCATCCGAGAATCTCCCGGAGGGCCGAGGATTTGAGGTTACAAGAGCCGATCCGCATGGGGATGGTAAGGTCTGGATCGCATTGACGCGCAGGGAAACCGGTAGCCAGGAGCTGTTTGCGGAGATGGTCGGCGACGTTGCCGGTGCAATGGACGCGGTCCATTGCGAGGGAGAGGAACGACTGTTGAGGACGCTGCTCACCCGGGTGCGCTCATGGCAGGAATTCATGCGCAAGGGGCTGCAGGCCCTCTCCCCGGAGGCCGAGATCGGCTTGGTCGGTGAACTCACATTCCTCCGAACGCTGCTGGAATTCGGAGTTCCCGCACCACAAGCCGTTGAAGCTTGGGTTGGGCCACTCGACGGCATCCAGGACTTTGAACTGGGAACAGGTGCGGTAGAGGTCAAGGCGACTCTCTCCAATCAGGGGTTTCCCGCGAAGATAGGTTCCATCGAGCAGTTGGACGACTCGCTGCGAAAGCCGCTCTTCGTCGCGGGCACCCGTTTCTCACAGCGGGAATCCGGAATGAATCTGCCCGAGTGTGTCTTGTCTGTTCGCAAGGCGTTAGGTGGTGATCAAGGGGCTGTCGGGTTGTTCGAAGACCGGTTGCTGATCGCCGGTTTTCACGCGGTCCACGCCGACCGTTATCCAAGGCGGTTTGTCCACGAGGGAATGCGGATAGTCGAAGTGGGAGAGGATTTCCCCCGTCTTGTCCCAGGTAACGTGCCGGCCGGGATCAGGCGGGCAATCTACGAAATAGACCTTGACTTCGCGCCCGGCACCGATGCCGGTGTGGCAGGGGTATTGAAAAAACTGGGAGCATTATGAGTACGGATTTAGCAGATTTTCTGAGGGAGACACAGGCGGAGGTCAGGGCGCAGATGAACGATGGCTCGCCGTTCGCCGAACTCGTCTTTTCCGAGGTGGTGATGCAGCACATGGCCGAAATCGGGATGACATTCGAGCCCGTGGTCTGCCACTACCGGGGCAGGGTCGGGAACGCCAACCTGAGGCTCAGCGGCTACGCGATGTCGGACGACGCCGATCAGTTGGATATGTTCGTAAGCCTCTACGAGGGCGTCGACGTCCAGACGCCGGTGCCGAACGCCGAGACCAAGGCGGCGGTGGAGCAGTGCCTTCGGTTTCTCGGCCTCTGCGCCGAGGGGGGGATGGCCGTGAAACTCGATCCGTCGAGCGACGTGCATTCCCTCGCCCTGACGATTCGGGAAATCTACGACGGACTCGAACAGGTGCGCGTGTTCGTGTTGACCGACCGCGTCGCGAAGGCCAAGAGTTTCAGGACGAGGGAGATCGGCGGCAAGACGGTGCGTCTCGAAGTCATGGACATCGAGCGGCTGCACCGGCACTGGTCGGAGGGTAAGCCCCGCGACGAACTGGTGGTTGATTTCGCCGAGGTGTGCGGCTCGCCGCTCCCGTGCGTCTTCGTGCCGGGGGACACCGACGAGTACGACTACGCCCTGACGGCGGTGCCGGGCGAGGCCCTCAGGTTCCTTTACGAGAGGTTCGGGGCGCGGCTGCTGGAAGCCAACGTGCGCTCGTTCCTGAGCGTGAAAGGCAAGGGCGTGAACGCCGGCATTCAGAACACGCTGCGTACCGCGCCGGGCCGCTTCATGGCCTACAACAACGGCATAGTGCTTGTGGCCGACGAGATGCGGCTGGACAGGTCCGAAGATGGGTCGCCCGGCATAGCGTGGCTCAAAGGCATGCAAATCGTGAACGGAGGGCAAACAACGGCTTTAATTTATTTCGTCAAGAAGAAATTCCCCGATACCGAACTTTCACAAGTGAGGGTGCCGGCCAAAATCATCGTCATGAAGGAGCATGATCCAGCCAAGGAGGAAGCGCTGATCTCCGATATTTCCAGGTTCGCTAATACTCAAAATGTCGTGCTTCAGTCCGATCTGTCGGCAAACAAGCCATTTCATGTAGATGTCGAGCAACTGTCCCTGAGTGTGTTCTGTCCGGACGGTGTTGGCCGCTGGTTCTACGAGAGGGCCGCAGGTAGCTACAACACGCTTCTAGCGCGGGAGGGAAACACCCCGGCAAAGCTCAAGGCACTGAAGAATGCGATCCCCGTCGGCAGAAAGATTACCAAGACCGATCTCGCCAAGTATCTTATGGCGTGGGATGGGCAACCCGACACCGTCAGCCTCGGCTCGCAGAAATGTTTCGACCGATTCATGTCCTCGATGGTCGTCGAGGAAGGGCAACCCACACCGCCTCCGCTAGATGTGACAGCATTCAAGGCCATGGTGGCCAAGGCCATCGTGTTCAAGAAGACACAGAGCCTTGTCCGGCCGATGTTCCAGGCTTTCCAGGCGAACATAGCCGCCTATACGGTCGCGGTGATGTCCCGCAACCACGGTGGGCGGTTCGACCTTGGACGCGTATGGGAGAGGCAATCGGTTTCCCCCGAACTGATCGAACAGTTGGGTATATGGGCGAGGGAGGTCAACGATGTTCTGCACAGGACTGCCAGCGGCCGAATGGTCTCCGAATGGGCCAAGAAGAGGGAGTGCCGCGAAGCCGTGTTTGCAGCCCGATACTCGGATACGGAGCTTGGGATTCCGGAAATCCGCTGAGAAACCGAAGTGACCGATGTGGTGGACACGCCGACCCGTAGCCGGATGATGTCCGGCATTCGGGGCAGGAATACCCGACCCGAGATGGCCGTTAGGTGTGCGTTGTTTGCAGCAGGTTTCCGGTACAGACTGCACCGGCGCGATCTGCCGGGGGCTCCGGATGTGGTGCTGCCCGGAAGGAAGGTCGCTGTATTCGTCCACGGGTGTTTCTGGCACAGGCACAGCGGATGCAGGTATTCGAAACTTCCGGCCACCCGCCCCGAATTCTGGAAGATGAAGCTGGATCGGAATGTCGAGCGGAATAGAAGCGTGATCGAGTTACTACTAGCCATGGGCTGGCGCGTACTGATCGTGTGGGAGTGCGCGATCAGGAACAAGGGGGCGCTTTCCGTTCTGCAAGAAACCCTGTCGGACTGGATCAGGGGCGGCGATTCTTTCGGAGAGATACCTAGCGACGGGATGCCGTAAGAAAGTCCAGGACGACAGTGGCGATTTTTCTTGCAAGCCACGGCGGGACGGCATTGCCGACTTGGGTGTATTGCTCCGTCCTGTTTCCCTCGAAGAAATAGTCATCAGGAAATGTTTGAAGGCGAGCTGCCTCACGGACTGTCAGGCTGCGACACTGGGACGGATCAGGGTGAATGAAGTAGTGCCCGTCCTTGGCAATATGGGCAACAACGGTAGAGGATGGGTGGTCGGCGAGCTGGACCCGGAATCGGTCTGCAAAGGGGACATTCTCATCGGTGACATTGCCATGATTGGGCAGCAGGCGAGGCGGGAACTGGTCTAGCTTTGGCGAAAACCTGAACGTCTTCGCGTAGGACGAGGCAAACAGATAGCGGTGCAGATCTGACCGCATGTGGCTTCGGGCTTCGTGTTGAATGAATCCCTTGATGCGTGGACTAAAATACCAAGATTTGAGCTCCTTCGGCATCAAGCACTGCCTATTCTGCTCCTCAACGAAACAGCTGCCGTGTGTCATGTGGTAGGCCGCAGAATCGGACTCCTCCGCCATGATTTTCTCGATCGTTTTTTTCGCGCTGCTGTCCCATCCGGCCAGCGACTTGATTGCTTCGCGGACTGCGGCAAGCCACACATCATGGGTGTCCTGCTCCTTGGATATGCGACTTCGCAGCGGGGGTAGATCGTTCAGAACCTGAGCAACAGTGACATGGTTCTCCGAGGGATGAATAACGAATCTTTGGGGGCTCTCCCGGAGTTCCGGTGTTCTGTCAATCAGATCGGTGCGAATGCCGAACAGGATCACCCGGTGTCTGCATTGCGGAACACCAAAGCGCTCTGCCTCAATGACGAAGTCCTTCGGATCGAGTGCACCTCCTTCGCCGGGCACCACGAAGGAGCGTATCTGGTAGGAAAGTCCGTCCGTTGGCACCGAAAGGTCAGCGAGAATGCGCTCGAAGATCAGAGAACCGCCGTGCTGCGATGAGAGAATACCTTTGACATTCTCCATGACAAAAACGGATGGCTTGAACCGCTGAACGATGCGCAAATATTCCTTGTAGAGGAAATGTTTCTCATCCTTCTCGAACTCGGCTAGAGTCTCCCTCGAACGTCTGGAACGACCGGCAAGTGAGTAAGCCTGACACGGCGGGCCGCCGATAAGTACCCATTCGTCGGCGGCATCAAGCGCTTTTGTAATCCAACCATCTACCTCCTCAGGCGGGGTTTTTCCAAGTTCAGCATTCTTGGCTTCGGCGGCGGAGGCGCGGGCAGTCTCAGGTATGTCCGGGTGATTGAAAAGATCTTCACGGGAGATGTTTCCACGCACATACTCGTAGTAGCAATCCGGGACTTCGCCTTTCGGGAAGTGACGGAACAAGGCGCGTAGAGACAGCGTCCTATGAGCTACTGGGTCTTTCTCTATAGAGACCTTCAAAGAAAAGCGTCGACCACCGTCTTCGTCAATCAAGGACGAAAACCCCTCGCCGAGACCTCCCGGTCCAGCGAACAGATCGATCACCGGAACGGTTTTCTGTTTTTCCATCTCGTCTTGTCGTGGTCTTTTTACGGCGATGCCCAAAACAGATGGTCACACCATATCCGCAAGTTCATCGGATTTTCCAGCCATGATCTGGGTAAATCATGGGCGTGTAATCCTATCGCCCTGTGTGGCTCTTGGCAAGAATTGAGCCATGAACGCAATGTTCTGCCTTGTCTGAAAGCCATTCCAAGATGTGTTTGATCATTTGTTGCAAAGGTGTATGTGCTGGAAAACACATACACCTCCCATTTGGCCGGAGAAATGAATTTCCCTATCGCCCGTGGCAGGCGAACCTAAAGCCGTCGCACTACGCGGCGAATGGCGTCGTCATCGGGATGATGCTCCACCCGAAAACCCAAGCTCTGGGCCAAGTGCAACATATCGCTGTTGCCCTTCAGAACCTCGCCCTCCATGATCCTGATGCCCTTCGATCGGGCGATCTCCATCAGCATGCTCATCAGTTTGTGGGCAAGGCCCTTGCCGCGCGCATGATCATCCACGACCACCGCGAACTCGCAGGCATCGCCATCGGGCAGCGCGGCATAGCGGGACACGCCCAGAATGCGCTCCTCGTCCTCGATGTCCTCCCCCCGGCTGACCGCAATCAGGGCCATCTCGCGGTCATAGTCGATCTGCGTGAATCGCACCAACATGGCCGGAGAGAGCTCGTTGATGGTCTGCATGTAACGCAAATAACGCGTCTCAGCCGACAACCCGCGCACAAAGAGCTGCACCCCCTCCGCATCTTCAGGGCGCATGGGGCGAATCTCGATATTGAGTCCGTCCACCGTCTGCCATTCGGTGACAAGGTGCGCCGGGTATGGATGGATGGCCATGTGTCCATAGCGGTCTCCCCCCGGTGCGCGCGGCTGAATGATGATGCGTGCATCGGCCGCCAGAGCGCCATTCACATCGACCAGCAAGGGGTTGATATCCATCTCCTTGAGATAGGGCAATTCGCAAACCATCTCTGAAACCCGCAGGAGGATCTGCTCAACCATGTCCATCGAGGCCGGAGGGCGATTTCTAAACTCGCCCAGGAGGATGGATGCGCGAGTACGGCGGATAAGATCGCGCGCCAGATACCGGTTGAGCGGTGGCAGGGCGACGGCGCGATCCTGAAAGGCCTCGACATCCACGCCGCCCGCCCCAAAGGCAATCACAGGACCCAGAACCGGGTCGCTGGTCACACCAATCATGATCTCACGCGCATGCGGGCGGATGACCATAGGTTCGATCACAACCCCTTCCAAGTGTGCCTCCGGACAGCGTTTCTCGATCAGATGCATCATCTCGGCATAGGCACTGCGCACGGCGGCGGCATTGGCCAGGCCCAGCTTCACCCCACCCACATCGGATTTGTGGCTGATGTCCTGAGAATTGATCTTCATGACCACCGGAAAGCCAATCTGCTGCGCCATGAGCATGGCCTCCGTCGGGTCACGGGCAATCAGGGTCTGCGCAACCGGGATATGGAAGGCCGACAAAAGGGCCTTCGATTCGACCTCGCTCAACACCTTTCGGCCACGCGCCAGAGCACTCTCAACGATCAGCGACGCCCCCTCGACATCCGGCAGGGCGTGGCGCGAAACCGGCCCAGGGACCTGCATCAAAAGACGCTGGTTCTGGTTAAAGGCCGACAAATAGGAGAACACCTCGACCGCCGGTTCCGGGGTCGTGAAACACGGGATTCCCGCCTCCTTGAAACGCTGCCGACCCGCCATCACCTGATGCTCGCCCATCCAGCAGGCGAGTACCGGCTTGGACGAGGCCTTGACGAGAGGAATCACCGCCTCGGCCACCTCGGCTGGTCGGGTCATGGTCTGTGGCGTCAACACCACCAGCACCCCATCCACCCCATCGTCGCTCAGGCAGGCCTCGACCGCCTTCTGGTAGCGTTCGGCCCCCGCATCGCCAATGACATCCACCGGGTTACCGTGTGACCAGTTGGCGGGCAAGGCTGCGTTCAGTGTCTGCACGGTATCGTGTGACAGATCAGCCAATTTCACACCGAGGTCAACGGCCCTATCCGTTGCCATCACGCCAGGCCCCCCGCCGTTGGTCACAATGGCCAAACGGTTGCCGCGCGGATTGATGTGGCTGGACAAGGCGCGCGCCGAGGCAAACAACTGCTCGATGGTCTGCACCCGAACCACGCCCGCACGACGCACCAAGGCGTCAAACACGGCATCAGAACCGACCAGGGCACCGGTATGCGACTGCACCGCTTTGGACCCTGCCTCATGACGCCCCACCTTGAGCAGGACAATGGGCTTGATCCGCGCCGTGGCACGCAACGCGCTCATAAAGCGACGCGCATCACGGATCCCTTCGATGTACATCAGGATGCCCTTGGTCGCCGTATCGTAGGCCAGATAATCAAGGATCTCGCCAAAATCAATATCCGCCGAGGCACCGCTGGAAATTACACTGGAAAAGCCGATGCCATTGGCCTCCGCCCAGTCCAGCATGGCCGTACACAAAGCGCCCGATTGCGAAACAAGCGCCAGATCGCCACTCAGAGAAACGCCTTGGCTAAAGGTCGCGTTGAGGCCAATGGACGGCCGCTGAATGCCCAGGCAATTCGGGCCGACAAAGCGGATACCGTGTTCGCGCGCCACCTCCAACACCTGGTTTTCCAGGGCCAGACCCGCAGCCCCCACTTCGCGGAACCCCGCTGACAGGACCAAGGCGCGACGAATCCCGTTGTGACCGAGATCGTTCATGATCGCAGGGATCGTCGGGGCCGGGGTGGCGATGATGGCAAGCTCAGGCAACTGCGGAAGATCCGCCGCCGAGGCATAACAAGGATCACCGTACAAATGATCATGTTTGGGATTGACCGGATACACCGGGCCTGCGAACCTGCCTTGACCTGCCTTCTCGCGCAGATTGCGGTAAATCACCCCAGCCACGGATTCCTCGCGCTCGCTGGCTCCGAATACAGCAACCGAGCGCGGGTTGAACAAGGACTGCAAATAATGACTGCTCATGATTTTCCTATGCAATACCGCCGCTTCGCTTCCCGTCTATTTGGAGAAGCGTCGCTTATAACGC
>SXGU01196794.1_pt1 | contig 12887 bp, 10 predicted proteins | sample 3174531 | NCBI WGS metagenome assembly SXGU01 (sample SAMN11356863, study PRJNA531348) | freshwater metagenome | isolation source: freshwater sample F1-140 | place: China: Fuxian Lake, Yuxi | collected 2017-12-25 | reverse complement strand
CTTCTTCGTCGGTTTTGTCGGCGCGCTGATGGCGCAGAAGCCGGATCTGGTCTATTTCGCCGACCTCAACCTGGGCAACATCTGCTGGCATTGGCGGCGCCTGACTGGCCAGCGCTACCGGTTGCTCTTCTACAACGGCGGGCCGACCACGCAGCCGTTCACCCGCTGTGATTTGGTGCAGCAGGTGAGCCCCGAACACCTTGCGAGCGCGATAACGCGGGGAGAGCGCCCCGACCGACAGCTGATGTTGCCGCACGGCGTGACGATTGAACGCAATTTCGTCACGACCACGCCTGAAGAACGCCAGCGCTGCCGCAAACAACTCGGGCTTCGCGCGTCGGGGCAGGTGGTCCTCTCGGTGGGTGCGCTGAATGCATCGCACAAGCGGATGGACTATGTGATCGACGAGGTCGCGACGATGCCCTCGCAGCCGCATCTCCTTCTGGTCGGCTCCGAAACCGCCGAGACGCCGCAGCTTCGCGCGCACGCGTCCCAGCGCCTCGCGGACCGGTGCACCATTCTGACGCTGCCCCGCGAGGCAATGCACAATGCATACCGTGCCGCCGACGCTTTCGTGCTCGCATCGTTGGTCGAGGGGTTCGGCCTGGCACAGGTCGAAGCTTCCGCTGCGGGCCTCCCCTGCGTGGCACACAAATCGCCAACGAGCGCCTATGTGCTCGGCCCGTCGGGAATCCTCGGTGACCTGCGGCGCCCCGGCACCCTGGCATCGTTCCTGGAACGGGCACTCCGCGCACCGGCCAGCGACGCGATGGCGCGTCACGCCTACGCATATGAACAGTTCTCGTGGGACCTGCTGGCGCCGCGCTACGTGGAGATGTTCCGGTCCGCCGTCGCCCATTCGTGAGCGATCAGGAAGTGGCCCGTCCCTTCGAAGTTCGTGCGTCCGCTGCCAAAGTAGTCCCCGGGTTCCACGTTGAGCGTCGTGGCGTGGATGACCCAGTCGGCGATATCCCCGTCCACCTCCGAGTACACCGTCACCCGATAGGCGCCGCCCTCGAGCGGTAGGCGCGGCACGCGGCATCGGAACACGCCGGTGCCATCGATGCGCTCAAAGACCCCGCGTTGCGCCGTATTCGACAGCTGTGCGATCGGTTCATCGTAGGACCCGTGGATGACCATGTCCACGTGCACGTTGCGGAGCGTTGGCTGGTCGGATCGGTAGGCGATCTCGAACTCCACGTCATCGCCGGTCCGGATGAGACCGCCGCCCAGGGTGAGGTTGCGCGCCCTGAACGACTCGAAGCGCAGTGCCCCGGTGCCGCCGCGATCGCGGCGATCCGTGAGCGGGGCGGTGGCGATCGTCTCGAGCGAGTTGAGGTAGCGCTGCACGACCTGGCCGGTGGCGCCGTCCTGCGTGACCTGACCCTGCTCGAGCAGCACGGCGCGGCGACAGAGTGCGTTGATGGCCACCATGTTGTGACTCACGAAGAGCACACAGCGCCCCTGTTCGCGCGCCACCTCGCCCATCTTGCCGATACACTTTCGCTGGAACGAGGCATCGCCAACGGCAAGCACTTCGTCCACCACGAGGATTTCGGGGTCGAGGTGCGCGGCGACCGCAAAGGCAAGCCGAACGTACATGCCGCTGCTGTACCGCTTCACCGGCGTATCGAGAAACCGGTCAATCTCGGCAAAGGCCACAATCTCGTCGAAGCGTCGCCGGATCTCGTGCCGCCGCATGCCGAGGATGGTGCCATTGAGGAAGATGTTTTCGCGCCCGGTCAGCTCCGGATGAAAGCCGGTGCCGACTTCGAGCAGGCTGCCGATGCGCCCGTAGAGGCGGATCTCGCCTGACGTCGGCCAGGTGATGCGCGAAATGAGTTTGAGCAGCGTGCTCTTGCCCGCTCCGTTCCGGCCGATGATGCCCACGGTCTCACCGCCGCGGAACTCGAGTGAGACATCGCGCAGCGCCCAGAGCATCGAGGCCTCCGGTCCCGGCCGGCGCGAGAACGACTGCATGAGGGCTTCGCGAATCGTCGTCGACGCGCTCTCGACGCCGAGGCGGTACGACTTGGAGACGTTGTGAACGGAGAGGGCGAGTTCGCTAGATGACATCGGCGATCTGGCGTTCCGTTCGGGCGAAGAGCATCGCGCCGGCCGCAAGCGCGGCAAGCGTTCCGGCGAGCGATACGCTGACCGCGATCGGGTCAGGGGCTGCTGTATTGAGCACCGCCCACCGGAATCCATCGAGGACGCCCGTGAGCGGATTCAGCAGAAAGAAGGGGCGCACGGCATCGGGGACCACCATCGTCGCGTAGGCGACCGGGCTCGCGTAGAGCAGCAGTTGCACGAAGACCGGCAGCGCGTGCTGGACGTCCCGAAAACGCACGGAAAGCGCGGCGGCCATTGTGCCCAGTCCGAGGCCCATCGCCATCAGCAAGGCCACCCACAAGGGCGCCGTGAGCACGGCGAGTCCCGGGGCGCTGCCGTTCATCGCCATGATCAACGCCAATGAAGCGGCGCCAACGCCAAAATCCACTGCGGCGGACATTACCGATGAAATCGGGAGCACCAATCGCGGAAAAAAGACCTTGGTGACGAGGTTCCCCTGACCCAGCACTGAGCCCGCCGCCCTCGACAGCGTGTTCTGGAATGCGTTCCACGCCACGAAGCCCGCGTAGGCAAAGAGGAAGTACGAGTCCGTTCCGCTCTGGAGGCCGGCCACGCGGCCGAAGACCACGGAGAAGACGCCGCCAGCGATCATTGGCTGAAGCACGACCCAGACGATGCCCAGAATGGTCTGCCTATAGCGCAAGGTTATGTCGCGCTTGCCAAGCGCAATGCAGAGATCGCGGAAGGCCCACACCTCGGCCAGGTCGGGAAGCCATCGGCTCTCGGCGGGCCGGATGATGTGCAATGGTTCGGGCACAGAGGGGATTCTACGGCTCGCGCGCTTGGCATGGCAGGGGCAGCGGGTCATACTCAGTCCCATGGCGCGATGCCGAACGCACCGATTTCCATGAATTCCCGCGCGCTGGCGATCTCCGTGATCGTTCCCTCGTGGCGTCGCCCTGCAGATCTGGCGCGCTGCCTGCGGGCGATCGCCGCGCAGACGCATCTGCCGCTCGAAGTGGTCGTGGGCGCACGGGTCGGCGACACCGAGACGGCAGCCGTCGTCGCGGCGGCGAGCGGCCTTGTGCCGGTGAGGCTCGCCAATGCCGCTGAGCCGGGTGTGGTCGCGGCGATGAATGCCGCCCTGGACCTCTGCAAGGGAGAAGTGGTCGCGCTGACGGACGATGATGCCGAACCGCGCGCGGACTGGGTGCAGCGCCTGGCCGCGTGTTTCGACGATTGCGAAGTCGGCGCCGCCGGCGGTCGCGACTGGCAGCCGCGCGAGCGCGGTGACCGCACAGATGTGGGGCTCGTACAGTGGTTTGGTCGTGTGATCGGCAATCACCACCTTGGCGCCGGGCCGGCGCGCGACGTGGACGTGCTCAAGGGCGTGAACCTGGCGGTGCGCGCCGCGTTGTTGCGCGAGCGGAGGTTTGACCGGCGCCTTCGCGGCGCGGGCGCGCAGATGTTCTGGGAACTGTCGCTGTCGCTGTGGCTGCGACGCGAAGGGTGGCGCCTGGTCTACGATCCGGCGATTGCCGTTGACCATCACATCGCCGAGCGTCACGACGCGGATCAGCGGCACCGCGGCGTCTTTGCCGCCGCGCCGCAGGTGGACGCGGTGCACAATGAGACGCTGGTCCTGCTGGAGCATTTGCGTGGCGTGGCGCGCATCGCGTTTCTCGTCTGGGCGTTTGGTGTCGGCACGCGAATCGAGCCGGGACTGCTGCAGGTGCCGCGACTTCTGCTGCGCGGCGAGTCGGATGCGTTCGCCAAGTGGCTTGCGACGGCGCGCGGGCGGCTTGCCGGGTGGCGCAGCTGGCGGGCGGGCGCCGCAGCGTGAGGCTGCGTGTGCTGGTCGTGATGCCGTTGGGCAACGCACTCGGTGGCGGAGAGCAGATGTTGCGGCAACTTCTGCGGTCGAGTGATCCCGCCGCCGTTGCCTGGGAGGTCGTCTTCCTTCGCGATGGACCCCTCGTGGAGGAGATGCGCGCGCACGCCACCGTGCACGTCATCGACGCCGGGCGGTTTCGGGATATCGGTCGGCGCGCGGCGGCAGTGCGGCGAATCGCCGCGCTCGGGCGCACGAGCGGAGCGGACCTCGAATTCGGCTGGCTGGGGGCCGGGCAGGCCACGGCCGGCCCGGCTGCGCTTCTCGCCGGCGCACCAAACGCCTGGTATCAGGTGGGAACGCCGCGCCCCGACTGGCTTGACCGGTTTGCCACGCTGTGGCCGACGCGCGGCGTCATCGCGCTGTCTCGCGACGGTGTGGAAGCGCAGTCACGCATATGGCCGAGGCGCCCGGTGCGCCTCGTCTACCCCGGCGTTTCGCTGGATGCGATAGACGGCGTTCGTGCCCAATCGTCCGACGAATTGCGCAGGCGCCTCGGGTTGCCGACCGGCCGTCCGCTGGTCGGCATCGTGGGCCGATTGCAGCGGTGGAAGGGAATCCACGTGTTTCTCGATGCCATCGCGGCGGCGCGCCGCTCGGTGCCGACCCTGCAGGGGGTCGTGGTCGGTGGGCCGCATGAAACCGAGCCAGGCTACCCGGACGAACTTCGCGCACAGGCCGAGCGCCTGGGACTCGCGGACGCGGTGACATTCGCCGGCTTTCAGTCGAACTCGGTCGAGTGGATGCAGGCGATGGATGTCGTGGTGCACGCCTCGGACCATGAGCCCTTTGGCATCGTCATTGTGGAGGCGATGGCGCTCGGCAAACCGGTCGTGGCCGGGGCGGGGGGTGGGCCGGCTGAAATCATCACAGATGGGAAGGACGGACTTCTGGTGCCATTCGGAGACTCCGCAGGGATCGCCGCCGCAGTCGAGCGCCTGCTGACCGATCATGCCGAAGCCCGCGCGATCGGCGAGGCCGCTCGTCTACGTGCCGCAGCGTTTGCCGAACCGGCGTACGCCGCCGGCGTGGTTGCGGCAATGCAGGCGTTCGCGCGCGAGTGAAGTTGCCGGATGCTGCAGCCTCCGGGACGGGGCCTCACCCCCGTGTGCGGGGCGTAGATTTGGGAGGTCGGCCCCCTCGATGACCGAACTTCCCGTTCAGATCAGCGTCGTCATTCCGACGCGCGACCGCCCGGACCTTCTCCGGCGCACGCTCGACCACCTCGCGCCCGGGGTCCAGACGCTCGGCGCCGACCGCTACGAGGTGATTGTCAGTGACGACGCGCGGCCGTCGAGTGCAGCGAACTCGATTCGCGAGTCGCATCCGTGGGTGCGTGTGGTGGAAGGGCCGGCGAGGGGTCCGGCTGCAAACCGCAACACCGGCGCAGGCGCCGCGCGCTTCGCCTGGATCGCATTTACCGATGACGACACCGAACCATCACCGGGCTGGCTTGCCGCGTTTGCCGATGCGATCGCCACCGGTGTGGACGTTTGCGAAGGGCAGACGACCTGCGATGGCGGGTTCGGGTCACCGCTCAACCACGCGCCGGTCAATGCGACGGGCGGGCGACTTTGGTCGTGCAACTTCGCTGTCCGCGCCGAGGCGTTTTGGCGTGTGGGCGGATTCGACGAGACGTTTCGGTTTCCGCACATGGAGGACATCGACCTCCGCGTGCGACTTGAGCAGGCGAACACGCGGCGGACCTTTGTACTGTCGGCGGTCGTGAACCACCCGCCTCGCCGTCAGCCATCCGGCGCGAGGCTCGGTGCCTACCGGGAAGCCGAGGTGCAGTACCACGTGAAGCATCACGGGCGTCCTGAGGATCGATTCGCGCTGCTCACCCGCGTTGTGCGGTATCGGCTTGGCGTCATCCGCGATACACCAAAATCATTTGACACCATTCTTGCGCTCGCGTCGCTCGCCAGCGAAGTGACGCACGTGGTATCGCACGTCGGCGGCTGGGAACGTCGGGCGATGGCTGCGCGCGTCACGGCAGGAGGTCACGCATGAAGCAGGTGACACCCGCCGCTGACTGGCCGGAGAGCTGGCGGCATGTTTACGGTTTCGATCGGGTCGAAGTGTATGGTGACCGGTCGAATCCAGGTCACACGCGCGCGTACAACAATCGCGCGCATCAGGTGCTCGAGATGGCGGCGTCGGTCCTGCGCCCGGGCGATCGGGTGCTGGACATTGCCGCTGCGCAGGGCAACTACACGCTCTGGCTCGCTGAGCGCGGCTACGATGTAACCTGGAACGACCTGCGGAGTGACCTCGAGGGATACGTGCGACTCAAGTGGGACCGGGGCACGGTTCGGTACGCACCGGGGAATGCGTTCGACCTTCGATTCCCAGAACTGTTCGATCTTGTGCTGATCACCGAGATCATTGAACACGTGGCGCATCCCGACGAGTTCCTTCGCGCGAGTGCGGCGCTGGTGCGCCCAGGTGGATACGTGCTCCTCTCCACGCCGAATGGAGGGTACGCACTGAGCGACCGCCCGCGATTCTCGGAGACCGCCGACCCGGCGAAATACGAGGCGATGCAGTTTCAGCCTGATGCGAGCGGGCACATCTTCCTGCTGCATGAAGACGAAGTCGCGCCGTTGGCGGCTGCCGCGGGACTGACAGTGCGCGACCTCCGCCTGTTCACCAATCCCCTGACCAACGGCCACCTGAAGACGGCGGCGCTGCACGGCCTGTTGCCGGGAGCCGCGATTGATGCGATGGAGCGGCTGACGCGACGACTGCCGCGTGCCCTGGTGAGACGATGTCACACGGCGATGGCCGTACTCCTCCAGCGGGTGGCTGCGTGACGGCCGACGCGCGCTGGTCGCTGGCGTTTATCGCGCACGAGGTGCATAGGCGTGGCGGGCAGGAGCGCGCGGCGGCGGAGATTCTCTCGCGGGTAGCGCAGCGGGCGAGCGTGACGGTGATTGCGCGCGCCTGCGAGCTGGCCGGTGTGGAGTGGATGCGGATCGACGTTCCGTCGCGTCCTTCAGTGCTTCGCACCTGGGCATTCGCCCGAGCTGCGGCCGCAGCGGAACGGCGAGCCGGGTGCACGATATCGAATGCGATTGGAGCCGCGGCGCGCGAGGCCGATGTGATCACGGCACAGTTCTGCCATGCCGCCTTCACAGCGCGCTACGGTGGCCTGCGCGGCGGATCCGGGATGGGCGCCGTCTACCAGCGCTTTGCGCAGGAGCGGTTTGTGGCTGAAGAGCGCCACGCGTACGGGGCATCGCGCCTGAGGCGTGTGATCGCGGTCTCGCAGGGCACAGCTCGCGAGCTTCAGGAACATTACCGTGTGCCTGAGTCGGTGATCCGCGTGGTGCCGAACGGTGTGGATCACGCGGTGTTCCGGCCCGCGGCTGACGCGGCGGCAAAGCGCGCGCTCCGCGTGCGACTTGGCTTGCCGACCGATGCGTTTTTGGCGCTGTTCGTGGGCGGCGATTGGGCAAGGAAAGGTGTGCGTGACGCGGTGGACGCGATTGGGCCACTTGCCGATGTGCATCTCGTGGTCGTTGGCCGCGGCGACAGTGTCGCGCTGCGCGCCCACGCGGCGCGCGCGGGCGCGTCGGATCGGGTGCATGTCGTGGCGCCGACGCCGAAACCCGAGGAGTACTATGCGGCGGCCGACGCCTTCGCGTTTCCCTCGCGCTACGAAGCGTTCTCCCTCGTGACGCTCGAGGCGGCGGCCAGCGGTCTTCCGCTCATCTGTCACGCCATCAACGGCACGGAGGAGTTGGTCGCGGAAGGGGTCAACGGTTGGCTGGTGCCGTTCGGCGCCGAGGCGATTCGTGAGCGACTGCACGAGTTGCGTGACGATGTGGCACTGCGAACCCGCATGTCGGCGGCGGCGCTGGCCTCATCGCAACGCTACGCCTGGGATCGCGTGGCCGACGAGTACCACGCGGTGCTCGCCGACGCGGCGGGCGCAACGCCACCAGGCACGCGCTGAGATGTGCGGCATCATCGGCGTCATCGGCGAGTCGCAGGTGGAACGGGCCAGGTTCATAGCGGCCCGCGAATTGATGCGCCACCGGGGGCCGGATGATGCCGGCATTTGGGAAGCGCCCGGCGTCACGCTCGGCGCGCAGCGCCTCTCTATCATCGATTTATCGGTGCGCGGGCATCAGCCGATGGTCGCCCCGGATGGGCACCGCGCGATCGTCTTCAATGGCGAGATCTACAACTTCCGCGCGCTGCGCCGCGAACTTGAACCGCACTTCCGTTTCGTTTCGGATACCGACACCGAAGTCGTGCTGCACGGATATCGTCATTGGGGGTTTCGCGGCCTCCTGGACCGGCTTGATGGCATGTTCGCCTTCGCGATCTGGGATGGCGATCGCCGGCGGCTCGTGGCGGCTCGCGACCGGGCCGGCAAGAAGCCGTTCTTCTACCGGCACGAGGGGCACTCATTCCAGTTCGCGTCGGTCCAGAACGCGCTGACCGCGCTGCTCGACCGGACGCCGAACGTGGATCTGCGCGCCCTCGATTCCTACCTCGTCTATCAGGCCGTTCCTGCGCCATTCAGCATTCTCGAGGGAATCCGGCAGCTTCCCGCGGCGCACGCCCTGACATTCGACGGTGACACCGGTGCCTGCGGCGTCGAGAGGTACTGGGACGTGTCATACCGCTCCAAGACCCGGGAGACGGAAGGCGAAGTGGTCGAACGCGTGACCGCGCTGGCGCGCGAGGGAGTTCGCAAGCGACTCAACGCCGACGTTCCGGTCGGCGTGTTCCTCTCCGGCGGTGTGGACTCATCCATCGTGGCGAGCCTCGCTGCGCAGGAGAGCAGCGCGGTCGTGGAGGCGGTGAACCTTGGCTATCGCGAGGCGCAGTACGACGAACGACGTCATGCGCGAACCGTGGCGTCACACGCCGGCATCCGGCTGCACGAAGAGTTGCTGCGGCCGGAACTCGTCGCGGACCTGCCGAGCATCGTCTGGCACTACGGCGAACCCATCGCCGATGTCTCGATCGTGCCGAACTACTACCTGGCCGCCGCCGCGAATCGGTGGATGCGTGTGGCGCTGAACGGCGACGGCGGCGACGACTTATTCGGCGGATACGCGCGCCCGATCATTGAATGGGCTGCTGGTCCATATCGAGAGGCAGTGCCGGTGGCGACGCGCGAGCGGATCGCCCGCGGGCTTTCGCCGTTCCGCGACGGGCCGTTGCGCCGCATCGAGATGCTTGCGCGGGCTGGTGCGGGGTCTGCCGCGGATGCATTCACCTATGACCGCGCGTTCCGGAGCGTGCGAGACGAGAGCTACGGGCCGAAGTTTCGTGCGGCCGTGGCAGACTGGCATCCGGATGCACTGTACCGGACTGCGTGGGAACTCGGCGAGGCCGGCGACGATGTCGATCGCGCACTTGCCGGCGATTTTCACACGTATCTCGCTGATCAACTCCTGTCCAAGGCCGACCGGGCAACGATGGCGCATGGACTTGAGGCGCGGTCGCCGTTGCTCGACACGGCATTGATTGAGTACGCGGCTCAAATCCCCAATCATTTACGGTTTCGCCGTCTGGAAACGAAGCACATCCTCAAGCGCGTGGCGGCGCAGCTCGTGCCGGGGCATGTGGCGTATCGCCGCAAGCGCGGCTTTGTCATGCCGGCGTCTGAGTGGTTGCGCGGCGAGTTGGCACCGTATGCGCGCGCGGCGCTCGACAACCGCACCTTTTTCGATCGTGGTTGGCTCCGCCCCGCGTTCGTGCGCAGCATGCTCGAGGAACACTTTACCGGCACACGGAACTGGGGCGAGCAGATCTTCACGTTGCTCGTACTCGAAGTCTGGGCGCGGATCGTGCTCGATCGCTCGATGGCGCGGGATGCCCGGATGGACGCCTTTCTGTCGACCCCGCAGAAAGGCCCACGCACAGCAGTTGACACGCCGCTGAGGACGCTCCAACTCGGGCTGGAGTGGTTTCCAGAGCGGCCGGGCGGCCTGAACCGTGTGTACTACGAACTGATCAAGCACCTCCCGGACGCCGGCGTCAGCGTTCGCGGGCTTGTCGCGGGCACAACCGACGTCGCACGAGATTCGGAAGGTCGGGTCGAGGGGTTCGCGCCACACGCTGAAGGCCTGGTGCCGCGCATGTCGGCGGTGTTTCGGCGATCGCGCGCGGCTGTGCGCAGCGACCCGACGCGGCTTGTCGTCTCGCACTTTGCCCTCTACACATATCCCGTGCTCGGCGTGCTTGGCGACCGCCCGCTGGTGGTGCATGTCCAGGGACCCTGGGGGCTCGAGGGGCGTGCTGAGCGACAGAGCGCCCTGTCTGTACTCGCAAAGTCTGGGGTGGAACGCGCCGTGTATCGGCGCGCGACGGCGTTCATCGTGCTCTCGTCACCATTTGGGAAGATTCTCGAGGAGCAGTTCGGGATTCCCGCTGAACGGATTCACGTAATTCCGGGTGGCGTGGACGTGAACCGCTTTGCGATTACCGAATCGCGCGACGCGTGTCGCTCCCAACTCGGCTGGCCCCGCGACCGGAAGATTGTGCTCGCCGTGCGCCGACTGGCGCGCCGGATGGGTCTCGACAACCTCATCGCGGCGGTGCCGCGCCTCCTGGAGCAGGTGCCCGACGCTCTCGTATTGATCGCAGGGCGCGGGGCGATGGGCGCGGAACTCGCCGAGAGCATCCGGCGCGCCGGGTTGAGTGATCACGTGCAGCTCACGGGGTTCATTCCGGACGATGCGTTGCCAGCCGCGTACCGGGCCGCCGATCTGAGTATCGTCCCGACCACGCAGCTCGAGGGATTCGGGCTGATCGTCGCGGAATCGCTCGCGGCCGGAACGCCGTGCATCGTGACGCCGGTGGGCGGACTCCCGGAGGCGGTAAACGAGTTGTCGCCAGATCTGGTGCTTCGCGGCAGCGACCCGGAAGCACTTGCCGACGGAATGTCTCGTGCGCTGACCGGTGAACTCCAACTACCCGATGCGGCAACCTGCCTCGCATTCGCGCGCCGTCACTACGACTGGCCGGTGATCGCAGCGCGCGTGCGCGGCGTCTATGAGCGGGCGCTGGGGCAATGAGCGCGCCGCGCCGGATTCTCTTTGTTGATCATGCCGGCGTCATGGGAGGCGCCGAGTTCTCCTTGCTCGACATCATCAGTGCATTCGGCCGACAGGCAGCGGTGGTACTGCTCGCCGACGGCCCATTTCGTACGGAGCTCGAGCGGCGCGGCGTATCCGTTGTGGTGGACCCCCTCGGCGCGGCCGCGCGCGTACGAAAGGCGGGCATCGTTCCGTCGCCGGCTGCGCTCTGGGATCTGATTGGTGCGGCACGGCGCCTTGCGGGCCGCGCACGCGATGCGGATCTGCTGTATGCGAACTCGCAAAAGGCCTTTGTTGTCGCGGCGCTGGCTGGTTGGCTCGCGCGGCGGCCGGTGGTCTGGCACCTCCGCGACATCCTGGGTCCACCGCACTTCAGCGCGACGAACACGCGCGGAGTGACCTGGCTCGCCAATCGGTGCGCGCGCAGTGTGATCGCCAACTCGCAAGCCACCGCTGATGCGTTCGTGCGATCGGGGGGCCATGCGTCGCTTGTGCGGGTGGTGCACAATGGAATCGATTCCACGCCCTTCGACTCGGTGACCGCTGATGCTGCGATCGGTGCACGTAGCAAGCTCGGCGCCCACGAAGGAATGCCGCTTGTCGCGCATGTCGGGCGATTTCACCCGTGGAAGGGGCAGCAGGTGTTGTTGCGCGCACTGGCGCTTGAGCCACGGGCGCAGGCATGGATCGTTGGCGCACCGCTCTTTGGAGAGGAGGCGTTTGCCGAAGAGCTTCAGGCGCTCGCGCGTGAGTTGAACCTTGGCGACCGGGTGCGGTTCCTCGGGATGCGCGACGATGTGCCGCTACTCCTGGGCGCGGCTGACACCGTCGTTCACTCCAGCATTTATCCTGAGCCTTTTGGGCGCGTGGTCGTGGAAGGAATGCTCGCGGGCAAACCGGTCATCGCTGCGAATGCTGGCGGCGTGTGCGAAATCGCCCGCGACGGTGAAACCGCATTGCTCGTGCCTCCGGGAGACGCCGCGGCGCTGGCTCGCGCGATCGGTTCGGTGATCGACGATCCGGCCCGCGCACGGGCGATGGCGCTACGGGGCAGGGACCACGCCCGGAGCCGGTTTACGCGCGATGCAATGCTGAGTGGAGTTCGCGCCGCGATTGACGCGGCGTGCCTGCCCTGAGTCGGCCGCGACTAGCGGCTGCCGCCCATCCGGAAGCCACCGACGCCCACGAGCACCCGAACGCTTCCGCCCGTCGGTCCCGCGTCGGGCCCACCGAAAACGGTTCGGCCCTCGTAGGTCCAAGTGGTGCGGTTCGGCGAGATCAGGCTTGAAAAGCGGACACCGAGCGTCAGTCCGACGCGGTCCGTCGTTTGGCGCAGCATCAGGTAGTCAACCGCCACGCCCGGTTGCACCATCAGATAGCTCCCCTCGATCACGCTACGGGCGCCGGATGCCGGATGATTTCGTCAAACGTCGGATCGACACTGGGCGAAACCGAGGGTCCGCCGTCACGCGACGTCAAGGTTAGTGTCACTTTGCCAGGGCCGATCCCTGCGAACGTCGCGACGTTCAGGCGCCAGGTTGTCCATATCGCTAGTCCCAGCGTGCCCATCACATAGTTCGTCGAGAGTGCGTTGGTCTTCCCCGATGGGCTGGCTTCCTCGCCCATTTGCGCGGTGTGCCACTCACCACCCGCCAACAGTCGACCCCACACGGAACCGTATCCGCCGATGCCCAGCGAGTACCCATCGTCTGAGATCGTATAGAAGCCCGGACGCGCGCTCGCCGCGAGGTCATTCCGCTCAAAGTGCGGATTCAACCGTGACACATCCACTAGCAGCGTGCCTGTCGTCACATAGAACGTGGAAAAGGCGGGAATCGGCCTTGAGTCCAGGTCCGTTT
>SXGU01485131.1_pt1 | contig 12888 bp, 11 predicted proteins | sample 3174531 | NCBI WGS metagenome assembly SXGU01 (sample SAMN11356863, study PRJNA531348) | freshwater metagenome | isolation source: freshwater sample F1-140 | place: China: Fuxian Lake, Yuxi | collected 2017-12-25 | reverse complement strand
CTACGTCGAAATGCAGTGGCTGATGCTACAGCAAGAGATGCCTGAAGACTTTGTTATAGCAACGGGTGTGCAATACAGTGTGCGCGATTTCGTCACTGCAGCCGCTAAGGAACTCGGTATGGAGATTCGCTGGGAGGGTCAGGGCGTCGACGAGAAGGGGTTCTGGACCAACCGATCTGACACCTTAAACCTAACCCCTAACACCCCGATTGTCCAAGTAGACAAACGCTACTTCCGTCCAACCGAAGTCGAAACTCTGCTAGGTGACCCATCAAAGGCTAAGACGAAGCTCGGCTGGTCACCAAGTACACCCTTCGAGAAGCTCGTAGCAGAGATGGTACGTGAGGATTTCAAAGCCGCTGAGCGTGACGAACTGATCAAGCGCCACGGCCACAAGGCCATGGATTACCACGAGTAGATATTAGGCATGATAACTATGCATAAAACAATTGAAACCGATGTCAACAAGGAAACGTATTGGGATGGGTATTACCGTACCTCGCGGGTTCCCGATATTCCGTCTCAATTTGCCGTTTTCGTCGCAAATGAAATTACAACAATAGATAGTGTTATCGACATAGGCTGTGGAAATGGCCGTGATGCGATATTTTTTTCCTCTATAGGAAAAAACGTTTTGGGCATCGACGGGAGCAGTGCTGCAATCGAGGTCTGCAACGAAAAAAGACGCATCCTAACAAAGGAGCGACTTGCGTTTGTGCAGTGCCGAATCGATGATCATGCTGTCGATGAATATCTGTTAAGTCTTTTGCGCGAACTAAGTTCCGGCGGTGAGGTAATGCTGTACTCAAGATTTTTTTTACACGCGATTACTGATGCTCAAGAGCAGGCGTTCCTGCAGATTTGCACTCAAATTCTGAAAAACCGGGGTGGATTCGCCGCATTTGAATTCAGAACCCGCCGGGATGAGCTGCAGCCCAAAAGCACTTCGTCACATTATCGGCGATTTATCGATCCAGTAAATTTTTTCTCACGGGCTGAAAAAGCTGGTTTCGGCGTTGAGTATTTTGTTGAAGGGTTCGGATTTGCAAAATACAAAAATGATGACGCACACGCTGCCCGTTTCATTTTGCGCCTAAAGTGATAAGAACTGTAAAAGTAGATACTCAAAAGTTGTCCAACTGCGTTTGTATTAATTGAGGGTTTGAATAATTGGTTAAGCTCCCATGTTCGAAACCATAAAAAAGACACTGGGTTTATTATCTGGACAGGAGAGGCGTACCTTTGGGAAGCTCGTTGTGCTTCTGGCATTTCTAGCGGTCCTTGACGTAGCAGGTGTCTCATCCTTACTACCTTTTCTAGCACTAGTTTCCGATAGCGGCGGAGATGTTAATCGGAACTCGCTTCTTGACTGGCTGTACAACCTCTGTGGCGCTAGCGATAGAGCCGCGTTTGTTCTTGGTATGCAGTACATGGTCGCTGTGGCTCTAACAGTGTCTTTGGCGGCCAGGGCTCTTGCTACATACCTACAACTTCGCTTTTCGCTGAGGCTCGAGTATCAAATAGGCGAACGACTGCTCCAAGGCGTGCTGCGGCGTCCATATATTTGGTTTGTAAAAAACAATCCAGCAGAAATGGAGCGTCTGATCTTGTTGGAGGTCAACCAAATAATCGGCGGGGCTGTTATGCCCATCTTCGCGGTTTTTACTAATGCTGCGGTAGTTGTATGCTTTCTCGGAGTCCTTCTGATAGCCAACTTTCAGCTAGCTTTGATCATTGGGTCTGTGCTTGGAATAATCTATCTAGTGATTTACTGGTTCTCTAATCGCAGGCTAGCAAAAATCGGCCCGGCACGTTTGGCTGAAAATACACGCCGATTCGATGTCGTCCGAGATGCATCCAGTGCAATGCGGGAAATAAAATTAAATGGAATCGAGCGAGCTTACCTGGCTGAGTTTAAAGGGCCAGGGCGATTGTATGCTGAATATCAAACGCAAGCGGGTTTCCTTGCGCAAATGCCAAGGTATGCTATTGAGTTTTTTGCTTTTTTTGGTTTATTGTTGGTTCTTATATATCTGGGCCACAAAGGGGAGAAGTTCGGCGCAATAATTCCAACACTTTCGCTATACGCCCTAAGCGGCTATCGCTTAATGCCTGCCTTTCAGCAAATATATGCTGGAATCACGTCAATAAAGTTTATTGCTGCAACTGTCGCGGATGTGTATGAGCGGCAGTTTGAATTCCAAAGCGATGCTATCCCTCTGGAACCCGAGAGGGATATTGAGTTTCATCGGAAAATACAACTCACAGCGGTGTCATTCAAATACCCAGAATCTCAGTATTTTTCGATCAATACGGTGAGCCTGAGTATAGCCAGAAATACGTCTGTTGCTTTTGTCGGCGCAAGCGGGAGTGGCAAGTCGACTTTGTTGGACATAATTAGTGGATTGATTACTCCTTCAGAAGGAATGATCAGTGTTGATGAAAATATTCTTGCGCCGAAGCATGCCAGACGTTGGCAAAAAAGGATCGGATACGTATCGCAAACCGTGCATTTGATCGATGGAACTCTGGGCGATAATATTGCCTTGGGGAGTTCCTCAGACGAAATTGATTGGACTCATCTATACGCCTGCGCAAAAAAGGCTGCAATCCACGACTTTATAATCAATAAATTGGATGCAGGCTATCAGACAAAAGTTGGACCAAACGGGATCGGAATATCAGGCGGACAGCGACAACGAATTGGGATTGCCCGGGCCCTTTACAAAAAGCCAGATATATTGTTGTTGGATGAAGTAACAAGCGCACTTGACACCCAGGCTGAGTCTCTTGTTCTAAATACTCTGGAGAAGCTGCGCGGATCAATAACCATTATTGCAGTAACTCACAACATGGGGTTGCTCGGTGTTTTTGATGAGGTTTACGAAATGTCCAATGGTAAATTGGTGGGATCAACCAAAACGCCAAGTTGTGCGGAGAGTCTCTGATTGTTAGGGGATTTTCTTTGGGTAGATATAGATATGACTTTCTATTAAGCCCAGGCGCGCGCTCGGGAGCTAAGAGAAAACGGTTTTCGAGAATGGTCGCTTAGTCTAGACGTATCAATGCTAAACACAAAAGAAATAGAGGCCCTTAGGGCTAAACAATTAGGTCTGCTTGCTGAAGTGGACCGGATTTGCAAAAAACATAAAATTCAGTATTGGGTGGATTTCGGGACCCTGCTGGGTGCTGTTAGGAATGGACGATTTATTCCATGGGATGACGATATAGATATATCGATGCTAGCGGTTGACTATGAACGGTTTATCTCGGTGGCGCAAAAAGAAGTGTTGCCTGGATTTTTTTTGCAGACTGAAAAAACAGACGTGGGTTATTTCCAATGCTTTGCAAAATTGAGGGATAGTAACTCTACTTTTATTGAGCATCACGAAACCGGGAACGAGCCATACAACCAGGGGATTTTCATTGATATTTTTCCCGCATACCATTATCCGGCAATGCCAAAATTATTGAGGATGGTAATGCAAAGGGCGACTGTCCGCGCAAGATCTGCGACGGTGGCATATCCAAAATCATTTTTGCGCAGAGCCATTTATACGGGCTTTTCATGGTTTTGGCGATTTATGGCGATATTTCCAAAAGTGGCATTTGGACAGATTCCCGAAGATAATGGGTACATGTACGCAACTGAGTTGACGGCTTTGTTTCCATTGAGTGAGATTGTGTTCGAAGGCGTATTGGTCCCTTGTCCGAATAATCCACATATTCACCTTAGGAATATGTACGGAAAATCCTATATGATGCCCCCGCCCGAGAGTAAACGCGTTCCTCATGCGCGTTTAATTCTCCCAACGACACCGTATTTAATTTGGCGGTCAACAAAGCAGCATAGGTGGGCTAATGAATATTAATGAATGTGATCTCTCGGGAGAACTCGCTCCGGTTGCGGTTTTTGTATATAACAGAATCAAGAATACAAAGGAAGTCCTTGATGCGTTAAAGCGAAATGAACTGGCCGAGCGAACCGACGTCTATATTTTCTCAGATGCTCCTAAGTACAGGCATCATCAGGAAGATGTTATGCGAGTGCGCGCATACGTCCGCAACTTGTCCGGATTTCGGTCTGTCAAGGTAGTTGAACGTCAAACGAATTATTATATTGAGAAAAATGTAATTGATGGCATATCGTACGTACTCAATCGGCACGATCGGGTGATTGTACTAGAAGACGATGGAGTGAGTGATCGGCGCTTTCTGCGGTACGCCAATGCGGCATTGATTAAATATGCAGAACAAATGAAAGTGATGCATATAGCGGCATTCACCTTCATCAATCCTCCAAAAAGTCCAAATCTAGCATTTTTCTGGCGCTATTGTGAAAACGGGGGGGGGGGCTGGGCAACATGGCGTAATCGGTGGGAAAAATTCCAATACTTTCCAACTGAGGCTGATGCTAATTCGGTAATTAGTGCCGAAGATAGGAACTACATTCAATTTCATTCGTCGATTGATTTCCTCGCTACATTAAAACTCAGGCCCGTGCCTTGGGATATATGTTGGTATATTGCAGTAGCGCGAAATCGAGGACTAGCCTTGCAATCGCCGATTCCGTTGGTCAGGAACAACGGCCTATACAATGGCACGCATTTCGGATTGATTAATAGGTTTCTTGGAAAAAGTCCGTTCGAAACACGCTTTAGGCCAGATGTTTCTATAGAGTTACCAGAGCTTATTGAGGAAGACTCGACGGCCCTAAGTAGCATAGCGAATTTTTATGCCTCTATCAAATTGAATAAGCGCGCTAAATTATGGAATTGCTTTGTAAGAGTGCTTGTGTTGCTTCGCGTAACTAAGGCTCTGAAGAAAATTTATCACCGTCTGGAAGTTTAAAATGCTGCAATCTATCGCCTCATTGGCGCGAACGGTGATCGGACCCAGTAGGGTCGCGCGAATTGGGAGAATCCTGAAACGCTACGTGTTACGTCCCCGATTGCTCTACCTGCTAGCTGGGTCGACCACTCCAGTCAGTAATTGGCACGGATTTGATAGGGGAACTCCCATTGACCGATTCTACATCGATAGTTTCCTAACTATATATCGTTCCGATATTCGTGGACGGTGTCTTGAGTTTTTGAATGCCAACTACTGCACCAGACTTGCACCACCCGATGCGAAGATAGATGTGATTGATATAGATCGTGCTAATCCAAATGCAAATATTTATGACGATTTGAGGAACGCAAAATCTATTGAAGCGAATACTTATGACTTCATTTTGCTAACACAGGTGCTGCAATTTATTGATGATCTCGATTCTGCGATTTCTGAGTGCAAAAGAATTCTGAAACCAGGCGGTGTCGCGTTAGTTACGCTACCTTCGCTGAGTCGAATTGATCCAATTTCAGGCGGGACCGGCGATTTCTGGAGGTTCACTGTGGCGTCAGCAAAATATCTATTTTCTAGACATTTCCCTGCCGAGTGTATTCAGGTACGGTCCGAGGGCAACATTTACGGCGCTATGTCTTTTTTGGCAGGGTTTTCAGTCGAAGATGTCAGTCTAAGGAAACTTGCTGTAGCGGATCCGAACTTCCCCACGCTTATTACCGTCAGAGTAGTAAAGCCCTTATGAATTCTCTATGTAATTTATTCAAGGTGTCGATTTTTCCGCATCGACTTAAAAAGCTAGGGGTTAAATGTTTTTATTTGGTAATAGAGGGCGTGACTAGTTCAAAAACTGCGCTGACTCTTCTGACTCGTCCATGCATGCGGGTGGTTACATATCATCGGATAGCAAAAGTAAAGAAAGATCCTGAACACCTATGCGTTGCGCCAGAGGTTTTTGAGCAACATTTAAATTTTTATAAAAGACACTTTGAGGTTATTTCTGCACAGGACATGTATCGGAGAATCTGTGCTAGGAAAGTTAGAGGCCGTGAGCTTATAATAACTTTGGATGATGGCTATAAGGACAATCTCGTCAATGGATTAGCGCTACTAGAAAAGTACCAGTGCCCCGCATCAATATTTATATCTACAGGATTCATCGGTTCAACATCTGATTTCTTTTGGGATAAGGGCTATCTGATGGGTGATAGGGCTGCATTCCTATCGGAGGACGATATTAAACTGCTTGGTAGGCATCCACTTATCGAAATTGGTGCGCATACAGTTAATCATGCACGCATGTCCGACCTGTCAGAACAAATGAAACTGGTTGAGGTAAGTGAGAGTATGAAGCAGCTGCAGTCCCTAATCGAGAGACAGGTGACGGGTTTTGCGTACCCGTTCGGGCGCACCCTAGATTTTGATAAAAAATCGATTGCGTCTGTCCGGGCCTGTGGGATGAGGTATGCCTTCAGCAATATGCCGGGACTTGTAACTGAGTCTTCGAATATATTTTCGCTGCCTCGAATAAACGTGAGGGAGTGGTCTATCTCAAGGCTTGCAAAAGAGCTGCGCTTGGGTAATAACGCTAGTAAATGAAGTAGGATGCCAAGAATGTTGAGCGTCATTATTCCGTGTTTCAATTCAGAAAAAACAGTTCGAGAGTCTGTCGCCTCCTGTTACCAACAAGGGCTTCCCGAGAATACATTTGAAATCGTATTGATAGATGACGGATCGACAGACGGAACTAGGGCCTGCTTGCTTCAAATTTCCGAAAAGTACAGCAACATCCGGGTGCTTCTGTGCGATGAAAACCGTGGCGGTGCAGTGGCTAGAAATATGGCTATTGAGGCTGCGGTTGGAAATTTCATCATCTGCGTGGATAGTGATGATGTACTAGGCCCCAATGTGATACCGAAAATGCTTGATTTCGCCAAGACGGCCAATCTAGACGGGGTATTGTTTGAGCAAACTCGGTTTTTTTCCGATGATCTGTCCAAATACGAGGTGGTGCAGAATAGTCCGAGCGCTGAAATGGTTTCATTTGAGGATCTGTTTTACCCTGAATGCGGCTTTCTGACGCAAGTTAATTTCTTATATTCGAGAGAAATTTTCCTCCGAGTTGGTGGTTACTGTCCTGGAAATCCATTTGATACTCAAACATTTGGTATTAAAGCAATTTCAGACGGGGCTAAGGTTTCAGTTTGTCCCGGAACATATTATTTTCATCGACGCAGTATCAAGTCTGCAAAATCTTATTATCGACGAGAAGTTGATGGGGGAATGATTTCCATCAATGCGCTTCTAATATTGGAAGCCATTTCTAATCAATTTCATGAATATGCAGTGGCTGAGATTGTTAGGTTTGACATTTTTAAGAAAAATCAGCCAGGATTGGGTACGAGTCTATGGGATTATATTTGCAAGTTGGTACGATTGGGATTTGCTGATCCTAACGAGCGAGAATCGTCTCGTGGAGAGGTGGCGAAGGCGTTTACGGAATTGTGTGTTGCACTTGCACATGGTGCATATGAAGAAGCCCAAAAGAACCTTGATAAGTTGCTTGTTCAATTTAATGGCATTACTCCTGTTCTATTTTTCTTTCAGCTTCGGATAAATGCTGGGACTGCTTTAAAGGGAAAGGCAGGGGGTGTCTCAGGGGCTGAGATTCGTTCTGCAACTGAGTTCATTCGTGCGCTGCACATTGTGAAGACCCCGTGGGCTAGTACACAATCCAGAATTAATCGGCGTATAAAAGCGTTTGGCACGTATTCGCAGGATATATTTATGAATAAAGTTGCAAATGGTCTCTTGGGAAAAGTGATCCGACACGGAAAGTCTTTGATAATTGAGATGTTTCTTGAAAGACCTGATGGAAAAGCTTTTTCTACTGCTTATTTGAAGGCCTTGGAAATCTACCGAAAAGAGTTGTCATTAATTGACTGCGATAAATTTCTGATGCCAACATGGCGAGCGCATCTTAATGCGATACAGAACTTTTTTTCCTCAGGGTTTAATGTCAATTTTCTTAGAAATTCGATAATTAAATCCACAATGTTTGCCCATCTGAATCGGCGCGCAACTTCGTGTCAGTTGAGCCTAATCTGTGGGTATTTTGGAAAATCGGCTATGAAAAGCCTTCTTCTGGAGACGCGCGTTGGTAGGCCGATATTGAATAGTATTTTCTACAGATCCTCTGGCAATACCATTCACCATCTTTCACATTTGGCAAAATTTGGAATCGAAGGGCGTACTAATTTAGATTTTGTGAATACTGTTGTCGAGTGGGGTGGAGGATATGGCAATATGGCTAGATTGTTTAAGAAAATTCGACCTGGTTGCACATACGTGATTGTTGATTTACCGGTTTTTTCTTGTATCCAGTATTGTTATCTGGCCGCTAGTTTAGGGGTAGGGCGCGTAAATATCATGTCTCGTGAATGCGAATTGAAACCTGGTCTAGTTAATCTGGTGCCACTTGACGAGAGCTTAGTTCGGAAAATTCAAAGCGAGATACTGAATGTCGATCTTTTTGTTAGTACGTGGGCTTTGTCTGAAAGCAACTTGTACGCGCAAGAACTCGCACGTAGTTTAGATTACTTTAACGCGCGGCATCTTTTGTTGGCTTTTCAGAGTAACAGCGCTGAGTTTCCTGTTGCTTCTCAGGTAACAAGAATCTCGTCGTCTTTCGAAGTGCACTATCTTGAAGAAATTCAATACATGCTAGGAAACTACTATTTGTTTGCGAAAAATTTAACATCAATGACTTAACCGTGCGACAATTTAGCCATGCAATGGACTCAGCGTAGAGTCAAGCTGATAATGGTCTATCCAAAACGCCATTGCTTTGTAAGGTAATTAATGGGTTTGTCATCTTCTATTCCGATTCTTGTTATTTTTTTTAACCGTCCAGATTCACTTGGTCGTGTATTGCGGGCCTTGCAGAAAGTCCGGCCAAAGCGTCTTTTCTTTGCAGTTGATGGTCCCCGTGTCGGTAATAACAAGGATGCGGTTGCTATCAAGGAGTGCATAGATACTGTTCAGCAGATCGTTCACTGGACCAAAGAAATACAATTTCTTCAAAGCGAAGTGAATTTGGGGTGTGATGAATGGATTCCTCAGGCGATTAGTTGGTTTTTTTTGCATGTGCAGTCAGGGATCATTCTCGAAGACGACTGTTTGGTTGATGAGGGTTTTTTCCAGTTCGCCGGAGAGATGCTAACACGGTATGAAGATATTAGCCGTGTTATGAATATATCCGCAGCGAATTTCAATAAGCAAGCATGGGGTGAGGGAGATTATTATTTTTCTAGATATCCTGCTAATTGGGGTTGGGCTACTTGGAAGCGCGCTTGGGCATCTTATGAGCACGATGTTTCTAAGTTTTCAGCTGACTTTTTGTCAATGCAACGGCTTTCTGTTTTGCTCAAAGACCAACGTCAGGCTAAATTTTGGATAAGGTTTGCCTCCAAGCTTAGAGATGGATCGGCGACTTTCTGGGATGCAAAATGGTTTCTTTCCATTTTGCGTAATGATGGTGTTTCTATAACTCCGAATTTCAATCTGGTTTCAAATATAGGTTATGGCGATGGCGCTACTCACACTCACTTAAAAACGCCAGATATGGAAATGGAGATTGTTACAGCCAAGCTAGATGGGTTTGCTCCCCCCGCTTTGCTTGAACCAAATTCAAGGGCTGACATAGAGCTTTTTGATATGAGATATAAGCCGACTATTCTAGGCCGGCTGCTCGCAATGCATGGTCGGCTTGTTCGTTTGATTCGATGAAGATATTATCAATTAACGCCAGTAATCAAAATATTGGTGGGGCGGCAAGAATTGCTGTCGACCTCCATTCTATGTATTCTGAGAAGTGCTCCGGATCTAGTATGCTGGTCGGAAAGATGACATTGTCCACCGCATCAACTCGGCAACTTCCCCGGTCATTATTTCGTCGGGGATTCGCTAAGCTATTGGCGAACGATTTTTCTTTTTATGGATCCTCCGATGTGCTGCACACCGAGGAGTTCCGTCAGGCGGAAATTGTTCATTGCCATAACCTAAATGGTTGGTACTTCAACCTTAATCAGCTTGTCGCCATGGCTAGAATTAAGCCTGTGGTCTGGACGCTTCACGATATGTGGGCTATGACTCCCCATTCAGGACACACCGATTCATCTGATATCAGATTTGGAATGCTGAAGTGTTCTGATCATAGCCTCTATCCTACAACTCTTTGGAATAATGATTTGCTTCTTGCATATCTAAAGAGCAAAATATTGCGGTCTGCGAATGTTACTTTGGTTTATCCTTGCCAGTGGCTCAGAGACAAAGCGCGTGACACTGTGCTGGGTGATAAGCACAGTGTAGTTATCAATAACGGTATTAAAACTCAAATTTTTGCAATCCAAGATGTTGTCTCATCGGCGGAGATGCGTGCGGTTCGGGCGCTTAGAAAGGTGCTCATGGTAGCTGCTGATCCATTAAATAATGTATATAAAGGATTTTCTTATTTCCAAAAGGTTGCTGGTATGTTGAAGGATAAGAAAATCAAGTTTTTAGCACTTGGTGGTGCTAGGCAAGAACTGGTAAAGAATGTTGAGATAATTCCTGCGACCGGAGACAGGCTAGTCATTGCAAAGCATCTCTTCGATGCGGATGTTCTTGTCCTACCATCCAAGCACGAGGTATTTCCACTTGTGGTTTTAGAAGCACTTGCGGCCGGAATCCCGGTGGTAGCGTTTGATGTGGGGGGGGTTCGCGAAGTCATCGATGGTTTGCCAGGGTGTAAAGTAGTTCCTCAGGGTGATGTTTCTGCTCTTTCGGAGGCAATCCTAGCGGTGTTGAGGGATGTAGGCTCAGCGCAGGTAGTTCAGGCTGCAGATCGTTCTGCAGCAGTGACTGAAAGGTATTCGCTTCAAACAATGTATTCAGGCTATATTCAACTATTCTCCAGCTTGCTTGGGAGTAGGATTTGATTATTTCAAGGCTTCAAGGTGGTCTTGGGAATCAGCTTTTTCAGTACGCTGCAGGCTTTGCACTTGCAAGTAAAAATGGAGACCAACTCAAGATTGATCTGTCCGCGTTCGATTATCAGCGTCGTAGCCGCGATACAATCAGGGAGCCAGATATCCTGCAGTTTTCAGTGACTGCGGCATTCGCGAGTCCGGCGGAGGCTGATGCGCAGAGGAATCCCCTAGGAATTTTATCGCGTGGCGAGAGGTTCGTGCGCCAGCGGATCTTTAAGCGATATTACTCCGACTGGCATTCGGAAATTCTGTCCCTCAAGGGAAATGTCTATTTGGAGGGTTATTTCCAGTGCGAAAACTATTTCAGTGATTGCTTAAATCCACTGCTGCGCGAGTTTACCCTGCGCCCTGGTCTGGCAGCAGAGGTCGAGCCGCTGGGCCGGAGCATCGACGCGCTGCGTAACCCGGTGTCGCTCCATGTGAGACGGGGAGATTATGTGTCAGATGCTAGGATTAGCGCGCTGCACAATATCTGCACCGCTGATTATTATCAGAGGGCGCTGGCCGAGATAAAGGGGCGTCTAGGCGAGTGTGATCTTGTGATCTTTTCCGACGAGGTGGCTTGGGTACGTGAAAACCTCGCGCTGGGGGAAAACACACTTTATGTTTCTGGGGAGCGGACGCCTACCGGAAAAAGTCTCTCCGCCCCCCAGGAGCTATTTTTGATGTCGCGCTGTAGGCATCACATCATTTCCAATAGCACATTCAGTTGGTGGGGCGCCTACCTGAACCGTCGGACCGATAAGATCGTAGTGGCGCCTGGGCTTTGGAATCGAAGCAAAATTGATAGCCATAAGAACATATTGCCTCCATCCTGGTTGCGGTTAGCAGTGTCTTGATTCTCACATAATGCAACGTATGCGAATCGCGCCCATAAGTGTCATCATCCCATGCTACTGCTGTTCGCAGGTGTTGCCCCGCGCAGTTAACTCGGTATTACGTCAATCCCTGCTGCCTGCAGAAATCATTTTGGTGGACGATGCGAGCACTGATCAGGGGGATACAAAGCGCTGCATCGAGGAAATCGTGTCTAGCCACTTAACCAGCCGTGGCGATGTGCGAATTCGATCACATTACTTGGAAAATAATCAGGGACCGGGCGGGGCGAGAAACGCGGCTTGGGATATTGCTTCCGAGCGCTATGTCGCTTTTCTCGATGCCGACGATTCTTGGGCGCCGAAAAAGTTGGAGATTCAATACGACTGGATGCTCAATCACCCTGAGTTCACCCTCTCAAGCCATGAAAGTCAACACATTGACGATGCCGGGCGGCCGTTATGCCATTGTCCAATTAGTCATGTTGAGATTCATGGGCTTTTCCTGGTTTTTAAAAATGTCATCCCAACGCGGTCAGTAATGCTCGTTAATCGGCCTGAATTCAGGTTCCCACCGGCAATGCGTTACGCTGAGGATTATTGGCTTTGGTTGAATATGGCGATGCGTGGCATCCGTATGGCTAAAATCAATGTGCCATTGGCTTTCATGTACAAGTCCGATTTTGGTGAGGGTGGCCTTTCTTGTAACCTGCGTGCCATGCATTCAGGAGTTTTGAAATGTTACTTAGACCTTCGGCATCAGCGCTTGATTGGACCAGTTACCTATTGGTTTGGTTGTATTTTGGAGAGGATTAAATATCTAAAGCGAGTTATCATTTCAAGGGCAAGGCTTGGCAGGTTATTGACGGGCGATCAATGAAAATCTACGGCGCATGAATTGGAAAATCAGAAAAAACTATTTAATTTATTTTGCCTTTGTTCCGGTGGGAATAGATATTTTACTAAATTATTTTCATAATGCTACCTTCAGGTATTTTCAAAAGCCATTGGTCGCGTCGATATATGCTGCTGTATTTGTGTTGTTGGCGGTTTATGCATTTACAAAAAAGGATAACCGCGAATCCAATGTAAATATTAAGATTAAGCTTTGGTTTGGAGGAGTGATTGCATTGCCTCTGTTTTTAATTCCGGAAATAACGGTGGCAACTGTCGGTTATTACAGCATCCCTCTCATTCTG
>SXGU01338621.1_pt1 | contig 12888 bp, 11 predicted proteins | sample 3174531 | NCBI WGS metagenome assembly SXGU01 (sample SAMN11356863, study PRJNA531348) | freshwater metagenome | isolation source: freshwater sample F1-140 | place: China: Fuxian Lake, Yuxi | collected 2017-12-25 | reverse complement strand
AGCCGCGATGCCCGCGGTGTAGTCAGCGTGGTGTTGAACCGCGCGGAGGTGAACAACGCCTACAACAGCGCGATGATCGACGCGCTGCTCACGGCCTGCGCCAGCGTGCGTGCCGACCCATCGGTACGGGTGGTGGTGCTCTCCGGGCGTGGCCGCCACTTTCAGGCGGGCGCCGATTTGAGCTGGCTCAACGCGGTGCGGCCGCTGGGTGCAGCTGCCAATCTGGATGCGTCGGAGCGTACCGCCCGCGCGGTGTGGGAGCTCAATACGCTGCCGGTGCCCACCGTGGCGCTGGTGCAAGGTGGCTGCTTTGGTGGCGGCACCGGCATTGCCGCCGCGTGCGATGTGGTCATCGCCGCCGAGAATGCACAGTTTGCGATTTCCGAAACACGCTGGGGCATGAGCCCGGTGATCATCCTGCCGCAGTTGGCGGATGCGATTGGCGTGCGGCATTTGCGGCGCTACGGCCAAACTGGTGAACGCTTCGGCGCTGTCGAAGCCAGGCGCATCGGCTTGGTGCATGAGGTTGTGCCCTTAGACGGGCTGGATGCCGCTGGTGAAAAAGTGGTCGATGCGCTGCTGCACAATGCCCCCGGCGCCAACGCCGCCACCAAGGCGGCCACCCTGCGCCATGCCTGGACGGACACCCAGAACGCGCATTTCGAAGCCATTGTGGCTGCCCACGCCGCCGGCCGGCAGTCAGCAGAAGCGGCAGAAGGCATGGCGTCGTTCCACGAAAAGCGCGAGGCCGCCTGGTATCCCGGCGTTCCGGGAAAGGACTGACCGTGGCGCGGTGCCCACGGCGAGGGGTTTTGGCGCGGGTTTTCCTGTGCCGAGTGATTTGGCCTAAGAATGGCTCCAGGAGCCATTCTTATGACTTTTGCCCTATGCTGACGTCATGACAAATCCCCTGCTGGCGTGAACGCGGAAAAAGCGTTACGCTTGTCACCGGTTTGTCACAAGTTGCCTCTGGCCAAGTCATCTCTCGATGCTGTCCCACAACCCGTCCCCCACTTGCCGCGCCACGAGCGTGACCGACCGCCGTCGGCCTGATTCGGATCGCCGGCAGGCGCGCGGGGTCTGGGCGCAGGAGAACCAGGATCGGCGCGAGCGCGGCCCGGATCGCCGCAAAGCCTTCGCGTAGGCGCACGCCATCACCGAGCTTGCGCGCATTGAGGGCGAGAGCGCCGAGGTCGAGGCGGCTTGGCATGTCGCTGACGTGGCCTGGCACCGGGCGCTGGCGGAGTACGAGGTCGCCGAAGCGGACTGGAGCGAGGCGCGCGCGGCGCGCAGCAAGTCACGGGCCGCGCTGTCAAGGTGGCGGAGATCGAGGTGGCCATCGATATCGCCAGCCTCACCGGCAATGTGATCACAATACGCAAGATCGGCGTGGCCGCCCCTGACATCATCTATGAAAAGGGCGACGCGATGACCAACTTCGATGCGATCCAGAAGAACATCGCCGACTATCTTGGCCCCGCCGACAAGGCCAAGGACAAGGAGAAGGGCGGCAAGAAGCTGATCGTCGAAGAGCTGGTCATCGCCAACCCCAAGGCACAGGCGAGCGCCGCCTTCATGAACGGCAAGACCGTCGAAGTGAAGCTCTCAACGATTTCCCTGCGCAACCTGGGCAAGGCCAAGGGTGGCGTGACGCCGGGCGAACTGGGTCAGGAGATTGCCGGTGCGATCAAGGCGCGCCTTACCGCCGGCATCAGCTTTGACGGCCTGATGAAGTCCATGGGCGGCGTGCTCGACAAGGCCGGTGGTGCGGTGAAAGGGCTGTTTGGCAACTAAGGACGGAACAGAGCAGCGGCAACCCCGCGTCATTGCACCTTGATGCCGCGTTCGCGGATCAGCCGCCCCCACTTCTGCATTTCGCTTTCAATAGTGCGCTCCATGACTTGAGGGGTGGAGGCCACCGGCGACATGCCCTGCACGTACAGGCGGGCCTTGAGGTCGGTCGATTCGGCCGCCTTTCTGGTCTCGCGATAGATCGCATCGATTACAGCCGGCGGCGTGCCGCGCGGCGCGACGATGCCGAACCAGCCGGAGGCCTCGAAGCCCGGGAGCGTACGCGCGATCGGTGGCACATCCGGCAGCAGCGGCGAGGCTTCGCGTCCGGTGACGCCGAGTGCACGCAGGCGTCCTCCGTTCACGTGGCTGATCGCGGCGGCGAAGTTGCCCACTGAAAACTGCGTCTCGGCGCCGATCAGGGAAGTCAAGGCGGGAACCTCCCCTTTGTAGGGAACGCCGAGAACATCGATACCGGCGGCGCTGAGAAAGCTTTCGGCGACCAGTTGGACCTGCGCACCAACCCCGGCATGGCCATGCGTGAGCTTGCCGGGCTGGGCCTTCGCAGCAGCGATCAGGTCGGCCAGTTGCCGGTAAGGCGAGTTCGCCGGCACCACCAGGAGCATCGGGCCGGAGGCGACCATGGTTACGGCTGCAAGATCCTTGAGGGTGTCATAGCCTGCATTCGGATACAGGATAGGATTGGCGGTGAGCACGCCGGAGGGCGCAAACAACAGGTTGTAGCCATCTGGCGCTGCGCGCGCGACGCGCGCGGCACCGACGCTGCCGGCGGCACCGGGAACGTTGTCGACGACGACCGCCTGTTTCCAGGCAACCGACAGTTTTTCGGCCAGGAGGCGCGCCGAGATGTCGGTGCCACCGCCCGGCGGAAACGGCACCACCAGACGCACCGTACGGTCCGGCCACGTCTGGGCGAACGCGGAAGCTGCGGTACACCCGAGCAGCAGGGCACAAAGCAAATTTTTCATCATGAGAGCCGACTCCCTGTTTGTGGATTGACGTGCATGGCATAGCATGGCGGGCTGCGTTCGTCCGCGCTGCGACCGAGGGGGTCCCAGGCCGCAACGCCACGCCATTGCGCTTCGGCGTCGGACTGCGCTGCGCGTTGAAGGTTAGCAATATCCATACCGAGAACTCGTCCGTCTTCAACGCAGCGCCGACCGGCGACAAAGACGTGGCGGACGTCCTCGCCAACGGCACAGTCGACCAGGGTTCGGACCGGATCGCGGATCGGGCCGTGACGCAGGCTGCCGCTACCCTTGAGGTCGACGATGGTCAGATCGGCCTGCGCACCTTTTTCGAGGCGCCCGAGGTCCGGGCGCCCCAGCCAGTCGGCCGGTACCGTGGTGACGGCGTCGAAGAGTTGGTCTGCGGGCGCAACGGTGTAGTCGTGCGCCACGGTCTTGGCCATGCTGGCCGCCGAGCGCATCTGCTCGAAGATGTCCCGTGGATACGTGTCGCTGCCGATGGCGATCGGCACACCGGCCGCGCGGTAGCTGCCCCAGTGATCGAGCACCCGGCCACGGCGCGCCAGGTTCACCGGGCAATGCGAGACGGTTGCGCCGCTTGCCGCCACCCGGTCGAGGTCGCGCCCGCCGGCGTGGTGCATGCGCCCCGCACCAGCCAGGTAGTTGGCGTGCCCCAAAAGAGTGCGCGGTCCGAGTAGGCCGGTGTCGGCGAGCAGTTCGATCGGTGTGCGTCCGTGCTCGGCGAGGACCTCGTAGAATTCCCAGGGGTTGTAGGCGGCATGGATGGCCACGCGCAGATTGCGCTCCTGCGAGAGCCGCGCCGCTTCGCGCAGCAGCTCCGGGGTGCAGGTATCGACGTCGCGCGGCACGAGGAGCGGCGCAAGCCGCGCGCGCCCCGCGAGCGAGCTGGCGAATTCGAGGGCATGCGCAAGTTCGCCGCGGCCAGCATCGGGCAGAGCGCGACGGCGACGACGGCCTTCGGCGTCTGCAAACCAGGTATAGGATTCGAAGCCGGCGCCGAGCCAGGCGCGCATTCCTGCCCGCTCGACCGCTTCCGCAATGGCGCTCTGGACTCCGGCGTTGCTGCCGAACTCGGCGAATGCGGTGACGCCGTTGCGCAGGAGTTCGGCGACGGTGTAGGCCGCCTGCAAGGGTGCGTTGCCGCCTGCGGAGCGCGCATCGCCACCGCCCGGCTGGGGCTTGCGCAGAGCGATCTCGAGAAACGGCTGGCCAAGCAGTTCGGGACGCCCGGTGTCGGAGAGCAGGCGATGCAGGGCCCGATGTCCCGCATGCACGTGGGTGTCGATGAAGCCCGGACAGACGATGCAGCCGGGCGCTTCTAGGCGTGCGTCGATTTCGCCCTGCCAGCCGAAGCCGACGTGAACGACGCGACCGTCTTCGAAGACAAGATCGCCGTCGACGAAGACCTCGTGGCGACCGTCACGGTGACCGACTATCCAGTCGGCGTGGATCAGCGTGCGCATCCCTATTGCTTTGCGAATCGTTGGAACCGGCGCCGTCCGGGCTGCTCTTGGTCAGCTGCGACCAAATCAGTTGGCGAGGTATTTGGCGATTCTCTGCATGCCCGCGTTGGCGCAGGCGGTGTCCTTGTCGCCGCCGGGCGCGCCTGAAATGCCGATGGCACCCACCAGATCCTTGCCGGCAAAGACCGGCAAGCCGCCGTCGAGCGGGCTGATGTTGTCGAGCAGCATGAAACCGGAAAGGCCGGGTTGAGCGCGCTTGGCCATTTCGACGGTTGGCGTGCGGGTCGTGAAGGCGGTGTAGGCCTTGCGGCAGCTATTTTCCACCGTGTGTGGATTGACGCCATCATCCGAAAGCACCACGGAAGTTCTGGCCTGGTGGTTGAGCACCGTAATGGTGACCTTATAGCCGTCGGCGCGGCATTTCTCCAGGCTGGCCTGGGCCAGTTCCAGGGCGGCATTCATGGCCAGGCCACGCTGGGTGATGATGCCTTGTGCGGTGGCGGCACCGGCGGCCAGCAGTGCGGCTACCACTGTGGGGATCAGGACGAGGGTCTTGGTTTTCATGGTTTGTCTCCGGTAGTGGGTACATCGGGTACTTCGGGTACGACGGTTCAATTCCGGCTCGGGAGGCCGCAGACCAGGGTGAAACAGGGATGCAGTGCGTTTACTCCAAAGGTGAACGATGTTCGGATCAACTCCAGCTGGCTGCCACGCCGGGTGGCGGCGAGAACGGCAAATCGCCGCGTTTCCACGCGAAATCCCAGCCGCCGGCTGCGGCCAGCACTTCGGCCTGGCGTTTTTTGGCGCGTGCATCCACTTCGGCCGGGTCAAGACGTGCCAGCAAGGCCGCTTCCATGCGTTTGACTACGGGTGCATAAGCCGGGTCGGCAATGACGTCGCGCAGTTCTTCCGGGTCGTTCTGCCGGTCGAACAATTGGGATGGATAGGTGATGCAGCGCACATACTTGTAACGCGCATCCTGCAGCATGAAGATGGCCTCGTGCGATCCGGCGGCGTGGTATTCGGACAAGACCATGCGATCCGTGCTGGGTGCGTTGGCCAGCTCAAACAAGGATTGCCCGGAAGAGGGCGCAGGTGCAGCACCGACGGCATCCAGTGCGGTGGCGAACACGTCTACCAGATTGGTCGGTGTGGTCACCACTTTCCCGGCCGGCACCTCGGCACCGGCGAGAATCATCGGCACGCCGACACTCTCTTCATACATGGTGCTCTTGCCCCACAGCCCGCGTGCGCCGTTGTTGTCGCCATGGTCGGTGGTATAGAGCACGCGGGTATTGGCAGCCAATCCGGTTTCTTCCAGGGCAGCCATCACCTTGCCCACTTGCTCGTCCATGAAACTGACCAAGCCGAAATAGCCGGCCAGCGCGCGGCGTACATCCGCTTCGCCTTTCATGTGGCCGTCGTAGTTCATGGTGCTGCTGTAGTCGATGAGATGCTGATGGCGCGGGCGTTCGGCCTGCGCATACTGTTTGGGCATTGGCAACTGCATGTTGGCGTAGCGGTAGTAATGCTCGGGCGGCGCGGTCAGCGGGAAGTGTGGCGCCACCATCGAGACGAACAGCACCCAGGGCTTGTCCTGATACTTGGGCGCTTCTTCGCGCAGCCAGATTTGCGCCTGAGCGGCGATGTTGCGGTCGTAGCGTGTGTAGTCCGATTCTCCTGGCCCCGCCTGGGCAATCATTTTCTTGGCGCCGCCCCGCACCGGCGCATCGGGCCCGCGCCGGAGTGAAATCAGATCACCCAACCCATCGACGATGTGCATCGGGATGATCTCTTCCGAGAAGCCGTGGTCATCGCCCTCGTGGCCGCGAAAGTGCAGCTTGCCGATCGAGACCACGCGATGGCCCTGCGAGCGCAGCAGGTGATGCCAGCTGGGCACGCGGCCTTCATAGGCATCGGCGTTATCCCAATAGCCGATCTCGTGGTTGTAGCGCCCGGTGGTGAGGGACGCGCGCGCGGGAACGCAGATCGGGCACGGCGTGGAGCCTTGGGTAAAGCGCGTGCCACGTGCCGCAAGGGCATCCAGGTTGGGGGTGGAGATGAACGGGTGGCCGCCGGCGCCCAGCACCTTGGGGTTGTGTTCGTCGGAAAACAGGATCAGAAGGTTCTGTGGTTTCATGCAGCGATGAGCTAAAGGTGAGGAGGGATGCGGCCAAAGCCATGTGCTTGGAGGGCCATGCTCATCGTAATACACTTCGCGTGCAGGATTTGCCTAGACCAAAAAAAGGAGACACCATGCAACGCAGAACATTCATCGCCACCTGTGGCGCGATGGCCCTTAGCCCGGCGCTGGTGCGCGCCCAAGCCTGGCCAGCCAAATCGATCCGCTTCATCGTGCCCTACATTCCCGGCAGTGCCCCAGACGTGTTGGCGCGCACCATGAGTGAACGCCTCGGCAGTGCGCTGGGGCAATCACTGGTGATCGAGAATCGCCCGGGTGCCGGCAGCAATATCGGCAATGAAATCATCGCCAAGGCGCCCGCGGATGGCTATGCCATCGGGCTTGGCACCTCTGCGATGGTTACCAACCCATGGCTGTATCGCAAGGTTGCATATGACCCGGTTGCGGATTTCGTCGGCATCAACCTGTGCGTCGCGATGCCGCACATATTGGTGGTGGCGGCGGATTCGCCGGTGAGAACGGTGGCCGACCTGATACGCTTGTTCAAGGAAGGACCCGGTAAATACAACTACGCCTCCGGCGGCAATGGCAGTGGCGCGCACCTGGCGGCTGAGTTGTTCAAATCGATGACCAGCGTGGATGTGGTGCACGTGCCGTACAAGGGCGCACCGGAAATCATCACATCAGTGATTGGCAAGTCAGCGCAGTGCGGTTTCCCTACTTTGGCTACCGCTACGCCGCACATCAAGGGCGGGCGTTTGCGCGCACTCGGCGTTACCGGAAGCAAGCGCAATCACGCGTTCCCGGACGTGCCGCCGATTGGCGACACTGTGACCGGTTTTGACTTTGCCTCGTGGTTCGGCCTGATAGCCCCTGCCAAAACGCCGATGGAGATGGTGCGCCGGATCGACACCGAAGCGCAAAAGGCGCTGAATGATGCGGCGTTTCGGGACAAGATTCAGGCCGATGGCACCGAGGTGGTCAACATGGGCCACGCCGAGTTTGCGCCGTTCATCCGCAATGACCTTGCCAAAATGAAGCGCGTCGTCGAGTTATCCGGCGCCCGCGTCGATTGATGTTGCACGCACGCCAACCCCCGAGTTTCCAAGCCTCGTCCCTTTTCAACCGCAGAAAGCCGATTTCATGAAACTGATGTCCAGCCCCGCTTCACCCTTCGGCCGCAAGGTCACCATGACCATCGCCATCAAGAACCTGAAAGACAAGGTCGAGGTGATGCCGGTGGATGCCACCAAGGGCGATGCCAACCTCAATGCCTCCAACCCATTGGGGCGCATTCCCGCACTGATGCTGGACAACGGCGAAGCGATTCACGATAGCCACGTGATTTGCGAATACCTCGATACCGTGGGATCCGGGCCGATCCTGATTCCGCGTTCCGGCCCGGAGCGCTGGCGCACCCTGACCATGGGTTCGCTGGCAGACGGACTGATCGAGCAGGCGCTGTTGCAGGTGTACGAGGGCCGTTATCGACCGGAGAATATGCGGGTTGAATCATGGGTGGCACGGCTGCAATCGAAGATTGATCGTTCGCTTGATGTGCTGGAGGCAGCGCCTCCCGCTTGGAAAGACCATCCCGACTACGGCCACCTCACGCTGGCGGCAGCACTCGGTTACATGGATTTTCGCCACGCCGGGCGCTGGCGCGCCAACCGGTCCAACATGGTGGCGTGGCTGGATCGCTTTGCCGATGCCGTGCCTTCGTTTGGGGCTTCGAAGCCACCGGTTTGAACGAGTAGTGCCTGGAGCAAGGGTGCGCTGAAGCTCTCTCTGAAGGTATAACGAGATGCGATATCTGGTAGTGTGATATCGCCATTTCGCTTTATCGGGCTGCACCGGATAATCTGCGCTCCCACTGCGGAAGTGCCATTGCGCAAGCACCACCGAACAAGCAGCACGGAACAAACTGGCCCGGGCACCTCCGGGCAATACAAGGAGATCACGGTGACAGAAAGCGAAGGAACGATGGTGCAGTTGCAGGCTGCGGATGGATTCTGCCTGGAGGCATTCGAGGTTTCGGCGGGTGCGAACCGGCGTGGCGGCGTGGTCATCCTGCAGGAAATCTTTGGCGTGACCGACCAGTTGAAGGGGGTGGCGCGCACCTACGCGAAGCACGGGTTTGATGCGATTGTGCCGGCGCTGTTTGATCGCGCCGCGCCCGGGACCGTGGTGCCCTTTGGCGAAGCCGATCGGGGCCGCGACACCATGAACAGCCTGGACAAGGCCAAGACCCTGCTCGACATTGCCACAGCGATTGCGCATGTTGATCATGGCAAAGGTGTTTCCGTAATGGGCTATTGCTGGGGCGGCGGTCTTGCGCTGCGCTGTGCCGGCGAGTTTGGCCTCAAGGCTTCTGTGGCGTTTTATGGCACCGCACTGGTGGCACACATGACCGCCCTGGCGCAGGCGGGAAAAGCCGTCAAGTGTCCGATGCAGTTTCATTTCGGCGCGACCGACACGCACTCACCTGCCGAGGTGATTGAGGCGGTGCGTAGCGGTGTTCCCGCAGCCGACATTCATGTGTATCAGGCTGGCCATGCGTTCGCCAACGAAGCACGCGCCGCGGTGTATGTCGAAGAGGCATCCAAAGCCGCCCATGCACGTACCCTGGCCTTCTTGCAGCAGGCGCACCCCGTTTGATAAGCCTGTGCCAGCACTACCAGTGCTGGCGCGCAACCCTCCCGAAGAACATTCCCAAGGAGCATTCGATGAAGTCATCCCTCAAGCTGCAACCCCGTCGCAATTTCGTGAAAGCGCTCGCTGCCGCGCCGTTGCTGGCGGCGCTGCCGCGCGCCGCATTTGCGAATTATCCGGACCGTCCGATTCGCCTGATCGTGCCGTTCGCACCCGGTGGCAATGCCGATATTGTCGGGCGGCTGATGGCAACCGGCATGGCGCAGGCCCTGGGCCAGCCGGTGGTGGTGGATAACCGCGCCGGCGCAGGTGGTGGCGTCGGTGCTACCGCCGTTGCGCGTGCAACACCGGATGGCTACACGCTGCTCTCCGGCTCCAACGGCCCGCTGACCGTGAATCCCTTCGTGCAGTTGAACCCGGGCTACGATTCGCTCAAGGACTTTGCCCCCATTGGCTTGACCAGCATCGTGCCGCACGTGCTGGTACTCAATAACGCCGTGGCAGCGCGCACCGTGGCCGAGGCGGTCGAGTTGTCCAAACGCCAGCCACTGAATATCGCCACTTCCGGCATCGGCAGTGCCACCCACCTGACGCTGGAGCGCTTCAACGCACAGACCGGAGCGAAACTGGCGCACGTCCCTTACAAGGGCGGCGGCGCGCTGTTGCCCGACGTGATCAGCGGCAACATTCAGGGTGCGGTGACCGAGTTTTCCTCGGTGCTGCCGCTGCACCGCGCCGGCAAGCTGCGCATTGTGGCGGTAGCGTCCGCCCGGCGCAGCGAACTGGCGAACGACGTGGCAACCATGATCGAAGGGGGTGTCAAGGGTTTCACCGCGGGCAGCTACATCGGCATTCTGGCTCCGACCGGCGTTCCGGCCGACGTCATTACCCGTCTGCAAGCCGCGCTGGTGGCCACGCTGCGCCTGCCTGCCACACTGGAGCGGTTCAAGGATCTGGGTGCGGAAGTCGCCACGGCCGAGCAGATGACGGCAGCGGGCTTTGGCGCCTTCATCCGTCAGGACTACGAGAACTCGCGCGAGGCGGCGCGCATTGCAGGTTTGAAGAAAGAGTAAAGCGCGTAGTGCCGCGATGCGCCAAGGGGACGGAAGCCTATCGAATCCCTAAGCCCTGGCGCCGCTTGCCGGCGAACCGCGAAACACTTCCTCTTCCCCGTGGGCGCGCAGCAACGCCAGCAGCTGCTGACGGATGATGATGCCGGGCCGGTCACTGAGCATGTTTTCTTCCGAGCGGCGCGTGATGTCCACGGGGGCATCCGGGTCAACGACTTCGAGGATTTCCTTGTCTTCGAGGACCACGCGCAGGTCCCAGGCCTTGATCTCGGCTTCCGGGCAATTCTCTTCCGTGTCGTTGCGGTAGGCCCACTGCATCACCTGGATATGCTCGTCATCCACCGGTGTGCCCGCCGTCATGATGATGTGCTCCAGCCCGTTCGGGTAATAGAGCCCGAGGCGCCGCAGGAACGGCAGGTGGTACTGGTTGCGGAAATGGCGGCGCGTGGTCGGCTCGGTGGTGCCGGTGATGCGGTGTGACTCGGGCGGATTGTTGATCACCAGGTGCGTTTCGGCTTCGAAGCCATGGTCGGTTTCCTTGAGGCTGAAGAAGTCCGGTTTGTTGTTGCCGAACTGCCCGAAGGTGCCGCGATGCACGAAGGAGAAGTGCGCGGAGTCAAAGGAGTTCTCCATGAGCCGCAGCGCGCCGGCGTTCCAGCGCTCCCAGTATTGCGGCATGCGCCGGTAGCCGGCCGCGTCTTCCGGAATCTCGACGATTGGCTTGAGCGGATCATCAAGAGCCACCCATACATAGCCGTAGCGGGTCTGGCAGTGGTAACCCGGCACGCGCGCACTCTCGGGGATCGAGCCGGTCTCGTTTTGCGGGATGCGCACGCACTTGCCGCTGGCATCGTAGGTCCAGCCGTGATAGCCGCACACAATCCAGTCGCCATCGACAAAGCCCTTGGAGAGTTGCGCGGTGCGATGGCAGCAGCGATTCTTCACGCAGGCTGGCGAGCCGTCACTGCGTTTCCACAAGACGATGGGTTCACCCAGCAAGGTAAAGGGCTGCGGCCCCGCCTCCAATTGCGAGAGCGGCATCACCGGATACCAGAACCGGCGCAGTACAGGTTGCTTGGTAACCAGCATGGTTTCCTCCTTAAGGCATGATTTTCAGATCGCGCACAAACTGGGTGGTGAAGGCGCGGCGCCAGTCCGTGTCTGCCTTGAGCAGACCCGCACGCACCATGTAGTCGTAGGTGTTGCGCCAGCGAGCTTCAGTGATGATACCCGCACCCATGGTGGCGGCGTCACCACCGTCAAACACCTTCAGATCCTTCAAGCGGCGCAGGGCGAAATCGAGTTGCTCCTGGGTCATGTTCGGGTTGTCCTTGCGAATCAGTTCGTTCGCCGGCGCCGGATCGGCGAGGTAGGAATTCCAGCCTTCGATCGAGGCACGGACGAAGCGGGCGACTACATCCGGCTTGTCGGCAACCATCTTGTGGGTGCTGACGATGGTGGTGCCATAGGGTGGATAACCGTCATCGGCGAACAGGAAGAAGTTGGCCTTGACCCCGCGCGTCTGCGCCTGGAACGGTTCGGAAGAAGGATAGGCTTGCTGGGCGATGCCGCGGTCGGCAAAGAACGGTTGCAGATTGAAGGTGTAGGGGCGCGTCTGCTCTTCGGTGTAGTTGTATTTGGCCTTGAGCCACGGCCACCAGGTGGTGCGGCCGCTGCTGGCCACCAGAATCGTTTTCCCTTTCAGCTCACCCAGATTCCTCACATCGTCGTGTGTGAGCATGCCTTGCAGGTCTTTCTGGAATGAGGTGCCGACGGTCACCACCGGAAAACCTTTTTCGATTCCGCTGAGCGCTGCGAAATCGTAGCTCATGATGAAATCGGTCTGGCCGGCCAGCAGCAGTTGCATGTTGTTGACCTGCGGCCCGCCCATCTTGATGGTGACGTCGAGGCCGTGCTTTTTGTACAGGCCGCGTGCCACCGCCTGATAAAAGCCCCCGTGCTCCGCCTGCGCATACCAGGAGGTCATGAAAGTGACCTTGTCTTGCGCGGTAGCGGGCAGGGCAAGCATGAGGCCAAACAGGGAAGTCAAAACAGGGCGGATGAAGGCAAGCATGGCAACTCCTCGGGAGAAATGGGGTGCTTGACTCTAGCAACCCTCGTGCCAGTCTCGGATTAACGGCGCGCCATTGTGAGCTCACGTCAGGCCACCCGACCCAGAAAGTCCACAAGCAATTGAGCAGTAGGTTCCGGCTGCTCCTGCTGCACCCAGTGCCCCGCCCCTTCGAGCAGATGCGCGCCGGTAAAGCGCGTACAGGCCTTCGACTGCATCGCTTCGAAATCGCCCGGTTTCTGGTAGATCCCCCAGTCGCTCCTACCGGCGATGTAAATCGCCGGCACGTCAATCGTGCGCCCGGCCCAGAGCTGCATGTCAGCCGAAAACTCACCGCCGGTGCCGCAGCGATACCAGTTGAGCCCGCCCTGAAAACCGGTGCGTCCATACTCCCCGGCATAGACCGCCAGTTCGGCTTCAGGCAGCCACTGGCAAGCGGCAGTGGCGGCCGGCGCAGGCATCTCGGGCGCCACGGTTTCGGCCATCCCCGAGGCGGCGTCCATCACGTAGTACGTTGGCAGCTTGGCCATCTCGGATGCCGACCAGGCGGTGAGCGGGTGCGGCTGGTTTGCACTCCAGTCCGCACTTTTCATGTGGTAGTAGGCCCGCATGAACGCATGCACCCCCTGCGGGCAATGCTGCATGTTGGCGTTGGCTTCCGCGGTAGAGTAGTACCACTGGTAATGCT
>SXGU01372103.1_pt1 | contig 12891 bp, 9 predicted proteins | sample 3174531 | NCBI WGS metagenome assembly SXGU01 (sample SAMN11356863, study PRJNA531348) | freshwater metagenome | isolation source: freshwater sample F1-140 | place: China: Fuxian Lake, Yuxi | collected 2017-12-25 | reverse complement strand
TTTATATTTATAATGCTGGAGCGCCGGGTTATGAAACTAACTAAATTGCTCGGTAATTATAAACCCAAGCCCTTTTATCATGCTGGAATTTATCCAACTTCTCAAACAGCGTTACCAGTCTGCGATTCAACAGCTGGATAAGAAAAATCCGCAGCATTTTGACTATCTACAACGATTTGAGCAACTGCTTTATGCCGAAGCTTTTATTCGAAAAGGGCAATTGATCAATGATAACCCGAGCTTCCCGTTGCAAATCGCCGTGATTGGTCCAACGCAAGCCGGTAAAAGTTCGATCGTTAATCTGTTGTTGAATGACAAATCGGCGGGGGTTAGCCCTCTAGCGGGTTATACCGTGCATAGTCAGGGCTTTGGACATGGCTTGCTCAGCAGGGATTTAGAGGGTTTGCAGCATTATTTTGGCCGTTTTCAAAGCTTGGATCCTTCCATGCTAAGTCGAGACCGCTATGATTGCTATTCAATTAAGCTTAGTTCAAGCCAGTCGGATCTAATCCCCCCCTCAGTCATTTGGGATACCCCGGATTTTGATTCTATAGATGCGATCGATTACCGTGAAGGCTTGGTCAGAACGATTGCCTTGGCGGATGTGATTGTGCTGGTGGTTAGCAAGGAAAAATATGCGGATCAGTCGGTCTGGGAAGTCATGCAGACTATTGCGCCCTTTGCTCAACCCACCCTGATTTGTCTCAACAAACTGGCGGAAGATAGCGAGGCCTTGGTCAGGGATTCATTAAAACAAAAATGGGGACAGATCCGACGTGATGAAATTCCGCCTATTATTTCGATATTGTTCCAAAAATCGCCAAGTTTGCCATCATTGCCGCTAACCGCCAAAGCCTGTATGTTTGAACAGGCAAAAAGGGTAGAACGAAAAAAACATCTGTTACAGCAACAACAATTTCTCAATCGCTATTGGTCAATCTGGCTGGAACCGGTAGTTGCCGAACATCTGGCACAGCGATATTGGCAGGCCTTGGTAGATGAAACACTGCAGCAGGCTTTGGCCCAGTATCGCCGGGATTTTCTCGATCATCCTCATCATTACCATACCTTCCAGACTGCTTTGTTAAACCTGCTGAATTTACTGGAAATTCCCAGTCTGGCTAAAATTCTGGGTTCTACTCGTCGGGTCATGACTTGGCCGGTTCGAAAGCTGATGACGTTAGGGCAGGGGGGGGGTAAAACCAGTCCGGATCAAGAAATTACTTTACTGAATCAGATTGGCGAGCATGCCTTCATTCATCTGGCTGACAAACTGCTGGAAAAAACCGAGTCCGAACCGCTGCCAAACAACTGGTGGCGAGAAACGGCTGTGGCCCTAAGGCAGAAACGCAGTGGTTTATTGCAAGGTTATCAGGAAGCCGTAGGCTGCTATCACCAAAGTTTTAAACAAGATATCGATGCTGCAGCTCATCGTCTGTATCGCAAATTGGAAGAACAGCCTATGGTCTTGAATAGTTTGCGGGCCACCAGAATTTCTACGGATGCCGGTGCGATTTTGTTAGCCATTCAGGCAGGCGGTATTGGTGTGCATGATTTGGTCATTACGCCATTGATGCTGACGATAACCTCATTACTGGCCGAGAGTGCGATCGGCAGCTACATGCAGCGGGTGGAAGCGGAATTAAAGTTGCATCAGCTACAAACCGTTAAAACCCAGTTATTCCAGAATAGTTTGCGTGATCAGCTTTATCAATTGCCTATGCAAATTCATTCCCCAATCCGTTTTAATATCACCGAACAACAATGCCAGCAGGCAGAACAAGCATTGATAGAGAAAAAACATGGCTTACGATTACTCTGACATGCTGATCCGAGCTCAAGACTGGGCCAAACAAGCCGTAGCCGAAGGCTATCTGCCAACCGAAACAGCCCAAACCTTGCTGAACAGTGAGCAGCGCTCACCCGAACAGCTGTTTGCCACTTCGGCTTTGTCTCAGGCGCGACCTTTGATTGTGGCTTTTATGGGCGGCACGGGTGTTGGTAAGAGTTCGTTACTCAACCGACTTGCCGGTCAGGCGATTGCCCGGGTTGGGGTCGAGCGGCCCACCTCGCGAGAAGTGACATTGTTTTTACATCGCTCGTCAGCTATTCAGCATTTGCCACCTGGATTGCCTTTGGAAAGCATCAAAATCAGTCAGCATGACGATGATGAAAATAGCCATATGGTCTGGATCGACATGCCGGATTTCGATAGTGTGGAATTGAGTAATAAGCGTCTGGTGTTGGAATGGTTGCCGCATATCGATGTGTTGATATACGTTGTGAGTCCTGAACGCTATCGTGATAACAAGGCCTGGCAGTTGTTGTTGGAGGAAGGCGCCAGACATGCTTGGCTATTTGTCATGAATCAATGGGATAGAGGGCAGGTTGTGCAGTTTGAGGATTTCAAACGCCAACTGCAGGCTGTTGGTTTTACCGATCCGCTGATGTTTCGCACCAGTTGTAGCGAGCCGGAGGGTGATGATTTTGCTGCTTTGTTGTCCCAATTAGTGCTATTGAACGATCAGCACGGCGTTGAGCAGCTCAGTCAACGCGTCGAAGCATTACAAAAACAACAGCTCAAACAAAACCTGCAACAACTGCATGCGACAATGATGACGCAGAATTTTTCTGCATTGATCCAAACATTTGAATCATTCTGGAATCAAAAAGCTCCAGCAATTCAGACGGGCTTGGGTTGGTCGTTACAACAATTAGCCAAAAATTGGGCGTTACATCTGGGGCAAGCAAATAATACTCATTGGTGGGATGACTGGGCGCAAAGTCGTTTTGACGATGTGTTGGACGAACTTGTGCAACAGGCTCAGGAAAACAAAATTCCGGTTAGGCCGCTTAAATGCGCACTACAAAACCTTCGCAGTCAGGCCGGGAAAAAAATTGTACTGCAGACTGAGGCGCAGGGTCGGCAAGCCATGTTGAGCCCGGGGAGTGGATTGCGGCGGTTTTTTATTCGTCTAACGGCTATCGCTGAAACCCTGCTACCCATCCTGGGAATGACGATAGTGGGCTATCAGGTGTTTATGGGGTATTACCACAGTGCTGCCGATGCTACTGCCTATTTGGGCGTGGACTTTGCTGTGCACAGCTTACTGCTGATTGGCCTGAGCTGGCTGATGCCGTTTTTTTTACACAAAAAAATTCAGCCATCGCTGGAAAAAGCGGCTTTTCAAGGCTTAAACAAGGGTTTAGCCCAGAGTTTGAGTCAGATTGCGGCTGAAGTTAACGGTATTTTGGCGCAACAGCAGCAGTTACAACTGAATTTGTCACGGCAATTAACTGAACTAATCGATCAGTGTAATACGACGGAAGGCAGCACAATTGACAAACAAACCGTTCTGGGGCGTTCTTTGCTGATGAATTAAGCCCGAATCAGAAGCCAAAGTTAATTCGGGCCAGATTGTTAGGGGCTTATCGTTTCAAATAACTGGATACCAGTCCGGCAAAAGATAGTTCATTTTTTGCCAACGGCTTGATAATGGCAAAAGCATCCGACAAGATTTTGGTTGCTTGGGGGGTGTTCAATATGCTTTCACGTATCAAATTGTAAGCCCCAAAAATAGCCACATAGAAGAACTGTTTGATCAACGAACGGTGATTCCGATTCAATCCGGCCAAGATCGCAATCGATTCCTGGGCATTCTCACCCCCCTGTTGCAGATATTTGAATACGGCAGTTTTCAGTAAGTCATTCGACATCACACCATAAAGCGCATTAGCCAGAATATTCAGGTTGGCGTTGGCGTGTTGGCGATCGCGATAATAAGCTTCGATTTTTTGGTAAATCAAATCGGTATTATGAAAATTCGGCATAGCCAGTAAATGACCACTTAATATCTGGATATCCGAAAAAACTGCCGTCAACCCGCCGCCGGTCAAGGGGTGGCGCATGTTTAGCGCGTCGCCCAACATCACGGCGCCTTTACGGATTTTGGGTTTGGCAGCCATATAATGATTGGGCATCACCTTGAACCCATCTTCTTCCATCGCCTGCAAATAACTGGTCAGCATGCCTTTAGGAATATAAGGTGTGACATTGCTATCCAGATGCTGTTGCAGCAAATGTTTTCTGGGGAATTGACCGCCTGGAAAATCAATCAACAATCTGACTTCATGGCTGGAAATCGGGTAGCAAATAAACGGCGTCGGGCCGGATAAAAATACGTGTCCATGCTTGGCATACGGCATGTCGCAGTCTTTTAGAATCAGACCAATAAAATATGAGGTGACGGATTTTTCGTTATTGCTTAAAGGTTCTCTGAAGTTGGAGAAAAAGCCGTCGCTGGTAATAGTCAACGGCGCATAGATGGATTTGATTTCTGAGGAAGCCGATTCCCGGTATTTAACACCGATGATTTCCTGTCTATCATTTTCCAGCAAATTTAAGGCTTTACCGTGTATTTGCGTAACGGTTGGATGTTGTAACGCGGAAGCACGGATTTGTTGTAAAAATCGGCCGTTGTGCAAGCCTACGCCGCGGGTATGTTGTGGGTAAGGGATGGTGGTTTTTTCATCGCCTTGCAATAGCGCATAGCCGTCGACCGGTTGCGCATCGATTCCATCTAACAAATGTCCCAAGCCAATTTGCTCCAGCGTCGAAACCGCTCCCGGTTGCAATAGTTCGCCAACGATGCGATTTTTTTCCTTATAGCATTGGTCGATTAGGGCAATTTTTACATTTTTGGAAGCGAGATACGCAGCAATGCTAGCGCCGGCCATGCCAGCACCGATAATACAAATGTCAAATTCTGTTTCCATGTCGAGCTACTTGGTATGCATAATAATTTTCAGCATGCTTGAATATATTTCCTACTGTATCGGTTTAAGGCCCAAATGGGAAAAATATTTCTGTAATTGGCATAGGTTATCATGCAGTTGTAATTAAATACGCCGGAAATATTTTCCTGAGGCCAGTCACCCAACTCAGTCTGTCGAGCCAATAATACCTTGATACCTGAGTTGATGATTTGATAATTCTCAAAGTCGGTGGTCATGAGTGTCAACAAAGCCCAGGCTGTATTGACCGATTGCGAGGTTTTGGCTTCTGAATAGACTAATTTTGAGCAGGATTCAAAGGTTTCGCCCCAGCCACCATCCGCTTTCTGTTTGCTGACTAAAAACTGGCAGGCCTTGTTTAAACTGGCTGCGAGTATCGTCTCGTCGGCATAGCCATGGTCTTTGGCTTTGCTGATGGCTTCCACCGCAAACCAGGTGGCATAAGTAAAGCAGACAGCCCAGCCGCCATACCAGGAGCCGTCGGGTTTTTGTTGTTTCAGAATAAAATCAATTCCGCTAGTGATGGCTTGGCGTATTTCGTTGGCTTTGTAATTGGATTCAAGTTCCTGAATTTCAATTAAAGAAATGACACAGGCCGCAGTACATTCAGTCCAGGAATAGTCAATCATTATATCGGCAAACACCTCGGAGGGATTGAGTTTTTCCAGCCATTTCCCTGAACGGGTTAATTCATATGTCGCCCAGCCACCGTCAGCGTTTTGGTAGGAAAGGATGACATCCACCGCCTTTTTGACTCTATCCTGAGTTATTTCGGGTTCTACCAGGCCAGAACGATGTATGGCTAAGGTAGCGCTCAAACCTTCTGCCGTACAATCCGAAACCGGCCAGCCGTTATCCGGCGTCGAAAATGGCCAACTGCCTATCATGGGGTGCCGAAAAAACTCGGCATGGCTGGGATGTTCGGATTTGATTTGGGCATGATTGATAAAAGCATAACTTTTGGCAATCGTTTCCGGGAATAACTTACCCAAGTCACTTTCCAGCATGGCTCGGGTAGCGAAAGCCGTATCCCACAGCTGCGAACCGTTGTAGCCACTCATCTTCATGCCGTCTTCGGCTACCCATAAATAGTCAAACCAGCGCGCCACATGCTGTTTGAATTGTATAGAGTCTTTGCCGTAGGCATGCCAGATGCTGATGGAATTGATGGCTTGATTGACGGGGCCGATATTGATGTAGTTGGTTTGCTCATCCTCGGCATTCAGATACCGCAAAATGTAGTTGATTGCTTTATTTCTGAGCCAGGAACAGGCAAATGTTTCGTAATGATTGGTAAAAAAATTCATCCACTTCAATACCCCGGAAGGTGTCGTGTAACGATCTTTTTCACAAAGGGCATTGCGTTGTTTAGGCCAGTCAATTGTGGAAAAATCTTGGTTATAAATTTCCTCCCGTAGTGACAGAATCAAGGCGTTTTCAGGCATTTTAATTCTATGCGCATAGCAATACGCCATGGGCAAATAAACCATGCGGCTATGACACCAATAGCGTGATGGATGAAATGGCAACCATTTTGGGAATAGCCACATCTCCGGAAACAGGCTGTTAAAGCCTTGCCAGTCATATAGATTTAAAATGGATAGATAAAACTTTCCCCAGGAAGGGATGCCACATGCACCGCCGTTTTCCTTGATCCAGGCTCTGGCCTTAATCAAGGCTGGATGTTCTTTATCGACACCTAAAATACGTAAGGAGATGTATTGCATGACGGTGCCGAACATGGTCGATTCACCTTCGATATGCATACCCCAGCCAGCATCCGGATTTTGATGATTAAACAAGTACAACTTCATCATTTCCCGATGTGCCTTGGGAAAAGGTGTTTCAGATATATAAGAAGCGATCAACAAGCCTGGCAACAGGAATAGTGGGCCGCCGTAATCGCCCGGCCAATGCCCGTCATCGGATTGCAAATGGGAAAAATAATGAATGCCATGAACCAGCGCGTCCAGGACTTTTTGATCTTCAGCGTTTTTGGTTTGTGGAATGGATCCGGTAAAGGGGCTGAATTTTTGCTGAATCGCCTGATGTCTGTAAACCTGATCCGCCGAGTTGGGGTTGTCCAGTTTATTGAATTTGAAGTCTATGCCGAACTCGGCGATTTCTGCATCAGAAACGGCATCGGCATTGTGCAAATGCTCGTTAATATTTTGGCTGACTGGCTTGAATGCCCAAATATGTCGACCTTGGTCGCTGAAAAGTTGCCAGTTTTTCCAGGCAGGTTTTACTTTCAACATCGAGTTTCCTGAAGAAGTGAAAGGTTTGGTTTGCCCCCAAACCTCGCGCTAAAGTTGATTAATTAGCTGTTAAATAATGCGATGCGCACCATGGCTAAAAAGCCTTTCAGCTTTTTCAGCAAGCTAGGTTGAGGGCGCAAACGTTCATGTCCAGGCAGTAATTGCCCCTTGGCCAGTTTACCTATTTTTCTTTTTACTGCCGGATCCAATTTGCCGTCGGCAGCCAATTCGAAGAATAAGGCTTTCACGTTGCCCAGATCGAAAAAATCTCTTTGCCATTCCCATTTGTAGTTGCCGCCGTAACGAAACCAGGAGCCACCGATACCGGCTACTTCATAATGGCTGCCGTCTTCGCGCAATGCAGGCGATACTTGTTTCCATAAGCCTATGACCTCGCCTTGTTTTTCGTCGATCAAAATACGGTGATACGGATAACGCCATTCTTCGAAGCCTTCCATTTGCACGCCCAACGCCCACTCTTCTATTTCCTTACGACTACGCGCCACGAATTCTTCATTCGGGCCAATATTCCAGCGATATTCGGCATCATCGGTATACATGGCGCCGAGATATTTAGGCCAGTTACCCTCTTTTTCGGCGTCCCGATTGGCTTGCAGCCAACGTTCCACCATTTCTTCTAGTTCAGCTCTGGGATAGGTCGCCATGATTCATCTCTATTTTGATTGCTTTATTGGGGCAGTATTTTTCGGCTTGTTTAGCCATTTCCAGGAAAGCCAGGTTTGGATTTTCTTGTAAAACTGTCAGGTTGCCTTCATCGTCGACCTGAAATAGTTCGGGCGCCTCGCTCATGCAGGTGGCATGTCCCTGACATAGCTGGCGGTCGATATGGATGTGAAAACTTTGGCCGACAGCTTCGCTGTTTGTAGCGTTCTGAGTCGTTGCCTGGATTTTGCTTTCAACTTTTGGTTTGCGTTTGACGTACCGGATTCGGCAGGGCGATACCGGTTGTACCACCATTTGCGTGAAGTCATCCTGATAAGTATCTTGATCGCCTATCATTTCAAAGGTATAGCGACGCAGTAAAATGCTGATGATGGCTTTCAGCTGCAGCATGGCAAAAGCATTACCCGTGCATTTATGTTTACCACCGCCAAACGCGATCCAGCTAAAAGGCTGAGCATCTTCCTGGCGAGCTTCTGAATAACGTTCAGGATCGAATTTTTCCGGTTCCGGGAAAATTGAGGCGATGCGATGTGAGACACGGGGTGAAGCGCAAACGTATTTTCCGGCCTTGACGGTATAGTCTTTGAAATGAAAATCCTGCATGACTTTGCGTATCAAGAAAATCAGCGGCGGGTGTAAGCGCAGCACTTCCTTAATAACATTTTCCAGTTTAGGGATTTCACGTAAGGATTGAAAGGTGACTTCGCCATCGTCTCCGAATAAGCTATCCAGTTCCACCAGAACCTCTTGCATGTATTGAGGTCTTTTGGCCAGTTCCAATAAAGTCCAGGCTGCGGTGCCTGCAGTGGTGTGATGTCCGGCAAATATGGTGCCGATCAGCATGCCGGTAATTTCGTGCGGGGATAAGCGGCTGCCATCGTCGTAGGCTGCATCGATCAGCATTTGAAAGGCATCTTCGCTTTTTTCAGCTTTCTGGGCGCGTTTGTTGATAATGCCGGTGACCAGTTCTTGCAGTCTGGCGCGGGCACGATCACGGCGTCGAAATACCGGTAACGGCAAATACGGAAATACAAAAGCCAGCGGATTAACGCCTTTTTCCAGATCGTGGTAAATCTCGGCGAATTCCTCGTTTAACTCGTAGCGAAACTCGTCGCCCAGTAAGCAGTGGCTGGAGGTATAAATGGTCAGTTCTTTCATGAATTCCAGCAAATCGACTTCACCGGATTCACCCCAGTTGGCGATCATTTGATCGACTTCCTGCACAATGATTTGTGCATAGCCGCGCATGGGTTTATCACGTAATACCGGCATCAACATTTTTAGCTGTTGATCTTTTTTATGCGGCGGTGCATCGAAAACCACACCTTTGCCGAAAATGGGCGTCATGATTTTGTATGCCTGGCTTTGATCCAGTTGGGTATCCGGAGCCCGAAAAAAGGCTTCATTGGCTTCCGGGCCGGTCATCAGTACCATTTTTTGATGAAACATCCGAAACTCGCCGATTTCCCCCAAGCTATTTCTGAGTTTCATCATGTAGCTGAATGGGTTTTTACCAAATTCAAGCATGTGACCCAAAAGTGGCAAGGCGCCGGGCATTTTGGGCGGCTCTTTGCCTGCGGTAGTCAGATTATCTTTGTGTTGACTCATAACTGGGTGATGGTAGGTATGACAGTATCGGATTGCTGAGCAGTCAAAAACTGATTCAGCCAATAGGCTGGATAAAAGAAATGAATGTGAATTGAGGGCTAGTATACAAAATTTTGCTATACAGGTTGGCTTGTTAAGCAATTCAAACCGACACTGACAGTTTTATCTGATTGATTTGAGCAGAATTTCAGCCTCTCGCGGCGCGCCATGTGTCAATACCGGCGTATGAGTGTCGCTAATTTTGATTAATTGCCCTTCTCGTTCCATACGAACTGAAATTGAATAAGTGTATCTGGGGTTGATAGCTTCCGGAGCGAATTTGAGCGTAATGGTTTGCGGCGCGCCATTTTCCAGAGTGATTTGTTGCTTGGCAATGACTTCTGCGGGGGCGTCCATGCGCGAGACATTTTGCAGTTCGACAGTTAATGTCGCGCCCGGATATAGTGCGCGATCCAGCCAGGAAATTTTAGCGGTGACAGTTTCCACCCGATTATTGGCAACGATGCCGTACATGGAAAACCCATCTTTTAGTTCTTCTTCGCTGATTTGCAGGGCGCGATAGTGTTTGTCATTGGCTGAGATTGGGTCGGTTGCCGGTTGAGCAGGAAGTTGGGCCAGAAACACGCGTTGTCCATCCTGTCCTAAAAGTATGCCTTCAGGAACCGAATCAGAGGCTACATAGCTATCCCAACTGGATTGAGGAAACACCGTTATATCCATTAGCGGAAGCGCTTGATTCTGTGAGTAACGAAACCGATAGGAAAATTGTATGTCTGCGTTTTCGCCATAAACCGGAATTTCCGAACCGGATTGAGCTGCCAATTGCACTTGACCTGCTGTCCAGCGTGCCGGAGGAATAAACACGACACCCGAAGCGGCATCTCGAATGGGGGTTAACGGTTCACCGATTGCCAGCAATTGGCAATTGGTGGCGACAAGTTGATTATGTTGTTCCAGCATGCCGGTATCGCCTTTAAGCCAAACGGTGGTTTCTCCATCGCTGTAACGAATACCTGAGGCGGCCATCACTTGTGGCAAACTTTTGAGGGTGTTGTTTAGGCGGATCTCGAGCCGGTCTGATTCAGGAAAACGAACTTCAAAGCGTATGTCTGCATCACACTGATACTGCTGGAATGTCTGATCATCACTGAAGGCTGTCAATGGCATCATTAGTGCCATTGTTAATAATATTTTCTTAAATCCAGAAATGATACCGAGATGATGCATCTAATGATGAAGATTGGCTGAGTCGAGCCGGATTGGTGGCATGCCGCTTAGTTTGCAATTCAAAGGCTAAGCGGCATATCTACTGATCAGAATTAATTGACTTTTAAGGCGCCACCACGACCCATGCCGCCTTTGACGTCTTGAGCGGTGTAGTTCTTCAAGGAAATAACCATATTGTTATAGGCATCGAAGAACGCTGCGGCAATCGCTATACCTTCCGGGGTGCGGCTATAGGCACTGATGCTGCCGCCACCCACGCCGCCGAACAAGCCACTCCAGCCGCCAAATGCACCGCCGCCGCTACCGCTCATGTTATTGGCCGTGGCGCTGCCTTGAGCAATGGCGATTTGTACCCTGGAGCGGATGTCCGTCAAAGTTAACGCCACATCGCTGGTGCGGGTTTCCATGGAGCCTGAAACCGCTGCCGCACCTGCCGCTACCGAGCTTAAACCGGCGGCATTCAAACCGATGCCCAATAATGCACCGCCGACGCTGGCGCCGCTGCCACTGGTCGCCTCGTTAGCGACGATGATTTGCGGATCCATGAAATAATCAGCAGCGACTTGCTGGCCTTTTTCCTGCTTGGAACCGGCGCGGAATTCGCCGGAGTTTCTTTGTTTATCCAGGATGCGATCCAGCTGAGATTCAGTCGCCAGATTACCGATTGAGGTAATCACAAAGCAATTCGATTGTTGAATAGCCAATCTGATCAAAGGATCTACAGTTGTTACGCCGCTAGCGCCGCTGATTCGGCCGTCACTGACTGCCAGCGTGCCCAATGGCTCGGCGCAACGTTCCAGGGATTTATTGGCATTGACACTGCTGGCTCCACCCGCTGATCCTGTCACCATGTTACTACTGCCACCCGTTTGCACGCCGGGCTGGGCGCAGCCACTCAGTACCAACACAGTAGCCAGGATTAATTTGTTTTGCGAATGTTTAACGACCATAAATCCTCCAGAATCAGGAACACTAAAGTTTTTGTTGAATATGGCTAAGATACCAGCCAAACTGAGGGGATAATACAACAATTGATCAAAATCACAGAGGAATTTACCGATGAGAGTTCGAATATCAATCTCTAAAATCTTGATGACTTTTTTGATTTTATTACTGGTTTCGGCGTGCGCTCAGAAAGCGCCAAAGCCACAAAACATGACTTTATGTGATAGCAGCGGTTGCAATGAACGGCCCAAAAACTATACCTCTTTTCAACCTGAACCCAGGGATACTGTAGAAGAAAACAAGATTGCCGCTCTCGAGCAAATGGCTGCGACAGACCCGCGTGCTGCATATGATTTGTCTTTGCGTTTTTTTAGAGGCGATGGCGTCAAGCAAGATAGCTATCGCTCGATCAAATGGATGCGCGAAGCGGCTGAAAAAGGCGATTTCGAGGCGCAAAAAGCTTTGGGTCGGGTTTATTTGACGGGTTTGGAGGAAATGGGCGCGGATTTTGCCCAAGCGCAAAAATGGTTGTCTATTTCGGTGAGTCGGGGTGATAAGGAAGGTCAGGAATTGCTCAAAATAGCCGATGAAGCCCGTCAGGCCGATCTGGATAACTATGAGTGGCGTAATCAATGGCGGCAGAATTTTTATAATAATTGGTATTCAGGCTATTCATACCGCTGTTATTGGTCCAATGGGTATTGGTCATACTATTAATTGGGTTGATATTAATCGGCGCATATACGTGATGAATGTTGAAGGCTGTTTTGCATCTGGTTAAGGCAACCAGCGAATACTATTACAGGTGGTTAGTAATAAAGAATTGTTACCGTCTGACGATTTCACTTTTACAGCAAAATTTGGATCTAGCTTAGGCCAGCTCATAGTTACATTTTCAGCTGTAGCTGGCAATATCAGAACTGGACTACTATGTGAAAAATTGAATGTGTCGTGCTTAAACAATTGAAAGACCGATTAAAATGGGGAGCGTCAAACCTTGAACGATGCTAAATGAGGTAATTTGTACGTCAACTGAATCATCTAGCATCTCCCTCAATAGTTCTATTCAATAATCCAATTTTATAGGATAAACAATGATTGCTAGCATAAAGGTTCAGTCGATAAATTGGTAGGTTTTTTACTGAGACTTATCGGAAATCCTGAAAAATCAGCTTACCGTCAGATTGCCCAAAGAAAGGTGACCATCAGCGCTGGGGCATTTAAGCAGCCCTCAAAGTCCTCAAGCATCAGCTAATGATCGAACAATTCTCCGGCGAATCCCCAGAAGCCATATGCCAAGATGTCCAGGCCAAAACCTTCACGGCTAATCATCGCTAAAGCGATGACCTATCCTCAGGAACAGGAAACACCGGCC
>SXGU01519253.1_pt1 | contig 12892 bp, 6 predicted proteins | sample 3174531 | NCBI WGS metagenome assembly SXGU01 (sample SAMN11356863, study PRJNA531348) | freshwater metagenome | isolation source: freshwater sample F1-140 | place: China: Fuxian Lake, Yuxi | collected 2017-12-25 | reverse complement strand
CATGTCGATGAAGTCGATGACGATGATGCCGCCGCTGTCACGCAGGCGCAGTTGCCGTACGACCGCCTCGGCGGCCTCGAGGTTGGTGCGCGTGATCGTCGCCTCGAGCGCCGTGTTCCCGCGTCCCACGTTCTTGCCCGAGTTGACGTCGATCACGGTCATGGCCTCGGTGTCATCAATCACGAGCGACCCGCCCGACGGCAGGGGCACGCGACGGCTCAGCGTGGACCGGATCGCCCCCTCCACGCCGTGCGCCTCCATGAGGGGGACCTCGCCCTCATACAGCCGGACCCGGTCTGCCAGCGCGGGGGACGTGCGCCGCAGGAAGCCGGTGATGCGCTCGTGCTGACGGGAATCGTCCACCAGCACCTCGTCAACGGTGTCGTTGAGGATGTCGCGGATGACCTTGAGTGAGGAGTCGGCCTCGCTGTAGAGCAGCGAGGGGGTCGCGACCTTGTCGGAGCGCTCGCGAATGGCCTTCCACAGGAGGGTGAGCGATGCGAGGTCACGGGCGAGTTCGGTGGCCGAGGCACCGGCGGCCGCCGTGCGCACGATGATGCCGCCACCGTCCGTGGGGAGGCGACGGCAGATGTCGCGCAGGCGGTGGCGCTCGTCGTCATCCAGCCGCTTGCTGATGCCGATGCCATCCCCGAACGGCACGTAGACGAGGAACCGGCCGGCCAGCGAGAGTTGCATGGTGAGGCGCGCGCCCTTGGTCCCCATGGGGTCCTTGACCGCCTGCACGATGATCTCGTCGCCCTTCTTCAACAGGTCGGCGATGAGCCGCTTGCGCTTGGGCACCCCCGCCGCGACGACGTCGTCCACGTGAAGGAAGCCGCTCTTGCCGATGCCGACATCGACGAACGACGCCTCCATGCCGGCGAGCACCGACTCGACACGCCCCTTCCAGATGTGGCCCACCACCGAGCCCTTGCCACGACGCTCGATCTGCACCTCGGCCACGCGGCCATCCTCGAGGATGGCGACACGGGTCTCGGCGCGATCCACGGAAACCAGGATCTGCTTGATCAGTTCTTCTCCTTGCGCCCGGGGCGGACGCGGGTGAGCAGCGACCTCATGGCGCTCAGCGGATCAGCGGGCAGGTTGTCCTCCCCCATCTGATGCGCGATGCGCTGGGTGGCTGCGGCGAGTGCCACCGTGGAACCCCATGCGACCGCACCGCGCACCATCCACCGCGGGGCGGGGACGATGCGCGACACCCCACGGGCGACCACGGCGACGACGAGTCCACTGCCGAGGGCAGCGGCGAGTTCCGGGACGCGGCGGGCATCGAGGCGATGCCCCTCCGCCGATCCCGTCCGGACGACCATCGCCAGCTGCGCGGCGGAGGCCCCGGGGAACCAGTTGAGGGCGCCGGCGACCGCGGACTCGCGGGCGGCCGACGTGACGATCTGGTCACGCACCGCTTCCCGCAGGGCCGGATACCGGCGCGCCGCGGGGACCATGTGGGGACCAAGGGCCCGGATGACGCCCTCGGTGACCCGGCGGATCGACCCGTCGGCATCGAGGTCGGGGGCGAAGCAGAGGTCGCCGATCGTGATGTCGGGCCCGGCGAGCAACTCGGCCTCACGGGCGGCGCGCCCGGCGTCGGGTGCCACCACCACCACGAGCGACCGGCGGTCCTGCCGGCTACGCGACGCCACCTCCTGGGCGGCGGCGCGGGCATCGCCGGCCATGCCCAGCGGAATGATCACCAGATCGGCGCCGGGGGGATCGCCCACGGGCACGCCCAGCCGGTCCGAGAGCCGCGCGGCGAGGGCCGCGTCGATCGGGAGGATTGCGACGCTGCCCCCATCGAGGGCGTCCTCATGCTGCTTGCGCGTGTCCCTGGCGAATGTGGTGGCCCGCCGGGCGAGGGTCGTGAGCGCGCTCATGGGGATGCCGCCGGCCGCACACCCGGGCCCAGGCCACGCGCGCCGATGCGCAGGAGCACGCCCACGGCGACGAGGTTGGTCAGTGTGTGGCTCCCGCCGTACGACATCAACGGCAATGGGATTCCCGTGATCGGCATGATCCCCACGTTCATCCCGATGTTAACGAACACCTCGAACGCCAGCATCGCCGCGATGCCGGCCGCCACGAGGCGCTCCAGCTCGGTGGCGGCGGATCGCATGATCACCAGCGCCCGCCAGACGATCACGAAGTACAGGCCGATGAGCAGGCCCGCGCCGAGGAAGCCGAACATCTCGGCGACCACCGCGAAGATGAAGTCGGTGTGGTGCTCCGGGAGGAAGTCGTTGATGGTCTGCGTGGCACCGGACGGCCCCTTGCCGAACGCCCCGCCCGAACCGATGGCCACCTTGCTCTGCTCGAGCTGGTAGCCGGTCGCGGACCGGTCGCTGCCGGAATCGACGAACGCCGTGAGACGATCCACCTGATAGGGCTTCAGGACGTTCAGCCCCGCCCCCGGGAGCACGTAGAGCACCAGGGCGGCCGCGGCCACCACCACGAAGCCGACCACGATGAAATGGGTGATCGGCTGTCCGGCAACCCAGAGGATCGTCAGGGCAATGGCCGCGTACACCAGCGCGGTTCCGAGGTCCGGCTGCAGGAACACGATCGCGGCCGGCACGGCCGTGACCACCGCCACCACGAGGGATAGCCGGGCCGAATCCATCGACCGGATCCGCTCGACCACGATGACGGCGATGACGAAGGCGATGATCAGCTTGCCGATCTCGGACGGCTGGATGCGCAGCGGCCCGAGCTCGATCCATCGCGTGGAGCCACGTGCCGACGACCCCAGCACCAAGACGATGCCGACGGCGGCGATGAGGATGGCGTACAGCGTCCACGCGTACCGGGACAGCCATTCGAGATCGAGCCGCATGATGAAGAACAGTGCGACGAAGCCGATGAGCGTGTAGGCCACCTGACGTGTGAAGAAGTAGCCGGGATCGGACGGGATATCGCCCTCGGTGGCCACCTTCACGACATAGACCCCGAAGGCCGACACGGCGAGGGCGGCCCCGAGCAGCCACCAGTCGAGTTCCGCGAGTGCCGACTGCACGCGATCGCGCGCCGGGCGCCGGTCAACCTGCCCGGGGACCGTGGTCATCAGTTCACCTTCGCGCCGGTGCCGCAACGATCGGCGGCGTAGCCGAGATGGGCGGCGATGGTGGCGCAGGCGACGGGGGCCGCGGAGTTGGCACCCTGGCCCCCCCGCTCCACCAGGACGGCCAGGACGATTGACGGGTCCTCGGCGGGGGAATAGCCGACCCACCACGCGTGGTCTACGCCGCTGGGGTTCTCGGCCGTGCCGGTCTTCCCCGCCACGCGGAGCTCACGGGGCAGGGCACCGAAGACGGGGGTGGCCGTGCCCCCGTTACCGTTCGCCGCGCGCCACAGACCCGATCGGATGATGGCGAGGTTGTCCTTCGTGATTCCGAGTGGCCGAAGCGCGCGGGCCCCGACCAGATCGCGTAGCACGCGCCCGTCGGCGTCCACCACGGCGCGCCCGAGAGTGGGCGTGACGACCGTGCCCCCATTGGCGAGGGCGGAATAGGCCGTGGCCATCTGGATGGGCGTCACGAGCACGTTGCCCTGACCGATCGCCATGTTGATGGAGTCGCCGGGACGCCACGAGCAGTTGATGGGGTCGACGGCCCGGTCGCAGGTCTGCCGCTTGTATGCGAGGTCGGGCACCAGCCCCGCGCTCTCCCCCTCGGTCAGGTCGAGGCCCGTGGGACGACCCAGCCCGAAGCGCCGCGACCAGTCCTGCATGGGCCACCCCGGCACCCGGTACGTGCGGTCACCGAGCGTGTAGAAGAAGGTGTCGCTTGATACCTCGAGCGCCTCCGGCAGCGTGAGGAGGCCATGAGCCTGATTATTGAACCCGCGGAAGCGGGTCTTGTAGAGGACGACGGACCCAGGGGAGTCAATGGTCTGCCCGGGCTTGTAGAGACCGGCCTCGAGCGCGGCGGCCGCGGTGATCGCCTTGAACGTGGACGCCGCCGGGTACTCGCCCCCGATCGCCCGATTCAGCAGCGGATGCCCGGGGCTCGTGAGCACCCGCCGCACCTCCCGCGGAGCCCCCGCCTGGAACACATCGGGGTCGAACGTGGGAACCGACGCGAGGGCCAGTACGGCGCCCGTCCGGGGGTCGAGTGCGACCCCGGCGGCCCCGGTGGAGGTGCCCGACCCCTGGACCTCGGCGATGAGCGCGGCCTCGAGTGCCGCCTGCACCTTGAGGTCGATGGACAGGCGCAGCGTCTCGCCCGGTCGGGGCGGCGCCTGCGCCAGGACCCCGCGGCCCACCACCTCGCCGCGGGCGTCCACCTCCACCTGCTCGCGCCCGGCGATGCCGCGCAGGTACTGCTCATACTCCGCCTCGATGCCCGCGCGGCCCACGGTCTCATTGCCGAGGTACCCGCGCTCGCGGTAGTCGTCGCCCTTCTCGGCGGGGATCGGGCCGACGTAGCCGAGCACGTGCGCGGCCAGCGTGCCCTGCGGATAGTCGCGCACGTAGGCGGCCTGCAGGCTGATGCCGGGCAGCTGCGCCCGGCGCTCCTCGACGTACGCCTGAAGTTCGGGGCGGGTCTCCTCCTCGAGGACCACGGCCTCGAAGGGCCGCGATGCCTGCGCCCGCTTCACCATGGCACCGAAATAGCCGGGGGGCTTGCCCAGGGCCACCGACAGGCGCCGCAGGGCACCGACGCCCTCGGGGCCGGCCAGCAACTGCGGTTCCGCCACGAGGTTGAGCACCTCGCGGCTGGTCACGAGCGGGGCGCCATTGCGATCCGTGATGGCCCCCCGGGGGGCCTCGGTGATGACCGTGCGCAGACGATTGGCCTCGGCCCGCTCCTGATACTCCCCGCCCCCGATGACCTGCAGGAACCACAGGCGCGCCACGAGAACGCCGAGCAGCACGAGGGCCAGAACCGTGAACGACGCCATGCGCAGGACCGATCGCGGCGGACGGCGGCGGCGGCGGCGCGGCGGACCCGGGCCATCGCCCGGCGGCAGCCCGGGCGGTAGCGGGGTGAGGGTGCTCACGACTCCAGCATCCCCGGTTCCACGTCCATCGGGGCCCCGAGCAGTCGCCTGGCGACCAGCAGGATCGGGAACGACAGCAGCCCGGTCAGCACGATGGTGGGCATGATCATCCGCACCGCCACCGCGGACACGACGATCTCGGCGCCGAGGAGGAGGTGCACCACGGCATAGCCGACCTGCACGAACGCACACGCCGCCACCGCCAGCACCACCGGCAGGCCGAAGCTCTCCGCCTCGGGCCGGTCGGCGAACCGTCCGCACCAGTAGCCCGCGGCGAGGTAGAGGAGGGCCAGCACCCCCAGCGTACCGACGGGCGTGGTGAGTTCCACCAGCAGCCCGCATGCGAAGCCGGTGACGGCGCCGACGAAGGGGCCGCGGAGCACCGCGACGATCACCACGAGGGCCACGCAGACATCGGGGACGCCGTCGGCCACCGTGAGGTACGGCATGAGCGTCACCTGGAGCACGACCGCGACCGCGGCCATGACCGCGACCCGGCCGAGATGGGACGGTTGGCGGGGAAGGCTGCGGATCCGTCCCACCCGCAGCGGGCGTACGGCGTCGATGTCCCCGGTGACCGGCTCGGGCATGGGCGTGCTCACCCCTCGGCGCGGCGCTTGGCCGCCGCCGAGCGCGGCGTGAGCACCGCCACCGACGACAGCGCCCGGACATCCACGAAGGGCGTCACCTGGATGGTCTGGAAGGTGTCCACGGCCTGGGACCCGGCGCCCGCGACCTTGCCCACGGGTATCCCCCGCGGGAAGACCGACGGGAGGCGCATGTCGGCCACGAAGCCCGCCGTGCGGACCACCGCGCCGTCGCGCACCCGGAACTCCCGTGGCACGCCATCCATCATCAACTGGCCGCCGACGCTCGGACGCAACACGCCGAGGGCCCCGCCCGATCCATCCACCGTGGCCCCCACCCGGATGGACGAATCGGTGATGAAGGTGACGACGCTGCTGCCGATGGACGCCGACGTGACCACGCCGACGAGTGCGGAGCCCGGGGCAGCGGCGGCGACCACCGGGCTGTTGACCACCACACCGTCGTTGGTGCCGGCGCCGATACGGGCGCGCGAGTACCAGTTGGTGGGTGAGCGCCCGACGATGGACGCGACGACCGGCTGGTAGCCACCGGGAACGTCGTCGGTGATGCCCAGCAGCGCGCGCAGGCGGGCCACCTCGGCGGCCTGATCGGTACCGGCCAGGACCTGCGCACGAAGGGCCGCATTCTCCTCGCGCAGCCGCTCGTTCTCCCCGCGGGCGTCAACGAGGCCCGTCACCCAGTCCCAGCCGTCGCGGAACGGCTGCACGGCGCGGCTGCCGAGGGATTGAAGGGGTGCGGCGACGCTGCCGGCCAGCACCTGGGTGCCGTGCGCCGGGCCCTCCCCCCCCTCGCGGAAGTAGACCGTGAAGATGATCAGGCAGACGGCGACGAGCCCACCGATCACGCTCCTGCGGATCAGCGTCCGTCGCCTCTGGACATCATGCTGTGGCGGTCGGGGAATCTCGGCTCCTCCTGGGGCGTCGTCACCCGGCCCCACGTTATGGCACCCCGGCCCGGGCGGTGCCGATGGCGGGGCCGCCATCACTCAGTAGCGGTTGCGCCTCGCGCGCCGCGCCCCATGGGACGCCCGCCGGATCACGTCGAACTCCTCAAGCGCGCGCCCCGAGCCCACCGCGACGCACGTCAGCGGACTGTCCGCAATGTGGATCGGCATCTCGGTCTCGGCGCGCAGGCGCTCGTCAAGCCCACTCAGCAGCGAGCCTCCGCCCGCAAGCACGATTCCGCGGTCCATGATGTCGGACGCCAACTCGGGCGGCGTGCGGTCCAGCGTGGCCTTGACGGCGTCCACGATCTGCACGACCGGCTCCTCGAGGGCCTCACGCACCTGCTCGGACGATAGGACCACGGTCTTGGGAAGGCCGCTGATCATGTCGCGCCCGCGGATCTCGGCCTCGAGTTCGTCCTTGAGCGCGAAGGCCGAGCCGATCTCGAGTTTCACCTCCTCGGCGGTCTGCGTTCCGATCATGAGCTTGCGCTCGCGCTTGACGTAGTTGACGATGGCCTCGTCCAGTTCATCGCCGCCCACGCGGATGGACTGCGCGACCACGATGCCGCCCAGCGAGATCACCGCGACCTCCGTGGTGCCGCCGCCGATGTCCACGATCATGTTCCCGGTCGGCTCGCCCACCGGCAGCCCCGCGCCGATCGCGGCGGCCATCGGCTCCTCGATGAGGTACGCCTGCCGCGCGCCGGCCGAGAGCGTGGCCTCCTCGACCGCGCGCTTCTCCACGCCGGTCACACCCGACGGCACACAGACCACCACGCGCGGGTGCGCCCACCGGGGCGGGTGCACCTTCGGGATGGAGTGGCGCAGCCTGGTCTCGGTCACGTCGACGTCGGCGATGACGCCGTCCTTCAGCGGCCGGATCGCCGTGATGTTGCCCGGGGTCCGCCCCAGCATGCGCTTGGCCTCGATGCCCACGGCGTGCACGTCGCCGGTGCGCTGGTCAATGGCGACCACCGAGGGCTCCGAGAGCACGATGCCGCGGCCCTTCACGTACACGAGGGTGTTGGCGGTGCCGAGGTCCACGGCCATGTCGCGACCGCCGAACCCAGTGAGGTAACTCATGACGCCGATCGGGGGCCTCCGGTGCCGATCGCGGGAACCAATGCGGCGCCCGTCGGGACCGCGCGGACAGGGTAGCCCACCCCGCTATTACCACGAATCCCCGCCGGGGGGATGCACGCCCGATTGCACCCCAGACCCCGGTGGCGCTCACCATCCCATCCGGGGGACGGGGTGGGTTCAACCCATCGTTGCCGCTCGTCACCCCGGGGGAGGTTGACGAGGTGGATTCGCCCAGTCATCGGGGTTGTCACCGCAGCCCGTCCCGGTGGGCTGCGGACGGGTCCCGGTCTAGGACGCCCCGAGGATGAACGAGGTGGCGCCAGTCACCCCCCGGGCGTCGGTCGCCGTTACACGCACGGGGGCGGGGAAGCCCGCTTGGGGGGACATCCCCGCTACCCCCACCGGGGTCATCTTGTCGACCCGTGTGGCCCCATCGCCGAGCTGACCGAAATAGTCATGCCCCCAGCACGTCACCGCGCCATCGGTGATCAGCGCACAGGTATGTTTCCAGCCCTCGGTGACCTGAGCGACCCCGCTCCCGAGGTCCTCCACATCATCCGGGGTGGTCGATGGCCCACGCGCCCCGTTGCCCAGACCACCGTTCCAGTCCACACCCCAGCACTTCACCGCGCCCGCGATCATGACGGCGCAGGCGTGGTAATCGCCCACGCTCACCTCAGCGACCGGGAGCTCACCGACCCCGCTCCCGAGCCCTGACACAGACACCGGGGTGTGCGTGTCCCCTCCTGAGGCCAACCCGTCGCCCAGCTGGCCGTAGGTGTCTTGCCCCCAGCACTTCACCCCGCCTGTGGTCGTGAGGGCACAGGCGAACGAGTAGCCCGCGCTGATCTGGGCGACCCCGCTCCCGAGCGTCTCCACATCGTCCGGGGTTGACGATGATCCACGCGAGCCGTTGCCCAACGTGCCCCAGGCGTCCGAGCCCCAGCACTTCACCGCGCCCGTGGTCGTGAGGGCGCAGGTGGCGTACCCGCCCGCGCTCACCTGAGCGACCGGGGGGTCACCGACCCCGCCCCCGAGCCCTGACACAGGCACCGGGGTGTGCGATCCCACCAACGCCCCTTGGCCCAGCTGGCCCTCGTTGCCCCGCCCCCAGCACCTCACCCCGCCGTCGGTGAGAAGCGCGCAGGTGTGGAGGTAGCCCGCGCTGATCTGGGCGACCCCGCTCCCGAGCGTCTCCACATCGTCCGGGATGGGCGAATCTCCACGCGAGCCGTTGCCCAAGGCGCCCCAGGGGGAGTCATCCCCCCAGCACTTGACCGCGCCCGCGGTGGTGAGGGCGCAGGTGTGGGATGCACCCCCGCTCACCTGGGCGACACCGCTGGTGAGGTCTATCACGTCCCTAGGCACGGAGGGGTCCAGGGGGCTGTCCCCGTTCCCCAACTGACCCCCACTGTCCTCCCCCCAGCACTTCACCCCGCCCCCGGTGGTGACGGCACACGTGTGGCTGGAGCCCGCGCTCACCTGGCTGGCCCGGAAGTTCCACGCCGAGGCCTCCGGCCCGGTGAAGGCACCGGTGGCGGTGTTGAAGGTGACCCCCGTGGGCAGGGTGCCCTGAACCGAGAAGGTGCGCGTCCCCTGCCCGCCGGTGACGGTGGGCGTGACTACCTGGGCGGCCTGCCCCGTGGTGAAGGTGGCGGCGGGGTAGGCGAGCGCCGGGGGCGCGGAGGCCCCCACCGCCACCTGCGCGGTCGAGGAGATACCCACCGTATCGGTGGCGGTGATCCTCACGAAGGCGGGGAAGCCCGCCTGGGGCCCGGTGCCGGTGGCCGTGGCGGGGGTTGTCTGGTTGGCGTCGGAGCCGGTGCCGAGCCTGCCCCAGCCCCCCGATCCGAAGCAGCGCACCTCACCTGTGTCCATGATCAGGCACGACGATGCGAGGCCCGCGGCCATGGCAGCGATGCCCGAAAGCGCGCTGCCACCGGGGGCGGCGAGCACATCCACCGGGGTGGTGCTGTTGCCGGTCGCTGCGTTGCCGAGCCGGCCGGATGAGCCGGCCCCGAAGCACTTCGCCGTGCCGGTGGTCATCCTCACGCAGGTGTGCTCGCCCCCCGCGACCACCTGCGCCACGCCGCTGGTGAGCCCCGAAACCGCCACCGGCAGCGTCTGGTCGGTGGTCTGGCCCGTGGCGGGGGCGCCCACCGATCCGTTGCCCCAGCACATGAGCGCCCCGCCGTTGCGGACCGCGCAGGTGTGCCACCAGCCGGTCGCGATGGCAGTGACCCCGCGCAGGGGCTCGCCGCCCGGGCTCACCCGCACCGCAACCGGCACTGCCGAGTTGCCGGTGCCGCCGTTGCCGAGCTCACCGTTCCCCCCGGGGCCCCAGCAGAACACCGTGCCGGTCGCCATCAGCGCACAGCCGCCGTAGCGGGAGGCACCCACCGCCACCACGCCGGAGGTGAGCCCCGTGACCTGCGTGGGGGTGGTGCGCTGGGCCGATCCGCCGTCGCCGATCTCCCCGTTGGCCCCGCGCCCCCAGCACTTCAGCGCACCCGCGCTGGTCAGGGCGCAGGCGTGGGCCTCACCCGCGCTGATCGCGGTCACTCCCGTCGTGAGGCCGGAGACCTGCACGGGGGAGGTGCTCGTCGCGGCGGCGCCGTTGCCCAGCTGGCCGTCGGTGCCCTTCCCGAAGCACTTGACGGCGCCAGAGATGGTCAGCACGCAGGTGAACTCAAGTCCCGCCACCACCTGCGCGACGCCGCTGGCAAGGTCCGGGACCGCGGTGGGGGCCGTCCGGTCGGCGCCGGAGGTGTCGAGGCCCAGTTGCCCGCTGTCGTTGCGCCCCATGCACATCAGCGCGCCCGTGGTGGTGACGAAGCACGCGTGGTAGCCGCCCACCGCCACCTGCGCGGCCCTGGGGCCCCACGATGCGGCCGCGGGGCCGGTCAGCGTGCCGGTTGCCGTATTGAGGCTCACCCCCGGGGGCAGGGAGCCCGCCGCGGAGAAGGTGCGCGTGCCCTCACCCCCGGTCACCTGGGGGGTGATCTGCTGCGCGCCTGCACCCCCGGCGAAGTCGGTGACGCCGCGGAAGGCGATCCAGGTGGGGGAGGAGGCCGTCAGGGAAAACGCTCCGGTGGTGGCGGTGCCGGTGGGGTCGGCCACCGTTACGGTCACCGTGGCGGGGAAGCCCGCCTCGGGGCCGGAGGAGGTGACGTCCGCAGGGGAGGTCTGGTCGCCCGTGGTCGCCCCGTTGCCCAGACGGCCGTTGGCGGCATTCCCCCAGCACTTCACCCCGCCCCCGGTCGTGAGGGCGCAGGTGTGGAGAACGCCCGCGCTCACCTGGGCGACGCCGCTGGTGAGCCCCGTCACGTCCACGGGGGAGACCTGAATGCCTGTGATCTCCCCGTTTCCAAGTAGGCCGAAAGAGGCATTGCCCCAGCACTTCACCCCGCCCGCGATGGTGAGGGCGCAGGTGTGGATCTGGCCCGCGCTCACTTGGGTGAACATGATCCCGGGCGCGAATACGTCCCCCGGCGAGGACCGGATGCCCGTGGCCGCCCCGTTGCCCAGCACGCCGGAATCGTCACTGCCCCAGCACTTGACCCCGCCCGCGGTGGTGATGGCGCAAGTGTGGTATGCACCCGCGCTCACCTGAGTGAAGGTGAGCCCGGAGGGCGTAACATCCACCGGTGAGACCCGGCTGCCCGTGGTCTCTCCGTTGCCCAGTCGGCCGCCGGTGGCACTCCCCCAGCACTTCACCCCCCCCCCGGTCGTGCGGGCGCAGGTGTGCACATAGCCCCCGCTCCCCGGGGTGGCGCGGAAGTTCCAGCCCGTGGCCCCGGGCCCGGTGAAGGCCCCGGTGGCCTGGTCGAAGGTGACCCCCGCCGGCAGGGTGCCCTGGACCGAGTAGGTGCGCGTGCCCTGCCCGCCGGTGACGGTGGGCGTGATCACCTGCGCGGTCTGGCCGAAGGCGACGGCGCGTTGGGCGAAGGCGATCGCGAGCAGGCCGGGGGTCACCGCCACGGTGCCGGGGCTGCTGGTGCCCGCCACATTGGTTGCGCTCACCGCGACCGTGTAGGCGGTGCCGTTGGTGAGGCCGGTGATGGTGCATGAGGTCGCCGGGGGGGTCGCGGTGCAGGTGCCGCCCCCGGGTGCGGCGGTGGCGGTGTAGCCCGTGACGGCGCTCCCGCCGTTGGCGGATGGCGCAGTCCATGAGACGCTCACCTGCCCGCCACCCGGCATGGCGGTGATGCCCAGTGGGGCCTCGGGCGTGGTGCGCGGGGTCACCGCCACGGTGGCGGGGCTGCTGGTGCCCGCCGCATTGGTGGCACTCACCCCTACCGTGTAGGCGGTACCGTTGGTGAGCCCACTGATGGTGCACGAGGTCCCCGCTGCGTTGGCGGCGCAGGTGGCGCCCCCGGGTGCGGCTGTGGCGGTGTAGGCGGTGATGGCGCTCCCGCCGTTGGAGGCCGGCGGGCCCCAGCCCACACTCACCTGCCCGTCACCCGGCGTGACGGTGACGCCCTGCGGGGGCTGGGGCGCGGTGCGCGGCTCACCCGGGGGCGGCGAGGAATCGCCTGAGCCCGAGGGTCCGCCGCCGGCCGGGACCCCCAGGATGTTCGAGTAGGCCGGATCCGACGCCCCGCCGGCGTTGCGGGCAATCACCCGCAGGCGCACCTGGCGGCCCACATCTGACCGGGTCACGCGGTAGCGCAGAGCGGTGGTCCCCTTTCCGGCGCCCCTGCGCCAGGTGGCGCCATCGGGGGAGACCTGCCACAGGTACGCGGCCTTGCCCGCGGCGCCGCTGACCTTTGCGCCGGTGGCGCTGAGCACCGTGCCCGTGGCGATGGTGCCGCTGATGAGCGGGGCGCGGGTGACGGCGGGCACCACCATGCGCGTGGGCCGTGAGCAGGCGGTCACCGTGCGCGCGGCGGTACCGGTCGCGCCGGTGAGGCAGGCGGTGAGGTAGCGGCCCGCATCGGCGGCGCTGACGCGGTAGGTCGTGGCGGTGGCCCCCGCGATGGGCGCCCCGCGCGAGCGCGCCGTGGCCGAGCGGTGCCAGGTGATCGCGGGCGGGACGCCCTGAGCGGCCTGTGTGGCCACCGCCACGGTGAGAACCGACCCGGGCCGGGCCGTCCCCGTCAGCGCAGGTGCGCGCGCGGCCGTGGCCACGCTGGCGGCAATGGCCGCACCCCCGACGAGCACGCCCAGCGCCACGAGGGCCGCCAGGCCATGGCGCCGGGGAACGGGGTCATGGCATGGCATGGCATGGCATGGCAT
>SXGU01088751.1_pt1 | contig 12893 bp, 11 predicted proteins | sample 3174531 | NCBI WGS metagenome assembly SXGU01 (sample SAMN11356863, study PRJNA531348) | freshwater metagenome | isolation source: freshwater sample F1-140 | place: China: Fuxian Lake, Yuxi | collected 2017-12-25 | reverse complement strand
TGGTGTAGGACTTGCCCGATCCGGTCACACCGAGCAGCACCTGGTGCTTGTCCCCGCGGTTCAGCCCGGCGACGAGCTCCGGTACAGCATGCACCTGATCGCCGGCGAGTTCGAAGTCAGACGCGAGGTTGAAGCGATCGGAAACGATGGGCATGGACGCGGGTGCCAGCGTCCGCCTGCGCGCGATGCGCTACGGTGGACAAGCACAGCATCGTACCCTACTTCTGGGAGGTCTTGTAGGGGGCGAAATAACCCTTACGGGCCCTGACGCGCGCCCCCGGCCGCGTCACCTTGATCGCAACCTTGCGCCACGCGCCATCGGTGGCCGTATTGGCCGACAGATAGCCGAGGTGGTACTGCCCCTTGATTTGGGCCAGCACCTGTTCGTAGGCGCTCTCTACCTCCTTCATGCTCGACGGGAAGAACGCCTGGCCGCCGGTCGCTTCCACCAGTTGCCTCATCGTCATCTGAACTTGTTGCCGGTACGAGCCGGTGTTCTGCACGAGCCCGATGGCGTAGACCGTCACCGGTGAGGCCTTGAGCAGGGTCAGCGTCTCGTCCAGTTTCAGTACTGATCGCGAATCGGCACCGTCCGTGTACATCACCAAGATGCGACGGCCCTCATCCTGGTCGACGCCGTCGAGGTAGGTGCCGAGGGCATCGTAGAGCGCGGTCCAGCCGTCAGGCTTGCGCTGCCGAATGCGCTCGACCAGCCTCGGAAAATCGCGCTGCGGGTAGCGGGTGATGCGCACCTGCGTATCGAAGTCGACCAGCGTGATGTCCTGGGATTCAGGCAGCAGGTTCAGGAACTTGATCGCGGCGCTCTGGGCCAGCTTCATGTCGCTGGCCATGCTGCCGCTGGCGTCCAGTAAGAGGCCCAGGTGAACGACCGGTGCGGCGCGGCCGTCACCCGCCGCGTAGAACCGCAGGGTTTGCGCCTTGCCGTCTTCGATCACCGCAAAGTCGTCTGGCGTGAGGTCGCGGATCAGTTCGCCCTTACGGTCCACCACCGTGACACCGAACGTCACCAGATCAACGCCCGACCGAAAGACCTGCTGCCCGACGGCGACGGCGGTGAAAGCAGCCAGAAACAACACGAAACCGGCAGCGAGGGCCTGTCTCACGCGGCCATGCTACCAGCAGGCGGGGATATAATCAGAACATCGTGCGTTGTCTGGCGGTCTGTCACACCGAGCTGGTCGTCCGGCTCCTCGAAGCGGTTCTTACTCCGAACGCGGAGCTCGACGTCTTGGTGGAAAGCCGGGCACTCGCCCGGCATTTCGAGAGTTCGGAACTACCGGTCTCGGTAGCCGATCCGACGAAGGTCGACAGCTACGTCAGGGCTGGCCTGTCCCCCGTCACGCCGGTGTTCGTGGAAGACAATGGCCGCAAGGGCCTGCGCAAGGTACTCGAGGCGCTGCGCGGCGCCGGCGGCACGCTGATCTACGTGCTGGGAACGAGCCTGGCGGACGTGCGCCGCACGGAAGAACTGCGCGATGACTTCCCCGAAGTCACGACCCTGACGTTGGCCGAGCTGATGGGGCCACCGCTCCTGACCGAGTTGGGCCGTTCGGTCACGCGGCAGCGCGTGCAGCAGTACCAGCGCTACATGGCCGACGCCGACCGCGTCCTCATCCTCACGCACAACGACCCCGACCCTGACGCCATGGCCAGCGGCCTGGCGCTGCGCACCATCCTGCGTCGGACCCGCCAGACCGCGGTGATTGGTTGCCTGCAGCCGGTCACGCGGCCCGAGAACCTGCGCATGGTCAAGCTGCTCGACCTCAAGATCGAGACGGTCACCCCGGAGCAGTTCAAGGACTTCGACAAGATCGCCCTGGTCGATGTCCAGCCGCACTACTTCCCCGGCCTGCTGCCCCACGTCGACCTGGTGATCGACCACCATCCCGAACAGACGGGTTACAACGCGATCTTCACCGACATCCGACCCGCTTACGGTTCGACCTGCACGATCCTCACTGAACACCTGCGCGCCGTTGACATGGACATCTCCGAGCGCACCGCGACGGCGATGCTCTACGCCATCAAGTCCGACACGCTTTTTTTTAACCGCCACGCCAACCGTGCCGACCTCGACTCGTTTTCGCACCTGTACTCACTGGCCGAGGCGACGATGATCCGGAAGATGGAGGGCGCGGAAATCACGGCCGAGCGCCTCGACTACCTGATCAAAGGCTGGCAACAGGGCCGCATGATGGAACACGTCTTCTGCGCTTTCCTCGGCGAGCCGCCGCGCGACGACTTTATTCCTTACGTGGCAGACTTCTACCTGCAGCTCGAAAACGTGCAGTGGACGGTGATCAGCGGCGTGGTCAACGACACGTTCGTCGTCTCGGTGCGCAACCTCGGCTATTCGCGGAATGCGGGAGACTTCGTCCGCCGCTGGTTCAACGACATCGGCAGCGCCGGTGGCCACCGCACCATGGCCAAGGCGGTCGTCCCGCTCGAGGCTTTCCAGCAGAAGTTTGGGACCTACGAAGGCAGCCGCATCAACCAGCGTATGCTGGAACTCGTCCTTGAGTTCCTCCACGAAACCCGCGACAAGTAATGCCGCAAGGCCAGCACTTCAGTGCTGGCTCGTGCCCTACAATAGTGCTTGTTCCAAATCGTTGATTAAGTCCGACGCATCCTCGAGTCCGATCGAAATCCGGATCATCCCTTTCGAGACGCCCGCCTTCACCAGTTCATCGTCCGTCAACCCATACTGCGAGGTGAGAATCGGCAGGCTGCAGATGCTTTCCACCCCACCCAGGCTGGTGGCGCGCTTGATCACCTTCAGCTGGTCGAAGACGCGGAACGCGGCGTCCTTGCCCCCCTTGACCTCGAGAGCCACGACGCCGCCGAAGCCGCTCATTTGGCTCCTGGCGATAGCATGGTCAGGATGTGACACGAGGCCGGGGTAGTGGACACGCTCCAGGGCCGCGTGATCCTCGAAGTGCCGTGCCACCTTCAGGGCGTTGGCGTTGTGTTGTGCCACGCGCAGTGGCATGGTCTTGATGCCGCGCCCCAAGGCAAATGCCGTCATGGGATCCATGATCCCGCCGAGCAACCGCCGGGCCTTGGCGAGGGGCGCAACCATCGCCGCCGAGCCGGACATCACCCCGCCGGTCACGTCGCTGTGGCCGTTCAGGTACTTCGTCGCACTTTGCATCGACAGGTCGATGCCCATCGATAGCACCGGCTGGTTCAAGGCGCTAGCGAAGGTATTGTCGATCACCGAGACGACGCCGGCCTTCTTGCAGGCCGCCGCCACCTTTCGCACGTCGACGCAGCGCAGTGTGGGATTGATCGGCGATTCGAACCAGACCATCCGGGTTTTGGAGCTAATCACGCCCTCGAGGTTCGCGAGATCGGCAAGCGTGATGAACCGCCGCTCGACTCCGAATCTGGTCAGCAGATCTTCGATGATGTGAAAAGTCCCGCCGTAGATGGCCGCGCTGCAGAGAATCTCGTCGCCGGGTTGCAGCAGAGTCAGCAGCGTCGTGGAAATGGCCGCCATCCCTGAGCTGAACAGCAGCGCGGCTTCGGCGCCGTCTACCGCCGCCACCTTCTGCTCGACTGCCACCACCGTCGGATTCTCGTAACGGGAATAGAGGTAGCCGTTCAGCTTCCCTTTCTGGTACTTGATGACGTCGGCCACCGAGTCGAACACGAAGGTGCTGGTCTCGTAGATCGGCACGGTGAGCGATGGCGTCGCGCCGGTATCAATGCGTTCGCCGGTATGGATGAGTCTGGTGGCTGGCTTCATCTGTGTTCTCTGTGGCTAGTACTCTGGGTCGCGGCTGACTTGCGTCATCCGATCGCCGGAGGCGCCGACGACGGGTTCGATGAACTGGCGATAGGCGTCTTCGAAGCCGCGCTCCATCAGCTCGTCGAGGGTCTGCACCCTGTCGGACTTCTCGTCGTAGGCGCCGGTCAAATCGAGCGGACGAATCGGGTTATGGGTCGGGCGAATCACGTAAACGCCCTGGAAGCGGTGATGCAGGTGGCGCACGGCATCACTGAGGGACGCTGTCTCGCCCGAGGCGAGTTGCTCGCCCACACGCCCGAACCCATCGAGCCGTGGCGGACGCAATTCGTGCGGACCCCGCGGCTCTGGAGTCGCGGCAATGATCACCACCTGCTCGGCGCCAGCTGCCGCGGCCTCTTCGATCAATCGCGCTAGGCAGGCCGGACGGTCGACCAGGCGATGCGTCTCGCCACGCCAGTACGAGTCGGGCGCAAACTGCACGAGCCGCGAGTCGCTCACACCTGGCAGGCTCATCGCCGCGGCCAGCACGTCAGCGGCGAAGGCCTGCGTCCCGCTTGACAGATCGTGGGCCTCGGCGCGCCGCGACGACACGCCGCCTGGCGGCGGAAACAGCGCCTTGCGGAACGGATCGCACACCAGCCCGAACACCAGGTCGCAGTGGGCATCCATGTCGTGGACCACCAAGAGCAGTTCGCGGAACCCGGGCTGGCCGAGGTTCTCGGCCAGTAGCTCCGCGTAACGGCGGCTCAGGTCCTTGGCATCGGGCGTCCTAATGGCCGCGCCGCCCTTGAGCAGACGCCACACCGATTCGGTGGCGTGGTGAATCGCGATCGCACCATCGATCGGTGAGCCCAGCAGCGCCCATGCTTTGCTGCCGGCCGTCCGCCGATGCAGGGGCGTGCGCCACCAGGTCAGCCACGCGCCAACCGCCAACGTCAGCACCGCTACTCCAGCGAGCAAGGCGGCCAGTCGCGGTATCCACGTCGGCAAGGCGCCTGGCGAAAACGCCATCGTCAACGCCTCGACAAACGACTGCACGAATTGCGCGCCGGCCTCGAGCCCCGCCATGCCGAGGAGCAGCGCGACGAGGTAGACCACCAAAGCCAGCAGGAAGACCGCGGCGGGAATTGCGAACACGCCAACCAGGCCGATGGCCAGCCACCGCAGCGCGCGGAACGGCCAGCGCCAGCGGTACAACCGCGGGATGGCTGGCGACTGCCAGAAACCGCCGGTCTCCCATAATTGGGCGCTGCCGTCGACCGCGGCCAACACCGCCGCCATCGCACCGACGCCTCGGCCTCCGACGATGTCGACTTTGACGCCGGCTTCCTGGATGGCGCGCAATGCGCCGGCATGGTACACACCGTCTGCGCCCGTCCCTGTGAACAGGAGGGCGGTGCGGCGTTCTGGAGAGTAGGTGTCGCGGGGCTCGGTCACAGCCTGACGTTGCTAGTCGTCGTGAATGGTGACGAGCTTGAGGATCTCGAACTTACGGGTCCCGCTCGGCGTCGCGACCGAAATCTCATCGCCCTCTACCTTGTTCAGGACAGCGCGGCCGATTGGCGACGAGGTGGAGATCAGCCCTTTGTCGGCTTCGGCGTCTTCGGGCATCACCAGCTGGTAGACGATCTCGAGATCCTTCTCGCGAATAGTCACCGTGGACCCGAACCCGGCCTTGCCGTGCGGGATGCGATCCATGTTCATCATCGAGATCTCGGCAACGCGGCGCTTGAGCATGGCAATGCGGGCATTGACCATGGTCTGCCGTTCCTTCGCGGCCTGGTACTCCGCGTTCTCGCGCAAGTCGCCAAGTTCGCGCGCCCGCTGAATCTCCTTGGGGAGTTCCATGTGCAGCTCGCGCTCGAGGGCGTTGATCTCGTCTTCGAATCGCTTGATGATTCTTTCTTTCATCGCGTGAAGAGTGACTGTAGCACAATGTTACAGCGCCCCGCGTGGCCCTATGACCGCCATCACCAGCCGGCACCACCCCATCGTCAAACAGTTCCGCGACGCGGCTCGCGGCGGCAACGTCATGCTGCTCGATGGCTGGCACCTGTTGACCGAAGCGATCAACGCAGGCCTTAATCTTGAGACAGTCGCGATCTGCGGTCCGCTAACGGCACATGAACAAGCGGCGATCGATCGCGCCCGTCGCGGCAAGGCGCAGATCGTCGAACTGTCGGGCGCCGTGTTGAACGCGGTGTCGCCGGTCAATTCACCGACGGGCGTCGTCGCCACTGCGCGCAAGCCGATTGCCGACGCTGCCACCATGCTGACGCCGGCACCAGCACTGGTGCTGGCCGGCATCGGCATCCAGGATCCCGGGAATGCCGGCGCAGTGATTCGCTCTGCCGCCGCGGCCGGCGCCACCGGCGTGATCGTCGACGAGGCAACCGCTGACCCGTGGGGCTGGAAAGCACTGCGCGCGTCGATGGGCGGTGTCTTTCGCTTACCCGTCACACGCAGCCTCAATGCGATGGCGACGCTGGCCGCCTGGCAAGCCGCCGGCGTCACGGTTGCCGCCGGCGTCCCTCGCGATGGCGTGTCGATGTACGACTTCGACATGACGCGTCCCCTTGTCGTGCTGATGGGAGGCGAAGGCCCCGGGCTGCCCGACGAGCTCGTGGCCTCGGCCGACGCCCGCATCAGCATTCCCATGAGTGGCGCGGTCGAGTCACTGAACGTCGCCGTCGCGGCTGCGCTCATCCTCTACGAAGCGAAGAGGCAACGGGCGCGATGAGTCTGTTCGACGAGCCGCCCGCACCAGTCGATCCCAACACCGTTCCTCTCGCTGAGCGGATGAGACCGCGCACCCTCGACGAGATCGTCGGCCAGGACGATGTGATCGCGGCGGGACGGCCGCTGCGCGAGATGATCGACCGCGACTTGCTGCAGTCGATCATCCTATGGGGTCCTCCGGGGACGGGCAAGACGACGCTCGCGCGCCTGATCGCCGACCTGACCAAGGCCAACTTCATTGCGTTCAGCGCCGTACTCGCCGGCATCAAGGAAGTGAAGGATGTGATGGCGGCGGCCGAACAGCGCCGTCGCATGGGCGGCCGACGCACCATCGTCTTTGTTGACGAAATCCATCGCTTCAACAAGGCGCAGCAAGACGCTTTTCTTCCCCGCGTCGAAAGCGGCGACATCGTCCTGATTGGTGCGACCACTGAGAATCCCTCGTTCGAAGTCAACGCCGCGTTGCTGTCGCGATCAAAAGTCTTCGTCCTGAAGTTGTTAACGGAGGATGCGATTGTGGCCATCCTCAAGACGGCGCTGGCCGATCCTGAGCGCGGCCTCGGCAAGCAGCAGCCTGAAGCTGATGAAGACGCGCTGCGTGCGATCGCCCGGTTTGCGAACGGCGACGCGCGCTCGGCCTTGAACCTGCTCCAGCTCACGGTCTCGTCGGCGAACAACCCCACCGGCCGGCCAAAGCTGGACAAGGCGCTGCTCGAGAAGACGCTGCAGAACCGCACGCTGCTCTACGACAAGACCGGCGAAGAGCACTACAACCTGATGTCGGCGCTGCATAAGTCGATGCGCAACAGTGATCCAGATGCGTCGGTCTACTGGCTGGCGCGCATGGTCGAAGCGGGTGAAGACGCGAAGTACATCGCGCGGCGGCTGATCCGGTTCGCATCAGAGGATATTGGCAACGCTGATCCACAGGCGTTGACCATTGCGGTCGCCGCCAAGGACGCCGTGCATTTCATCGGCATGCCCGAGGGCAACACGGCCCTGGCTCAATCCGCGATCTACCTGGCAACCGCACCAAAGAGCAATGCCGTTTACAGCGCGTATGGTGCGGCCGCCGAGGCCGCGAAGAACGACGTCGCTTCACCAGTGCCGCTGCACCTGCGTAATGCGCCGACCAGGTTGATGAAGCAGTTGGACTACGGCCAGGGTTACCAGTACGCGCACCACGAACCCGATGCCGTGGCGAGCATGGATTGCCTGCCGGATAACCTGAAGGGCCGGGAGTTCTACCAGCCGACCAACTACGGCTTCGAGAAGGAAATCAGGAAGCGCCTGGCCTGGTGGAAATCACGGCGGGGCGGGTCTTAAGACTCGCCCCGCCGATTGAAGCTACGGCAGCGCGAAGGTATGAACCTTGCCCTTGCTGATCCCCGCCATCACGGCGACGTACTGCTTGCCGTCGAGCTCGTAGCCGATCGGCGTCGCAACACCCTGGCCTAGTTGTGTCTCCCACAAGGTCTTGCCACTCAGCGGGTCCAACGCGAAGAACTTGCCGGCGCTGTTGCCGACGAAGATCAACTGACCAGCCGTTGACAGTGCTCCGCCGCTTGAGAGGAACGGAATCTTCCAGGCCGGCTTTTGCGCCACCGGGTCCCACGCAACGAAGAACCCGCCAGGGGGCGGCGCCTTTGGATCGGGCGGTGGTGGTGGCACCGGCTTCGTGCCGGCGGGCGTGCCCCGGCGAATCCCGAGGTTCCACTGCCCTTCCTTGAATTCGAACTTCTCTTCCATCGCAAACGCCGAGCTGGTCTCCTGGCCCGGGTAGTAGACAAAGCCCGTGGTTGGGTTGAACGCCATCGGCGGCCAATGGTGCGCGCCCACCGGCGACGGCGACAGGCGCACCGGCGTAAAGCGATAGCGCGCGGCCTCCGTCTCTTTCGGCCGGCCCGTCTCCATGTCAATCGACGTCGCCCACGAGGTGTAGACGAACGGCGCGCCGGAAATCAGCTTGCCGGTCGCGCGGTCCAGCACATAGAAGAAACCGTTCTTGGGCGCCTGCATCAAGACCTTGCGAACCTGGCCGCCAATGGTCAGGTCGGCAAGAATCATCGGCTGCGCCGAGTTGTAGTCCCAGTTATCGCCAGGCGTCGTCTGGTAGTGCAACACATACTTGCCGGTGTCGGCGTTGAGCGCGACGAGACGGCCATCGAGCAGACCGACGTAGACCTTGCCGTCATACAACGCCACGCCGCGATTGACCGGACCGCAGCACGGCCGCGGCCCCATGGCTTCGGTGCCGCCGCGCACCAGGGCTGGGTCGTACTGCCACTTCACTTTCTGGGTCCTGAGATCGATGGCGTAGACCTGGCTCCAGGTCGAGGTGCCGTAGAGTACGCCGTTGAACACCAACGGGGTGGTCTCGACCTTTCCGTCGGAGCCCACGTCGATCGCCGCCGTCTGCGTCAGCCGGCTGACGTTGCTCTGGTCGATCTGTTTCAGTGGGCTGTGGTGCGTCTCCGCATAGTCGCGGCCATAACCCGGCCAGTCGCCGTCGGCCGGCTTCAGCAACGTCGCGTCGGTAACTGTTGGTGCTGATTGCTGTCCTTGCAGGGCTGCCACCGCCACGAATCCAACCAGGCCAGCTGCGATCCAGCCTGCCCAACACCTTGTCACGTTCATGAAGAAGCCTCCACCGAGGATTATAGGAGTCTGAACCCGAGAGAGGAAGCACCGAAGAGTCTGACCCCTCCCCCCGCATCAGAGGCTGGAAAGCGACACCACGGCGACGAGAGCAAGCAGCAGAAGCCAACGTTTCATGAAGACCCGCCCCCAGCCCCCTTCCCCGCCCTAAATCCTGTCGAAGTTCTTTTCAATTTCACGACGGGTGATGCGCAGCATCACCGGCCGGCCGTGAGGACACACGGTCGAGTATGCGGTGGCGCGCAGTTCCTCGAGGATGTGGTGCATCTTTTCGAGCGTCAGTGGATAGTTGGCCTTGACCGCCGCATGGCAGGCCGTGGTTGCCGCAATCTGCTTGAGCGAGTCTTCCAGGCGCAAGCCGCGGTCGAGTCCGTCGAGATCGTCGGCCAGGGCGCGCAGCGCCGCGTCGCACTCGTCACGCGGCAACAGCGCCGGCATGGCGGTGACCTTGATGCTGTCGCCGCCAAAGTCTTCGACCTCAAAGCCAAACTTGGCGAGGGCGTCCGCCCGCGAGATCAGCGCGTTGCGCTCGGCGGCCGGCAACTCGAGAATCATCGGCACGAGCATCCCCTGGCTCTCGAGATTCTCGGTCGTCAGCCGCTGCATAATCCGTTCGAACAGCACGCGCTCGTGCGCCACGTGCTGATCGATGATGCACAGCCCCTCGTCGTCCATGGCGATGATGAAGGTGTCGCGGAACTGGCCGAGCGCGATCATGGGCCGTACGGCGGGTAGTACCGGTGGGGGCGGTGCGAAGCCGGGAGCACCGCCCTCACCCTTCTGACCACCCACATCCGCCCCACCTGACCAACCAGCCGGACCTGCCCCACTCGCCCACCGGCTCGTGAAGCTGGCCCCCTGTAGGGCACCCGGAATCGCAGGCTGTAGCGGCCGCACGTCGGAGGCATGTAACGAGAGCTCCGGCGCCGGGCCCTTGCCAAGCGCGTCGCCCAGGGCACGCCGCACCATCTCGTGCACCATCGACTGGTCGCGGAACCGCACTTCGGCCTTGGTGGGATGCACGTTAACGTCGACGCGGTCCGGCGGGATGTCGAGGAACACGTGCACCTCGGGTTTGCGCTCCTTGTTGGTGGCCACACTGTACGAATCGAGAATCGCATGCGCGATCGTCCGATCCCTGACGATGCGACGGTTCACGAACACGTGCTGGGGGCCGCGAACCGGGCCTTGCTCCGCCAACGCCGCGATGAAGCCGTGCAAGCGCAGGCCGCCAAATTCGCGACCGACGGCAACGAGGTCCTGGCGATCGCCATAGAGTTGATAGAGCCGGTCCGACAAGCTTGCAACCGGAGGCACAGACAGCACCTGGCGGCCAGCACTGATCAGCGTGAAGCCCACTTCGGCATAGCAAAGAGCCAACTGCGTCACAAACCGCGAGACCTGCGCAGCCTCGGCGGCATCGGACTTCAGGAACTTCCTGCGCGCCGGCAGGTTGTAGAAGACGTCGGCGACTTCCACGAGGGTGCCCTCAGGTCCGCCGGCCTCGACGACCGACTCGATGATCCCGGCGTTGACGCGAATCTCGGTACCGCTGTCGCTTCCGCGGGCTCGCGTTCGCAAGCGAAAGTGCGAGACCGAGGCCATCGACGGCAAGGCCTCACCGCGGAAGCCGAGAGTGACAATCGCCCCCAGGTCGTCGGCGCGCTTGATCTTGCTGGTGGCATGCCGCTCCAAACACAGCCGCGCATCGTCCGGGTCCATGCCAATGCCATCGTCCTCAACGCGCACCAGCTTCTTGCCGCCGTATTCAACGGTGATAGTGATGCGCGTGGCCTGGGCGTCGATCGCGTTTTCGACCAGTTCCTTGAGGACGGACGCGGGTCGTTCGACGACCTCACCTGCTGCAATCTGGCTGATCAGCAGGTCGGGCAGCGGTTTGATGATTCCCATCGGTCGGATTATCGCCGGGATAAGGCGCTGTAGCATCGGTTCGGGGACATATGGCTTCCGGTAAAATCGCCACTTTTCCGTCGTCGTCGCCGCCCCGTGGAATTTCTTGCCCAGCTCATCGACATCATCCTGCATGTGGACAAGTACCTGGCCATGCTGCTGGCGCAATACGGGACCTGGATCTACGCCATCCTTTTCCTGATCGTCTTCTGCGAAACCGGGCTGGTCGTCACGCCTTTCCTGCCCGGTGATTCGCTGCTTTTCGTTGCCGGGGCGCTGGCCGCCACCAGCGGCGGCAGCTTCCAGATCGAGATCGTCATCGCCGTTCTGCTGTCGGCGGCGATCCTCGGCGACAACGTCAATTACTGGATCGGCCGCTGGGCCGGCAAGCGCATCCTGGCCTGGGGCGAGTCCCATCCGCGTTTCTTCAACCGCAAGGGCTTCGACATCGCCCATTCCTACTACGAGGCCCACGGCGGCAAGACCATGCTGGTGGCGCGTTTCATGCCCTTCGTGCGCACCTTCGCCCCCTTCGTCGCCGGCGTCGGCAACATGCACTACCCGCGCTACTTCGCCTTCGACCTGGCGGGCGCCTTCCTCTGGGTGTTCTCGCTCTGCCTTGCCGGCTACTGGTTCGGCAACATCCCCTGGGTCAAGTCCAACCTGTCGCTGATCGTCTTCGCCACGATCGGTTTGTCGCTGATGCCGCTGTTCATCGCATGGTTGCGTCACCGCCTGTCGCCCAAGGCGTCCTGAGCCGGCGCGGCATGGCGGCGGCCGGCCTGTCGCTGCTGCTCGGCGCCTGCGCCCACCAGAGCGGCGAGCGGCCGCGCGGCGCCACCGACAGCCTGGCCAACACGGTGGCCAACTTCGATCCCAGGCAGATCGGCAAGGCCGACATCGATCGCGTCGCCGACCTGCATCGCCGCGAAGTCTTCGCCAGCGTGCGCGTGCTGGCGGAAAAGCTCTACCGGCGCAATCCGCGCGAATGGAAGAAGGGCGGCCACGCCAGCGTCGAGGCCGCGCTTGACCGCCTGCTCGACCCGCGCACCGGCTGGCGCCCGGTCGATGCCGCCGGCAAGCGCGGCACCGATGCCATCCTGCTGGCGCTGTCCGCCGACTTTGCCGGCGACCGCGTCGCCGTGTTGATCGGCGGCATCGGCGGCATGCTCAATGCCGCCTTCGAGGAGAAGACCGAATTCTTCCTGCCCGACGAGCTCGATGCGCAGAAAATCTACAACAGCGCGCGCAACCTCGAGATCGCCGCCTGGAAGCTGGCCAACGCGCGCGATGCCGCAGGCAGCCCGCTTCTGCTGAGCAACGAGCTGGCGCAGCCGGGGCAGCCCGCCAATCTCAGCTTCGAGCGCGAGTTCGGCAAGATGATCGGTAACCTCGACCTGCTGGCGGTGCTGCTTGCCGACAAGGGCCATCGCACCATCGCCCGCGTCGCGCAGAGCCTCGCCACCGCCGTCTTCCTGCCCGTGCCCTCGCTGCGATGAAGCGCTACGTGATCCTGATTTCGGGGCGCGGCAGCAACATGGAGTCGCTGCTCGATGCCGGCCTGCCCGGTGCCTGTGCCGCCGTGATCAGCAACAAGCCCGAGGCGGGCGGGCTGGCCAGCGCCGCGGCGCGCGGCGTCGCCACCGCCGCCATCGACCACCGCCGGTTCGCCAGCCGTGAGGACTTCGACGCCGCGCTGGCGGCGGAAATCGACCGCCATGCGCCCGACCTGGTGCTGTTCGCGGGTTTCATGCGCATCCTCACCGACGGCTTCGTGCGCCGCTACGAGGGCCGCCTGCTGAACATCCATCCC
>SXGU01049830.1_pt1 | contig 12894 bp, 9 predicted proteins | sample 3174531 | NCBI WGS metagenome assembly SXGU01 (sample SAMN11356863, study PRJNA531348) | freshwater metagenome | isolation source: freshwater sample F1-140 | place: China: Fuxian Lake, Yuxi | collected 2017-12-25 | reverse complement strand
GAGCGGGAGAATGTAAACAAACGGTGCGGCTGTGCGGAGCGTATCTCGGTCAAAACCTACCGCCGGGTTCAAATCTCGCTTGTGCATTGGTCGTCCAGTGAGAATTCTCACCGAATATCCCATCCCACCCGCATTGTAGACAACAACATTGTTTTTCATACGCCACCCCGTGAGGCCCTCATCATCATTTTCCCCAAGTGCGATCACGAACATAAATTGCGGAAACAACACTTCCCGTTCCTTCACCCAATCAACAAAACACTTCGGAACCTGAATTGGCTGAGGTAAATGTGATTGAACAGATATCATAGATACTCATCAAATTACTGCTTACTCGCTGTGAAGTACCATATCGCGAATGCTTAGTCAGAAACAATGCCTCCCCATTACAATTTCTGCAACAAAAAATCGCCATTTTTCAATGACGACTTTTTGACAAGGCATGTGGGTCACCTCACACGCCTTCTCATGGCTCGGGGTCGTGGACGATGTTAGAACCGGGAACCTTGGGGAAATTCGGCAATTTACAGCGGATTACTTGACTGGTACACAGGATGTGATAGAGTATTCAATGTAAAGAAGTAAATACTTTATTACATTGTGGAAGAAATATTCAACATGGAAGCAGTCGAAAAAGCCGCATTTTTTGCGGGTGTTTTGAGTGCTTGGAGAGAGGCTTTTGGGGAGTTATCAGCTCCGACAAGGCTCCTACTCGCCCATGAGGCTGAAGCGGCATTTCAGACAGAAGCTCACTTGGAAAATAAGACGATCACTCATGGCGACATCGAGTGCGCAAAGCGATACGCGTCAGCCCTTATTGCCCTGCGCCCGCAGATCGAAATGGGGTCGCCTTTCCTTGAAAAACTACATCGACAGATTTTTGATCATCCCGACGGCTACCGATATTTTCCTGGTGAATTCCGTACGAACGAAATGGGAGGAGAATTTAACGAAACGATAAATGGAATCGTTGGACTGGTGAGAATCGATATCTTCACAAGGATTCATCTTATCCATACCGCCTTTTTGAAACTGGCTCCATTTCGTGCAGGTAACCATGTGATGGCGAACGCGCTGCTTCACGCTTTGTTCGTCCATTTTGATCTGACTCCAAGTCCAATGCTCCCGTTTGCGAAATTCATGATTGAGGATCAGAGCACGACTCCTGACGAATTTTTACAAAGTGTTCTGCGCGCAGAGGAACGTACGCAGAGCGTCTATCACGTCATCCGCATCATCGAGGCGAGATACAAGGACACCGTCGCTTCCCTTGAGACTCGTCCGAAGAAAGTCGCCCTTGAGCTTCTCCCGTATTTTATGGAGCGCGAGGCATTTACGGTACGAGAGATTGAAGCGGCGTATGGGAAAAAGTTCAAGATCACCTATCACACGCTTAACAAGCTCATGACACGTCTCGTCGAGGATCTCCATTTGCTCGAAATCACGGGCGGTGGCGAACGTAACCGCATCTTCACGCTTAAGGGATATCAAAAACTCTTCGTCTAAATATGACCAACAACTTTCGAGACAAGGCTCAGCTCATCTGGAACATCGCCGAAATTCTTCGTGGGAGCTGGAAACAGCATGAATACCAGGATGTTATTTTGCCGCTCGTCGTGGTGAAACGTCTTGATTCTCTTCTTGCACCAACCAAGGCAAAGGTGCTTCAACAGAACAATGAACTGAAGGCACAGATTGATATTGATCCTGTTTTGAAGGCCGCATCGAAGGTTGGTTTTTACAATGTCTCCGAATATGATTTCGAAAAACTTCTTGAAGACCCGGATCACATTGCCACTAACTTTAAACACTATCTTCGCGGATTCAGCGCGAACATCGAGGATATTATTGAGAAGTTCGAATTCGACCGACAGCTGGCGCGACTCGAGGGCGGCAACCTGCTCTATCTCATCATCAAGGAATTGAACAAGGTCGACTTGCATCCCGATGTCGTCGACAATCACGAGATGGGATCAATCTTCGAGGAGCTCATTCGCAAATTTTCTGAGCAGTCCAACGAAACCGCTGGAGAGCACTACACTCCACGCGACGTGATCAAGCTCATGGTGGAGATTCTCTTCGCACCCGATCGCGACAAGCTAAAGAAGGAACACATTATTAAAACAGTTTATGACTGCGCCTGCGGAACAGGCGGAATGCTTTCCATTGCCAAGGAATATATCCGTAATGACATCAACAAAGACGCGGGAGTGTACCTATATGGACAGGAACTGAATCCGGTCACCTACGCCATGTGCAAGTCGGACATGCTGATCAAGGGTGAGAATCCTGACAACATGAAAGGCGGCGAAAAAGATCACTCGCTCGCGAGCACGCTTTCGAACGACCAGTTCTTCGGCACGCAGTTCGACTATATGCTCACAAACCCACCATTCGGCGTGGATTGGAAGAAAGACATGGATGCCGTCGAGCGCGAAGCTGAACGCGGATACGCGGGACGTTTTGGCGCAGGGCTTCCACGGTCTTCCGACGGTCAATTCCTCTTTCTTCAACATCTCATTTCAAAGATGCGCCCAGAAAGCGAAGGCGGCTCTCGCATTGGTATCGTCTTCAACGGCTCACCGCTCTTCACGGGCGATGCGGGTCAAGGCGAAAGTGAAATCCGTCGCTGGATTTTGGAACATGATTGGCTGGAGGCCGTCGTCGCGCTCCCAGATCAACTCTTCTTCAACACAGGTATTCCGACGTACCTCTGGTTCGTGACGAATCGGAAAGAAGATAAGCGCAAAGGAGTGGTTCAAATTATTGATGCTCGTGGCTTCTTCGAGAAGATGCGAAAAAGCCTCGGCAACAAGCGCAATGAGATCACTGACACGCATCGCGCGAAGGTCCTTGAGCTGTACAAAGGATTCGCCGAAAACGAATACTCCAAGATCTTCAAAAACAGCGATTTTGGATATCGACAAATCGTTGTCGAGCGTCCGTTGCGGATGAACTTTCAGGCATCAGCTGAACGGGTTGAACGTCTCAAGGGACACGAAGTATTCTGGAAGATTTTCATGACCAAAGATCGTTTGCCTGATCCTGAAAAACAAAAACTTCTTCATCTCATCGAGAACTTCGGTGATGAGGTGTATTTGAATCAGGAAAAGTTTGTCGAGGCGATGAAAAAGCGATGCGATGAGCAAAAGATCGAACTCAAGAAGCCGGTATTGAAATTCATTCTATCCATGCTGGGCGAACGCGATGAGCAAGCCGACGTCTGCACTCTTGCCGATGGAAGTATAGAGCCGGACAGCACCCTGCGAGATAGTGAGAACGTGCCATTGAACGAAGATGTCCGAGTGTACTTTGATCGCGAAGTAAAGCCATACGTTTCAGACGCATGGATCGACGAAACGTGTATCGATCATAAGGACGGGAAGCTCGGTCGAATTGGCTATGAAGTTCCTGTAACCCGCTTCTTCTACAAGTACGAGGCACCGCGTCCGACCGAAGTCATCAAAAAGGAAATAGAGGAACTTGAGCAAGAGATCTCAAAAATTATAGAAAATCTTTAATATGAGCACTAAGTCTATAAAAGTTAAATACATCGCACCGTTGCGAGGCGCCAGAGGTCAATCCGTGAACGGATTACCATATCTTGGGCTAGAAAATATTGAGAGTGGCACTGGAAAAGTTATCGAAACAGAAACGCCGATTGTCTCTGAAGGTGTCACGAATTACTATCAAAAAGATGACGTTCTTTTTGGAAAGCTACGCCCGTATCTCGCTAAAGTAGTTTTAGCAAAAAATGAAGGTGTTTGTACGGGCGAGCTATTGGTTTTGAGCCCAAAGGAAAATCAAGTAGATCCAAGATTTCTTTCATATCGCTTAAGAGCGGACGATTTTATTAAGATGGTCGACAACTCGACTTACGGAGCAAAGATGCCACGAGCTAATTGGAATTTTATTGGCAACGTTTCCATTTCGCTACCACAATTGTCAGAACAAAAAATGATCGCTGATACTCTTGATGAAAAAATTGCACTGCTTGATCAGGCAATTGAGCGTGAAAAAAAGCAGATCGAACTCTTAACCGAGTACCGCCAATCACTAATAGCAGAATTGGTTGATACGTTGGAATAGATTACATGATCAGCTATAAATCATTCAAAAAGATCTTTGGGTGTAAATTTTGGAAAGCATTTCAAAATTTACCCCTCAATACCCCCTCTTCCTATCAAGAAAAAGAGGAGCTTTTGAAATCGGTTTATACAGCAATTAAAAGCAAGACCTATCATCCCGCAAAACCAGAATTTTACATTGCTCACAACAAAGGATCTGGTGTTGCTCGTGTCTCTCCCGTTTTTACCATTAAGGATTACATCGTTTATTACTATTGCGTCATCAGACTCGAGCACAAACTTGCTCGAAATAGAACCGAAAATACTTTCGGTGGATGGAGCATTAGTGGTCTAAACTATAGAGACGCAGAAGAAACAGAAATACAAAAGAAAATTGAAAATCTCTACGATCCAACAGTGTCAATGCCGTCGTGGTCGTTTTCGCCAACGGCGTGGTATATCGCGTATAAGGATTTCAACGCGAAACTTTACGTTTCACTGAAGGAATCCAGCGAGGGATACGTGGTTGAGTTAGATATCGCTAATTTTTACGATTCGATTAATTTAGACATTTTAAAACGTAAAATAGGAGAGGTTTTTGACGGAAAATATCGTGATGAACTTTCACTTCTTTTTCATTTCCTAAATTTCTGGAACAAGTCAATCAATCATTACAATCCTCAAACGGTAGGATTGCCGCAAGATGCCATGTCCGACTGCTCACGAATTTTGGCGAACTTTTATCTCCAAGAATACGATATTTACATCAAGAAAATTTGCGATGAAATTGGCGCAAAGTATTTCCGATACGCCGATGACCAGGCAATTATTGTAAAAAACGGTGATCAAATTGAACATGTCATTTACTGCGCTTCCAGAAAACTGCTTGCTTTGGGTTTAGCTATCAATCAAAAGAAGGTGGTCATCAGAACTGTTGATGAGATGATTGAGTACCGTTCATACAGGCTGTTTGATATCTTACTTCAGCCTGGATCAAACCAGGACCCGGACAAGTCAAATAATTTTATCGATGAGGTGACGAAGTTAATCGTCAGCGACCAACGAGAGAAAATAAAAGCTCGTGGTTTACCACTACTGAACCGTGCTTTAACCTGTAACTGGGAAAAGGTCGCTTATCCTCAAAGAGTTAAACTTTTTTCCTGGTATCTGGATGATGATTTTCTTAAAGACGCTAGGACGTATCAATTTTCAGCAATTCTTGAGCGATTACACGACAGGGAAAAGGATGACTTCGTGGCATCGCTAGATCGATTGTCCGAACGCTTAATCCACAACGGATTCCACTACGAGGTCATGGCTTTCATGAAAGCCACCAACAAAAATTCATCCGCAATACAGAAAAGAATTGCTACACTAAGAAAAATATATGCCAACTAATACTAAAGAAATCGGTTTCGAAGAGTACATCGAAAAGCAGCTCGTTGATACCAATGGATATCGCAAACAATCGAACCAATTGTATCTCAAGAATCTCTGTTTAGATCCTGAGATGGTTTTAGAGTTCCTTGATACCACACAGCCTGAGTCGGTCGGAAAACTGCTGGAGATTCACGGCGAGGAACTGAATGAGCATTTGTTTGGTCGGTTGACCGATGAGGTGAAGACACGAGGTGCTCTCGATGTATTCCGCAATGGTTTTACTGACCATGGCGTGAACTTTAAGATGGCGTATTTCCCACCGAACTCTGGCATCAACGAAGAGACGCATCGATTGTACGAAGCAAATATTTTGAGCGTCATGCGTCAGGTGCATTACAGTGAGAAGAATCCTGATCTCTCCATTGATACCGTCATCTTCCTGAACGGTCTCCCAATCTTCACCATCGAACTAAAGAATCAACTGAGCGGACAGACGGTGAGAAATGCAGTTCAGCAGTACCGCACGGATCGAGACCACAAAGAGCCTCTTTTGGCTTTCAAACGATGTTTAGCGCACTTTGCTGTTGATGCAGATCAGGCGTACATGACAACAAAGCTTGCTGGTCTCAAGACGTACTTCCTCCCGTTCAACAAAGGCTACAACAGCGGTGCGGGTAATCCGCCGAATGATCGAGGGTATAAAACGTCATACCTTTGGGAAGACGTATGGACGAAAATGAGTATCTTGGAACTCATCGGTAAGTTCATCACATTGCAGAAACTGAAGAGTACTGACGAAAAAGGCAAAGAGTCGGTCAAAGAGGTTTTAATCTTCCCTCGTTATCACCAACGCGATACCGTGCAACGATTACTCGTCGATGCACGAGAAAATGGTGCGGGACAGAATTATCTTATTCAACACAGCGCAGGTAGCGGTAAAAGCAATACGATCGGTTGGGCGGCGCATCGTCTTTCGGAACTGCATAACGCTGATGACAAGAAGGTCTTTGATACGGTTCTTGTCATTACAGATCGCCGCGTGCTCGACCGACAGTTGCGCGATACGGTCACGCAGTTTGAGCAACGCGCGGGAGTTGTGAAGGCGATTACCGAAGGTTCGCAGGAGTTAAAGGATGCGTTGGAAACCGGAGAAAAGATCGTCATCACGACTCTTCAAAAATTCCCGTTTATCGTCGACTCAATCGGCAATCTTCCTGGAAAAAACTTTGCGGTGATTATTGACGAGGCACATTCTTCGCAGACCGGTGAAGGCGCGGCAAATCTCCGCGAAGCATTGACGACGTCCAGTCTCGACGAGGCAGCGCAACAGGATGCTGAGGAGCCGGAGACCACGGAAGAAATGATTCTCAAGAAATTACGCAGCAGAAAGGTGAAAACGGACAACATCAGCTTTTTTGCGTTTACCGCGACTCCAAAACAAAAAACGCTTGAGTTGTTCGGAACAAAGAGTCCAGTTGATGGAAAGTATTACCCGTTCAGCCTGTACTCGATGAAACAAGCCATTGAGGAGCGATTTATCTTGGACGTACTCAAAAACTATACAACGTATCAGGCGTATTTTTCGTTGTTGAAGAAAGTTGAGGACGATCCGGAATTCGACAAGAAAAAAGCTCAACGTCTTTTGATCGGCTATGTTGAAAAACACGAGCACGCCATTCAGAAGAAGGTCGAGATTATGGCTGAGCACTTCCGAGCCCGTATTGCCAAGGAGATCCACGGCAAAGCGAAAGCGATGATCGTGACGAAATCGCGCTTGCACGCTGTTCGCTACAAGATAGCGATGGATGCCTACCTACGCGAACACAACTACCCCTATAAGGCTCTGGTGGCCTTCTCGGGCACGGTAAAGGATGGGATGGTCGAATACACCGAAGGAGGCATGAACGGCGTCCCTGAAGCGACCACGGCAAAGACTTTCGAACAGAACGAATACAAATTCCTTATCGTTGCTGAAAAATTCCAGACGGGGTTCGATCAGCCCCTGCTCGCTTCAATGTACGTCGATAAGAAGTTAAGCGGAGTGAGTGCTGTACAGACGTTGAGCCGATTGAACCGCACCACGTCGGATAAGGATGAGGTATTCGTACTCGACTTCGTAAACGATGCGGGCGATATCCAGGAATCGTTCCAGCCGTACTACACAACAACGGTTCTTTCGGAAGGTACCGATCCGAACATTCTTCATGATCTTGAGAGGGATCTGTATTCATTCAAACTCTTCACGCAACATGAAGTGGACGGATTCGTGCAGGAACTATTCCACAATGCTCCTCCGGCAACGATCAACGCCATTCTTGATGCAACGGTGCAACAATTCGAAGATTGCCTGCCGCAGGAGCAGGAAGACTTCCGAAAGAAATGTACGGACTTCGTTCGTCGCTATGCGTTCGCTTCGCAGATTATTCCATACGAAAGTTCTGAGCTTGAAAAACTCTATAACTTCACTCGTTTATTGTTGAAAAAGCTTCCACGCATCAAGGAAGAATTACCAACGGAAGTACTGGATAGCGTCGATATGGAGTCGTATAAAATCGTACATCGCGGACAGGACGCGATTCGGTTGGAGGACGAGCAAGGGTTGCTTGAGCCGATGCAGAGCGGCAAGCGGAGCGAAGAAGTTAAGGAGCACGATCGTCTGTCGAAGATTATCACTGACATCAATGATCGATTCGGTACTGAATTCACTCTCGAAGACGTCGTTATTACCAATCAACTCGGAGAACGATTAGCGAATAACCCAATGTTGCAGGGTTCAATCAAGAACAATGCGCGCGATACGGCGAAGATTAAGTTTGACGAGGTGCTTGGTCAAGAATTAGTGGAGATGCTGAATCGCCATTTCGACTTCTACAAGAAGCTCGATAAAAATCCAGATCTAAAAGCCTACTTCGGAGAAAAAATGTTTGACCATGTCGTGAAGTCGGTCAACGAGAGCAAATAGAAAAAGATACGAGAGCCACCCTTTATCAGGTGGTTTTCGTTTTTTAAGAGGGTATTTGAGGCTTATTTACCTACAGCTTGAGGGCTAGGCACCCGGGACAGACGCGGTAGTGTGTGGGTCATAAGGAGTAAACAAGTCTTATGTACGCACAAAACACGAACAGCGATCCCCGCAAAGCCATACCAATCCGTTACTGCCTGTACGCGAGAAAATCATCGGGAGATGACGAACGTCAGGCGTTATCAATCGACAGTCAGGTCAAGGAGGCTCTGGAACTGGCTACGAGGGATGGTCTGAACGTTGTCGAGGTTCGCCGCGAAAGTCATTCTGCGAAAAGCTCCGGGTCACGCCCGGAGTTTAATCGTCTCATTGGAGACATTCGGGTCGGCAAGTTCGACGCGATCCTCACTTGGGCGGCGGATCGTCTAAGCCGTAATGCCGGAGACCTTGGGACAATCGTCGACCTTATGGATCAAGGTCGCATCAAGGACATCAGAACGAATGGACCGAGATTCACCAACTCCCCTAGCGATAAGTTCATGCTGATGATGCTTTGTAGCCAGGCCAAGCTCGAGAATGACAACAAGGGCGTAAATGTGAAGCGTGGCCTCAGAACCAAGGTTGAAATGGGCTATAGGCCGAATATGGCCCCGCTCGGTTACCTACATGATACTCACGCCCTAAAAGGTGAGAGACGCGTGTATATGGATCCACAGCGTGGTCCGGTAGTCCAAGAGGCGTTCCAAAAGGTTGCCTACGAGGGTTGGACGGGGCGGGATCTTAAACGCTGGTTCGATAACGAAAAGCAGTTCACTACGCGCAAGGGGAAGAAAATTTCGCTCAGTATGATTTACCGGATGATGGAAAATTCGTTCTTCACCGGCAGATACGAGTTCCCGCAGGGTAGTGGCAAATGGTTCACAGGCAAGCACGAGCCATTGATCACGAAGGAGGTATTTGATCGCGTCCAAGAGGTCATGAAAGGCAATCCTAAAGGACCGTCGGGGACAAAGGAGTTCGGCTTCACGAAAATGTTTAAATGCGGAGCGTGCGGTTCCGGCATCACTGCCGATGAGAAAATCAAGCGGCTCAAGGATGGGACGATAAAGCGGTATGTCTACTACGGCTGCAACAAGAAATGGCTCACAGGATGCAAGGAGCCATATCTACGAGAGGAAGACTTGCTAAGCCAGCTCTGCAAAATCATCGACAAGGTCGATATCGATGAGCTAGCGGCGGTGGATCGAATCAAACAAGAAATCGAACGACTTAAGAAGATGATCTCAAGCCTTGGCGGCCACGCCGCGACTGCGAAGATTGCTGAGATCATGCCGAATATCGATGTGTACGCGTGTGCGAAGTATATTCTCAAAGAGGGTACGCGAGAGGAGAAGAGAGATCTCCTCTCACATATTCAATCGGCACTACTGATTTCAAATGGACACGTTGAGTCGCTCTAAAACCATATCAATATTTCGTGGTGACGTAATGCCCGTACCTTCCAGAGCAGGGGTAACCCTGTTTGCTTTTATGCGCGCGGAGATTTGAATCCATTGTAGTTTTGGGGAATTTCTTGCCGCAGTAGTTACATTGATAGATATACCGTATCCGAGAAGTAACTCGCGGCATCCTTGGTTTTTTTGGAGCCGGTTCGGGTTTATTTGGATCAAACAAATAGGGATTTTCTGGTTTTTCACCTGCCTTACATAGCTCTATGATGCATCTGGGCGTAAACTTTTCATCCGTATTTTCTATCGACTGAATTTTATCTGCAACAAAACAACGAATGCCTGGATCGTTATCACCACCACTTCTGTTATAAACGTAAAAATATTCTCGTTCGACCCCATCTCTTCGCTGGAGATATTTTAATGAATAAGGTTCTACAACCCGATCCGAATCCTTATAGCGTATCTTCAAGAGAGTTTGTTCACGTCCGGCTTTCATTATAGGAAGCCTCAATTCTGGTCCGAAATATGCGAACTGCCTATAACCATTATTGGGATAGCCGCTGAAGATTTTTTCTAAATCCTCTAAGAAAATTCTAATGGCATCCTCAACATCGAGAGTGACCTGTTTGGCACATACGAGAAGCTTTCCCCAAAAATTTCTAAAATAATCAAAAGGGGTTTGCTTAAGAATTTCTTTCAACACGAAAGGATTTTTACCGAAAATTGTCTTCTGAATAAACGTTCTGACCACTTCATCACGATCAAGGCTGCCCCCAAGCAACTGAATCGAATAAACATAATCAAAGAGGTCTGGCGCATGTTGGCGTTGAAGCAAGCATTTGAGTTTCGTTGCAATGATTTCTTCCAGTTTCATGCACCGAATCGTACACGCTACCTCTGCTGCATCGGAGTACGGATGTATCAATGGCACTTGTTGAATGGGAAGCAAAGTTTTATCAAAACGCGTTATATCCATCGAGATCTTGATCGTGAACTCGGACTTCCCATAAAAATCTTCGAAGTAAACACGTACCTCATACACGCGTAGCCCTGGAATCGGTGCGTCACTGGCGGTAAATTTTTCTTCAACCTTGTTGTTGGCTTTTACAAAGGTGATGCCTGACTTTCCCTGGATGAAATCACAAATGGTATTTACTTCGCCAAGCAAAACTTCCGAATCGATATCATCTGGAATACCGAAATCTAGATCCGTGGAATATCGAGTGTTCTCGAAGTACCCCTTCCGCAGGGCATTCCCTCCCTTTAAGAAAATCGAGTCTTTCAGTCCACTGATCGTGAAGACGCCAAAAATAAACCACCCGAACACATAATCCCTGTCCACGTTGGCGGGAGTGATTTCGAATTCTTTGGCTTTGGAGTCGATCTCGAGTCTCTCGATCATATGCAAAACCATCTTACTCCCGTTGTTGAGGTCTGCAATCAAAAAACCGCCACTTTCGTGACGGCTTTTTGAATGACTGTGTCTGGGTCGCCAGACACAGTCGCTCATGGCTCCGGGGGCGGGGTTCGAACCCGCGACCAATGTATTAACAGTCCACTGCTCTACCGCTGAGCTACCCCGGAATTTGTTCATCTAACCACTTACGGCCCTGACCACTTTTCAAAAAATGTTCGCGCCGAATGGCTAATGTTTTCTCTTCGAACTTTTCTGTGTGAACGATGGTAAATGGACCATTACGTCTTGTCCAAATGTTTGAACCGGACAGATGATCGTATTACCGTTCGGTTGCCGACTTTGAAGTGTAACCAACGTAACGTTTCCCGTTAGTGACACTTTTTAGGACGTAAACCGTGAACATACTGCTGACGCGTCAGTCTCAGCCGGCGGCTGACCAGCCCTGCGAAGCAGTCAGCCTTTGGTTGATGGGCTGGCACTGCTCTACCGCCTCGAAGCTCCAAGAAGTGGTCCGCCTCTGGCGGAACCCCGGAATAGGTATTTCTTTACGGCGACGGGAGTATAACAATCGGGGGAAGAGACGGCAAGTGCGGGTTGTGGAGAGTTGGAAAAAGAGGGATAATGCAGAAAAGTTTTAACATGCTTGTATGAATACACGAGGTTTGGGAGCTCCACGGGGAGAACGTGGGATACCACGCGATGAAGGGAAGAAATTTATTCCTCGGACGCCGGCACAAGAGCAGGCGGAGCGTGAGGAGCGACGTTTGCGGCGTGTACGCACTGAGCAAGGAGAGCAACTCAAAAAAGATAATGCTCCCACACCAAAGGCGACGCGTGAGGCCATGGACCGGTCGGCGATTAACTTGGGGCGTATTGATCGCCAACTGGATCTGCTTGTAGACGCACCAAACGAGCAAGTGCGTGCAGTGCGCATGGCGATTGCCAAACGACTCATGACGGACGCAGAGTACAAACGGATGTCGACGGAAGTCGTGCCTCTGGAAGAACTGCAAGACCTCACGCGCGAAATCGTGTCGCGGCTCGAACAGCAATACCCGCTCCCGAGTGCCATTCGCAAGCCATCAACCGAAACAACGCAACCAGCACGCAAGTCCGACAAAAAAGCGGCATAGAAAAAACCACCTCGTTCAGCCACGTCTTGGCTGCGGGGTGGATTTTATTCGGCGTCGTCCCAGGTTTGGGTGCGACACCAGGCGAGCGTGTGGCTCGAGGAGATGCGGGTGGAGGTGAGCTTGATGTGGGCCACCTCCGCTTCCTGCACCTGGAGGGTGTAGAACCCTTCGAGCTCGATGAGCTCGGTGAGGCGCGCCCCGTCGGTGGCGGCCGCCGCGACGTCCGAGTACCGGAGGTCGCCGGCGGGGGCCTTGGGTTGGCTCGCGGCCGCGGAGAGCTCGAGCCGCACGTCGTGCAGCTCGGCACGGGTCTCGAAGAGCCCCTGCAGCCCTTCGCAACGGACCTGCTCCCAGCCACGCGCGTTGTGCTGTGGAGCTTCCTCTTGAGGGTCGGTGGGTTCCTGTGCACCAGCCAGCGGGAGAAGGAACACGGACAGAAGACAAAACATGAACAGCTTCCTCCAAGGGCAGAATAATGCCTGTT
>SXGU01197519.1_pt1 | contig 12898 bp, 16 predicted proteins | sample 3174531 | NCBI WGS metagenome assembly SXGU01 (sample SAMN11356863, study PRJNA531348) | freshwater metagenome | isolation source: freshwater sample F1-140 | place: China: Fuxian Lake, Yuxi | collected 2017-12-25 | reverse complement strand
GTGGATGGGTAAATCCGAAATCAAGCTACTATAGAAGGTGAAATTTTAAGGGTGAGCTTTGATGCTAGCTCCATGCTGCTGTTTAAGAGGTACAGTATGAGCCTTAGAGTCACCATCGTCAAGTACACACCCTGCAACCTTTTCTTTTTGAACTTGCATAATAATACCTATTGCATTCTCGGCTCCAATGACATCTGTAACAGTGGCATCCATAAAAGAATCAGGAAGTGGAAAATTAAATTTAAATTTTGGATGTAGGCACTGCATCTTTTCTGTATTGTTGTTTCCCTTAAGTTGTTTGACTCCTTGGTCTGACCTTCCAGCCGATGCTTCGTATTTATCTGCTGCCTCTTTAAGAAAACCAGCCGCACTTTCCCTAGCATAACCAAAGTGGTCAGCAAACTGCTTTTGTAGTTCTGGATCTCTCATGGCTTCAATATATTCCCTTGCTGGCATGTCACCAAAATTTTTGCGTACGGCTTTTGTTTCGAACAAAGCTGTTATTTCACTGCTTGCTCTTTCTTGTGCCTTATCTTTATAGACAGGTTTATATATGTCAGCTTGCTGCTTTATTGCCTCTTCAATTACACCTTTATTATCAACGAGATATTTATTCTTTGCTTCTGTTCTTTTAATAAAATCATCAATTCTTTCTTGTGATATGGTCATAATATACCCCAATTATATCGTTAATAATAACTTGCAAAAACACTCCCAATTGTAAGATGATACCATATATTGTGTAAATAAATTGTGAACTTTTTATGACAATTCACTCTAAAAACAATAATTTTATTAAATTAATTCTAATAAAAAACTATCGGGCTTGGAAGAAGATAACAAGGCGGTGGTGCAGGCGTTGAAAGATTTTATAAATCTTTGATTCCACCCGACAAAAACTTGCGTGGTGAAAAATTGAAATCGCGCTTGGCATCATCATTAAAAAACACCAAATCATCATTCATCCGCCGCGCAATTTCGCCGTTGATATATTTTTTATGGTGCAGTTTGCCATATAAATCCAGCGCGAATGGCAACATGGTGCTGCTCGTGATGCGCGTTTTTTTGCCTAACCCAACGAATATTTTCTCCAGCATTTCGCGGTATGGGATTATTTCATTACCGCTTAAATTATATGATTTGGCGTAAGTCGCTTCATTGTTTAATGCTTGCAGGCTGGCGATGGCTAAATCATCGGCGTGGACAGGCTGGCGGCGACCAAGGGCAGGGGGGTAGACAAACATGCGTCCAAAGCGGCGAATGACGCTGGCAATGGCGGAGATGCTGCCGTCTAGCCCCAAGCCGTAAGTCAAAGTCGGGCGAAAAATACTGTAGCTTATTTTGCATTCCGCGCATTTTTTGGCGACTTCTTCCTCGGCTCGTTGCAGTTTTAGCACTAATTCTTTTTCATAATCATTGTTAGAAAGAATTTTGGTGAAAATAGAGGTGGAGGAAAAAGCAATGATGCGCGTCGCCTCGCTATCTGCCAGCTTTTTAACCACTGGCGGCAACAGCCACAGCGGCGCACAGTGAATTACCGCGTCCACACAATAACCATCCAAGTCAAACTCGCCATCGGCTAAATCTTTCTGCATCCAGCGCAAATGCGGATGCTGGTAAGCTATTTCGCCGCTGCGGTGAATGGCAATTACCGCCGCGCCCGAAGCGATTAAACGGCGCACAACGCAAAGCCCAATCAGGCTGGTTGCACCAGTTACTAGAATAATTTTTTTAGCAAGAGCCTCGCCGCGCAAAGCGTCGCTTGCGCCGATTGCCAGAGCCAGCAGCTTTTTCTCGTTCGCGCTGTATTCGGCTTGCGATTTTTTTCTGGAGCTAAATATAATCTTCCGCAAAGCGCGAATTATAATCACAATATTCAGCAAAAATAACGAGCCAATTACTTGATGTTCGGCAAAGAATTTATTGAAATAAAAAATCAGATTGCGAGCTTCACGCCAGTGCTGCACGGCGGTGTTTTTGTTTGAATTCGCGCTGGGCAGCTCGGTTATTCGCACCTCGGGAACACAAATCACCCGCCCGCCAATTTGCTCCACCCGCAGGCAAAAATCAAGCTCCTCTGCCTGTTCATAAAAACCAACATCCAGCCCGCCAAATTTTTTATAATCACTAGCGCGAATGCACATACAGCAGGCAGAAATATTGGTTACTTCATAGTTTTTGCCATAGTTTTTATTTGTCTCAACTTCATTGTTTTTCGCCAGCCCTAAAAATTCCTTGAAGGCGGATTTTGGCGTGACAACTTGCGTGCGGAAAATATGGGCGGCACTGCCATCCGCTTTTTGCACAAAACCGCTGGTGAGCATGGCTCGTGGCTCGTTTATAAGCGCGGATACTAGGGTTTTGATAGCATCAGGTGGCAGCAAATAATCAGGTTTGAGCAGCAACAAAAACTCGGATGTAGCCTGTTTCGCGCCGATATTTGCGCCGCGAGCATAGCCAATATCGCCATGTCCAGAGATTATTTTAAGCCGCTGGTCGGAGATTGCGCGTTGTTGCAGCCTAGCAATAACATCAGGCGCGTTGCCATTATCAACAATAATAACCTCGGCAAGATTTTGCTGAAAAAGCACACTCTCAATCGTTGCAAAGAGAGCCTCTCCACCTTGCTTGCTAACGATTACAACGCTGCATGAATTCTCATTTGCTGGCACTTAAATAATCACCCCAAATTTTTTGCCGCAAAGTCCCAATTTACCAGCTTGTCAAGGAAAGTGGCAATATAGTCTGGGCGGCGGTTTTGATAGTCCAAATAATAAGCATGTTCCCACACATCACAGGTGAGAAGGGCTTTTTGCCCATGCGCCATCGGCAAATCAGCATTGGCGGTTTTAGTGACTTTCAGCGTGTCACCATCCAGTACCAGCCACGCCCAACCACTGCCAAATTGTGTTGCGCCAGCTTGTTTGAAAGCTTCTTTGAAAGCGTCAAAACTGCCAAAATCCTTGTCAATTTTTTTCGCCAGCTCGCCGCTTGGCAAACCGCCACCATTTGGCTTCATAGAGTTCCAATAAAATGTGTGATTCCAAACCTGCGCCGCATTGTTGAAAATTCCCGCTTTGCCAGCGTCTTTTGCCGATTCCATAATCACTTCTTCAAGGCTTTTTGCGGCAAGCGGCGTGTCCTTCACCAGATTATTGAGATTGGTAACATAAGCCTGATGGTGCTTGTTATAGTGGAAAGAAAAGGTGTTTGCCGAAAGATGCGGCTCAAGCGCGGTTGGTGCGTATGGCAATTCTGGTAGTGTGAACATGATATTATCCTTTTTGTTTAAGAGTTTATCGGCAGCAAACGCAGAGGATGAGAAAAAACCACCAAGTTTCGTAACCACAAAACTGGCGGCAAAATTTTTACATAAATCGCGTCTGGAAATTTCCATATATATTGTGTATTCTCCTTTGATGATATTTTCAACCCCTGAAACTACAGATTATTATTATTCATTGGTACGCGAGCAGCGCAGATATGAATTCTTGGCGGCTATGTTCGCGCCTGTGGCTCTGCGTGATGGTTTAATCGCGCTATATGCGCTTGATATTGAGCTGGCGCATATCCATCATCTCGTAAAAGAGGAAATGATGGGGCATATTCGCTATGCTTGGTGGCAGGAGGCGGTGGAGGATTTGCCCGCAAACGCAAGTAAGCAGCCTGTTTTGCAAGCTTTATCGGCGGCGGGATTTGCGGCTGAAAGCTTGCTGCCGATTGTTGTTGCCTATCGGGAGAGTTTTCCTGAAACGCCAGAAAATAGGGGGGAATTATTGCAAAATGCAGCGAGTGAATATTTACACTCAGCAGGAAAAAAATGGCAAAAAGCAACTAACAAAATCACCCGCCACCGCGCAAAACATGGCAGAAAATTATATAGCTGGCTGTTGGTTAAATTGTTTTTTATTTAGGAGGCTTTGCTTATCTGATTTTTGCTGGGCATTATGCCATTTAGTTCAAGGGTTTTTTCCACAGCAAGGTTTAATTTCGTCCCTATAAAAAATTTTTTAAGATATTCTGTTAGCTCGTTTTTTATTGTACCTAATTTAGAACTTACTTCACTGGCTTTTTGCTTAACAACAAAATTCAAAAAAGCCTCATTTATATTTTTAATGGTGTCAAAACTATTTGGAGCAGTTATGGTTAAAGATGGTTTTGTATCCAGTGTTGCTTCACGGGGGTCTTTTCTTTCAACATTGATACCTTTTTCTTCTAGTGATTTCTCAGCACTACTAACAATATCAGTAAAATCACGATCGTCTGCACCTTCGATTTTGCCACTGTCTATAGTTATTATTAAATTGTTGCCTTCCTTTTTTATAGAAACGCAATCAGCAGCATCTTCTCCATTCCCGCTGAGTACTTGTGCTATTTTTATGGCTGCGTTTTTAATTTCGTCAGAATAATCTCCAGAATAATCTGTTGACATTATTTGCTCTCCTGTTGTTGAAAATCTGTGTTATTGTTAACTGAAAACCACAAAGAGAATAAATAAATTTAATAAATATGGCAAGAAAAACCTGCGTCTATTGACATGATGTTGATAAACAATGATTTTTTAGTGCTTGCTAGATGTGGTGGCAAAATTAAATTTTGCAGGCTCTACAGACCCGCCAATAATTTATCAATATCAGCTTGCGAAGTGCCTTGCCCTGTAAGTTGCGGGCCGTTGAGTAGGTCTTTATCGTCTTTTGGCAAGACAATTTCCTTCGTCCCAGTAGAGCCACTAGAGCCGCTTTCGCTATCACTTGCGATTGGTGGTTCGCTGCCGAATAAATCATTTAATTTGCCAACGCGCTCTTCAATATTGGCAAGGAGGCTGATAACCTTGGTGATGCGCTGCCCTGTTATGTCTTGGAAGGTGCAAGCGTCATAAATCCGCGTGGTCGCGTCTATAATTTGTTGTTCCTTATCACCACCAACGCCGCTGGCTGCGGCTTGCACTGCGTCTGCCGCGTCCATTATGGTGTTGGTCGCCTGTTCGGTGGCTTTTACAACCTCTTCCAAATGCAGCGAAGCATCGGAGATAACCGCCTCGGATTTTTCATTGGTTTGGATGGAAAAAATCTCACCCTTTGCCTCATTTATATATTTGGCGAGGCGGGCAATTTCCTGATGCACAAAATTGTCAACTGCGCCGCTGGCTGGGTTTAGTGATGAAGCCATTTGCATAAAAATTCCTCCTACATCTTCAAGGCTTATTTCGCCTTTTTGTTCACGCGTTGCCACCATACTGGTCAGTAGCGTTCGCCCTAATTTTGATTGCATATCGCTGCTCATGCCATTGCTCCTTGTCTATCTCTAAAACTCGCCAATGACACTTATCATCTTGGTTTTTAGGGTTTCGGCGTTGAATGGTTTAACGATATAGTTGCTAACGCCCGCCTGTTTCGCCGCAATCACATTTTCTGGCTTGCTTTCGGCGGTCACCATAATAAACGGAGTGTTTTTCAGCTTTTCATGAGCGCGAACGAGCTTTAGAAGCTCCAAGCCCGTCATCGGCTCCATATTCCAATCGGAAATAATCAGATCAAAATGCTTTTCTTGAAGCTTTTTGAAGGCCTCGCCGCCGTCTGCCGCCTCGTCAACATTATCAAACCCAAGCTGTTTAAGCAGGTTGCGAATGATACGGCGCATAGTGTTATAATCGTCAACAACAAGGATGTGCATGGCTTTATCGACTGTCATATTGGTATCCAAATAATAAAGTAATTAAACAAAAAACTTAAAACCACTCTAACCAAGATGTTTTAATGGAAGGTTAAGATAGTGAAGATTTTTTTGAGTTTTTTCTATTTCCCTAGGTTCTGGATAAAAGAACTTGTCATACCAGCGAAGGCTGGTATCCAGACTTTCTGGCTTGCTTTTTGGATGCCACATAGCTGATTTTGTAACGCTTTCCTTCGGAAATCTAACAAAACCTAGCTTCTGGCATGACAGCTGTGGGTAATTTCTTATCCAGAACTCAGGCTATTTATACAAAATTAACCATCCGCATGCTATAATGAGGCATGGGCGCATATCTTGATTTTGACATTGCTGGGCTATACCGCAAAATAGCGCATAGCCTCACGCGGGTGGTGTATCGCCCGCAATATATCGGCTTTGAGAATATTCCAAAAACGGGCGGGGCGGTGATTATCAGCAACCATGTTTCCTATATGGACGGGCCGATTATTGATGCGGGCGTTTTTGCCGCCTGTGGTCGCCCGATTCGCTATGTGATTGACGAGGATATTTACCATTTGCCCTTTGTTAATTATACTATGAAACTAGCTCGCGCTATCCCCATTGCGCCCAACCGCAAGAGTGTGGAGGCGGCATTCGATGAAATTTCGGCGGGGCTTAAGGGCGGGGATTTAATCTGTATTTTCCCTGAGGGGTTTCTGACCTTTACGGGCGGTCTGGGGCGGTTTCGCTCAGGTATTGAGTGGATAATCCGCCGCGACCCTGTTCCAATTATCCCCATCGCACTTTCTGGATTATGGGGCAGCGTGTTCTCGCGCAAGTTTCGCAAATCATTGAAACGCTTTATCCCCCGCGATCCGCGCCAAGCCGTAATCGCCAAATGCGGGCAGGCGATTAAGCCCGACAATATAACCGTCAATTACCTTCAAGAGGTGGTGTTGAAATTGAAATATTCATAAATTGGTAACTAAATATTAATATTTTCGTGGTATGTTTAGGATTGTGATAGTCTGAATAACGCTAAATATGGAGATAGTTATGGTAGATAAACAGCCTTGGGAAGAGCCAGCTATTAAAATCAATCAGCCGTTTTGGAGTAATTTGATACCAAAAGTATTAAAATCTCCGAGGGTTGTTGGAGAGTCAGCTGTGGCAGCAGAACCAGAAGATTTAGGGGCTGGCGAATATCCTGAAACTCCAGATAAACCATTAGATACCCGACCACCGCTTGAACAATTTATGAGTTTAGCCAAAAAAGATGGTGGGATTAAATTTTCCACACCTAATAAAAAAATTGGTGAAGCCGATACTCGCCTATTTTATGTTGGGTTTAATGACAAGACAGGCAAATATCAAGTTGGAGAACTCAAGCAATATTTTGGAGAAGCCGCCGCTAGCTACCATCCAGTCGATATAGACAGCAAGGAATTAGAGGGAAAAGTTAGTTCATTATTGTCAAAAATTACAGAAAAAGCTAATAAAGGAACGACTGAGGAAAAAGAACAAGTGTCTCTATTCCTTGTGGCACTTGCGAATGGCGATAGAGATAGCGTTCAAGGCTTTATGACATTTGCGATGCGTTCAAATCCTGAGCAGGCATCAGATTTTAATGCTGAAGTGGATAAATTCATTCTGGCAAAATCCGATGAAGCTCAAAGAATGGAAAGAGCAAAGGCGCAGTGTGGTAAAGGAGGATACGACCCTACGGCTATGTGTACTGATAAAAACGGTGGCTATAGCATTAGCGCATCAGCGACATTAAATTCAGGCAAGGGGTGGGGTAGATAACCACTCTATCCCTCATCGCCCAAATCGCTGGGGATTTTTTGCGAAAAATCCATTGTTTCCTGCGGTGCGGCAAAGGTTGGTTGCTTTTTGGTCAGTCCGCCATTTTCCAAGCGCAGCGTTGGGTAATCAAACAGCGAGATGAGATGTTCGTCGTGGCTGGCGATGAGAACGGTTGTTCCCGCTTGGTTTAGAGCCTCAAACAGATACATAAACCGCTGTGCCAGATTCGCATCCAGATTTCCCGTTGGTTCATCGGCAAGCAGAATATCAGGCTTGGTGATGACGGCACGGGCGATGGCGGTGCGCTGTTTTTGCCCGCCTGAAAGCGTTGCTGGCTTGGCGTTTTGATGTTCGGAAAGCCCAATCCACTCGAGCAGTTCAAGGACTTTTGGGGCGATTTCGCGCTCGGATTTTCCCATAACCTTCAGCGGCAAGGCAACATTTTCAGCAACTGTCAGATGGTTGAGCAAGCGGTAATCCTGAAGCACGATGCCAATTCTGCGCCGCAGATGTGGCAGTTGTTCGCGCTTCATCAACGAGACATTCTCGCCGAACATGCGGATATTCCCGCGCGTTGCCCGCGCTTGCAGCGACAGCAGCGAAAGCAGTGTGCTTTTACCCGCGCCGCTTGCGCCAGTGAGGAAATGAAACGAGCCAGCCTCCAAGGTAAGGGAAATATCCGAAAGTATCGGCTGCCCTTTGTTGTATTCCATTCCTACGCGTTCTAATGTAATCATAACTTTTCAATTTGTGATTTGTGATTTTATATATTATATAAAGCACATGATCTTGCAATGTTCAAACTGTAATGCACGATATCTTGTTCCTGATAGTGCTGTTGGGGCAACAGGTAGAACTGTGCGCTGCGCTCGTTGCGCCCATAGTTGGTTTGAAAAACCTGTGGTTTCTATCGAAGAAAAACTAGCACAGAAAATCCCAGAATTTGAAGAAATGATCGAAAGCATCAACTCTGAGCCGCAAGTGGCAAAGCCGCTTTCGGCTGGTGCGAATTTGCCTGTTTATCGAAAGCCGAGGGCTTCTGCCGCGCTTAAGGCTTCGGTGTTTGTTGCCGCTTGTTTGGTTGCTGCGCTGGCACTGTTCATCAAGATGCCAACCTTGTTTGGATTTTATTCAAGCAGTGGCGTGGTGCTGGCGGATGTAAAAATGAATAAAATTAGTGATGAGAAAAATAGTTTTGTGGAAATCAGCGGGAATATTACCAATGAAACCGACGCGGAGATGACAATTCCCGATTTGCAAATAAGTTTCCTAAATGAAGCAAATGATAAGGTTCAATATAAACAATTAAGCAGCGGTGGTAAAACCATAAAAGCCAAGGAAACCATACCGTTCACCTCGGGCGAAATGCCAGCAAAATTTGCCACTGTAAAAAGCGTTGTGGTCGATATGGGAATGCCGTTTGAGCTGTTACTTAGAAGGAAACCATAAGTGCAAACCCCAGCAGACATCACCCCACTAATAAGTGAGGATGCGTTAAAAGACCGTGTGCATGAGCTGGCGGGGGAAATCGCTGGTAAAATGTCGCCTGATATTATGATTGTTTCTTTGCTCCGCGGGAGTTTTGTGTTCACCGCGGATTTAATACGCGCTTTGCATTTGGTTGGTGTGCGTCCGCAGGTTGATTTCATGACCTTGCAAAGCTATGGCAGCGGCATGACCTCTAGCGGCGTTATCCACATCACACGCGATATAAACGAGGATGTGGGCGGGCGAGAGGTTCTGATTGTTGACGATATTCTGGAGTCAGGGCGCACACTTACTTTCGCGCGGAATTTGCTGGTAGAACGCGGCGCGAAGACCATAAAAATTGCCGTCATGCTGGAAAAACCAAATAAGCGCAAAGTGGAAATTGACGCCGATTTTGTCGGTTTCGTAATTCCTGATAAATTCGTGGTCGGTTATGGCTTAGACTATGCCAACTACTACCGCGAACTGCCATTTATTGGTGTGGTGGAGGGGTAGTTTCCGTTTTTACAGACATATATTCAGACGCTGGCAAGTTTAACCTTATCGCGGACTGGTACAATGCCTTCAGAACCATAATTGCAAATTGATTGTCAATTTCTGGAATTTTTAATTCTGGGATTTTAATATCTTCCATAAATCTTCCTTTACGATGGATATTATACCATGCTTCTGTGTGGCAACAAGTGTTAAATCTTCCAATGAAGTATTATTATAAACTTCCCATCCAGTAACCAAGTCTTTGTATATATTGAAAAAATTATATATTCCGCGTTTATATCTCCTACGGATAATATTTTCAGGAATTGAGTGACCGCCTGTCATAACCCTTCTCTCTACGCGCTTTATAGAAAATTCTGGGCTATTCAGCCAAAGAAAAATCAAATGCACAGAATATCCAGTTTCTATCCAATGCCTTATATGTTGTTTATAGCTGCGTGTTGCTAGCGTGGTTTCAAAAGCAAAATCTTTTCGTTCATTGCTGAGTTCAGTAATCCTTTCTAGCATTAGCCGTCCCGCTTGTAACGCAACGCCATCAGGATTAAATGGTGACAGACCAGCTGCTATTGAATCTGCATTCACAAACTCATTGCAAGACAAAAACTCTGGCAGAAGAACATTCGCTAGAGTGGTTTTTCCAGAACCATTTGAGCCTGCGATTATGTAAATATTTGGCATTTTGCAACTCTAAATCCACTCTGGTAGCCTGTCACGCGCGAGTAATTCCTCATAAGTCTGACGGGGGCGGACGCTGGCGAATTTATCGCCTTTCACCATCACCTCGGCGATTAGTGGGCGGGCGTTATATGTCCCTGACATCGCCGCGCCATACGCCCCAGCCGAGCGAAAGGCAATCAGATCACCAGCTTTCGGCAGTTTCATCAGGCGTTGTTCGGCGAAAATATCGCCTGTTTCGCACACTGGCCCTACCACATCCACTAATTCAGTTTCCGCGCTTGCGTCTGGCACAACGGCGACAATTTCATGAAAAGCGTCATATAACGACGGGCGGATGAGGTCATTCATAGCTGCATCCACTATCACAAAAATGCGGCTGCCTTCGCGTTTTATATATAAAACCTTGGCAACCATAATGCCCGCATTGCCCACCAGCAAACGGCCGGGTTCAAACATCAGCGAAACATTCATGCCGTCAGTTTCGCGCTTGACAATATCCGCGTAAAATTCAGGCAGTGGCGGTTGCTCATTACCATAGGGAATGCCAAGTCCACCGCCGAGATCCAGAGTTTTTATATTAATACCCGCCGCCCGCAAATCCGCAACAAAACCGCGCAGGCGCGAAAAGGCAAGGGCGAATGGCTCAAGAGTGGTAAGCTGCGAGCCGATATGCACAGAAACGCCTTGTATCTCAATGCCCGCCAGCGTCGCCGCTAATTGATAGACGGGAAGCGCGTGCGACATGGCAATGCCGAATTTGCTTTCCTTATGCCCTGTAGAAATTTTTGCATGAGTTTTTGGGTCAACATCTGGGTTCACGCGCACGGCGATTTTGGCTTTTTTGCCTAGCGAAATTGCTACTTCATTAAGCAGCAATAATTCTGGCTCGGACTCAACATTAAACTGAAAAATACCTTGGTTTAGAGCATATTCCATCTCTTCGCGGGTTTTGCCCACACCTGAAAACACGATATTTTCTGGCTTGATGCCCGCCTTCATGCTCTTTCGGATTTCACCGCCAGAAACCACATCCGCCCCCGCGCCAAGCTTTGCAAAAGTGGCAAGCACGCCGAGATTATCGTTGGATTTTACCGCAAAACAAACTTTCGCGTCCATGCCCGCAAATTGTTCGGAAAAAACCTTGTAATGGCGTTCCAAAGTAGCACTAGAATAGCAGTAAAACGGCGTTCCCACTTGCTGCGCGATTTCTAGCAAAGAAACATCCTCGGCGTGAAGAGAGCCGTTTTTATAGGCAAAATGATCCATTATTGCTGTTCCTCAGTTTCTTGTTGTTCTTGTTTTTTTGCCTGTTTGGCGGCTTTTTTGGCTTCCTGTGCCTCAATTTGATTTGGTGTTTTTAGCTTGCCCTTCACCCCACAAGCAACCAGCGTGCTAGCGCAAGTTAGCAGCAAAACCATACGAAATATATCGCCCATTATTTTTTCCTTGTTTTTCTATTGGCAACTCTTTGAATTTCTCTCACTTTATCACTCAAAATGGAATTGTCACAAATAATTCATATAATTTTTATTAACTATTAATTATTGTGGTGTATGCTTGACATTTGTTAATGCTTAATCTTATGGAAGGCAAGATAATGATGGAAGAAAATAGTGAAATATTGCATTTTAACCAAGCGAATAAACAAATGGAGACTGTAAGAGATGCGTTACATGATTTTCTTGATGCGCGAGGGCTTGTTGATGAAGCTAGGATTCTTGAAAAATCTATTCAGAGCCTACAAACTTGCATAGATGCTAATAATATCAATAATCCAGATATGAATGCAGCGAATGTTCGAACGCTTAGCAGGATAACAGAAAGGTTGAAATACACATTTGATACAGTTAAAACCATCTACTCATTGTCAGTCAGTCGTGAAGATAAGGATAATAGAGTAAAAGATGTGATGGAAGAATGTATAGATAATATACAGAAAAATATTGGAATGGTGCAGGGACAACATAATATTGTAGCATCTGATTCTAGCAATGCCAGCATTCCCAATAGGTGGAAAAATTTTGTCGCAAAACAGAAAAACAAAAAGTTTGATAACCCTGATAACTGGGTTGTCGATGAAGATGCTCAAAAACTTTTTAATGCGCGGATAGAGGAACTGCAAAATCGCAAACGCGAATTGTTCAGTTCATTAGGAAATAATGAAGTTTTCCAAAATGATTATGGGTTTAGAGAAAAAATGTTGGAACTAGAAGGGGCGTTTAATAAATTTCTTGATGCTATGGAAGAACATCATAAATCGCTTAATTTTTCAAGCGATGGTTACTCAAGGGTAACAAGACCAGACATTAAGGTCGCTGACGAATTTATAGATCGTATTGCTGTAGCGTTTGAAAATTTAGAACAATTATTTTCCGAAGATAAAGCGGCATTGTATATACAAACGAAAGCAACAAATGAAATTAAATCTTTGTCTGAAGACCTAAAAAAAAGAGCAGATTCTCTTCAAAAACGCACCGTAGAGATACAAAAATCAGGCGGGAGTTTTTTGGCTTAAGCCATACCAGCTAAGTGTTTTTAGTCTATTGCAAAAAACAGTTTAGCATTGTTCTAAACTGTGGCAATATGAAATAAATGACTGTATAAATTCGTTTTTCGTCATTGCGAACCGAAGGTGAAGCAATCTCATAAAAATTTAGTAATAAAAAATCAAATTATTAAATGAACTTACAAAATCATAAAAATTTAATTACAGAAAATGGATTTACGGTAATCAATAATATTTTTTCTGATGAAG
>SXGU01089417.1_pt1 | contig 12900 bp, 11 predicted proteins | sample 3174531 | NCBI WGS metagenome assembly SXGU01 (sample SAMN11356863, study PRJNA531348) | freshwater metagenome | isolation source: freshwater sample F1-140 | place: China: Fuxian Lake, Yuxi | collected 2017-12-25 | reverse complement strand
ATAATAATAATAATAATAATAATAAACGGGGAGATTGAAAATCGCCCCCAACAAACAAGAGAATAACGGCGCATGATTTTGTCTCATAAAATCGCGAAGCGATCAGACTTAATCATAAGCAGTTATTCAGAAAAAATTTGCGAATTATTTTTTAACAGCTTTTTTAGGTCATGAATATTTTTAATATACGAAAGTTCAATTCCTTTTGGAAGCTCTTCTTTTTCTAAACTTTTTTTATTTGAAAAAGGTAATATAGCTTTTTTAAAACCAAGTTTATGGGCTTCCTTTATTCTGAGTTCAGGTAATGAAACAGCTCTAACTTCGCCAGTTAAACCAATCTCTCCCATAAAACAAGTCTTTGCATCTAAGGAGATTCGACTTTCTGCTGACAATAATGCGGCCATTACTCCAACGTCTGAACCAGTTTCAGAAAGTTTTAAGCCGCCCACGACATTTACAAATATATCTAATTGATACATGGGTATATTAAGATGTCGTTCAATTACAGCAATTAATAAATGTAATCGATTTATATCTACACCTAAAGATGTTCGTCTTGGCATTGCCATTGGAGTAGAAACTGCGAGGGCTTGAATTTCACAAAGTAGGGGACGAGTTCCTTCAAGGCTTGAGAAAATTGCAGAACCAACTAATGATTCTCCACGCTCTTGTAAAAATAATTCAGAGGGATTTTGAACTTCTTGAAGCCCCATAGAATTCATTTGAAAAACACCTAATTCATGGGTGGGACCAAATCGGTTTTTTAAAGATCGAAGAAGTCTAAATTGGTAAGACAGATCACCTTCAAAAGATAAAACAGTATCAACCATATGTTCTAAAACTTTTGGCCCTGCGAGATTACCTTCTTTAGTGACATGGCCAACTAATATTATGGAATAGTTTTCATTTTTTGCCAAACTCATTAGATGTCCTGCACTCTCTCTTACTTGAGAGACAGATCCTGGTGCAGAATTTATTTCAGGTAAAAAGATAGTTTGAATAGAATCAACTATCAAAACATCAGGTTTAATTTTTTGTGTAAGTTCTATAATTCGATGAACGTCACTAAAGCTTGCTAATTCAATTAGTCCTGATTTTACATTTAATCTTTGGGCCCTCTGTAGAGTTTGTTGAATGCTTTCTTCTCCAGAAATATAAAGGACTCGGTGTTTTTCTTTAGCAAGCCCTTCTGCCATTTGTAATAACAAAGTACTTTTACCAATACCTGGAGCTCCGCCAATAAGAGTGAGGCTTCCACGAGTCAGCCCACCTCCAAGTACACGATTTAGTTCATTGATATGTGTAAACATTCGAGGAGGATTTAGTGGAGTCCCTTCAAGATTTTCATTTGAGGCTTTTTCAAGGTTGAAAGATTCTAATTTTTTGGGATCAGAGCTAAGTTGAGAATAAGAAGCTCCGGATGGTGATCCCAATGCCCAACCTCTATTGCTAACAGCTGATTCAATATAAGTTTCTTCAACAAAGGAGTTCCAAGATCCGCAATCCGAGCATTTCCCCTCCCATCGAGTTCTTTGGGAGCCACAATTTTGACAGGTATATATCGTTCGACTTTTATTTTTTGCCATTGAAAAGACTTACTCCAAAATATTAAATGGAGCAAGTCTAACATAGTATTCGCAGTGTCTATTATCGATTATTCGTGCCCAATGGACTTTGCTTTTTGTTCAAAAGCGATTGCAATTCCTGACGTGTCTGCAAATTCTCCTAGGGCACCCATGATTTGGGCTTTTGCATCTTTTGATGAGATTTGTCCAAGAGAAGCTTGTTCGCATATTTTTACTAAACGTGAAAGATATAGCTTTTGGGCTTCACTTATTTTTCTATTTAAATTTTTAACCTGTAGTGGGCTTGAACCAAGTGCTTGTGCCAGAGGCTTATAATTTGAAAATGGTAAAGCAAAATTTCTATACATTTCAAGAACGCGGTGTTCATTGGCCGTATATTCAAAGCGAGGATCTGCTTTAGAAGGAAATAATTTTTTAAGTTCAGTTTGTACAGTTGCTGGTAAGTTATCAAAAGTTTTTTCATTATCAAAGGCAGGAACTTTGGAAAATTCAATATAAGGTTCTAGCCCAATTGCATGAGCAACTAAATCTCTTTTTACTTTATTTTTTAAATCATCCACATCCTTGTGAGCATTTCTAATTTCCCAAGCGTATCTATTAGGTCCTGCAACATCGGGTCTGTAAGAAGGTCCACCAGTATATTTAAAAGAGGCATCATTTTTACGAACAAAAGCTTTAGAGTCTTCATCGTATTTTCGAAAAAAAGCATTTTCAGCAAGATAATGTTCAAAAACATCCCTTTTTATTTTATTCATGGGACCTAAAAATGGATGATCAAAACTGAGAGCAGTTAGTTTTGTATTATCTTTTTTATAACGCTCATATCCTGATTTTAATTTTATAAACATATCTTTTAAATTTGAATAAACAAACCAACCGAGGTGTTCGGCTATCGTAGGTTTTGCTCCGTAAGCTGAAGCACGATCTTTTGATACCATGGCTTGTTGTGAACCAACACCATAACGAGCGACTATAAAATCTACTGCGTTTTCCCATTGTTTATAAGTATCAAAAGGAGGAAGTACAATTTCTATATTTCCAGTTGAATCTACAATAAGTTCATCAGGCATAAAATCATTTTTAATTCGTTTTTTTAAACCACTTTTTGTTGCAAATTCTGGTTTATTTTGAAAGTTATTTTTTATCCATTGGATGCGTTCTTGATCAGACAATGAATCCCATTTTTTAGTTGAAAAAACTTTATTATCTGGAGCGTAATCTTTTAAAATTAAAGCTGATTCTTCAAATAAATATTCCGACTCATAACCAATTTGTGCAAAACCATTTGGATTTTTACTAGGGTTAATATCTTTAGTATAAATTTTTAAACCTAAAGAAATGTTTTTTTTGACTTCAGAAATGGATTGCGAAGCAGAATAATTTGTAGGATTTAACGATTGTTTTTTATTTGCAGTTTTTGAAGAGTTATTATTAATCTCAGAGAGATGATGTTGAGTTTTTACAAATAAATTTTCACATTGACTTGGTTCCGCAAGAGCTGTTTTAGTCAATGATGTGATTGCTACAAGCAGTAAAATATTTTTCAATATATTGATAAAAGCTTTAGGTAACATAAACAATTCTTCCTTAAATTAATAACTGCACCTGTTTAAGTCTGATCGCTTCGCGACTGTATGAAGACATAATCCTGTGGCGTTAATTACTTGTTTGTTTTTTAATTCAAATCTTTCGAATTAATTTTGATCTTACTTTTTTTTATTGAGAAGTGCTTATTTTTTTTTAGTTATAGTAGATTTTTCAGAACAGAAAATTAAAATTGTCATTTTATTTATATTTTTTTATTTACAGTAATGAAAAAAATGTACTAATGTTCAAATTCTTTACAAAATTAAGTTAGAAAGGTGTGACAATGAAAAATTTTATAGTTTTAGTTCTTGCTTCAATGAGTTTTCTAAATGCGAATATAGTTGGTGCTGTTGAAGAAGGTATAAAACCGATTCAAGAAATATTTGAACCTCAAACTCCATCATCCCCGGAAAAGTTTGTAAAGGTTGCGGTTGTTCAATGGGCTCCTCCAGTTGCTCCTTTAAATACTACTTTAAAAGACGCAGAAGCTTTTAAACAAATAAATAGAGAGACAATTGCAATGCAAGTTGCAGAAGCTGCTGCAAAAGGTGCTAAATGGGTTTTATCATCAGAAATGAGTGTGGTTGGTTATCCCTCTCACCCAGAATTACCTCCTGCTGATGAAAACTTTTTAACTCGTGAAGAAATTTTACCTTATGTAGAGACTATTCCTGGGCCTACAACCAAATATTTAGGTGAGGTTGCTAAAAAACATAAAGTGTATATTCAAGTTGGATTAGCTGAAATAGATTCTCGTACTCAAAAATTATATAATGTTGCGGTATTAATTGATCCAAAAGGAAAAGTAGCTTTAAAACATCGTAAGTGGAATTTGTTTCACGTTGAAACAGCTTATTTTACACCTGGAACTGAAGTAAATGTTTTTAATTCAGAGATTGGAAATTATGCTATGTTGGTATGTGCAGATGTTTACGATAGTAAACTTTTAGCACAATATAAAAAATCAGGTGTAAAAGTACTTGGTTTAACGACATCTTGGGCGCAAATGAATACAGGAATGACTTATTTTAAAAAAGCAGCAATAAATACACAATCTTATTTAATGGCGGCCAATCAACCTTATTTTCCTGATTCTGGTGTAATAAATCCAAATGGTTCACTTCAATCACATATTCGTCAAACAGATGGTATTGCCTATGGTTATATTCCTTTAGCAGTTAAGACTGAACAAGCTCAATAAAATAAAAGAGTGAATATTATGAATATAACGGTCGAATCAGCTCCTTCTAATATTGCCCTAGTAAAGTATATGGGGAAATCAGATTCAAAAATAAATAGAGCATCAAATAGTTCTTTATCATATACCTTAGATTACTTAAAATCTGAGGTGGCCGTTGTACAAGTGAATCCATTACTAATGAATAAGTTTTCAAGCTTACTTCAAGGTGGAGAGGATCTTTGGATACCTTGGAGTGAGTTTAAAAAAAGTATAAACGAGGTTAAAAATTCTAATTTAATTTCAAATCAAGCAAGCTACGATATTTTGCTAAGTGAAAATGGTAAACAAAAATTTATGAAGCATTGGTATAAATGCCGCTCAATTTTTGCACCTCAATACAAAGGTCAATTTATCATTAGTTCAATCAATCATTTTCCATCAGATTGTGGTTTAGCATCTTCAGCATCAAGTTTTGCTGCTTTAACAAAAGCAGCTTATGCAAATTTTCGCGATCTGGATGTCTTAGAAAAAAACATCAATATATCAGAATTGGCAATGGTGAGTAGAGAAGGGTCAGGATCGTCATGTCGTTCTTTTTTTTCTCCATTTGTTGTTTGGAGAGATCAAGAAGTTTTTAAACTAGATACAACCTTTAAAAATCTCCATCATATTGTAGTGATTGTAGATGATCAAAAAAAAGAAGTTTCATCAAGCGATGCCCACCAAAAAGTTCAGAGTAGTTTGCTTTATGAAGATCGAACTCTAAGGGCAGAAAAGCGTACCAATCAATTAATTGAAGCTCTTCAATCATTAAATTGGAAACAGATTTTTGATCTTACCTGGGCTGATTTTTGGGATATGCATTGTTTATTCGAAACATCAAATCCTCCTTTTTATTATATGTTACCTGAAAGTTTAGAAGTATTGCGGTGGGTACAGGATGAGTGGAAAAAAAATAACGATGGTCCCATTGCAACTATGGATGCTGGAGCAAATGTTCATCTATTATATCGACCAAATCAAATGCAAAATGCTTTAGAACATTATAGATTTTTAAGTCAGAAATATAAACTCTACTCTAATGTTTAAAAAACTAAGTCAGATAGCAATATTTTTTAAAAGCGCAATCAAGATCTGATGATTATAATTTTGAATTAATATATTCCAATGTTGACTTTTGTATTTTTGTGCTATTTTCAAAAGCTTTTTTAAATGATGTTGCAAACTGTGCTTTGTCACATACTGATTCTTTTCCTGTACTATTCAAAATTCGATAGTAATCCTGAATGACATTATTAAATAATAAAAATTCACGGGCATTGTTTTCGAGAACATCTGTAGTTATCCAACCAACAGGTGGAATTATCCAGGTCAAATTAACTAATCCATTCTCATAATATGTATGATCACTGACAGAAATAGAGCAAGCAATGTGCTTATCAATAGATGGGAAATAATAGTTTTTAACAAATAGATATTGAAATTCATAACCTGGTCCAATTCCCCCTCTATAAGGTCGCTCAGCAACATCAACTAAACTGTAAAAACAACTAGTTGATGGTTCGTACCTAGTACCCCAGGAGACTGAGTAAGAGTAATCCCAATATCTAGTGAATTCCTCAAATCCTGTTTCTATAGAACTGCAGTCTGGAATTCTATTTGGGTTTCTAAAAGAGAGATCGTAAATGTCATATTGTTGTGGATAATGTTTAGTTATTTTGGTGAAAAAATTAAGTTCATTGTGATCATAATAGGAGTATCCATTTTCGTTTTTAAGAATAGGTACATCAGGTTTTCGTGCCCAATCCGCAATACAAATTGATGAAATGAGTAACTGTGCAAGAGTAAGAGTTTTTAAACTATTTAATAAAGACATCATAAAATTCTCTCCTATAAATTGTTAATTCAATTATTTGTTTATATTCAAAATTTGTTATTTATTTTTTAATAACGAATATTAAATTAATATTTATTTTTGTTTATTTAAATCAATTAAAAATTAATTTTAATAAAATTAATATATTTTTAATTAACAATATTCAGTAGTGACAAAAAATGCATGAGATGTCCAAATACTTACAGTTGAAAGTAAAACTCCACTAGTGCTATATTTCCCTTGTTTAGGATGGCGATTTTTAGAAATAATTTAATTGTATAATAGAGGTGATTTTATGAAAAATATTTTGAATTTTAAAAAAATGTTATTATATTTTATTTTTACTTTAACAATAACTTTTCAAATACAATCTTATGCTGATGATAATACATTAGATCAAGTGAAAATGAAATTAGATAAGCTTTATAAGGCTGATGACAAATATTTTAGTAAGAATTTTCAATCATATAAAGAAATTAAAAAATTAAACTTGCAAACTGGCGATATTATCGGAATTTCAGAGACACTTGCAGATCCATCGACAATATTTTTTGAATCTGGTACTGGATCACGTTACGGTCATGTTGGTATAATAGTTAAGGAGAAGCTTAAGGAAAGTGATCATGAAGAATCACTTTTAGTATATCACGCAAATGTGCCCATTGTTCAAAAAACGTCGTTAAAGTCATTTATTGGAAGAAGTGCAAAGAGTAATCCAAAGGGTCTATTTACGATAGTGCGTTTAAAAGTTCCACTATCTGATGACGAGAAAATAAAATTGGTGAGCGAAATGACTGTAAGTATGTTTAAACCAACTCTTTATAATAGTTCACAAGTTTTAAATGACGAAACTGTAAATTGTTCTGAATTTGTTTATAAGTCATTTCAAAAAATAGGACGTAATGTAGGTTCAATTCAAAAAATGAAAGACTTAAATTTAGCAGCTTTTAACTTAAAATTAATAAATGCATACTCATATGGAGAACCCACAGATTGTGAAGCTGAAGTCGTTACGCCATTATCTGTAATTCGATCTGAAACTACAGAACTTGTATATTCTTCAACCCCTAATGAAAATATTAAAAATTATAGTGACTTCGAACTATTAAGTATTTGGACTAAAGAAGGTTCGTTGGATCTTCTTAAACAACTTACAGAGCTCCCAGTTGAAGAATTAGGTATACCTTCTGAAAGTATTTCTAAGGACGTACCATTTTTAAAACCAACTGAAGATCAATTAAAACAAATTTGTTTACCAACGAATAACTAAATTTATCGCATTAACATTTATAATGAAAAGGTAGATCTAAAAATGAAATTTAAATCAATTAATTTAATTCTAAATTTAATTCTGGTATTATTATTTAATTCATCAATTGGATTTGCTAATTTTAATATCAAAACAAATGATGAGGGATATGTTGAAAAGTCAATTCAAGATATTCGTGATGATGTTACATACTTAAAAGTACAGCTTAAAAATGAATTCAATCTAAACAACCTGGATAAGTCACAATTCTATTTAATCGAAAATCCAATTCTAAAAATGAAACATGAGATTCTACGTATTGACTTACGTAAGGAAGGTTGTTTTGAGGGGCCAACAATGGTTGATTGCTTTGATAATAGAACTTTAGTAATTAATTTTTTAGATGAGGTTTTAATCCAATTAAAATCAACAACACAATATTCACAGTCTATGATCGAGTGGGCTTTAACGAATGCTGATACATACTTAATGTTTATAAAAAAAGATATTGGTAAGTAAAAAGTAACTTGCCGTATATTAAAATTGTTATATACCTAATTTAGAGAACAAATTGAAAAAATTAGGATTTAAAATTTTGAAAGAACTATCAATAACAACAGCAGGTAAATGGATTTTAACAGGTGAGCATACTGTACTTCGAGGTGGTTCTGCTCTTGTATTTCCTTTTGAAGGTAAGAAATTTAATCTTAATTATTTCCCCATCAAGGAAAAAACAAATTCAGACACAATTCGAGATTTAGAAATTCGTGCTGAATTTTTAGGTACAACAGGCCCTGATTATCAAATTTTATTTTATGGATTATTGGATCGCTGTCTTGAATTATTGCAAATTGATCGCTCAGAATTTTATGGACGTTATCTTATTCAAAGTGATTTACCATTGGGAGGGGGGCTTGGCGCTTCAGCTGCACTTTGTGTTGCCGTAGTTCAACTTCTTCATCAGTGGGGACATGTTCAAAAATCACAAATGTATGAGATGAGTCGAAAATTAGAAAACTTATTTCATGGTGAAAGTAGCGGTGTTGATGTTGCTGTAGCACTTGATCAACAACCACTTTATTTTAATCGAAGTGGAATTCGCGAACCCTTTCAGTTGAAATGGAAGCCTAAATTATTTTTATCCTATTCTGGAGAAAAAGGATTTACGCAAGCCTGTGTTGAAAAGGTAAAATCTTGGATTAATGATAATCCTGAATTAGCTCCTTTAATTGATGCAAAAATGAAGCAGTCGGTCGAAAGGTCTTTTTCGGCTTTAACAAAAGATAGAAGTGCAGATTCTCTAAATGAACTTCGAATTGCAATTGACGAAGCTGAATCTTCATTTCGAACTTGGGGATTAATTCCACCAGTGATGCAAAAAGAAATGGATTTCTTGAAAAGTTATGGTGCCCTTGCAGTTAAGCCTACAGGTTCAGGTGGTGGGGGATATATTTTAAGTCTTTGGAGTGAAGCTCCACCAGAACAATTACTACAAAATAAATTGATAAATTGCTTTATGTAAAATAGGTTAATGTTTTAGAAACATATATTGATATAATTCGTTTGTAATTGCAAAAGGGGTGATTCAAAATCACTCCAAACAAACAAAAAATTAACTAAGTATTTACTCATAAATAAATCTAGCTTTAAAATGATGTTAGATTTTATCATGAGTATTTGTTGGTAAATAGAGGTTTAGATGAGTGCTCTCGATCCACAAAAAACTGAAGATTTAAAATACACTAGAAATTTTGGCATTATGGCACATATTGATGCTGGAAAAACTACAACGACAGAACGTATCTTATTTTATACTGGTAAAAGTCATAAAATTGGAGAAGTTCATGACGGTGATACTGTAATGGATTGGATGGAACAAGAGCAGGAGCGAGGAATTACAATCACTGCAGCAGCAACAACATGTGAATGGCTCAATCATCGTTTGAATTTAATTGATACCCCCGGACACGTTGACTTCACAATTGAAGTTGAACGTTCACTTCGGGTTCTTGACGGAGCTGTTATGCTTCTTGATGGTGTAAATGGTGTGGAACCACAAACTGAAACTGTATGGCGACAGGCTGAAAAACATCAAGTTCCTCGAATTTGTTTTGTAAATAAAATGGACCGTGTTGGGGCGGATTTTAGATTTAGTGTTCAAACATTAGTTGAAAGGTTAGATGCGAAACCACTTCCTCTGCAAATCCCAATTGGTGCTGAAGAGAGTTTTGAAGGTGTTGTGGATCTCATCGCACAAAAAGCTTACACTTGGAGGGGAGATGGGTTAGGTGCTAATTTTAAAATTGGAGATATACCTGAAGACTTGCAAGAAGAAGTGCAAAAACTGCGAAATGAAATCGTCGAAAAAATAGTTGAACAAGATGATGATATGCTTGCAAAGTTTTTAGATGGATATCAGCCTTCAGATGAAGAGTTAAAATTAATTATTCGAAAAGGAGTATTGAATTTAAAGTTTACTCCTGTACTTTGTGGTGCCTCTTTTAAAAATAAAGGTGTGCAGCCATTGTTGGATGCTATAGTAAGTTATTTACCTTGTCCCTTAGATAAACCGCAAGTAAAGGGAATTAACCCATTTGCCCATGATGCTGAAGTAATCTGTAAAACAAATTTTGATGAACCTGCAGTGGCATTAGCTTTTAAAATCGCTAATGATTTATTTTCTGGGAGTCTTACTTATCTTCGCGTTTACAGTGGAGTTGTAAAAGTTGGAGATCAATTATTAAACTCACGGGAAAATAAAAAAGAACGTATTCAAAAAATTGTTAAGATGCATGCTAATTCAAGGCAAGAAGTTAATGAATTAAAAGCTGGTGATCTAGGCGCTGTCATAGGCTTAAAATTTTCGATTACTGGTGACACACTTTGTGACTCCCATCGCATAGTAATGCTTGAAACAATTAATTATCCTGAACCTGTTATTTCAATGGCGGTGGAAGCAAAATCATCTGGTGATCAAGAGAAAATGATAAATGGTTTGCAAAGGTTAATAAAAGAAGATCCTTCTGCAAAATTAAAAACAGACCCCGAAACCGGCCAGACTATTATTTCAGGAATGGGTGAGTTGCATTTAGAAATTTTAGTTGATCGATTATTACGTGAATACAAAGTAGGTGTTAATACAGGAAAGCCACAAGTATCTTATAGAGAAGCTATTTTTGAAACCAAAGATGGACATTGTAAGTATGAGAGACAAGTTGCAAATGAAAATCAATTTGCGGAAGTTTATCTTGAAGTGGCACCAATAAATAATACAGATCAAAGTGTTATTACTAATGAGTATCATTGTTCTATCCAACCAAATAAAGAATTAAAAGCTGAATTTATTCGTGCAGTTGAAAATGGGATTAGAGATTCCTTTGAGGTTGGTCCTCTTGCAAGTTTTCCAGTTATACGGATGAAGGTTACAGTAAAAAAATTAGTAGCTCTTCAAGAGTTATCTAATGAAACTGCATTTCGAATTGCTGCGGGTATGGCTATACGTGATGCTTTATCAAAAACAAAAGTCACATTAATGGAACCACTTTTTAAAGTTGAAGTGTTAACACCTGATCAATTTTTAGGGGGAGTGGTTTCAGACATCAACTCTCGACGAGGTAAAGTTCATTCCCTTGGATCTCGAGGAATTTATCAAGTAGTCCATGCTGATGTTCCACTAGAAAAATTGTTTGGATATGCAACAGATTTACGATCTTTGAGTCAGGGACGTGCAAGTTTTTCTATGGAATTTAAAGAATACAATCAAGTAACATCAAAAGTCGCAGATGATGTTTTAAGAAAACTAGGTCGGATTTACTGATTATTGGTGATATCTAATGTGCAAAAATTTGAAAGGATTCCTTAAATTGAGTTTTTATTTATTAAAGCAAGCTTTTAAATTTATATTTTTTTATATTTTAGTTTTATACTCATTTGATGGACACTCCAATGAAATATCCTACGATTGTAAAAGCTGGGAACAACTTGCTAAATCTCAAAAGAAATTAATCGATTACAATAAAAAAAACCAAAGTTATTTTTATAAACATGATACATCACTTTTTTTTATAGATCCAAAATTATCATCAGTTATTTTTCGATTAGAAAATCAAAATATTTTAATTTATCAAAAAAAAGATATTTTATTTTCAATTTTTCAAAAGGATTATATTTCATTTAAAAAAATTCATTCTAAACTTCCTTTTGGAGATGCTTCACTTATTTTAGGATTAAAAGAATTATTACAAAATAGTTGGACTTTGCGTTTACAAGGAAAAAATTTAACTTTTTTTGCAGGTGACGAATCATTAATATGTACTCTAGATCGAGGGTGCCAACTTTTAAATAGTAAGGGAACCTCAGAGATTAAAATCGACAGTGCTAAAAAATCGCAATTTATCAAATTAAAAAAATTGCAAAAACAGCTTTGTGAAAACTTACTATCAGATTCTCTTTATGAACCATATTTTGCATTTGAAAAAAAATGCGAAATTAATAAAAGTGAGAATATTTTTTCGAATAAAGAACTTAATGAAATTTGCAAAAATTCAACTCTGTTAATTGAGCAGTTAATAAAATAACTGCTAATGATTAAGTCTGATCGCTTCGCGATTATATCAGACATAATCACAAGCAGTTATTTTCTTGTTTGTTGGGGGCGATTTTCAATCACCCCTTATTTAACAACTGCTAATGATTAAGTCTGATCGCTTCGCGATTATATGAGACATAATCTTGCGCCGTTATTTTCTTGTTTGTTGGGGGCGATTTTCAATCACCCCTTATTTAACTGCTAATGATTAAGTCTGATCGCTTCGCGATTATATGAGACATAATCTTGCGCCGTTATTTTCTTGAATACTTATGGGGCTCATGATTAAAGTTGGCTTGCACATATGTAAATAAAATGAATACGAGATTCAGAATAGTTATGAAAATAAAAAAACAAATAAAATTAAAAAATAAGTTATCTAAAAATGAACTTACAATAATTAATGAATCTAAAAATAAAATCCCAATTCGTTTTATCAAAACGTGGTTAAATTCTTTGCTTGAATCGCATTTGAAATCACATAGAAAAGAAATAGCAAATAAAAATATAGTCATTGTTTTTATGAATCAAGCTAAAGCAAAAAAAATAAATTTTCAATTTCGGCAAAAAAGTTATGCGACTGATATTTTAAGTTTTAAGGGCGAATACGATGATCTTGGCGAATTAATAATTTGTTTTGATGTTATAAAAAAACAAGCTAAAGAACATGGCTTAAGTTTAAAAGAAGAACTCGGTTATATGTTAATTCATGGAGTGTTACACTTACTTGGATATGAACATGAATTAGATGCCAAAAGCGCAAAAAAAATGTTCTCGAAACAAGATAATATATTTAAAAAAATGTGTGTTGAATTTTTATAATTATTTATTTAT
>SXGU01244984.1_pt1 | contig 12902 bp, 10 predicted proteins | sample 3174531 | NCBI WGS metagenome assembly SXGU01 (sample SAMN11356863, study PRJNA531348) | freshwater metagenome | isolation source: freshwater sample F1-140 | place: China: Fuxian Lake, Yuxi | collected 2017-12-25 | reverse complement strand
CTGACGTTTCCCCCAAATTTAGTACCAAAATTATAAGGAGTCTCCAGTTAAAATTGGCCCAGTTGCTTCTAATGGAGAACTGTAGTTCAATGAACTGTGTGGTCTTTCATGGTTATAGTAATTCCTCCATTTTTCAATCTCTGTTGTTGCGTGTCTTAAATTTTTAAAATTATTTAGATTTAAACATTCATCTCTGAACTTCCCATTAAAACTTTCGATGAATGGATTTTCAATAGGTTTCCCAGGTTGAATATAACGTATATTTATTCTATTTGCTGAGCACCAAGATGAAAAAATATTCGAAGTAAATTCGCTACCATTGTCCAAATTAAAGTTATTTGGTAAACCTTTAGTTAATTTTATTTTTTCCAAAAAAGAAATTAAGTCTTCTGATTTTATCATTTTCTGTACTAATATTCCTGGGCATTCTTTTGAAAGATGATCAACAATTGTGAAACAACGAAATTTGTTACCATCAATAAACTTATCGTGAACAAAATCCATACCCCAAACATAATTGGCCACAGTTGAATGAATCATTGGAGTAGGTATTCTTACAATTTTGATACGGTTTTTCTTTCGGCGTTTTAACGTCAATCCTTCTATACGACATAATCTTTCAATTTTTTTATGATTAGCATAAAATCCGTTTTTTCTAATTAAAATAGCAAGTCTAGGGCTACCATAACGTGGATATTTAACTGCTAACTCTCTAAGTTTTTTTATTAATAATTCGTTACTTTTTCTAGGTTCATAACGTATTGTTGAACGAGAAAAAGATAAAACTTTACAAGCTCTACGTTGAGATAAATTGAAATTTAACATTATGTAATTGATTAATATTTTGGGGTTACTAATTGTACCTAAAACTTTTTTTTTAAAGCAGCTTTCAGTACATTGATTTCTTCTTGTTGCTGTTTGATTTTTCGTTTAAGGTTTTTAACATTATTTGTATCAGTACGAATTAAATCAATTTTATCACGACTTACACCATAAAATCTTTTCTTCCATGCATAAAAAGCACCTTCACTTATTCCATGCTTCTTACATATTTCTGAAACTTTCATGCCTAAATCAAGATCTTTACATGCATTAATATATAGTTCTTCTCGAATCTTTTTCATATGATCATCAAGTTTCATAGCATTTCCTTTCAAAAAAAGCTATAGAAACTCCAAATAAAAGTGGATCATAAAAAGGGGTAAGGTCACACACACCCTTTAAAAATAAAACGAGAGGTTTTTTAAAAAGCTCATTTTCAATGTCAATATGTGAGTCCGCAAGGAAAACGTTGTGAGTGTAAAACTCAACTTGAAGTAAATCATATAATACCAGTAAGTCATGGTGGTACTCATGATGATGTAGAAAAACTGAATCTGTTATGTGCAAGTCATAATAAATACTACAACCTTGAAACGCACGGCTATATTTATAACTCTACAACATGTGTAAATTATCGAGAACTTGGATGTGGTTATTCTAGTTGTACTACAAAACTTTATAAGTCTGGCCCTGGCTCATAACCTGTTTGTCCTTTACATTCTAACCCACGTTGGTTACTTAACGAAGCTAAATTAAAAAAGGTAATTTGTATTGAATCAATAACAAATCAAAATACAAGTAATCTAATAAATGGTTATCAGGCTAAATAAAATTCTATTATTAGGGTTTTATAAATAATAATTTTGTATTTTCATTTTACAAAATGCCAATTTAAAGCCCCCCATTAATGTAAGAATATTGACAGTTGAATTTAAGTCTTCAAAAAATTAAACTGATCTAAATCTGGTTATTTTTTTATATGGAAGAAGGGATTTGTTTATGTTTAATTTTATGAGTAAATATTTTTTAATACTGATGGTCCTTATATTTAACTCTGTTAATGCATATTCTAAAGTAAATTCAATTAATACTTGTGATGAGTTGTTTTCTTCTATAAAAGAATTTCCCCCGATTAATCCACACTTATTAGATCCAAAACAAATTGCTAAAGTGAATGGTAGCAAAACAGAAACTCAAGAGAAACTTCAAAACTCATATCTTAACCAAAATATTCAAGTTACAGAAAAACAATTAAAATTCACAGACGTTGGGCGTGAATTAATTAATCAAATTTTAGAAAAAATTAAAAAAATGGCTGAGGATAAAATACATTCATTGGAAGAAAAAGTACAAGCGACAAAGCATGAAATATCCTTATCTACTAGTTCAACTGAAAAAATGGAAAAAGAATTAGAGGAAATCGTTGAAAATAATTTACCATTTAATACTATAAACAGCCCCATTAAAATCACAATTGATCTTGCCACTCAGCTTATATTTAAAATGGATAATATTGATGATATATCAAGATCTTTAGCTCATATCAAAACTTTAATTGATACAAATCTAAATTCTATACATAAAATAGAAAAAAAAATATTTATGTTTCCAAATATTAAAAAAAATAAGCTTAAAAAGCTTAAGGATGAACTCAAAGATTTACAAATAATTCGTGACGGACTTGAGGCCTCAAAAAGTAGGGATTTGAAATATCTTCGAACTATATTCAAAAATAGTAGGTGGTGGTTTTTTGAGTTTAAAGAGAGTGATTTGACAGCTCTGGAAAATACAAGTTTAACTGTAACTAATTTATCTTTTTTAAAAGATAAAAATGCATCATATTTTATTGAAGAACATGGCATAACTCAATACATACAAAACAGTTATTCTTCTAAGGATGAAAGAATATTAATTTATAATTGGGGATCTCCAATGGATACAATAGAAAAAAAACAACCGCTTTTCCATTCGGGTAATACTTATATTCAGTTTTCTAATTTTATTCGCTCTCGAATTTATAGTGCTGAACAAAAAAGAAACGCTTTATATAATGACCTAAATTCACAGAGACAAGCAATGAGTCAAAAAGTATTAACCTTATCAAGACTTGAAGATACAATTGAAAGTAGAACTTCTTTAGATATTCAATTAATAGATTATATTAATAATTTTTTTGAACTGACTCAAAACGTAAATGCTCTTGATAATAAAACTGATATCGTTGATTTAGTTTATTTTTTATATAATAAACTAAATCAAACGAATACAAGTGATCTAGAAATCTTATCTCTTCTTTATAGAAATAATTTAATTAATAACATTTTATCACTATATAACTTAGATCCTACTTCTCAAGACTCTTCTGGCATTCAAAGTTCATTTGCTGTTAAATTTAATTCCTTAGATTTAACATCCCATTTAAACTATACAGAAGTTAAAGCTTTTAATCAGGAAATTAAAGAATTAAGAGAGTTGTTTATTAATATTAAGGATAATAATAATAAGTCTAAAACTAAAGAGTTGAGCAACTCTGAATTAAAGTTTAATAAACTAATCTTAGAATCACGGATAAATCTGATGAAAGATTATAGTCCATCCCAATTCCCAATAGCTCTGCTCAAACGAAATAATCCTTTTTATAATAATAAGACACTGGCAACTATTTACATAATGTATAGAATCACCAACCCCTATGACGTAATCCCATGAAGACATGATCAAGTGGCCTTGGACTTAAAATATATTAGTTATCCATATGAAATTATACACTTATTATACTTTCATCCAGAATAATTCAAAATTTAGAACTTATTCATATGAAAAGAATTAAAATGTTGAACTTTTATGGATAATAAGTCTATTATCAAAGATGATGGAAAGACTTTATTTTGATTCACTCATTCAATGGAAAAATAAGAAAAATCGTAAACCTTTAATCTTTAAAGGTGCCAGACAAGTTGGAAAAACATATTTATTGAAAGAGTTTGGAACTCATCACTTTGAAAAATATCATTATTTTAATTTTGAAAAAGACCCCTCTCTAAGAGCTATTTTTGAAAAGTCTTTAGATCCAGAAAAAATTATTAAGGCTCTCTCCATTTTTAAAAATATAAATATTGATACAAAAAAGGATTTAATTATTTTTGATGAAATTCAAACCTGCCCTTTAGCTTTAACCTCTTTAAAATATTTTTGTGAAGATTTACCACATAGTTATATTTGTTCAGCAGGATCACTTCTTGGACTTTACTCTGAAGAACCCAGCTTTCCAGTTGGTAAAGTTGAATTTTTAAATTTGTACCCAATGAACTTTAAAGAGTTTCTTATGGCTTTATCTCAGCAACACCTGCTTGACGAATACATGAGTATGCCGTCTTCGTACCTGCATGAATTACTATGGCAGAATTTTAAATTGTACCTTTTTATTGGTGGTTTACCTGAAGCTGTAAAATCTTATAAAGACACCAAAGATCTGTCCCTTATTTCTCAAATCCAAGAAAACTTAATTAATGGATATATTTCTGATATGGCTAAACACTGTGGAAAAGAAAACGCTATGTTTTTACAAAGACTCTGGCAAACATCAGCAGAAAAAATAGGTCAAAACTGTTCTGAAAAGTTTAAATTTAAAGGAGTTTTTCCAGGAAAAAAAACATATAAGGATTTTGCGGGTCCCATTGATTGGCTTACTAAAGCTGGCCTTATTCATATCATACCAATTGTGGATCAAATTCAATATCCACTATCACTTGCTAAAAAAGAAAATGCATTTAAAATTTTTAATTTTGATATTGGTATTTTAAATCACCTTAAAGGTATTTCAGCCCATGAACTCAATAATTACGATTTTAGTCATAAAGGGTTTATCGTCGAAAATTATTTTTACCAAGAAATACAGACAAAAAATTTTAACTTTCATCAGCAAAAATTTTATTGTTTTCAAAGTGGTGAGAGTGAAATTGAATTTATATATGAAAATGAAGGACAATTAACTGCAATCGAAATTAAAGCAGGAAAAAATACTAAAGCAAAAAGCTTAAAATTATTTCTAGAAAAACATCCAAAAGCAAAAGGCATTAGGTTTAGTCAAAAATTAGCAGCTACAAATATTGATCAATCAATAAAATTCAATCGTATATGGGATCGGCCATTATTTTTAATTTAATTTAAAATAAATTTAATCAAATGTTACGTCGGTACTGCCCGCCCACTTGATATAATGCTTGTGACATCTGATAGAGGGAGCAATACTTTGAAGCCTCCAATAACGCTTCAAAAATATTTCCCCCTTTTAGAGCTACTGCTTGCAAATGGACTATCGCTTTTGCACTTTGATCTTTATTTGCTAATTTATAATTTACACAGTCATCGAGTTGAGCTTTTTTCTCGTCATAACTTGCTCGTGCCATTTCTATTTTCGGTGGCACATAATTAGGATCTAATGTTTTTGGATTTATAAAAGTATTCACTCCAATAATTGGAAGTTCACCTGTGTGCTTGAGATGTTCATAATATAAAGATTCTTCTTGAATTTTTGAACGTTGATATTGAGTTTCCATTGCACCTAACACTCCACCACGTTCGTTGATGCGACTAAATTCTTTAAGAACTGCTTCTTCTACTAACTCCGTTAACTCTTCAAGTAAATATGATCCCTGAAGTGGATTTTCATTTTTCATCATACCAAACTCACGATTGATAATCATTTGTATGGCCATGGCACGGCGAACGCTCTCTTCGGTTGGAGTTGTAATCGCTTCATCATATGCATTTGTGTGCAAGCTATTACAATTATCATACAAAGCAATTAAAGCCTGTAAAGTGGTTCTAATATCGTTAAAATCAATTTCTTGAGCATGAAGTGAACGCCCACTGGTTTGAATATGATATTTTAATTTTTGCGAACGATCGTTACCATTATAGAGGTCACGAATCACTATCGACCAAATTCGACGGGCCACTCGCCCTAAAACTGTGTACTCTGGATCTAAACCATTGGAAAAGAAAAAAGATAAATTTGGAGCAAAGTCATCTATTTTTAATCCCCGTGATAAATAATATTCAACAAAGGTAAAACCATTAGAAAGTGTAAACGCCAACTGGCTGATTGGATTCGCACCCGCTTCAGCAATATGATAACCAGAAATACTCACTGAATAAAAATTTCGTACTTTGTTTTTAACAAAATACTCTTGAATATCACCCATCATTTTAAGAGCAAATTGAATTGAAAAAATACAAGTATTTTGCCCTTGATCTTCTTTTAAAATATCTGCTTGAACTGTTCCGCGCACTTGTTGAATCGTCCAAGCTTTTACTTCTTTATGTTCAGATTCAGTTAACAAACGCCCTAATTCTTTTTGCTTTTTCTCAACTTGTTGATCGATAGCTGTGTTAAAATAAAAAGCCAAAATCATCGGAGCTGGTCCATTGATCGTCATGCTGACGCTTGTGCTTGTTGCACATAAATCAAATCCTGCGTACAGTTTTTTCATATCTTCCAGAGTGCAAATACTCACACCACTCTCACCGACTTTACCAAAAATATCAGGACGCAAATCTGGATCTTGGCCATATAATGTTACACTGTCAAAAGCTGTTGATAAACGGTGAGCTTTTTCACCCTTACATAAATAATGAAATCGTTTATTAGTACGACTTGGCCCGACCTCTCCTGCAAACATTCTTTTTGGATCTTCGTCTTCACGACGAAGGGGAAACACACCTGCTGCGTATGGAAACTCACCTGGTACATTTTCTAATCGCAAGAATTTAAATCGATCGCCCCAATCAGTTATTTTTGGAAAAGCAACTCTTGGAATTCGTAATCCACTAAGTGATGTATTAAATAATTTTTGTCGAATCTCTTGCCCTCGAACACTAAAAATAAATTCATCTTTTTGATATTTATTTTGTAGCGCGTCCCAGTTTTGTAAGCTTAACCATTCTTCTTCAGTAAATTCTTTTTTAAGTGACTCTACGGTTAAATCAACTTGATCTTGCTTTAAATTTAATATTTTTTTCGATTTATAAATTGAACCAATCACACTTGCCTTTTCTGCAAGTTGCGTTGTATGTGATTTATATTTGTGAACTGTTGAAACAATTTCTGATAAATAATTTTGGCGCTCTGTAGGAATGATCACATGTTCATCTGCAGTATTCATAGTTTTTAACTGCTCTGGAGTTAAAGTCCATAATTCTCCTCCTCCTGTACCGATGAGCCCTTCATTTTTTTGATGTAGATGGTGTACTAACGAAATAAATAATTGATTGACACCACCATCACTAAATCGTGAAGCCTGAGTCAGATACACTGGCACAGCTTGCTCTTGATCAAATATTTTACGAGAACGACGGTATTGTTTGCTCACATCACGAAGTGCATCTTGTGAACCTCGACGATCTGATTTATTAATTGCAATTAAATCTGCAAAATCAATCATATCAATTTTTTCGAGTTGGCTTTGAGCTCCAAATTCTGAGGTCATCACATATAGGCTTAAGTCACTCACCTCTGTAATAGCAACATTGCCTTGTCCTATTCCTGAGGTCTCAGCAATTAATAAATCGAAATTTAAATTTTTACAGTAATTCAAAATATCAGGTAAGCTTTGTGAAATTTCTTTACCAGAACCCCGCGAGGCTAGGGAACGCATGAATACGTGATCTCGACTCAAACTATTCATTCGGATGCGATCGCCAAGTAATCCTCCACCCGTTTTACGTTTTGAAGGATCTACGCAAATCACGCCAAAATTTTTATTTGGAAAAAAATGTAAAAATCGTAAAATCAACTCATCAATCAAAGAAGATTTACCTGCTCCACCTGTCCCTGTAATTCCAAGAACAATAGTTTTATGTGAATTAGTTTTTTTAAATGGTTCAATTTGAGGAGCTAGATTTTTTTTACCTTCTTCAATTGCAGTTAATGCAATACCAAGTTGACGGTGAGGAATCACATCCGTTTGATTTAGTGGTTTATCTAAAGTATTTTTTTTAAGTGCCATTACAGTTGATGCCGCTTGCGCTTCAAGCAAATTAAAATCACAACCTTGCACTATTAAATCGATCATTCCTTGCAAACCTAATTTACGTCCATCATCAGGATGAAAAATATAATCAATGCCGTACTCTTCGAGCGCTTTCTTTTCGTCATGAATAATCACGCCCCCCCCACCACCATAAATTTTTACATAGGGTGCTCCACTTTCAACAAGAAGATCCTTCATGTATTTAAAGAATTCCATGTGGCCGCCCTGGTAAGAGCTAATGCAAATTCCTTGAACGCCTTCTTGTAATGCAGATTTAACAATATCAAATACAGATTGATTATGTCCAAGGTGAATAACTTCCACTCCTGAATCCTGCAATAGTCTTCGAATCATATTTATTGAAGCGTCATGACCATCAAATAAAGATGCTGCTGTTACCATTCGAATGTGATTTTTTGGAGTGTATGTCATTCTTTCCTCTGAGTTTCGTTTAATTATCATCTAAACATTTTTAAATTGAGGTTTACGTTTTTCTGAAAACGCTGTTGTTCCCTCTTTAGTATCTTGATATTTAAAAAGTTGACCAAAGTTTATTGCTTCTAGTTCAAGACCTGCATCAATAGACATATCATAAGATTCAAGTACCATTAACTTTGCCTTAGCAACAGCAATGGGTCCCCGGGATATCATTGTTTCAACTGTTTTCATCACAGTAGGCATTAATTCAACTTGAGCAACAACTTTATTTACCAAGCCACATTGGAATGCCTCATCTGCTGTGATCATCTCTGCAGAATAAACCATCTCACGGGCTTTATTTAATCCTACAACACGCGATAGTCTTACTGTTCCACCAAACCCAGGAATTAATCCAAGACTCACTTCTGGTAAACCCAATTTGGCATTGGATGAGGCATAAATAAAATCGCAACTGAGAGCTAACTCTAAACCACCACCTAAGGCAAAACCATTTACAGCTGCCACTACAGGTATCTTAAGGGACTCTAAATTTCTAAAAACTTTTTGCCCTTTTTTAGAAAAAAATTGTGCCTGCTCTTGTGTGTAGACAGACATCTCTTTTATATCTGCACCAGCAACAAAAGATTTTTCGCCAGCACCAGTGATCACCAAAGCTTTTACTTCAGACCATGGCATTTCATGTAACTGCTGGGTAAACAACTCAAGCTCTTCAATTAATTCTTTATTTAAAGCATTCAATGCTTGGGGACGATTAAGAGTTAATAACCCTATGCCATTTTCTTTTTTTTCAAATAGTAAATTTTTAAATTCCATATGGCTGACCTTTACTTTTTTGTTTCATTGTAATTGTAAAATCCACGGCCAGATTTGCGACCCAACCAACCAGCTTCAACATATTTTATTAATAGTGGGCATGGACGATATTTAGGGTCACCTAGACCATCATAGAGAACATTTAAAATAGCAAGACAAGTATCTAGCCCAACAAAATCAGCAAGTGTTAAAGGACCCATTGGTTGATTAGTACCAAGTACCATTGCTTGATCAATTGCCTCAACGGTTCCAATACCTTCATACAAAGTATAAAAAGCTTCATTTAACATAGGCACTAATATTCGATTAACAATAAAACCTGGCATATCTTTTACTGCAGGTACAAAGACTTTACCCATTTTTTCGGCCATGGATTTTACAGTATTAAAAGTTTCATCGGATGTTTGTAACCCACGGATCCCTTCAACTAATTTCATTAAGGGTACAGGATTCATAAAATGCATTCCTGCTACTTTTTCTGGACGTCGAGTCGATGCTGCAATTTTAGTAATTGAAATTGAAGATGTATTTGAAACCAATAATGCGTGAGCAGGTGCCACTTCATCAATTTGTTTAAATATTTTTAATTTTAAATCAATATTTTCAGTTGCAGCTTCAATAACGATATCGCAAGTTTTAAAAGTCGTTATGTCGGTTGTTGTTTGGATTTTTGATAGAACATCATTTTTTTGAGCTTCAGTAATTGTGGCTTTTTTTATCAGACGATCTAGGCTTGTTTTAATTGTTGTCATTCCTTTTTCAAGGGCTTGAGTTGAAATATCTTGCATTATAACATGGTAACCTGAAGCTGCTGCAACTTGTGCAATACCATTACCCATTTGACCAGCCCCAATTATACCTACTGTTTTGATTTCCATTTACAATCTCCTTTTATTAATAGTCGCCTTAGAACTATGGCAACCGCTATGTTTTTACCGGATAATTTAACTCTCTCAGTTTAAAAGATTCAATCACAGACTTAGGTTTGACGCTGACCATTCTATTAACACGAGTTCGACAATAAATTTTGCTTTTAGCTTGTTAATTTTTATAATTCCAGCGGTATTAATCTAAGCTAAGTAGACTCAAGACTATTTTTATTCACATCTGTAAGACTTTGTTGAAGTGTTTTTATCACCCCGTATTATTAAAATACAAACTAAAATTTGTAATTTAAAGGTTTTTTCCATGGAGGGAAATTTGTATCAAACTCAACTCTGCAAGTTTTTGCTTGGATTGGTTTTAGTATTTTTGCTTCAGGTTGCCCATTCTGTGGCATTACCTGCAAAGGATTTTTATAAATTCCCATTACACCCTTTTAAATCCGGTCAAGCCAATCAAGATTTACTGTCTGCAAATAGAATTAAAAGTCAAACAATCTCAATGAGTCTAGTTGAAGTGGGATCTCTTCAAGAATGGATTCCATCAAATGAAGTAATCAAAATAAAAGTCTTTGACCTTAAAAAAGAAAATTTGCGTGGCGAAATATCTTTTTTGAAAAATACGGTAATTTCATATAAAAAAAATAATCAGTTTAATTGGGTAGCCTATAAAAAGATTAAACGAGGACAATTTTTTGAAGTCAAAAAACTAATTGGTGCTTGGGCATGTGGATATATCAACGAAGAGTACTTATGTGTTGGCAATCAAGATTTAATTATTAAAACAGATTTTGCTTTAAAAGCTCTAATTGCAAAAGCACCAAATCAAGACACCTGGGTCAACGTCTTGGAGAGATCTCAAGATCAAGTAACAACAACTACCGGTGAAAAAATAAATTGGAATACAGTCAAACAATGGCACTATTCTCAACCCAATGAAACCGAAAATGAAATTGCATTTATACATCCTGAAAGTAAATCCAAAATAAAAGGAACACTCGTTCCATTTGAAAAAATTAAAATTAAAAAAGAACAAATTCACCATTGGGTTGAAAGTTTTATTCCCCAACATGGAAAAGTATGGTGGAACTTAAATCTCAATGACAATACAAACATTTTTCAATCCGCTGAAAAAGAAAATCAATTGATTATTTCAAGCGAAGATCTTAAGAATCGTGGAGTTTATGATTGGGATACTGATGCAAAAAAAATCTCAATTGCTGCAGCAAATGGTATATTTATTAGTGAAGAAAAAGACACTTGGAAGTTTTTACCAGAGTTTGGTGAAAAAAATTATCCTGTAGCTGTAAGTAATAATGAATCGCTTTTTATTGGAGATAAATATTCAAAAGACAAAGGAAAAACTTTTAACCCCTACATCAGGTGGGATAAAGTCACAGAATTTGCACAAAGAGAACTTGAAAAAACGCCCGAACAATTACAAATAACAAAAATTCATATCCCAAAAAAATTTAACTATGTTGTTTTTTTTGAAGTCAATACTGGCGATAAAAAACTAACTTTTAAAACACATCTTGAAACTCATCAAGTTCAATTGATCGAAAAATTTTAATTCGAAAGTTACTTTTTACCTTATTTATTTTCCTTTTTTAAGTCTTCAGGTCCTGAACTTCCTGGCTGGGGAGTATCACTATCAAAATCAGAAGTGAGCCAATCATTACAGTGATCCTTGCTACAGCATTTATGGAGCTCTTCTACTCCTAACACACCTTCCCAATAATTTCGACGTACATATTCCATACAGGCACTTTTACTTTCACAACCATCATAACTAAAAGTCTTTAAATTGTACTCACATTTACATAATAAATCACCTGAATTTGAACCCTCAACTCCATAGAAAGAAATTGTTTTTGGTTGAGTAGTCTTTTTTTTATCATAACTTATTTCTAATTTACCTTTTGGATTTTCTGTATAAACATTCAGTTCTGAAACTCCTTTTTTGTCACAAGTAAGAGCTTGATATTTAATTTTATTTTGAGTTTCACTACTTTTAATAAAATCTACTGTATCTTCATAAAGAGGTAATTCTTTTTTTTGTTTTTTCTCAGATTTTTCTACTCCCGCTTGCCAATTCATTACACCCACTGTTCCCATTGCTAAGGCCACTCCTGCAGCAATGATGATCATGGTTTGCTTCTGCTGTTTCTTAGCGGCTTCCTCGTCAACTGTATATGCATATTGAGCAAAAGAATTTGGTATAGTAGTAAAAAATATTTGAACAAATTTTACAGAATTAAATTTATTTTCAAAAAAATAATTATACTTTTTTTTATTTAACTCTTTTAATTCTAAAGTCCCTTCTTTTATTGATTTTAATTTATGCTTGAGATCAGCCAGTATTGCTGGAGCCGTGTTACCATTAATTTTTTCAACTTCAAAGTTCCCTGTTTTAAAAACCAGTGGCTGATAGGTTAAAATCTCTAATTTTTTAACCTCTTTTGAAAAATGAATTGCTGCATATCTTTTTGTAAAATTAAATTCTATCTTTGGTAAAGTTCGAGAAGGTTCAATTAATGAATCTGCAATTATTGATTTCCATAAATTTTTATCAGACTCAGATAATATGTTTTTTGCAAAAGCAGAATTTATAAAATGATCAGATTTTAAATCTTCCCATTTATTTTGTTGATTCCAAACTTCTATTAAGGTTTGAATTTGACTTGCAGGGGTAATTGCATACGATTGATTTGTAAAAAATATTTGAATAAATATTAATACTATCAAAATTAATCTTTTAAAAAAATTGTAAACCATATTATTCAATTTCAAATTTATCTCCATAATTAATCTAAATTAAGTTATTATGAAAATACAAACTTTAGTTTGGATTTTCATAATACGGGGTGATTGAAAATCGCCCCAAACAAACAGGAAAATATCTGCTCGT
>SXGU01333090.1_pt1 | contig 12911 bp, 10 predicted proteins | sample 3174531 | NCBI WGS metagenome assembly SXGU01 (sample SAMN11356863, study PRJNA531348) | freshwater metagenome | isolation source: freshwater sample F1-140 | place: China: Fuxian Lake, Yuxi | collected 2017-12-25 | reverse complement strand
GGTCTCCGCCGGCGACGTGCTGCTCTCGATAGAAGCAATGAAGATGGAAACCGCGCTCCATGCCGAGCGCGATGGCCAGATCGCGGAAGTGCTTGTCGGCGCCGGCGACCAGATCGATGCGAAAGATCTGCTTCTCGTGCGCATGCCGGGTAAGATCGGCATTGAGCGTGTGGGCGGAAGCGAGGTCGTGCCCAAACGGTTTTTCCACGACGATTCGCTGCCAGGAGGAACTGGCCGGCTCCTTTTCCAACAGGCCGGCCCCATGCAACTGCTGGGTGACCTCCCCAAACTGGCTGGGCGAAGTCGCAAAGTAAAACAAGCGGTTCTTGCGGAGCCCAGGATGATCAAAGCCTTCGATTTGCTGAGCAAGCTTTCGATAAGCGGCAGCATCAGACATGTCACCCTGGCAGTAGTGGAGGTTTGATGAAAATGCTGCCCAGACGGCGGCATCGACCGGCTTGGTACGGGAGAACTTTTGCAACGCCTCTCCCATCTCCGCACGAAATGACTCGGAATTCTTTTCCCGCCGCGCAAAGCCGATGATGCGGAACGGATCGGGCAGCTGTTTTTCTCGGTAAAGGTGGTAGAGCGCAGGAATCAACTTCCGCGCGGTGAGGTCGCCGCTTGCGCCAAATATGACCACCGTGCAGGGCTCGACCGACTTGCGCCCGTCATCGAGTCGGCAAACGAGTAACTCGTCGAGTTGCTGCGAATTCTCCATAAGTGGTGACGACCATGTCCCGCCAAGCCGGACTTTTCAACGAAACTCCGCCAACAATTCCGGCTGCAACCCTTTCCGTGAACCGCCAGTTTCAGCACAGAGATTTGGAGAACACAGAGAAAGACAGCTTTGCTTCCATCCTGAGCCTCGGTGTCCTCCAAAACTCTGAGCTGAAGCACGGACGCGCCCTACATCCAGCCAGGTCCATGGTCCGCAATGCATCCGTCTCGGCGAGGGAGGCTCTCCATGATTACTTTGGGAAACTGCCTCTCATTCCTGACGAGTTTCAGTTGACCGAAGCCGTTTGTTGGAGTTTAATCTGGCCGTTCCCGACAACGCTGACATGACAGCACTTCCCGTTTCTTTATGAATCCATCCCAACTCCATACTCCGTTCGTCCGCGAGGCAACGTCGCGGCGCCATCTGGGTTTCACGCTGATCGAGCTGCTGGTCGTCATTGCCATCATCGCCATCCTCGCCGGCATGCTGCTGCCGGCCTTGAGCAAGGCGAAAACGAAAGCCCAGGGGATATATTGCATGAACAACCTGAAAACCATGCAGCTTGCCTGGATCATGTATTCGCAGGATTGGAACGATTCGATTCCCGGCAACCGCTGGGACCAGAAGATCCCTGGCAACTGGGTTTCCGGGTGGCTCGATTTCAACGACAACAACGCGGATAACACCAATCTCCTGCTGATCCTCGACGAGAAATTCGCCCAGCTTGGGCTGTACACATCAAAGACCCCCGGCGCTTACAAGTGCCCCGCCGACAAGATCACGGTGAAGAACGGCGGCGTTTCGCGTTCCCGTGTGCGCAGCATTTCAATGAGCGGTTGGATGGGGCCCAACGCACCCGCATGGAATCCTGGTTATGTCGTTTACTCCAAGGTGTCACAAATGGTGAAGCTGTCGCCCACGCAAGCGCTGGTTTTCCTCGATGAACGGGAAGACAGCATTGACGACGGTTATTACGCAGTGAACATGGACAAGGCTGCATGGCAATTGGTGAACTTCCCCGGCAGCTTCCACAATGGTTCGGGCGGACTAAGTTTCGCGGACGGCCACGCCGAGATTCATCGCTGGGTCGATCCTCGGACCACGCCACCGTTCAAGAAAGGTCAGAAACGCGAATTCACCGCCATGAAGGACAACCGCGATCTCGTCTGGCTTCAACAGCACGCCACCGAAACGATCAAAGATCAGTGAGCCGCCGCCGATCCGTTTGAGGAACGATCTAAGGCTCCCGCAAGTCACTTGCGGCTCTTGCGCCGCCACCAAAGCAACAATTCCTCCCCCGTCCGGTTGGGATACGAACGAGGCACTTTCTCCTCGATCAGATCGAAGTGCGGTGAGAAACGATTCCACAATTCATCTCTGGTCGTCCCAAACGGTGGGCCGTCCATATCCGGGATGAGGAAATTGACGGCCAGGTAATCGCCCTCGGGCTTCAGCCAGCGCAAGGCGGCCTGTAAGTACGCGTCCCGCTGATCAGGATCGATTGCGCAGTACAGTGTGTGTTCGAACAACCAGTCGAATCGCTGCGGCGGATCGTCGGCCAGAAAATTTTCGGAGGAAATCCGACCAGGCGAGCCGCTGGTTTCCACCCGTTGACGCGCCAGCTTCACCGCCGAGGGCGCGATGTCAAAACCCCATGCGTCAAACCCCTCCCGGGCCCAGGCACAAACATCGTGCCCGGTTCCGCAGCCCGGAACGCAGACCGTTCCCTTCCGCAGGCCCGGATGTGATGCAAGAAAATCCACGAGGCCCGGCGATGCCTCTCCCTTTTCCCAAGGCGTCTCCCCGGATTGATAATGTCCTTCCCAATCAGTTGGCGGCATGTGGTGAGAATACGGGAGGAGCAGGTTCTTTGACCATTTAATCCTTTAATCGCCGAGGCTTGATCAACGGGGTCTGATCGCGGCCCTTTCGCTTGCCGCCAGAGCGAAGCTTCGCGAGACTGAACGCATGTACTTTTCCATGCATCGCTTCAGCTCTGGTCTTTTTCTCAATGTGCGGGCAGCCCTGCGGACAATTCTCCCGGGCTGTGCAGTCCTGCTCTCAATTGCCGCTCAACACACGACAACAGCTGCGAACTGGCCCCAGTTTCGTGGGCCAGGAGCATTGGGTGTTGGTGACAACTCCAATCTTCCTGATCGATGGAGCACCAACGAAAACGTTGCCTGGAAGATCGAAGTGCCGGGACGTGGCTGGTCATCTCCCATCATCTGGGGAGACCGCGTCTTCATCACGACCGTGGCCAGTGATGGTGACGTCGAGCCACCTAAGAAAGGACTCTATTTCGGCGGTGAGCGGCGGGAAATCCCGAAAGCCATGCAACATTGGCTGGTTCTTTGTCTCGACTTGAAGTCTGGACGGGAACTCTGGCGAAGGGAAGCGCACCAAGGCGAGGCTCCCAACCAACTCCACGTGAAGAACACCTACGCTTCCGAAACACCGGTGACCGACGGCGAACGCGTCTATGCCTACTTCGGCAATGCCGGCCTGTTCTGTTACGATATGGAAGGCAAGAAACTTTGGTCCACCAACTGGCCACCTGTGAAGACCCGCTATGGCTGGGGCTCGGCCGGTTCGCCCGTGCTTCACAACGGACGGCTGTTCATCGTAAATGACAATGACGAGAAGTCCTTTGCCGTGGCGCTGGACGCGAAGACTGGAAACCAGCTCTGGCGCGTGGAGCGTGACGAGAAGAGCAATTGGGCGACACCGTACGTCTGGCAAAATGAGAAGCGCACTGAACTCATCGTTCCAGGCACCAAGAAAGTACGCTCCTACGACCTCGATGGCCATCTGCTCTGGGAATTTGGCGGAATGTCAACGATCGTCATCCCGACACCTTTCTCGAAATTTGGACTGCTCTACGTTTGCTCCGGCTACGTTGGTGACAAGGTGCGGCCTGTGTTCGCGATCAAGCCCGGTGCGTCTGGCGACATCAGCCTGAAGCCAGATGAAACTCACAGTGATTTCATCGCGTGGTATCAGCCTACCGCGGCACCGTACAATCCATCGCCCTTGCTTTATGGTGATCACTTTTACGTGCTCTTCGATTTCGGTTTCCTGAGTTGTCACGATGCGCGGACTGGTAAACAGGTTTATGACAAACAACGCATCCGGCAGGAGACGACCTCTTTCACGGCATCACCCTGGGCCGCGAACGACAAACTTTTCGCGTTGAGCGAGGATGGCGACACGTTCGTCATTCAAGCTGGCCCCGAGTATCGCCTGCTGCACAAGAATTCGTTGGATGAAATGTGCATGGCCACGCCCGCGATCGCCGGCGATCGGCTGCTGATCCGAACGCTGACGAAGTTATACTGTTTCGCCAAGACGAAGTAAGCCTACGACCGAGAGATCAGCCGGTTTCGGACTATCCTTTGCACGCTGAGACGGGGAACGCTTTGGCATAGACAAATTTCACCTTGGTGCGCGTCCTTGGAAGCAGATGGCTCACGTCGGCGAACTGGAACGAATTTATGATGCCCACGCTCAGGCGATTTTCGGCTTCACACTGAACCTGACTCGCAACGAGGCGGACACACATGATGTGTTGCAGGATTTGTTTCGACGGCTGGCGACGCGCCCCGAGACGCTCCAAGGCGTCCGAGACGAGCGTGCGTTTCTGCTCCGGCTGGCGCACAACCTGGCGATCGACCTCATGCGCCGCCGGAGCGCAAGCGAGCACGCCGTCGAGGCTCTCGCCGCCGAGGTGGATGAAATTTTTGCGCCAGCTTCCGATCCTGATGAGGTTGTATTCCGACGGCAGCTTGCCGAGGCGCTCGCCATCCTGCCGGAGGAACAACGCGCTGTTGTCCACTTGAAGCTATGGGAAGGCATGACCTTCGAGCGCATCGCGGAAACACTCGGCATTCCGCCCAACACCGCCGCGAGCCGTTATCGCTACGCGTTAGACAAACTTCGCGCCAGGCTGCGTCCCGTTTACGAAGAGATTCAATGAACACATCTGATCCATTGGAGAAAAGACTTTCGGAAATCCCGATGCGAACCGTCTCTGCTGGATGGCGGAATGAAATCCTGCGCGGCGCAATCGAACATGAGAGTCAAAAAAACGCCATTCAATCGCCTGAAAGCAGCGTGCTGAGTTTGCTGCGCCAATGTCTCTGGCCGCATCCCGCCGCGTGGGGCACGCTTGCCGCCGTGTGGGTGATCATCGTGGTCCTCAACATCTCTTCTGGCGCGATTTCGATTTCGCTGGCACGGCGAGCCGCTCCGACACTGCCATCCCCGGAACTGCTGGCACTCCTTCGCGAACAACGAACCTTGCTGCAGAGCCTCCTCGCGGAACCGACACCGCCACCACCTCTGCTGGACCGGAAACCAAGCGCGTACTGGCTCCGATGCGAGCGTGTTTCATCGGCGGCTTAGTTCCGAGATCGAACGCCAATTTCTATGAATGATCATCCCTCTTCCTCAAATGAGGCATCTCAGCCTCGAAAACGTACTTCCCTGTTCCATGCCGTGCGTCGCCCTTTGTTCGTGCTCGCGGCGTTTGTCACTTTGCTTGGACTGGTTTGGGCGATTGAAAACTGGCGCGGCGCGCGCGCTTGGAACGCAGCCAAACGAGACCTGATCGCGCGTGGAGAACCATTGACCATCGAGCAACTGCTCCCGCCTCGTCCGCCGGATGAGCAAAACTTCGCCATGACGCCATTGCTTCAGCCACTTCTGGATTACACTCGATCCAGTAATCGTCTTGAAGGTGTTGTCTGGAGAAACCCGGGAGCTTTCTCCAGACTCACCGCGATAAAAATGCCGCAGGCTCGCCGTCCGGAGGCGGAAGGTGTCAAAGATTCCAGACCCCGTGTCCGCCGAGCCGAGCATGAAGCGACGGAGGGGCGAGTTGATTTGTTCGCCCAGGCGTTCGGCATCCGCATGGCTGCGCCTGAACGGGCGGACCCCAGAATAGGCCCCGAGCTGCTCGCTCGTTACGGTCTCCTCCCGCATGGGAGGAAGTCGATACGACCAACAAACGAAAAGCCAACGAACGAAACCGAAATCGCTGCAGCCATCATGGATCCCGCAGAGGAAGTCCTGCGGTTCCTGGATCGGTTCAAACCAGAAATGGATGAGATCGCCACAGCCTCGCGCAGGTCTCACTGCCAGTTTCCCATCCACTGGGAGGACAACTTCGGAAGCTTGTTGCCCCATCTGGCTCCTCTAAAAAGTTTCTCGACCATGATCAGCGTCCGTGCGACTGCACGTCTGGCAAAAGGCGATGCGACCGGAGGATTCGAGGATGCGATGACATGTCTGGGCTTGGCGAAGGCGTCTCAGAAGGATCCGTTGTTGATCTCCCAGCTCGTAGGTTTCTCTCAGGAGAGGATCGCTCAGCAGGCTGTTTGGGAAGGAATGGTCGAGCACCGCTGGAACGACACTCAACTGGCTGCATTTCAAGGAGAATTTGCCAGGGCAGACATTCGTGAAAAGCTCTTGTTCGCCGTTCGTGGGGAACGCGTGCTGGCGAATAATACTTTTGATTCATGGGCTTCGCTTGCGGGTCAGGAGATCGATCTGGACATGTTCGATGGAGCGCATCTTTTTTGGGGATTTCGTTGGATCAAGTGGATACCCGGATGGATCAGGCAGAATCAGGTCCGGCATAATCGCTTTTACGATTTGTTAATCGAAGAGACGAAACAGACGAACTGGCCGGCCAATCTGGCACGCCAAACGAATCAAGCAGCAACTTTCCAGCAAGCCGGGTTGGCGGAGATCTCACCTTACAACGCGATCGCACGCACACTCGTTCTTGGTCTCGCCGAGGATAAAGCCAACCATCAGTTCAAAGCCGCCCGTGCTCAAGTCACAGCTCGCCTTGCAGAAGTCGCTTGCGCACTCGAACGTTTTCGTGTCGCCCAAGGCGCATACCCGAAGGAGCTATCTGAGCTGGTGCCCAAGTATCTTGCTGCTGTCCCTCACGATCCGATGGGTGACAAACCGCTGCATTACGAACGCATCGATGATAAGGAATCATCCGAATTCGGCTGGTTCAACCTCTGGTCGGTCGGGCCGAATGGTGAAGATGATGCTGGAACGATGGCACCATCAGATTTCGACCAACAGGGTGATTGGGTCTGGCCGCTGCCAATCAAGCGGGTGGGCCGGCGGCTGTTTTAAATCGAAGCGGGACATCGAACACCAAGAATTGAGGATTCCCAACTGATTCACGGCTCAACCAACATTCGTTGGTTCCTGCGTCGGTCTCATCAAGCAACACGTCCTCTGACACAAACAGTAATGCAGTCTGAACGCCGTGTGCGCTGCTTCAATTTCACCCGAGCAACCCCGTCGGAGCCACTTCAATTTGGTCAGCCAGGGACTTCGGTATTTGATGCGACTTCATCTGCCCATCCTCGCCACGTGAAACGCAAACGACCGTGATCTTGCCACGAGCGGACTCGACGGGTGGAGCGGAGTTCAATTTCCAGATGCGGAAGAGGTAGGTAAGCGCCTTGCTTTTCTTCTCCGCGATGAGCATCTGGATTTCGATTTCGTCCTCGAATCGGAGCGGTGCCATGTAATCACAGTGGGCGTGAACGCGTGGCCACCCGAGTTTCGGCTCGTGCTGATCCATGACAATTGAGGTGCCGAGCGAGCGGAAAAAGGCGTGCTCCGCCGCCTCCATGTAGCGGAAAAAGTTCGAGTAATGGACAATCCCGGCCATGTCCGTCTCGCTGAACTCCACCCGCCGCCGCACTCGGAACTCGTAAGGCATGAGGGCACATTAGAAGTCAGAAGGCCAATTGACGACTGGAAAACTGCCGCCACCAATCGGGCGGGAACATCCCACCTACTCCTTGAACAGTTTCACCGTGATGGTGCCGTCGCGTGTAACGTGTGCTCGGAAGAGGCCGTCGGTGTTGAACGCGTTCGCCACAGTGCCGTTCTTGTCGAGGCAGATGACACCACCTTCGCCGCCCGCAACCTTGAGCTTTTTGTTGATGACTTCCTTGGCGGCATCCTGCACGGAAAGGCCCTTGTACTTCATGAGGGCCACGATGTCGTGCGTCACGGCGTAGCGGATGAAGAATTCCCCGTGCCCCGTGGCCGAAATGCCCGCCGCCTCGTTGTCAGCATAGGTGCCTGCGCCGATGATTGGAGAATCGCCCACACGACCCCAGCGCTTGTAAGCCATGCCTCCGGTGGAAGTGCCCGCCGCCAGGTCACCATTCGCATCCCGGGCCACGGCACCGACCGTGGACCACATCCCGTCGTGAGGTTGGGTAATTTTAGCGCGGTCCTTGGGTTTGGCGAGATACTCCTGCAGTTCCTGCCAGCGCGGTTCGGTGCGGAAATAGGAAGGATCAACGATCTCAAGTCCATTCTCTCGCGCGAAGGTATTCGCTCCTTCGCTCACGAGCAGCACGTGCTTGGATTTTTCCATGACGGCGCGGGCGGCAGAGATGGGGTTCTTGACGACCGTGACTCCCGCCACGGCTCCCGCTTTCAAACCCCGGCCTTCCATGATCGAGGAGTCCAATTCGTTTTTCCCCTGCAGGGTGAACACCGCGCCTTTGCCCGCATTAAAGACGGGGTTGTCCTCCATCAGACGGATCGAGGCTTCTATCATGTCGAGGCTCGATCCTCCCTTTTTGTAAACCTCATAGCCTTTCTGGATCGCCGCCTTCAATCCTTCGCGAGAGAGTCTTTCCCACTCGGGAGTGTTGATCTTGTCACGCCGCGAAGCAGCGCCGCCGTGAATGACGAGGACCACGTTCGAGTCCTGCGCGCGAAGTTGGAGGACCGAGGTGAACAGCGCCAGGCAGACGAACCATCGTTGAATTCTCATGCTATTAAAAGGTTGGGGTTTGTGGTGGACGAACGGAAAATCATTTTGGCGGAAACTTCACACGCGGTTTGGCATCGGGTGGCAGCTTGGAAACGTAGGAACGGCCGTTGCGGCGTCGGTCGAAACTCTTGCGCGCCTCATCCACCAGCACCGGCTGCAGGAACAGGTCGATGCCGGTGAGCGCGATGGTTTTTGCCGCGACGAGCATTCCTTTCTGACCGATGCCCATGCCGGCGCACGCGGTGGATTGCCAGGTGTGGGGTGCCACGCCGGGCACGAAGGTGGCAGCGCGAATCTCGCCAGTCGGAATGCGCCAGCTTACATCGCCCACGTCCGTGGACCAGAATGTGACGCCTTCCTGAACGGGCTGTACGCGCGCAGCGATGTTCAAATCCGGCAAGCCTTCTTGGGGCAGCAACGCCCGCAGTTTTTGCGCGAACTCTGTTTCCGCCGCGTCATAAAGCACGCCACCCACCGACCTCATGTTGGCGGAAGAGAGCGCGGCTAGCGTGTCGTTGGGCAGGACATTGGCGAGGCTTCCACTGATCTCAAGTTCGAGCGTGGTTTCCGTGGCGAGCGCTCCCGCCTCGGCGCATTTCAAAATACGTTTCCAAATTCCGTCCAGTGTTGGGGCGTCCGGATGCCGGACGATCAGGCGCAACTCGCTGAACTCAGGCACCACATTTTCCGCGCTGCCGCCGTTGGCCACGAAAAAATGAATCCGTGTCTCGGCAGGCACATGTTCGCGCAACATTTCGACCGCATGGCTCATCAGCATCACGGCATCGAGCGCGGAGCGGCCCTTCTCAGGGGCGCGTGCGGCGTGGGCCGCGGTGCCGCGAAACCGAAAGTAGCCGCCGACATTGGCCAGCGTGGTCTTGACGCCGGGCTCATTGCGATCATCCGGATGCCACGTCAGGGCCACGTGGCAATCGTCAAACACTCCGGCGCGGCCAAGGTGAACCTTTCCACTTCCATTTTCCTCGGCGGGACAACCATAGAAACGAATCGTGCCTTTCAGCGCGCTGGCTTGCAGATGCTCCTTGATCGTAATCGCGGCGAAAGCGGACGCCGTTCCGAGAAGATTGTGGCCGCAGCCATGGCCGCTTCCGAGCATTCCGATGGGGCGTTTTTCAGGAATGGCATCCTGACGCAAGCCCGGCAAGGCGTCATACTCGCCAAGGATTGCAATGACGGGCTTGCCGGAACCCCAGGAGGCTATGAAGGCAGTGGGCATGCCGCCGATGTTGGTCTTGATCTGGAAACCCGCGCCGCGAAGTTCGGACGCGAGCAACTCGGAGCTTTGATACTCCTCGAAGCTGATCTCCGCGATTTCCCAGATGCGGCGGGACAAGGCGGTGAAGCGATCCGCCCGCTGTTCCATGCTGGCAATTACCTTGGATTTCCACTCTGGCGGGGTCGTTTCCTGAGCAGTGGCACTCAGCAAATGGAGCCAAACAAACAAACCCAAAAGGATGAGAGACGAGGTTGAAGCAGGAGGGCGCTCGCAAAAGCTCCGTGTATGAAGCCTGTGGCTGAAGAGTTGGATCACTCAAGAATGCTAACAGTCACCATTGCGAACCTGGAAGAAAGAATTGCGAAAAATGCGGTTCGGAATGTCAACTCTTCAGACGGCGGAACCGTCCTCGAACCATTTCGAGAACGTCCGTGGCTTGCGGCACTTTCAGGAGAAGCAAAATGCCCCAATAGATCGCGCCGGCGAGGATTGCCGGAACAAAGACAGCACCGAGTTTTGCCACAACGTTCGCATGTCCAATGGAATGTTCCCAACTCCTAAGCGCGAGCCAGGCGACCACACCGGCCACAGTACCAGCGGCTGCGAGGCTGGTCAGAGTTTGCTTCAGAGTCGCGAGATCCAGGTGCTTGAGCTTGCGTCGAAGCGCGTAGAACAACAGCCAGGCGTTAACTACAGCGCTCAAGGTGTTGGCCAGACCCATGCCTCCCTGCTGAAGCACCGGCACGAGGCCAAAGGTGAAGACGACGTTGATGGCCAGGCACACGCTGCTGATGAGCATCGGAGTGCGAGTGTCGCCCAGAGCGTAGAAAGCGCGGGCAAGAATGTTCACCATCGAAAACACGATCAATCCAGGTGCCAGGCATGCCACTGCCAGGGCAGCCCGGCGGGTTGACTGCCCGTCGAATTCTCCTCGCTCGAAGAGCAGGCGAACGATGGGCTCCGCGAGCAGAACGAGAAGCACTGAAGCGATCAAATTGGTGAACATGAGATAGCCGAGTCCCTGGCCGAGGGTGGAGCGAAACTCAGGATATTTCTTCTCCACGGCAAGGCCTGTGAGCGTGGGCAGCAAGTAGGTTGCGAGCGAGATGCCGAAGATGCCCTGGGGCAGTTCCATCAACCGGACAGCGTAGCCAAACGAAGCGACGATGACCGGGCTGACGAAAAAGTAAGCGATGCTGTAAGTGATCAGCATGTTCAACTGGAACGCGGCCACGCCCATCATCCCCGGCACCATCTTGCGCATGACCTGGCGCACGGTTTCATTTCCGAAAGGCGACACCCAGCGAAAACGAAATCCCTCTGCGCGCAGAGTTGGAATCTGATAGGCCACCTGCGCCACGCCTGCCACCAGGACGCCGTAGGCTAGGAGGAAAATCTTCTGATCCAGCTCGCCCTTTGCGCGTGGCGCAAAAATCAATGCCACCGTGATCATCACCACGTTCAACATGGTTGCTCCCATCGCAGGCACGAAGAAATGTCCGCGCGAATTCAGGACGCCCATGAACAGCGCCGCCAGGCAGACTGGCAGCATGTAGGGGAACATCACGCGCGCCAGTTCAAGCATCAGCCTCGTCTCTGATTTCAAGAAACCGGGATTGGGAAACTGTGGATCGAAGCTTTCAGTAAACACTTCTTCAGGATTTGCCATCCGCACTTGTTGCAAGCCCGCTGGAGCGTCGAGCCGCAACGTCACCGTCAATCCGAGCAGCACCACAGCCGTGACCACGCAAGCCGCGATGATCAGCCCAGAGATCGTGGCGTTGGCCGCATGCCACATTGCCTCCTCGCCTTCTTTGCGTTCCTTTTCCTTGAAGATCGGGATGAAGGCGGCGGTGAGCGCGCCCTCGCCGAGCAGACGCCGGAAAAGGTTCGGGATCATGAAAGCCATGATGAATGCTCCGGCCACGGCTTTGTCGCCCATGAAGCTTGCGTAGGCCATCTCCCGGACAAGACCGAGAATCCGGCTCAACAGCGTGGCAGCGCCCATTGCGCCCGAAGATTTCAGCATTTGCGACATGTATCCCTGATAGCGTGCTGAGTTAACAGGCAAGGAGATCGAAGTGTCATGCGGAAAATGCGTGGCACAGCGTTCCCTTCTGAATATGGCCTTCCCGCGTCTCTGGGTCCGGGTTTCTGCTCTTCGGGGCAGATCCTTGAACGGAACACCGATCATGAATTTGATCACTTACTGAGGAGACCGTGGGATAGGTTACAAATCTTGACGGCGGCACAGACGCATCTGCTTCGTTGCTCGCTTGGTCAGAGGCCGCTGCGGGCATCCTCCCGCGTTCGCGCCTCGCATCTGCATCTGTGGCGCTCGCCATCATTCGTAGCCTATCCCACGGTCTCCTCAGTAGGTTCGCAAGCTTCTGTCGAGACCGCCTGCTACCATGCACAATGCCTGCATCCCTGGCATCCCTGCCGGCGAAAGCGCCAAATTCACCTTACCATTTACCGGTGGGTGGGGGCGGGCTGTCCTCCAGCCCGCCGTGAAGGTTCCATGGACTGCCGCATCCCCACCGACGCCCCGGCGCGGTGAGGACACCACGCCCTACCGTTGGGCAATTCAATTCTTGTGGGGCCTTGCGTCCCGTCGCATTGGTGGACGGTTCAGCCGTTGTGGATCGTCCTCCCGAGTCCGTGGAGGGACGCCGCACGACGAAAGTTGTGCTTCCGCCTCGGCGGAGGGACGCCGCGCGACGAAAAATGTGTTTCCGCCTCGGCGGAGCGACGCCACGTGACGAAAAATGTGCTTCCGCCTCGGCGGAGGGAGATTTCCCCCAAATGGAGTTTCGCGCTTTGAACCCCGGAACCTCGGAGCGCCTCCTCTCCCGGCCTGCGGCCACCCTCTCCTCCATTCGGAATGGAGGAGAGGGAAGGGGAGAGGAGGTGCTCCGGTTCATGGGGATGTTTTTTGGCGGAAGCGCGGGTGTGTAATTGCCGGAGCGTTCTCTCGTTGTCGCGAGCATGGCCCTCGACAAGGAGGGTGGAATGAAGTTTGAGGGCAAGGAGATGGAATGAATTTGGTGGCGCGCCGCTGTGGACTCTGATTGGATTGGCGCATGTCCATCGCGCATGCGGATCAAATGTTGGCAGGATTGCCC
>SXGU01227607.1_pt1 | contig 12913 bp, 11 predicted proteins | sample 3174531 | NCBI WGS metagenome assembly SXGU01 (sample SAMN11356863, study PRJNA531348) | freshwater metagenome | isolation source: freshwater sample F1-140 | place: China: Fuxian Lake, Yuxi | collected 2017-12-25 | reverse complement strand
TCCTGCCCACGGGATCCAGAGCCGCAAACGGCTCATCGAGAACAATCAGCTTCGGACCGTGCCCCTCTCCATCGCACAACACGAGGGCACCGGCAAGCGCAAGCCGCCTTCGCTCCCCGACCGAGAGCGCATGGACAACCCGGTCACGAGCTTCCCAGAGCCCAAACCGGCGCAAACTCGCCTCCACCAATCGTGCGACATCCGCGCGGGCGATCCCAAGGTTGACTGGAAGGAAAGCAACATCGTCCTTGACTGTCGGCCCGATGAGTTGGTCGTCTGGGTTCTGAACGACAGCAGCGATGTGGGCCCTATGCTCGTCTTGCAGCAAATAGGATGGCTTGCCCAGACTGCGGACGGTCCCGCCAAAGGGCTTGGACAATCCAAGAATGTGGTTCAGGATTGTGCTTTTGCCAGACCCGTTTGGCCCTATGAGGACAACGCATTCACCCGGGAAGACCTCAAGACGAACATCGCCAGTGCTGACGGATGTTCCGTCCTCAAAGTGGTGTCGCAGATCGTCGACCTCCACAACTGGGGCACGTGCCGGACCTGCCAGTCGATCAATCCCACGGTTCATGCTCCTGACCTTCCCTCCGCGCAAGGTGACCTGATGGTCAGTCGCCGAAAAGTGATCCCGCCAGATCTCAGCCCACAAGACGAACGGCGGTCGCAACGCCCACAGCGGACGCGCACCCACCCCATAAGATGAGCCCGGCAGGGAACCGGCGTACGCCGTCACGACGGGTCGGGTGCATCAGACCACGGTAGCCCCTGAGGCGCAACCCATCCTCGTACGCTGCGCTGAGATCAATGGCACGGATGACGGCAGTTCCAACCACTATCCCGCCAACCTGGGGCAATCTCACCAAAGGCGTCCCGGAAGCGTCCCATGGGAGACCGTGGGTTCGCCTGTGCCTTATCCCGCCGCGCACCTGGATCGCTCTTCGGACGCTCTCCAACCGGTCCCACAAGACGAAGACGGCACGGTAAGTCAGGACAAGGCTTTGGCTGAGGATCGCCGGCATCCATCGTGTCGGCCCGGCCAGCAGGTCCGGGGCGGGTGTTGTCAGAACCATCAAGAGTGAGGCACCGACAGTGACCATTCCCTTCGCCAGAATGACAGCGACGACTGACCACTCCGATTGCCACTGTGAAAGTGCGTATAGCCCGACCATCGGGACCGGAAGTATGGTTGCCATCACAATCCGCGCTATCGGAAGAGATGCCGACCAAGCAACCAGTATCAGCACTGCGTAGAAACTCACAAGTGGCGCTGGCGAAGATGAGATGGCTGCTACGCCGAAGGCTGCGAGTGGCATCGACACCTTGTCGGCTATCGAGGCCCTGTGAAGCCAACTGGTTCCGGACGTCGCGGCATGGTCGATTGAAAGAAGCCTCATTCCGTGAGCCGTCCCCGTCCGTCCGATGCGACGGACATCCCAATCAGACCCGGCCTTAGCCTCGCAATGAAGCCCACGGTGACGCCCGTGACCAACCCCTCGATTACCCACCCTATTGAGGCAAGAAAGAGAGTTGCAAAGGCAAACCACGTGAATGGTGTCAATCCCCCGCCAGTCTCCTGCGAGTGATCGCTAGCTCCCGGTAGACGAACCTCGACGAGGCCCCCCGAATGGATCAGTGGATCGAACGCTCCCGTAGCCACGTCAAACGAACCAGTGTGGACCGCGCGTGCCGGATCAACCCCCGAAAGCGCAATGATTGCGAGAAAGACGAGGGTTGAAACTAACAGGCTGACTGCGGTTGCTATCCCGCCACACAGGCTAACTCTTCCACGGTGGGCAAACGGACGGAGGAGTGAAAACACCATCGACCCTGCAGCCATTTCCAACCAGGTGATCACTGTATTCAAGCCAATGTTCGTCATTGCCCCATCGCCAAGGACTGCCCTCACGGTATTGAAAAGAAGCGACGAAATAGCTCCATACCACGGGCCAAGAATGATGCCGGCGAGCACGGTGCCATGGAGTTCATATCCGATCGGCACAATTTCAATCGACATGACCACTACCATGAGCGCAGTCATCACGCCAGTTGCGGGGATGCCCCGTCTTGAGCCAGTTCGTGCTACGTCGCGTGATGCAATTGCAACCAGCACCACGGCAGCCAGAATGCCTGCACCTGAAAGCCACCACGGCAACACACCGTCCCCAACCATGATGTGCGTCACCAGACACCTCCTGAAAGGCCACCATTCATGAGACGCCCTCACCGAATTGATCGGCCTCAAGGACACGATGGCGGGTAAGTGGAGCCGAGAGCCTAGGGTTGGAAGTCATACACAAGGTCGTAATCGACCACTCCAAGACCATTCACACCCGGGTCACTCAGACCACCGACCAGCCTGCGGGCATTGCTGCCGTCTGCATACGCGACCCAAACCTCGAGCTGGCCGCCACGGCCACCTCCCGAAGACCCAGAACCCGTCCCTATACGCCTGGCATAGACTATCGTCTTGGCGTCGCGGGCCCACTCCGGCTGATCGTCTGAAACACCTTGCGGCACCGTGGCCTCGGCCAGTAGTGATCGTTTCTTCTTGCCGTCAAGACCAATAACCCATATCCGCCGGTTTGCCAGTGACCGTGAAACATCGTTCCCTGCCGATGCTAGGCTCGGTCCGACGCTGTAGGCAATGGTCGTCCCATACAGTGGCAATGCCGGCGCACCCGGGGCTAATTGCTCGGACTCCTCCAAGACAACACGCTTGATCTGGAGTTGCCCGTTTGGCGCTGTTGTCGGTTCGGTGACGACAAGCTTCTTGCTGCTTGTCCACGGCCTTTCACCGCCATCGATCATGGGTGTGACCGCGCCTGTTCCGCCTGCACCCACCAGAGCGCGGAGCATGAGGCTCGAAGCCGTCAATTCAACGGGTTCTGAACTCGACGCAGCTGCGATCAACAGCCGACCCAAGGCGCCTGGGGCATCCTCACTGAGCGGAACTTGCCAGAAGAGGATGAATTGGTCGTTTCCAGTCCAACAACACAACCGGAGCCCAGTCGACCCGACCGTCATGTACACCGGGTATGCGACGGGGCTCTTGGTCGTCGTATCCACGACCCAGATGCCTTCGCGGCTGTACCCATCGCGCACCGGGCGTCGACGTTCGAATGCTATCCGCGCACCACTCGCCGCCCATACCGCGGTGGTTCCTACCCCGCTACCGGGCGCGTCAATCTGCCGCGCGCTGTTCTCTCCGACGCGCGGATCGTAGGTCATGAGCGCACCATCCGCCGTCGTGTAAACCAAGGCGGGGTTATAGAAAGACCACCTCGCAGTCTCCGGTCTGGACCCGTTTGGCACCTGATACTCAGCCGATCCGTCGGTGTGGGCAACCACCAAGTTGTTGTTGCGGCTAAACACGACAAACCGGCCACCCGGTGAAACCTTGGGGCGAGAAGCTCCACCCATGCGGGTAACCCGGCTTGTTGACCCCTGGGCAATGTCGATAACGTAGACATCGCCCTCGTTCACGTACCCGAGGTAACCCGTTGCGCCAATCATGACCGGGTTAACCTTCGCAGCTCCAGCGCGGTTTGCTGGTGCGCGCCGAATGCTATCTCTGAAGCCCGGGAAGAAAATCAACACCAGCACAAACCCAAGCAAGAGTGCGGCAAAAACTAGCCCTACACGGCGACCCATCGTGGCACTAGTGTACGTGGCTGACCCAATGCCTACTTGCACCCTCGGGCACCGTTCACACCCGATATTGCAAGTCTTTGTTACGCAATCGTTTGTTGAGGAACCCTCGAATGAACTTCGCACACCATCCGCGCCCAATGGGTTCCGAGGCCGGGGTTCCGCTCCGTATCGCTGTCGTCGGCACTGGATTGCTGGGCGAGCGTCACGCCCGGTTCTGGGGACAGCAGGACGGCGTGGAACTGGTCGGCCTCGTTGACGTGGACTTCCCCCGGGCCACCACCGTCGCCCAGCGGCTCGCTGGCACCGCAGGCATCCCAAAGCCCCCGGTTTTCACGTCGCTCGACGACCTTCTTGCCTCTTCACGCGCCGACGCTGTGTCGGTGGCGACACCAGACTTCGCACACCGAGATCCGGTTGTCCGGGCGCTTGAAGCCGGGTTGCACGTTTTAGTCGAGAAGCCTCTTGCAATGACGACCGACGATGCAAAAGTCATGACTGAGGCAGCAGGTCGGGCTGGGCGCTGGCTAATGGTGAACCACTCCATGCGGTGGATCCCTCGTTACCGTGCGATCCATGACGCGATCCGCACGGGCGAGTGGGGCCAGATGGTCGTCGCCCACTCGGCAAAGTCAGACGTCATCCACGTCCCGACGGAGATGCTCCGATGGGCTTCCCGAACGTCCGCAGCATATTTCCTGACGGCACACGACCTTGATCTTGTCCGATGGTTCGCGGGAGACCGCATCGTCCGCGTCTACGCCCAGGGTGCACGCGGCGTGCTTGACCGAAACGGAATTGACGCATATGACGCGATCCAATCGTCAGTCATGTTTGCCAACGGGTCCATTGCAAGTTTCGAGGCATCGTGGATCCACCCGAACACTTACCCGTCGTTCACTGACGACTACATGCACGTGATCTGCGAAAACGGTGTCGCGTACCTGGACCGAGGCAGGGAAGGCACTGAGGTTTTTGAAACAGGCCGGGTTCGGCATCCGAAGCACAGCACCGTCTACGAACAAGACGGACGGATCTATGGCTCGTTCAGACACGCGCTCGAACACTTCACCCGATGCATCAGAACGGACACTGAACCGCTCACATCAGCACGTCGGGTTATGGGGGTTGTCAGCGCCTTGGAAGCAATCCATCGATCACTCGCAAGCGGTATGCCTGAAGCCGTTGACGATGAAACAATAGGTTGATCACAGCAAGACCCGCACGTCGGGAGGTGAGAAATGTGGTCGGGGAGAGAGGATTAGAACCTCCGACCACCTGAACCCCATTCAGGTGCGCTACCGGGCTGCGCCACTCCCCGCTTACCTTGCGATCTGACCACCCGCCGTAAGGGTATCAACCGCCGTCAAGCCATCGCACTTGCGTACGCACCGTACCATAGGACGATGGTCGAGATTGTGGGTCGGGTCGTTGCTATCATCAAGAGCAAGCTTATTACGTAAGGATCTCCAGACATGGCAGCAAGCAAGGGTGGCCTAGGTAAAACCGCACGTTCATCAACAATCTTCGATCGTGAAGCCGGTAACAAGCCGAGCGGTCACGTTTGTTCGTCCTGCACCAAGCCAATCATCATCCGAGAACACCTTCCGGTGATGCAGATGCCAGGTCGTCGGATGGCTCACTATCATCGCGCCTGCTATCAGGCATCCTGACCCCGTCGGCCCACGCGGTCCTGACGGCCATGCACCATCAGACGGAGAGGTCTGGCCGTCTACTTTCTGGCGATACATCGAGGCGACTGGCTTAACCGGAGATGTCGCTCGCCGATTGAAAGAATGACCCCCCAGGGGCGTCTCGCTTCCGTAACGGGCACCGTCCCGTATGACCAATGTCACGCGTTCTGGCGAATAGACGTGATGCGAGTGGCGTCGACCGAGGTTGACAGCTCCTCCGTCTTCAGAGGTTTTCTGGCACCGCCGCGCTGACCAAGCATTCACTGCCTGACTTGATGAGACCACTTGTGAACTCCGTGCCGTCCCCCAGTAAGCCATCAAGGCGCGCGCTCCTCCAACGCATTGCATCGGCAGTGCTGGTGACCGACACAACAAGAAGCTCAATCCCTGACACGGGGGCCGGCACAACCGGAACCCCAACAGCAACGAACGCCGCCTCACCGACATCAGGTCACGCGACCGGCACGTCTGCGGCAACCTCACAACCGACCGCATCCAGTCCCCTCGCTGAAGCTAGGGCAGTGCGACTGGACGGGGACTACCGAAACGCCTACCTGGCATTTCATGGGGAGGCGATGAGTTCGCGTGACCGAGACACGCAGGCGCTTGCAACTCTCGGATCAGCTGAAACACTCATTACGGACCGCAATCCTGGACAGGCACTCGAAATCCTCGACGAATGGATTGACACGTACCCGGAACATCCACACCAATTCACTGCAAGGTGCCTCCGTGCACGCGCGCTTGAGCTGCTTGGGCCGTCAAAGCGGCCCGCTTGTGTTACGGCGTACCGGGAAGCCTTGTATGTGGCCAACCCCGCACATCCTGAGGTGTTGCGGGTGCGAATTGCCAACCACCTGTTTGCGTTGGGTCAGTCAGGTGAAGCCTGGCAGCAACTTCAACTCGCCGCTTCGGGTCCGGAGCACACCTCAACCGATGCAGGCCGGCTGCTCGTCCTTAATGCGCTTTACGCTAGGTACGTGGAGGCTCGAGATGCTGCCCGAGTTGCCGCCACCGCAATTGCATCGCTCGACGCAGCCGTCCTTGTTGGACGTATTCCCGAACAACTCGCCGAAATTGCTTGGCGTGCGGTCAAGGCTGCAACGGCAATAGGTGACCGCGAGACCGCGACCCAGATTCGATGGAGAATCGTCGCCGACTGGCCCGAAACGCCGACCGCGTTGCTTGCGCTCAACGAACTTGGTCCGTCAAAAGTCCCGGCTTGGGCACGTGCACGCATTGCAATCACAAATTCGAAGTGGCTGACCGCTCGCGACGCGCTTGATTGGCTCCTCGCGAACTCACCTACCGACCCGAACCGCGGAAGCATCCGCGCGATGCGGGCCATCGCTGCTAATGCCCTCGGTGAACCGGGTGCTGGTGCCCAGTTGGACACCTCGGCCGCCGAGGCCCCGGGGAACACATGGGGTGCCCGGGCATTGTGGGAAGCCGCGGAGGGCCGCCGTGACGCTGGAGACCTCGCCGGCGCCGCCGTTCGCTACGCGAAGCTCGCAACAGACTTCCCGGGTTCTAACGAAGCCACCCAGGCCCTCTACCGCCTTGGCCGATTGTTGCCAGACCTGGGAGACGTTGCGGCCGGGAACCGCGCAATGAACAGCGCCGCAGACCTCGGACCTGTCGGATTTCACACCTACCGGGCCCGCGCAATCCTTGGTCGCCGTCCAGCGAGACCACCGTCCACGATTCCCGCATTCATCGCCTCGGGAAAACTGAATGAGAGCGACTGGCGAACGTGGGAAGACTGGCTCGCCAAACGCAGCCTGATCAGCTCCGACGCGCAAACGAGTTTGGGTGCGCCCGACCTGGCAACACCATTGACCCGCCTCGATTCGCTACTGGCGACCGGGTTTCTTGAAGAAGCCGAAGACGCGGCGCGTGAAGTCTGCCAACTACGTCAATTCTCTCCATCCATCGTCGCCTTGGTGGCGTCTCGGGTCCAATCAGGTGGCCACATCCCCTTTTCAATGTCACTTGGACATCGATTGCTTCGGATCCTTGCCGACGCCGGCGAAGCTTCACTGCTTGCAATCCCGAACGTCGCCCGAAAACTGGCGTACCCACTTGCCTACGGGCGACTTGTATCCGCGAGTTCAGCACGGTCGGCTGTCGACCCATATCTCGTACTGGCAGTCATGAAGCAAGAGAGCTGGTTTCGCCCCGAGGTCACTTCGTCCGCCAACGCCCGGGGATTGACACAGTTCATCCGGCCCACCGCCGAAAACGTCGCAAGGGAATTGAACTGGCCAAACTGGACCTGGGACGACATGACACGACCGTATGTTTCGGTGCCATTCGGTGCCCATCACCTGGCCCAACTCATCAACAACTTCCGGGGCAACGTGCTCTTCGGCATCGCCTCATACAACGCGGGGCCAGGACCAATCCTCAGGTGGGCCAACGGCAACTATCAACGCGATGACGACCTGTTTGTCGCGGGGATCACCTACCGCGAAACACGCGAATATGTCACATCAGTTGCCACATACTCCGAGTGCTACCGCGAAATCTATGGAGACAGCTGACCGCATCCCAGCGACAGACCCTCCATGTTCACGTTATTCAAGGGTCTCTTCAACATCGACTATCTTGCCGTCCGACCTACACCTTTCCATCGGCGTACCGTCGATTGTCAATCCCACAAGCGCCTCACTCATCCTGGCGATCCGGACCATGGACTGCACATCATGAACCCGGATAATGTGGGCTCCGCGGGCAATGCTAAACGCATTGACGGCAGCCGTTCCCTCCAGTCGCTCCTTTGACGGCAAACCGAGAACGTTCCCGATCATCGTCTTTCGCGAAGCTGCAATGAGAACCGGGAAGCCAAGTACGTGCAGTTCGGGGATCCTGCGAAAGATGTCCAGGTCCTGACCGATCAGCTTCCCAAACTCGATACCGGGGTCGACACAGATTCGGTCGCGCCGTATCCCCGCCGCAATCGCCAAGTCTGTCCGAGCCTCAAGATACCTGATGATGTCTCCGAGAACGGTCCGGTAGTGCCATTTCGCTGGAAAGCTTTTGGGTACCCCTAGGATGTGCATTACGCAGACCCCAGCGTCACCACGACCAATCACCGGAGCCATCTCCGGATCCGCAAGACCCGTGATGTCGTTGATCAATGTCGCGCCCAGGTCCAGAACCGCCGCAGCGGTCTCGGCGCGATGTGTGTCGACCGCAATCGGCACTGCTACTTGTCGCGCGAGGGCCTTCACCACCGGCCCGACGCGTCGGATCTCTTCCGCCGCATCAATCGCAGCAGCCTCACCGTTGGCACTGTCGCCACCAACATCAATGATGTCCGCACCCTCGTGCACCATCGCCAATCCGCGTTCAACGGCACGGTCGGGGTCAAAATACCGCCCACCGTCGAAGAAGCTGTCCGGAGTTACATTCAGGATGCCCATCACGCCAACACGTCGCCCGAGATCAATGGCGTGCGGGCCCATGTGAAAGACACCGGCGCCCCACGTCGTCGAGGCAAGCGCCTGATTGACTGCGCCCTCAAGTGCGCCACCCAAAGCCCCGAGTGCCCCGGCGAGCAACTCGAATTGAATGACCGTTCCCAGTAGGATCAAGTCGAGCGCATCATCTGAGGCACCGTGGCCCCGGTATGCGCTCGGTCCAGCCCTTGCAACACCGCCAACCCTACCGAATTCCTCCAAGATCCCTTTCGCCAAAACCGGCGACATGCCATCAAACCTCAGCGTTCGACCGCTCCCACGTCGGACGGTCAACTCCGCTTCGCGGCGCGAGACCCCTAGGGTGATGAGATCCGTGACTGTTTGGTTTTGATTGAACGGGTCGAGGACACGCACCGAATGGCGCGCCGAAATTGCCGAGCCTTTCACTCCTGACCTCAAGTCAACATCATCCGACACAGCAAGCCTCCAGTCCGGCCGTCACGCTACGTGAAACCGTTTCCACTTCTCAAGATTGTTCACGGATAGTCGATGCGCGGTGTGCGTTCAATCTCGACAGCCGCCCAATCAATGATGCTCCCCTTGACCGGAGCCTCGGGCTTACGAACACGCACTCGGATGCATTCAACATCCTTGAAAGCGAGCGCGATCGACCGGGCAATGGTCTCTGCGACGGCCTCCAGAAGATTCAGGCTCGGACCCTCAACCACCTGCCGAGTGAGCTTGAACAGCGAGGCATAACTGACGGTGTCTGCAACGTCGTCTGATGCGCCAGCCTTCCGCAAGTCCCGCTCCACCGTCAAGTCCACTATGAAACGCTGCCCTAAAACCTTTTCTGCAGGGTCCACACCGTGGAAGCCGTAAAATTTCATGCCCTCGACGTGGATCCGATCAGTCCTCACAGCAATCCGCCTCACTTCCGAAAACATGATCATGGCTCTGGAACGCACCAAGGTCCGTCTCAATCACGGACATGAAATCATGGCAGAGTTAAGGTGTCATCTCGCGCACGATCAGACGGCGCTCGACCCAATCTTGGAGGAAAGACTGGTATAAGCAAATAGTGGCGGGCAATCGACCACGGCCATCCATCTGCAACCGGGAGACCCACTCTGATGGCGCTAATACCATCCAACGGAACGACATCCACGACCAGTTACGACTACGACATCATTGTGGTGGGTGGCGGACCCGCCGGCCTGTGCGCAGGACTTTACGCGGCACGTGCCAGATTGAAGACCTTGGTAATCGACAAGGCGATACCCGGTGGTCAAATCCTCAACACGCATCTCATCGAAGACTATCCGGGGTTCATGTCAATCGAAGGGTCGGAACTGGCTGCACGCATGCAGGAACAGGCCGAACACTTCGGCGCCGAGGTGATCATGGCCGACGTTGAGTCCGTTCGCTCCACCGGGGAGGATGGATTGGTCAAGGTCGTTCAGACGGCAGAACGTAACTATACCGCACGTGCAATCATTCTGACCGCTGGTGGAAGTCCCGTGAAACTTGAAGTCCCCGGCGAAGATCGGCTCAACGCACGTGGTGTCTCGTACTGTGCGGTTTGTGATGGGCCGTTCTTCAACGGCAAGATCCTGGCGGTCGTTGGCGGGGGCGATGCCGCTGTTGAAGAAGCAAGCTATCTCACCAAGTACGCATCGAACGTGATCCTGATCCATCGACGGGGTCAGCTTCGAGCGCAGAAAATCATCCAGGATCGATTTTTCGCGAACCCCAAGTCGTCAGTGATTTGGGATAGCGTCGTGGAAGAGATTACCGGCGAAGGATCAGTGACCGGGGTCCGCATCAGGAATGTAAAGTCCGGCGAGCGCTCCACGATTGACGTTGGGGGGGTGTTCATCTTCATCGGCTTCCAACCGAACGGAGACATCCTCGCTGACGCGGGCGTCAACCGGGATCACGGCGGCCACATCGTGACAACGATGAACATGGAAACTGGCGTTGCTGGCATTTTCGCAGCCGGCGACGTCAGGGCACAACTTGCGCGGCAGGTGACGACGGCCGTTGGCGATGCCACAACAGCTGCCATCGCAGCTGAAAAGTACATCGAGGCTCTACACCCGATCGGTTGATCGCAGAGGCGCTAAAGGAACTTGGGTGCCCTGTCGGGCACCCAAGTGCTCTAATCGTTGCAGATGCTTCGGTACGCACGCAGTGGCGAACCAGCTGCATTGACACCGGGGACCCGGAACTCGCCGGCCTTGACCAGCATCGCCAAGGCTGCCACCCGGGCGGCTTGCGCCGGACCCGCGTACGACCTACCGGCCCGGACGGTCGCTGAGAAATTTCCCGTCTTCCCTGACGGTTCCATCACATCAACGACCGGCGACCTACCTCTGGAAACTTCAACCATGGTGCCCTCCCTGGCTCCCGGATGCATGACGACTGCGGCAAAGACGACCGCGGCAAATGCTTTTACCGCGGCGACGTGGGCCGCAAACCATCCCTTCTACCATCGAAAGGTCGCTGCATCTCTGAAGGGGTGACGGACTGCATCGGAAGGGAAAATAATTGTGATTGATCACCGAATGTCCCCTCCGAAACGGAGAACCATATGACCTCCCCAGAACCGAACATCGGCCACATTTCCAAGAGATTGATGTCTGGAGACTTCGGTGCTTCGCCCTCGGCGTTTCTGATTGATCGCGATGGCGTCATAAACGAACACCGCTCAGGACGTTATGTGAATGACTGGCCGGACTTCACATTTCTGCCCGGTACGTTTGATGCATTCAGCGCACTCGCATCCACTTCCAACCCCGTCATTGTCGTCACCAACCAGAGTGGCGTCGGACGTGGCGCAATGAGCGCGTTGGCACTCGAAGACATCCACAAACGGATGGTCGAGGCGGTCACGGCTAACGGAGGGAGAATTGACGCCATCATTCACTGTCCGCATCCACCTACCGTCGGTTGCACATGCCGGAAGCCGGCGCCTGGGATGTTCGTTTCACTGGCTTCTCGCTTCGGGGTCTCGCTACCAGAATCCGTCTTCATCGGTGACACGATCACCGACCTTGTTGCGGGTTCAGCGGCAGGATGCCGGTCGATACTGGTGCGCACCGGAGAAGGCGTCCGCACGATAACAACAACCGCCGGATTTCCGGCCTTTGATGATGGCACAGCATTTCAAGCTGTCTCACACCAATCCCTGCCGGGTTTGACCGGGATCGCACGCAACCTCAACGCTGCAGTCGCACACGTAATCCTTGGGTGGGGCGGATTGCGTACCTCAGCAAGACCGATCAATTCGTAGCGCGATTGCGGAAACCTGATCGAGCCTACTGCTCAATGTGGGCGGGTCCGATGACCACATCCTAGGACGGTTGGGCGACATTGCCAGGAACAGCACCGGAATATTCCTTATCCCCGCACCTTGGTGTGCAGATTGTTTTCATCCCCATCTCAGCAGGTCCAAAGATGTGGCGATGCATGTCGTTTCCAACACAAATCGTGCGCGATGGCGTTGACCCGGGCGCGTCCAGCGAAATCTGACAGACCCTTGCATCTGGCTTTCTGCATCCGTGATCACCGGCAATGACCACGACTTCGAAACAACCCGAGAGACCGGACCCGGGGAGTTCAGGGCGGGCATTTGCCCACTACGCGTCAGAAACAATCCCGAGGCAATATCTCGTCCTCAACTCGGTCAACACTTCCCTGACACGGCCATACGGTTGCAATCTCCGAAGCGAAAGCAATCGCTGCGACTGGGCGAGAAACAACGGTGACCCCGGATCTGAAAGTCCCTTGGGCAAGTTGACCGCGATGGGATCAGCGAACATGCGAGAGTGGGTCATCTCCTCAGCGTTGTCGACACCGGCATCAATACCCACAGCGACATCTTCGATTTCCACTTCAGACTGGATTTGAAATACGGGCGCCCACAAGCGCACTGCATCAAACTCCGCTTGCCTCTCGTGGCTGGCCCCAATTTGTGCACGCAACGCCCCACGGACGAACTCAACAACCTCCGACGTACGGCGATGCACACCGTTGTACCGGAAAAATAAGGCCACACCCCCGAGCGTAGTCCGTCCCCAGTCCTCGGTTTCGAGGTCGATGATCGTGCCGTTCATGTCGAAGAGAATCGCGTCAATGTCG
>SXGU01064116.1_pt1 | contig 12914 bp, 20 predicted proteins | sample 3174531 | NCBI WGS metagenome assembly SXGU01 (sample SAMN11356863, study PRJNA531348) | freshwater metagenome | isolation source: freshwater sample F1-140 | place: China: Fuxian Lake, Yuxi | collected 2017-12-25 | reverse complement strand
CTCGATGCCGCCGTTCCAATGAAGATAGATGCCGACGCCGTCGGTGTGGCTGCGTGATGCGGTGATGACTGCTCTGTTACCCATGGTGTTCTCCTTGAAAAAAAGAAGGCCCTCGCCTCGCAAGAGGGAGAGGGCCGAAGACATACCGAGATCTATCGTTACGGGATTTGGTGTGCGAAATTCAAAACTTGGTGCACGAAATTACAAACCCGGTACGGTAATGTTTGAAGTACGTGCGTTGTATTGGCGCAATCGTGCCCGGTATTCACGCATCCGCTTTCTTCGTTGAGTCTGGTGCCGACGCACTCGTTCCATCCACTCCGCTGTATATCCGATAGATGAGTGGTCCTTGATCAGGTCTAGGTATGACAGCGGACAGTTGACCTTGGTTGGCCCCATGTCCGAAGTAATATCCTTGTACCCCCATCCATCACTTCCACCATTGCGCAGCATGTACAAACAGATGAATCGTGTCTTGTTCTGCAGTTCATGCACAACCCAAAGATCATTCCCGACGAAGCAATGCCTCACCGTCTTGGCGTAGCTGTCGTTAAGAATTTGGTCAGCCAACGCTTTGCGGGTGTTCCATCCATATAACCAACCCATGATGCCCTCCTATTTAAACGAGAATGACTTCAGCCACTGAGGACCAAAGCGATTACGGATCTGCCTCAGCAGATATCCATCCCTGTTGCTGGTGTCTCTACCGTCAAGCCATTGGTTGAGCAGCTCATGCTTCCAGCTCTTTCCGTGAAGCACTGAGAAATACCGCAATGCCTCAAGTTGTTCTTCGTTCAGCATCACCGCTCTCCTCGTGGAAATATCGAACCGTGTCGGTTATCGGGGCTTGCGCCCCAGCCTGAGATGGGGGCACCCACCCTTCATTACGCCATCGCTTAGAGATGTCCGTCTTATGCGACGGGGTGTATTGAAACTCTTTGTTTAGGATGTTCATTGCTCGCTCCAGTTCATACGACGTTCATCGGTCAAGTGTTCCCAGTCCTCAAGCTGACGCTTGAGATCCTTGTTCTCTTGTTCTGGGTGGTGGATCTTGTGCCCCATAGACACGACCTGCTTGGTCAGTATCCTGTTGAATTGTTTGATGAATTCTGTATAATTCATGATAGTGCCTCCGTGGAAATATCGGATCGCGATGTTCTTGAGGGTTTAAGTTGCCCCCACCTTTACGGGCAGGGGCTACAGCGTCAGAACGGTGACTCCTCGGTCTCTTCAACCGGGGCGTGAATGACCACCTTCACCGGTTTCAGGTACCGCTGCCGCAGGATTTCGATCAACGATGCAAGTACATCATGGGTCTGTTCTGCGGGGACGTTGTCCAAAGCGGCAAGGTGTTCAAGGACTACTATGGCGTTGCTTGCTTCACGCATCCCAGCGCCGGGCATGTCCCGACCACCGAGGATGGCGATGCGACCTACCTGCTTAGAAGTGGCAGGTGTCATATCCCTAGCTGCAATGGCTTGGGTGATCATGGCGGAGGCTTCACCCTTTGTAGAAGGGATGGATGTAATACCAAACTTGTTCAGGCAGATGACCTGAGCTTGCGTGGGGGCTGAGAAGTTAGCTACGGTTGCGAGTGCAGACATGATTTGCTCCTTGGATTAAAAAAAAAGAAGGGTCTCCCCTCACAGAGGGGAGAGACCCGAAACACCCTAAAGTCTAGGGATGTTGACTTGCCCACCGCTTATCTAATCGCTCAGTGATACGCCACCATTTCACCGCCCTACGGAGGTCGTACATCGAATCTAGATCAACCTCAATCGGGGGCTTATGCCCAGTGGCGTACCTGAACACGGTGTTCATCGCTGTCTCGTAGGCAAAGATGTTTCTCATGGCGTATCTCCTTGGTGATGGGTTAAAAAAAAGAAGGGACTTCCCCTCGATAGAGGGGGAAGTCCCGGAAGAAGTCTGATGAGGAAATGGTATGGGAATCAGTGAGATAGAGATTGAGAATGGATTTGAGAGAGGGATTTGGGTGGAATTACCCGCACAGATGGCTGCTGGCAGAGAAGGGTTGCCTCTCACCGAGACGAATGCACCATGCGCTCAGGGTTGCTGCACAATCCATGCACACCATGGGTGTAAGCCATTGATTTCCAATGGGGTTCTACGGATTGACAAGCAGTAGGGTTGATCCAAGCGCACCAGTAACACCCGTGGCGAGGGTTACCGTGCCACCCCCGTACAGGCGTTACGGGTATCTACCCCCGGGGTATGAGGACTCCACAGATACCCCTTTACAAGGGCACAGATACCCCTTTTACAGGGACACAGATACCCCTTTACAAGCGCGTGTTACCCCTTTACAAACGGAGGTGTCCTATTTACAAACTAAGGTGCCCCCCTATGGACCCATAGGGTTGATGGGGGTGGGGTTTATGAGACTCTGTGCTGGGATATATATGAGTGTGCCTACTGTGAGTGGTCGGAGATGGTGTGTTCTAGGGATGAGTGTCTATGCCGACCACTTGATTCTGTTGGCAGGCAGCCCCTTGTGGGGCCTGCCAACAGTGTGTTCTACGTCAACACTTATTTTTCAATAGGTTGTTCAAACAGTAGTAGTGCTGTTAATATAAAATCGCAGGTGCCAACCACCCCTACCGGTTGTGTATTCATGTATACCGCCGTAGGATTACCCCGGCCTGACGCCTCCTTCATGGGGGCGTTTCCGTTTCGCGGGGTAGTTCAGCTGGCAGAACGCGGGATTCATAATCCCGAGGTCGATGGTTCAAGTCCATCCCCCGCATCCAAAGAACGCCTTGCGGCAGATACCCAAGCGGATAGTGGGGCCAATAACATCCGCAGTTAAGGCTTGGTAGTTCTCCTCCGAGTACGCTCCTTTCGCTAAGTGACTTAACCGACTCACCCCCGCAAGGGGTGCCTTTCTCTATGGGGTTCACAGAGTGGTTGCGGGTGCGGGATTCATTTGGAGTGTGTATGCAAGCAAAAGAACTTCAGTCTCTGCTCCGCAGGGCTGAGCCTCTACAGCATGTTGTCGTTGGTTACGACACAGAACTGCAAGGGGCTATCGCCCCCCATGCAGCGAAGGTAAGTGGCCGTGTGTCTCTCTATGGAGAGGTCCACGAGTTTGAAACCGAAGTTGATCTGCGTCGGTTCGGTTCTGAGTTCGACGTCTATCAACTGGCAAAGGCGCTAGTGTCTTCGTTTGAAGAGGCTGCCAAGGCCGTAGTAAAGCAATAGGAGGCCATCATGGCTGCACGAAAGATGCGTATCACTCATCAAGAGGATGTGCGCAAGAAGATTCAGTGTTCTCAGCTGATCAATCGATTGATGAATCACATCGAGGGGACCATTGCGCTGTCTCCGACTCAGGTTCGTTCTATCGAGATCCTGATGAACAAGTCCCTCCCCAATCTGAGTGATGTCCGTATGGACATGACTGGCAACCAAGTGACGTTCAATCTGAACCTGACGGAGCAAAGCGAGGGGTGATGTGGAGTTCGTGAACTACAAGCCCCCGGGAAGGGTAGCGGCAAAGTTCCATAACGACAGTTCCTTCGTTCGCGGGCTGCTTGGGCCGGTGGGTTCTGGAAAGTCATCCACCTGCTGCATCGAGATTCTTGCGCGTGGATTGGCACAAAAGCCGCACAACGGTGTGCGTAAGAGCCGGTGGGTGGTTATTCGTAACACCTACCCTGAGCTGAAGTCGACCACCATTAAGACGTGGCAGACATGGTTCCCTGAGAACATCGCTCCCATCAAGTGGGATACCCCGATCACTTCAACCATGAACATCCCTGATATTGGTGATGGCACTTCCCTTGAGATGGAAGTCATGTTCATGGCCCTAGATCGCGCCACAGAGACCGGCAAGCTGCGATCTCTTGAGCTGACGGGTGGATGGATCAACGAAGCATCAGAAGTGCCTAGAGAGATTTTTGACATGCTGACGCAGCGTGTTGGGCGTTTCCCATCAAAGATTCAGGGAGGCCCCACATGGTCTGGTGTCATCATGGACACCAACCCGCCGGACGATGACAGCTGGTACTACCGGTTTGCCGAGGAAGAGACGCCACCTGAGTGGAAGTTCTTCCGCCAGCCCGGTGGATTGTTTAAGGACGAGGAAGGCAACTACCAACCGAACCCGGATGCAGAGAATATCTTCAACCTTCCGAACGGGTACACCTACTACCAGAACCAGATTGCGGGTAAGCAGGATGACTGGATCAACATCTTCATCCTTGGGAACTACGGCACGACGGCAGATGGCAAGCCTGTCTACCCGGAGTGGAAGGACAAGATCCACGTAGCGAATGACCGGCTTGAGCCGACGCGTGGGTTGCCATTGATTCTTGGGTGGGACTTCGGTTTGACCCCCGCCTGCGTCATCATGCAGATCACGCCCAGAGGGCAAGTGCAAATCCTGCAGGAGCTTGTGTCTGAGGATATGGGTATCCGCCAGTTCGCCAACGAGGTTGTGAAGCCTGTACTGGTGAATGATTACGCCGGGTTCAACCGGTTCTCTGTTGGCGACCCTTCTGGGAATATCCGTGTAGCCACCGATGAGCGCACGGTGTTCCAAGAGTTGCTAGAGGCAGGGATTCCAACGGAGCCTGCGCCGACTAATGATTTCATCCCGCGCCGTGAATCCGTGGCGTATTACCTGACCAGGATGGCGGATGGTCATCCCGGCTTTTTGCTGGACCCGACATGCAAGCAGCTGCGGCGTGGATTTAATGGGCGGTACCGTTTCGAGAGGTTGAAGACGAATGGGCCTGCGCGATTTAGAGACAGGCCCCTCAAAGATGATTACTCACATATTCACGACGCACTTCAGTACGCATGCCTGAAGCTTCGCTCCGGGTTGAACCCGGTACGGGCAAGGACTGTAAGCCGGAAGTCAGCAAAAGGATGGACGTAGATGACAGTTTATTTTGATCAACCCCCTGCCGAGGCGGAAGTTAGTTCCGAAATGGAAGGCGCGCAAAAGGCGTCCGAATACCTCGAGATTGGATTGGCGGCGAATCTCAACTCATGCTGGAACAAGGCGAAGTACGCCAAGGCCCAGATGACGGAGCGCCTGCTGAGGTGTGAGCGTCAGCGTCGCGGGGAATACGACCCTGAGAAAGCCAACGAGATCGCGCAGATGGGTGGGTCAGACATCTACATGATGATCACTGACGTGAAGTGCCGTGCGGCTTCCTCGTGGATCAAGGATGTAATGACCGGCAACAACGAACGCCAGTTCGAGCTGCACTCTTCTGAAGAGCCTCAGCTCCCGCTTGAGATGAAGGCCAACATCATTGACTACGTCCAGATGGAGGCTGCAGAGTTCATCCAGCAGGGAGGACAGATCCATCCAGAAGTATTCCGTGCGCGCATGGAAGAGCTGCACGAGACCATCAAGCTGCGCCTGAAGGAAGAGGCGAACGATGCGGCTCGACGCATGGAGGGGTTGATCGAGGATCAACTGACCGATGGTGGTTTTGATCAGGCCTTAGTGGATGCGATTGATGACTTCGTTACCTTCCCTACCGCGATTATCAAAGGCCCGGTTGTACGCCGGAAAAAGCGTATGGCTTGGGGTCCAAATTACACTCCTATCGTTGTTAACGATTTCGTCCGTGGTGTTGCTCGCGTTTCTCCTTACGATATCTATCCTTCGCCCAATTCGAGCGGCCCTAACGATGGTTACATCATTGAGCGGCATCGCCTTCGCTCAACGTCGCTTGAGGCGATGATTGGTACCCCCGGGTACTCTGACGACAACATCCGTTCCGCGCTGGACCATTATGGCGAGACCGGCCTGCGTTACTACGAAGATGGCGATCAAGCCCGTGACAGCTTGCAGGGCAAGCCGAACGCTCGCATGCATCAAGAGAACATCATTGAGGCTTTGGAGTTCTGGGGTCCGATACGCGGCAAGCATCTCATTGAATGGGGCATGTCCAAGAAGGACATTGATCCACTCAAGGATTACGAGGTGAATTGCTGGCTGGTTGGATCTTACGTCATCAAGGCGGTGATCAACCCCGACCCGTTAGGTCGTCGTCCCTACGATATCGCTTCATGGGGTCACATCCCCGGAGCCTTCTGGGGGATGGCTTTGCCTGAGATCATTCGTGATGTACAAACCATGTGCAACGCGGCAGCGCGCAGTCTCGCAAACAACATGGGTATTGCCTCTGGGCCGCAAGCCGAGGTTCATGTCGACCGTCTTCCGGATGGTGAAGACGTCACCGAGATGTACCCGTGGAAGATCTGGCAAACCACGACGGACCGTACGGGTGGTGGCCAACCGGCTATCCGCTTCTTCAATCCGGAGATGAAGGCTCAGGAGCTGATGCAGATCTACCAGACCTTTGCTCGACAAGGTGATGAGGTCACAGGTATTCCGAATTACATCTACGGTAGCAACCAAGTAGCTGGCGCTGGACGGACAGCCTCTGGCCTGTCGATGCTGATGGATAACGCGGCCAAGGGTATCAAGCAAGCGATCACACAGATCGACAAGCTGGTGTATGGCGTTGTGTACCGGCTGTATATCCACAACATGGTTCATCACCCTGACCCGTACATCAAGGGCGACTTCAAAGTTTCCGCCAAAGGCGCAATGGGTCTCATCGCCAAGGAAATGCTGCAGGTACGGCGCAATGAGTTCCTGCAGGCGACGTCCAATCCGGTTGATCTGCAGATCGTGGGCCAAGAGGGCCGCTCTTATCTGCTGCGTGAATTGGCCCGTGGTCTCAACATGGACACGGACAAGCTGGTTCCTCCGCCGGAGATGCGCCGCTTCCTTGAACAGAAGGCAATGGAGATGGCGCAACAACAAATGCCGTCACCAAACATGGGCCAAATGCCGGGGCCGCAAACCGTTGACGCATCCGGCGCTCCTGCTGGCGGCGTTTCATCAAACTTAACTCAATGAGGTATCGGTATGGCCAACATCAAGAAAGTATTCAAGGGCAAGGAAACTGCTAAGGAAGAGATGGCTGAAGCCAAATCGTTTAAGGCTGGCAAGCCGATGCCATTCGCCAAAGGCAAGAAGATGTGCAACGGCGGCAAGGCCAAGAAGTAAGGAGAACCAAATGGCAAAACCCGACTGGCAAAATCAAAGCTTCAAAAAAGACTCCGGTCATAAAGTGCATGATGGGGTCCGTGATACAGGCAGCTTGTTCCATAAGCCAAAGGTCGCCCACATGGCGGATGGCGGAATCGTTGATGACGTGAAGTCCTTCTTCAAAGACAACTTCTCTCAAGAGGCTGCCGACAAGAAGGCCGCTGACCGTGAGGCGTCTGCGCGTGAGTCGGCTATCGCCAAAGGCACGGATGACACCGGCACTTGGGATCGCCTGAAGGCTGGCAACATCGATGACAAGCAGAGCGAGGCGTATTGGCGTTGGGGCGCTGGCAAAGGCCAGACGGATGACGCCCGGTTTAACCAAGCGCTTGAGGCCAACAAGAAAGAGGCTGATGCTGATTTCGAGAAGAAATTGGCGGTGAAGGGTCTGGCGGCTTATAAAGCCGAGAACGCAGCCAAGGAAGCGGCTGCCGCTCCAGCGGCTCCTGCAGCAAAACCAGAGAATGCGTCGGTAAAGGGGGGTGGTTCCACCTCCGTGAAAACGCCTGCTCCTGCCGCTGGCAATAAGCCTGCCGCACCGGCGCCAGCCACAGCAAAACCTACCGACAAAAAGGCTGACGCGAAGGTCGACTATTCGGTCCCCGGCGCACCGAAACCAAAGGGTCCTCCGGTAGACAACACCAAGTACCGTGACGAGGGTCGTCAGGCAGATCCGAATCTTCGTAATGGCCCGACCCCGACTGCGAAGCCTGCCGCACAGACCCCAGCTAAGGCGGCAACAGCTGCCGCTGCAGCCGCTACCGCTGCGACACTTGCCCCAACCAAGGGTAAGGGCCAACCTGCTGATAGCGCAGCTCCTAAGGCGGTTAAAGGCGCTCATGAGCCATTGATCAGGCTGCCTTCCACGGTGGAGGCCCCGAAAGCGGCGGCCACTGCCACTAAGGCGGCAACGCCTGCTGCGAAAGCGGAAGCCCCTACGCCTAAGGCCGTGGCTCCTGCGGCAAAAGTCCCTGCGGCTCCTGCGGTAAAGGCGGAAGCCGCTGCACCCGCAGCAAAGGCAGCGACCCCTCCAGCAGCAAAACCATGGCCCCGCCCGATCAGTGAAGGTGGGAACCTGATGGAGAATGGATTGTTCGCACCAGTTAAACCCAAGGCAGCAACTCCCGCGCCGAAGGCTGAGTCGAAGCCTGTTCCGGCTGCCCAGAAACCTGAACCGAAACCGGCTCCAACGGCCCCAAAGGTTGAGGCCAAGCCTTCGGCAAAACCTACGGCACAAGAGCAGAAGGCACCCACTAAAGCGGAAGCCAAGCCCGTTCCGAAAGCGGCACCGAAGACTGAACCGAAGCCTGCCCCTAAACCCGCTCCGAAGGCGGCGCCAAAGGCAGAAGCAAAGCCGGTACCGAAGGCTGAACAGAAGCCTGCTCCCGCAGTGACGCCTGTCGTTAAAACTATGGCGGACAAAGCGAAGGAGAAGCGTGGCGGTGTGTATGACGTTTACAAGCGTCCACCGGCCATCCAATCAAATTTCAAGTGAGTTTGGCCTGTGTAATCAATAATGCGCAGTGCGAATAGTTTTAGAGCATTGTTGTCAATTTCTAACATTCTGTTATAAAGTACAGCCATGCTAGTTAAACCATCCCTACGGGTAATCAATGCGCTTGGTTCGCTCGAAGGGAACCCGAATTTCGTTGACGTCATAGCTTGGCTTCAAGAAAGCCTTGATCGACTGAACACCGACTCCAGATCCATCCAGAACGAAGTTGTTCTGCGGTGGACTCAAGGGGCGGCTCAGACTGTATCTGACTTCATCGAGAAGGCCGCTACGGCTCGTGACGTAATCAACAAGTCGCGCTAAGGAGAAATCCTTAGGGGGCTTTGCCCCGATGAGTGCTTGGCTCATTAACCAAGTAACCCAAGAAGACCGACCACACAAACTGGGACACCTCCGCGAAGGCCCCGGATGTTTGTCGTGCGCGGCTCATGGAGATTTTTATGTCCCTACCCAAAGCAGTACAAGAGGCCGAACAAAAGGCCGAAGCCATGTATCAGCAGATGTACAACCCTCAGGAAGGAAATGCTGATGCAGATCCGGCGGCGTCTCAGGAGACTGAGCCTGCTGATGAACCCGCTGCCAATGCTGGCATCGAGGTTCCAGATTCTGGTGGTAATGAGAATGGCTCTCACGAAGAGTCCGCGCCCACAACGGGCAGCGTTGATGGAGACTCGTGGGAAAACCGTTACCGTGTCCTATCCGGAAAGTACAGCGCCGAAGTGCCAGTCCTTGCGGCTGAACGGCGCGAACTTCGTCACAAAGTGCAAGAGCTTGAGGCAAAGATTGAGAAGTTGGCAACAGCCCCAGCTCCGGAACGATTAGTGAAGGACGAAGAGATCCAAGAGTATGGCGAGAACCTGATTGATGTGATTCGTCGTGCGGCCAGAGAAGAGGTCGCATCGAAGGATGCAGAGATCGCGGATCTTCGCAATCGCTTGGAAGGATTCGACCAGAGCAACCAGAAGCGTGTAGTCACCGACTACTACCAGCGTCTTGGTGAATTGGTTCCAGACTGGCTCGCTGTCAACGACAACAAGAATTTCCACAAGTGGTTGTCCGGACGTGATGATCTGACCGGTCAAGAACGACAGGAGTTACTGGATGCGGCTCACGCATCGCAAGACCCTGCACGTGTTGCGGCGTTCTTTAATGCTTGGAAAAGGGCCACAGAGAGCATGGTGGCTCGTGCCAATCAGTCATTGGAATCTCAGGTAACCCCAGACGCCTCAGTTCATGACACGCCCCCTCCCGGGAAGCGCGCATGGACCCGTCAACAGGTTGCCGATTTCTACTCAGCTTATCGCCGTGGAGAGATCCCTGACGACCAAGCACTTGCCATCGAATCCGATATTCAGATGGCTTCTGCTGAAGGGCGTATTCGCTAAAACAGCAAGGCCATCTAAACCTATGAGGTATCAAGATGGCTTATCCCGTATCCGCCGGTTACGCACAGTATTCCGGTAATTTTGTGCCGGAGATTTGGTCCGGCAAATTGCAAGTCAAGTTCTACAAGTCCACCGTCCTCGGTGAAATCACCAACAATGATTGGGAAGGCGAAATCAAGGGCCAAGGCGACAAGGTCCATATTCGCACCATCCCGACCATCACCGTTCGTGATTACACGAAGGGCATGAACCTGACCAACGAAGTGCCGACCAGCACCCCGTTGGAACTGACCATTGATAAAGGCAAGTACTTCAGCGTCGTTGTTGACGACGTTGATGCCGTGCAGGCCGATGTCAAGTTGATGGACATCTTCACCAATGACGCTTCCGAGCAGATGAAGATGGAAATCGACAAGCTGGTTCTTGATGGTGTCAAAGCCGAGGCTGCTGCTGCAAACAAGGGCGGCACTGCTGGCGCGATCTCTGGCAACATCAACTTGGGTACTGACGCGGCTCCGCGTGGTTGCTCCAAGGCGACTGTGCTGGACATCATCCTCGACATGGGCCAAGCCCTTGACGAGCAGAACGTTCCGGAAACTGGTCGTTGGATGGTCATCCCTGCGTGGATGGGCGCCATCATTAAGGGTTCGGAACTGCGTCAAGCCTACCTGACCGGTGACAGCCAGTCCCCGCTGCGTAACGGCAAGATCGGCATGATTGACCGCTTCACGGTCTATTTGTCGAACAACCTGCCGAAGACCGCAGATGGCGACAGCTATGTGATGGCCGGTACCAATGATGCGATCTCCTTTGCTTCGCAGATCACCAACGTTGAGACCCTGCGCGCTCAGTCCACCTTCGGCAACATCATGCGTGGTTTGAATGTGTTCGGCTACAAGGTTGTGAAGCCTGAGGCACTGGTGAACGCCATCGTTGTTAAGGCGTAACCAATAAAGGGTGGGGGCATTGTGCCTCCACCCTTTTTCTTTACTGAGGGTTCTATGAAATACCTACGCAACAAGAACACCGGCAAGCAGATTGCCTACGATGCAAAGCTCCTTGAGCTTGGTTATTACGAGGTCATTGATGACCAAGCTGAAGCGGTTAAGACAGAGGCTCAGCCTCCGGCGATGGGTATCCCTACCCCTGTTGCAGATGACGCGATTAAAGCGGCTGCAGCGAAGCTTCTGAAACGCAAGACAAAGGCCCCTCAACCCGGGATTCAAGACGATGTTCCGGTGACTGAGGAAATCAGTATTCAACTCGTGCGTGGTGAATGATGGCGACTTTCCAAGAGATTATTAGTTCGGCGCGAGTTCTGGTCAGCGATGCTGGCTCCGTGCGCTACTCGGATGCACAGATGATCGAGTACGCGAACGAGGCTGTAGCGGCTGCGAAGAAGGTTCGCCCTGACTTTTTCCTTGGCAAGTACACCACCACTCTGCCGACCTATGTCGCGGCAGATGCGATCCCTATCCCCGCTGAATACAAACAGTCTCTGGTGGATTACATCGTCTTCCGTTGCGAGTCTCGTGATGATGAGTACACGGTTGATGGCCGTGCTACGGCGTTCTTCCAGACATTCAGAATGGGGTTGGTTGGCAAATGAAGAAGCATACTGAATTCCTTGATGGTGTCATGCCGCAAGTGCCCGGGTGCCTTGTGGATATGGCGCTTATCGAAATCAAGCACTCGATCATCGACTTCTGCGAGCGTTCGCTCATTCTTCAGAATGATGCAGACCCGGTGTCGATTGTCGCCAACAGTGCTGACTACGATATCGATGTCCCGACCGGGTATCGCTCCGTGAAGATCATGCATGCCTATTACAAGGATGCAGAGATTACTCCAGTGGCCCCGGACAATGTGCGTAAGTCTGGCCCGGGTTCCCCGGCAGGATTCAATCAGCCGACTCCCGAAGAGTTTCGGTTGTACCCCACCCCTGACAAGACAGAAGCGAACGCCATCACGATGCGCGTGGCGCTGAAGCCGTCACGGGCAAAAGATGACATCGATGAATTCATCTTTGAAGACTACTACGAGGGCATTGTGAGTGGTGCTCTGCACCGACTGATGTCCGATGTGGATAAACCCTACACCAATCCGAATGCGGCTCTGATGCATAAGGTGATCTACGAGACCGCTGTCAACACGGCGCGTCAGCGAGCGAACCGTGGTTATGTCCGGTCGTCGCTGCAAGTGAAGATGCGGAGGCCCTGATGGAAAAGATTCGACTCGTACGCAATGACACCCGTCCCCAGTTGGTTATCAGCCTGACGGACAACACCACCAGCCTTCCGATTGATTTGTCGGATGCAGGTACGGTCGTTCGGTTGAAGTTTAAGCTGTCTGGATCTGAGACTGTTCGTGAAACGATCACGGCCATCAAGCTGCCGGGTAAGGTCCTTGAAGACGGCACAGTGGATTACACGAACATGACCCTTGGTAAGGGTGGCCGTTGTTACATCCAATGGACGCAGACCGCCCTATCGGGTGATGCAGGCGACTACCAAGGCGAGATTGAGATCACATTCCCTGACGGGGTTCAGACGGTCTACGACATTCTGAAGTTCAAGCTACGGGCGGACTTCTAAATGGGAAAACGGCAGATAGCGGCATCAGCCTATCTGTCTCCGAGCATTACGGCGAACAGCTACCTTCAGACTGTAGAGTCGCCGGTACTGTTCGTTGAGGCTCAGGTGGGTGCGTCGATCAAGGCGTCGACAAACCTTGTGGATATTGTTCATGCGGCTCTGCTGGATGAGTCCGGTCTCTTGCAGACCAAGTACGAATATCCGGTCATGCAGGACATCTTGGCGATCCTGTTCTCCAAGGTCCTCGAGAGCAACGCAAGCATTTCTGAGGACCTCGTCCGAGAGGTCAACAAGAACCTCGGTAACCAATCGGTTTACACCGG